>Ga0308157_10006378_pt1 | contig 14161 bp, 11 predicted proteins | sample PhyBR1_FD_201035 | JGI IMG/M metagenome (GOLD analysis project Ga0308157, IMG submission 201035) | Phyllosphere microbial communities from UC Gill Tract Community Farm, Albany, California, United States - DLSLB.R1 | ecosystem: Host-associated > Plants > Phyllosphere > Unclassified | place: USA...
TTTCCCGGTTCACGTAGAATGCGCGGCTGAATCCGCTGGAACCGTCGGAAGCGGCGGCATTCAGCTTGATCCGATCGATCCGGAGCTTGTCCGCGTTGTACATCACGACTTCCGACATGCCCGACGAGGACTCCACATTGAAAGGAATCTCCTTCGTCCGACGGAAGTCTTCCCCGCTCACTGCGGTTCCCACGTCGATCAGCGCCATGCCTTCCAGATCGAACGGCTCCGGTCCGTTCGGCACCTTCACCCGATAATACCCGTACTTGGCCGGCTCGTTCAATTCAATGGCATTGCGGAACGCGCCTTCGCCCGTCGAATACAGCTCGCCTGTGGTCACGGCTTCCCAGCGCTGTCCGTCGTAGCTGCCGTCCAAGCTGACCTTTTTGAGGAACGAAGCCTGCGGCAGCGAGAACGTTAACCGACTGCCGCGAACGTCTTCGTTCTCCGCTGCCTGAACGACGCGAAAGTCGAACCGGATTTCTTTTTCCCCGTCTGCGCGATCGATCAGCTCCAGCGGGTATTCGCGATCCAATCCCCGCTCGCCTTCTTCGCCGGAGTCCATATAGTAAGGCATGAATTGCCCCGACGCATTGACGATACGCACATCGCCTAAATTCTCTTCAGACCTTCCGTAAATGTCAGGGTCCAAGAACAGTGCCTGATATTTCGCGCCTTGCGCGACTTGAATTTCTTTGGCGAATGCCCAGCTGTCCGACGCTTCCGCGTTGTTTTCGGCGGGTCTGGCCTGCATGGTCGATGCGGTCGTGAGCGCAGCCTTCGCCGTGCGTACGTGCGCATTCGCCGCAGAAGCGTTTCCTCCGAAGTCGGGCGTTCCCGGCAATGCAAGCGAACCCAGCAGGACAATCATCGCGCTTGCGGCAGCCGGTCCTTTTTTTATCCACAGACTCCCGACGCTTCTTGCTCCGCCCCGGCTTCGATCAGTTCTCCCCTTCCGCATCGTCCTTCTCCTTCCCTGCCGCCTCCTCTTCCAGACGGTTCGATACGCGCTGATACATATACGAGATGCCCAGCAATATAAATCCGGCAGCGAAAAACGCGATAATGCGGCTGCCCGTGCTATTGAGTCCGAGGTCGAAGACCAGCAGCTTGGCCGTACACAGCAGCGTGAGCGCAAGGCCCATGCGCCGGATGTACACATAACGGCGGCGGAACCCGTATACGATACACGCCAGCGCCACGAGCAGATACGCCAGACTGTAGACCATCCCCGCGTTTTCCACGTGCAGCTGTACGCCGAGCAGGGCGCTGAGCATGATCAGACCATAGACCGCGATCCCGACCGGATACCATTCTCCGTTTTCCGGGTAGCGCCGCACGACATGCTGCAATCGTCGGCTGACGCTCCAGAAAATCAGGACGTTCACCGCCAGCAGCACCAACAAAGCGATATAGTCGGCTGCTCCGTTCAGACTCCAATCCCGATGCAGTACCGGAAGCGTCAGCATGAGCGCGATCCCGATGAAACAGCTTACGCCGTACTGAATCTGCGCGTATACTCTCGTAATCCGATCCTGGATCAGCGGGAAACGGGCGATGCCCAGCGACAGCAGCGCCGTGACGCCTGCCGCCAGCAGCGCTTTGTAGAACAGATAATGCGTGTCCGAAGACGAACGCAGCAGATCATAAAGGTAAAAGGCTTCATACAGCCCGTAGAACCAGGTGTTCAGAATCGCCGCATACCGGATAAACATGAGCAGATGGCGTTCTTCGGACGAGTAGCTTCCGCGCGGCGCATGGCCGTCGGATACGGCAGCCGCGTCGCCCTCCGCTCTGCCGTTCTTGCGCCATTCCCATACGTAGAACAACGACAGGCCGAGCGTTCCCAGCGTAACGAGCGTGTATTTGATCATGAAGACGCCGGAATTCTCGCTCGCTGCCATCAGAAGGCTCAAACCGTGCTGCGGCAGATCGACCAGAACGAAGGCCAGCATGCAGAGCAGAAGCACCGCCCAACCCGCTCTTTCCAACATTTTCGAACCGCTTCGGCTTCCGTAGATGCAGAGCACCAGCGCTTCCGCCAACCAGCCGAGCGCCGCCCATTCCCATTGAAGCTGGAACGGTACGATCAAGACGGCAAAAATCAGCGCGGTCACGTAGAACAGCAGACGGGTATTCTTTTCCGCCGGCACGAACTTCTCCGCGAGCCGTCCGAGCCCCACGTACAGCAGACCGAACAGCAGAGCCAGCAGGCCCCGGAACTCGATCGCGCCCGACGATTCGAGCAGCGCATACATGATGCCGCAGCCGACGAACGTATTGACTCCGAGCAGCACGACATCCCATTCCGCCAACTTTTGCTTGAAGCGCAGCGGATAGATCAGCGTCGAGCCGAGATACATCAGGAACGTGAGGAACGCATACCCGGCGCCAATCCAACGGCTGTCCGCCAGCCAGACAAGCAGCAGCATGGCCGGGGTATTCAAAATAAAGCTGACGTAAGCCACTACCGTCCAGCGCTTATGCAGCGATACCAGAAGCAGCAGCAGGTTGAGCAGGAACAGATAGACCATCGCCGCGTACACGGCAGGTCCTGTTAGTCCTTCAGCCAGACCGTAGGACAACAGAGGCAGATAACCGCCCACGAGCCCCAATGCGCCGATCGTTTTCGAATCATAGCGCAAAGCGAGCAGGACGGTGGTCAGCGTGACCAGCACGGACAGGCCCAGCGCCGCGAACATGCCGATAATGCCGAGCAGGAAGTAACTGTAGAATATCGATCCGTACAGCACGGCCGTACCGCCCCCGAGCAGTCCGAGCGCGAAAGTACGGCGGTTTTTCCGGTACAGAAACTCCCCGCCCCCCAGCAAAATCGCTCCGAAAGCAAAAAAGGCGATACCGCGCATATAGTCGTTGAACCAAGTCGTATAGCTGTAGCGGAACGCCAATCCCACCGCGATCAGAATCAACAGAATCGCCAGTTTGTTGATCCAGTTCAGACCGATTTTCATTTCGAGGCGGTTTTGCCGAATGCGGCGCTGGATCGTCGCTTCGTCGACCCCTTCGTCCGTCATCCGGTTGTATTCTTCATTAAGCGGTCCCAGCGTGCGCCGATTCGCCTCTTCCTGCATTCTTCGCTGGTGCTCCAAACTGCGTTCCAAATGCACGGACAGTTCGTCCAATCTGGACCGGAACTCCTGCTGCTCCCCGTCGGTCAATTTACGCGAAGCCTGCATCATTTTATGTATCCGCTCGCGCGTCGTCTCTTCGAACTGCCGCAAGCGATTTTTGCGCAAACTGTCTTCGCCGGCAAAATACGTTTCCAACTTACGGTTCGACAAGCGCAAGATATTCAGTTTCTCGTCCAAAATTTGTTCGCTGAGCGATACCCGCAGATCCGCATTTTCTTTTTTCAACTTTGCGGATTCCTGCCGAAGTTCGTTCAGCTTGCGCCTGTCTTCCTCGGTTTCGCGGCGAAGCCTTTCGTTCTCGTGAATCAAATCGCTCGATTCGTACTCCTTGAGCAGTTCCTGCGTTTCGCGAAGCAAATTCCGCTGGTTCTGTTCAATGGTAAGGAGCCGTGTTTTGAATTCGTTCATTCTGGCAGCCTCCCGCATCTCTTTTTTTTCAAAAAGCTGGATGATGCATCTACTATATCGAGATTTCTCCGTGAATAGGTATACTTCCTGTTACCCTTTTTGTCATATTTTCCACTAAAAATCTTGAATTTGATGACATTTACTTCTTTGAAAAAAAAGAGTATGCTAATCAAGCTTATAAGAGTTACACACTGTAAACCATATAAAAGGAGCTTGTCCCATGTCTTCTTCCACCCTTTCGCCTCGACAATCAAACAAGATCGGACTCCCCATGTTCGTGCTGATGCTCAACTTGTTCATCGCGCTGCTGGGACAAGGGATGGTCATCCCCATCCTGCCGGATTACCTGAAGCAGTTCGGCGCCGCCGGAACGGCCGCCGGTTACCTCGTAGCGGCTTTCGGAGCCGCGCAATTTATTTTCTCCCCGATCGGCGGGCAACTATCGGATCGATTCGGCCGGAAAAAGCTGATTATCGCCGGGTTGTTCCTCACCGTCATCTCCGATTATTTGTTCGCCATTGGACATACGCTAACCCTCCTCTATATCGCCCGCTTCATCGGAGGCATGGGGCTGGGCCTGATGGTTCCGTCGGTCATGGCCTATGTCGCCGACAGCACCACGACCGAGACCCGGGCCAAAGGCATGGGTTATCTCGGCGCGTCGATGAACCTGGGCATGGTACTCGGTCCAGGTCTGGGCGGACTGATCGCCGAATTCGGCATCCGCATGCCTTATTACTGCGCCGCCGGACTCGGACTGTTGGCGACGCTGCTCTCGCTGCTGCTGCGCGAGACGCTGCCTCCGGAGCATAGACAAGCAGCCGGAAGCCGCAAACGACAACCTTTTATCCGTCAAATGACCGACTCGTTCCGCGCGCCTTACTTCCGGTATCTGCTGCTGGTGCTGGTCATGACGTTCGGATTGGTCAACTACGAGACGGTCTACGCGCTGTTCGTCGAGCAAAAGTACGGCTTCGACGCCCGCAGCATCTCCATCGTCATTACGTTAGGAGCGGTTATCGGGATCATATGCCAGGTCTGGCTGCTGGATCGCATGGTTCGTCGCTTCGGCAAAATGAAGTTGATCCGCATTTCGCTAGTCGTAACCGCCATTGCCCTGCTGCTGATGCTCGTCAAGTTCAACCTGATCTATCTGCTGGCCGTATCGGCATTGTTTTTCGCGTTCAACTCGTTCCTGCGCCCGACGGCAGGCACCTTGATTGCCAATGCTGCCGGAGACCGTCAAGGCTATGCAGCCGGGCTGAATACCACCTATATGAGCCTGGGCAGCATGATCGGTCCGTTATTCGCCGGATGGCTGTTTGACGTCCAACTGAATTTGCCTTATATTTTGGGGGCTTTGATTCTGCTGGCCGCGCTTGCCCTGACCCTGGGACGCAGCATGCGGTCGGCGCAGGAACGGGAGATTGCCCATGAGTGAGACTTGGCACCAGCATCGCAAACACCAAAACCGTGAAGATTTGATCGACGCCGGACGGGAGTTGTTTTTACGGCACGGCTTTCCGGGCATCGCGGTCAAAGACGTCTGCGAACGGGCAGGCGTAAGCCGCGTGACGTATTACAAGCACTTCGAGTCGATCGAAGACCTCGTATTCGCCGTTCAAATGCGGGCTTTGGAGCATATGTCCGACTTTGTGCAGGCTGCTGACGATCCGCAAGCAAACGGAATCTCGCGACTTCGCCGAATGCTTGAAGCCTGGAGCTTGTACGCCGCGGAAAACAAGGCTTATATGAAGTTCATCCTGCTGTTTGACCTCCATTACGACGCCTATCCGCCCGAGCAGAAGCTGCTGGACCGATACGAGACTTTTATCCGATCCAAAAAAGAACATCACTTCCTGAACGCCGCGCTTGAAGCCGGTATCCGCGACGGTTCCCTGCGCGCCGACCTCGACCTATACGAAACCGGAGAATTCGTCTTCACCGCCATGATGGGCCTGCTGCAAAAGCTCAGCCTCGCGCGCGGAGTCACTAGGACGGCTGACAATGCAATCGGCGACGCCGAACCAGAAACTCTGCATGCTCACGAACAAGTTGCTGCGAATCTCTTAATGGATGCCCCTCGCCAGAGCATCTCGCAGCGCTTCATCGATATGATCCTCAGCTCCCTGCGCAATCAGGCGTAAGCCGAAGCTCTTCTCTACCACAAAAAAACAAAAAGCCCTTTTCCTTATAGAAAACGGATTAGGTGCCGAGAACGTTCACCATGCCTGGAAGCGAAAAGGCGGAGAGAGAAATTCAGTGCAGGAACGATAGTGATCGCCTTTGAAATCGGGAAAATACAAATAAAACTTCAATCCTTTTTCCCGATTTCAACACGCGACCTGAAGCATTTCGAAGAAATGCACTTCGGAAGCCTATGCTGGCAATTTTTCTCGGAGCCTTTTCGCTTCCCCGCGCACAAGCAACTTTCTCGAAAACCTAACCCCTTTCCTTAAGGAAACGGGTCTTTTTGTTTACAACAAAATTATTTTAAATTTAATCTATACTTTGTGATATAAATCACATTTAAAATTTTATATTTAATTTATGATTAAGCCATGGAAGAGATCACTTACCAAAAACAAAAAGAGCCGCTGCAAAAAGCGACCAAATAAAACTCTAGGAGAGTGGCAAAAATGAACAACTGGCTGAGAAATAACAAAGTGGCAATGTGGTTACTGACCGCGCTTCGCATCTTTATCGGCTTCAAATGGATCGAAGGCGGATGGGGCAAATTGACAGGCGGCGGCTTCGACGCTTCGGGCTTCCTGCAAGGCGCGCTCGCTCAAGCGGGCGGCGACCACCCGGCGGTACAGCCGATGTGGGCAAGCTTCCTCGAACACTTCGCCATTCCGAACGTCGGACTGTTCAACATACTGGTTCCGATCGGCGAATTCGCCGTCGGCCTGGGACTCATCCTCGGTACTTTCACCACTTTCGCCGCTCTGATGGGCATGGTCATGAACTTCGCTTTCCTTTTCTCGGGAACGGTCAGCACTAACCCGTACCTGATCATCGCCGAAATCCTGATCGTCGTCGCCGCCCTCAACGCCGGCAAAATCGGTCTGGACCGTTGGGTCATTCCTTACCTCAGAGCTCATGTCTGGGGCCGCAAAAACAAAAACGAAGTACCAAACAGCAACAACATCCCTACAAAAGCAAACGCGGCATAAATAAAAAAACTCATTAGGAGAGTGGAGAAAATGAACAACTGGCTGAGAAATAACAAAGTAGCAATGTGGTTACTGACCGCGCTTCGCATCTTTATCGGCTTCAAATGGATCGAAGGCGGATGGGGCAAATTGACCGGAGGCGGCTTCGACGCTTCGGGCTTCCTGCAAGGCGCGCTCGCTCAAGCGGGCGGCGACCATCCGGCGGTACAGCCGATGTGGGCAAGCTTCCTTGAACACTTCGCCATTCCGAACGTCGGACTGTTCAACGTATTGGTTCCGATCGGCGAATTCGCCGTCGGCTTGGGACTCATCCTCGGTACCTTCACTACGTTCGCCGCTCTGATGGGCATGGTCATGAACTTCGCCTTCCTCTTCTCGGGAACGGTCAGCACTAACCCGTACTTGATCATCGCCGAAATCCTGATCGTGGTCGCCGCTCTCAACGCCGGCAAGATCGGTCTGGACCGTTGGGTCATTCCTTACCTCAGAGCTCATGTCTGGGGCCGCAAAAACAAAACCGTCGACGTCATCGGCAGCACCTACGGCAAAAACAAAGCCGGTGCAGCGTAACCTCCGAACAAACATTCAAAAGCAAGACAAGCCATGCGCATGAAATACCGCCTCCGACATTCACAACGAATGCGGAAGGCGGTATTTTTGTTCCTATAAAAAAACCAGGCAATACGATTCATTTCGAGGCAAAAACAGGTAAATAACAGTCTTTAGAACCAATTTACCTTATAATGAATCCAAGCAACCAAGCTTGAGGACTGTTCGGGAGCGGTCATTAGGGTCGGGTGCTATTTTCATCGGAGGGGATAACATACATATGGAAAAATCAAAATTAGGAATTTCGGTAGGTTTGCTGGCTGCGGGGATGTATTTTCTGGGGATGGTCAGCCTTCTGGCTTTGATCGTTGTCGCGGGTTATGTACTGCTCAAGGAAGATAACGCTTGGTTGAAAAGAAGTGCCGTCAAAGCCTCGTCCATCGCTATCGTATTCGCTTTGTTGGGACTGATCTCGCCGCTGCTTACCGGTGTAATCAGCTCGTTGATCACGCTTAGTTCTTCGTACAGCACTTGGCCGCTGGGGCTTTCTACGCTGTTCAACACCGTAATCAACTTGACTCAGTTCCTGATCATGGGTCTTCTGGGTTTACGCTCGCTTCGCCAAAGCGAAGTCAAAATCAACAAGATCGACGATCTGATCGACCGTCATATCGCCTGAATCGAGCTTCAGGGACGTTCGTCCGTCAAACGTATACATATCAGCAACAAGCAGGCCTCTTCGTTCCCGCATTTTGCGGAGAGAGCCTGTTTTTTATTTCGACATCGACTTGGATGCAGGCACATCCACTCCGTGACTCCGCGCCAAATCGATCAAAGCCGAAGCTCCGAAACGAACAGCCATCAGCACCTCGTCGCGTTCCTCGGCAGTTCGATAGGCAGGGAAGTCGTCTTTTTCCTCGTCCATAAAGTTCGGCGCGCCGCTGCTGCTGTAATACGGATGCCAGCCTGCATAAGGAGGAGCAGCGGCAAAAGCATTCCGATTCGTCGGCTCGGCTTCGAATGTCTCCGTCGGGATCGCTCCGAGAACCGATACGGCCGGCTCCAAAGCCGACGAAGCGTCTGCTCCTTCTTCCGCGCATAACATCAACAGTTCCAGCAGCTCTGCCGCCCGTTCCGGGTCCCGCAGCTTCACCGGAGCGCCGTTCCCCGACACTTCGTCTCCGACCAGCTCGCTCAGCATCAGCCCCGCCCATTCCGCAATCTCCGTCGCTTCCTCCGGCAATACCCGAATGCGGATCATATCCTCGCTATTTTCCTTTTGCATGCTAACTCCTCCTTTTGGACCGACTCTGCCGATCGCTCTTCTTGGTTCCATTTTAAAAGATAAAATAAGAAGATAAAGAGAAGATAAACAAGCGATTTTTTCGTATTTTAAATCCGATGAACATTCGACCCTCGCATGGACGGCATGACCTATGCGATCGAACGCGGCAGCGTACGATCTCAGCCTATTTCAAACCTGTCCGTAACGCCGTCCAAAAACTCTGATCCTCCATGCCGAGCGCATAGACCGAAATTCCGGCCAAGCCGTATTTTTCGACTAGACGCGCTTTTAGCTTGATGCTGTATTCGTCCTCGTACCACATCGCATGTTTGTCGCCGTTATCGGCCGTGTAGCGAAGCATCATGGACTTGGACTCGGCGTTTCGCGTTCCGGCCGTGTTCAGTTCCCGAATCAGCGTGCGAACCTCTGTCCAAGCCATCATTCCTCCGCTTTGATCCGTCGGATCGGACAGGTTCCAATCATTGCCGTAAGCCGGAACGCCTGCGAGCAGCTTGGAAGGGTCGACTTCGGTTACGGCAAACTTCAACGAAGCGTCGATCCAGTTCAAGCCTGCCGCGGAGCCGGGTTCGCCCCAAATGCCGTGTTCGTCATACGTCATGACCTGCACCAAGTCCGCGTGACTGCCGATCGCCTCGTAGTCAAACGCGCCGGACCAACCGTTTTCGGGATCGTCCCCGGTTTTCGCAGGCACGGACACCATCGTCTTTTTTCCGAACTTGCGCATCTCTCTCGCCGTATCGCGCACGAATCGGCTTAATGCTTCCCGGTCCTCCGGCCGCACTTCTTCGAAGTCGATGTTGATGCCGACGTAATCGTTATCGCGCACGATATCCAGCATATTGCGAATCAAGCGAATTTTCGCGGCAGGCTTATGGAGCACGTCGCGCGCGATATCTCCGTCCCAGCCGTTTTCCCCGTAATTCGAAACGAGCGCGTACGCATTCATTCCGTAACGGTCTGCGGCGGCGAGTGCTTTTTCCGGAATGAAACCGACCAGATTCCCTTGCGCATCCGTATTCAGCGTATCGGTCGCCAGCAGATTGAAACGGTTATGATACCGCTCCAGCGAAGCGTCCGATTGATCGGTGTAGTAACCGAGGACGATCGGACCGGTGTCTGCGTTGTTCGAATCGGCGAGACCGGACGTTTTCCCCGAGGTTAGGATTAAAGCCGCGGCAAGCAGTCCGGCGGCTATTTTTCGAATGATCATGGGGTGCCTCCGTTTCCGCTATCCCGAAATCACAAAAAAGCGGCCACCGTCCGAAGACGATCCCGCTTTATGCGTCTGACCCTAATCTATAATGTTCAAGCCGAATTCGCAACTTTAAAATCATGTGCCCAGTAACTTTAGTATTGACATGGTACTTGGTCTTAACGAACGTCCGGCGATCCCAAACGATTGACCGGCTGGTAGCCTTGTCCGTCGCTCCGGCGTCTGGCCCGCTTCGGGCCGCTGCGCAATTCGTTCGTCAGCTCCATAAACCAAGCCTCATCCCGAATTTGCAACGCCAAGTCGATCAGGCTGCGAATTTCCTGCTCGCTCTTGCGCGGATTGTCCGACAACTTCTTCATTCCGCGATCCGATACGGCGATTTCTTTACCCATCAGCTCCCGGTTGTCGCTATGGGTCACTTGCAGCAAAGCCGTCTGGATCGGCGCGCTCGCGGCAATCAGATACCCGTGTACCAGAGCGCCGTCGTCGGTGTATGCTTGAACCCAATCTCCCGTCGTCCATTTACTCATTTTGATACACCTCTCTCTTCCCCGTTTAGAAGTTTATTGTTTGCCTGATCCGTCTAAAAGAATTATACTTGGATTATAACTGTAATTATAAATCATACAGTTCGAAAGGTCAACAAAGGTGCTTGTTCATCTTCTACGCTGTAGGATCACTCGCGGTGTAAGGCCTTTTAGAACTTATCCTTATATTAAGTCAAGTTGCGGAGGGATAAACAATGAATAGCGAATTTCCTACAGCCGTACACCTGCTTGTCTATCTGGCCGACTCCCTCTCCAAAACGGCCAACAGCGAAGAGCTTGCCGAGAATGTCGGAACCAACCCGGCACGTGTCCGCAAAGCGATGGGATGCCTGCGCGAAAAAGGTTGGGTCGGCACGCGCGAAGGCGTAGGCGGGGGCTACTTTCTTAAAGTCGAGCCTGCCGCCATCCGTCTGGCTGATGTTTACCGAGCCGCTTGTTGCGGCGGACTTCGCCCCAAGAAAGGTACCGGAAGCTCGGGCAGCGACTGCAAAATCTCATCGGGAATCTCCGGCGCGATGGACCACTACTTTGACGAAGCGGAGCGTCGCTACCTCGATTACTTCGACGGCGTAACCGTGCAGGATGTATTGAACCGGATCGTGAACGAAAAAGAATACGGTAACGGACAATCTGAAATTCAAGGCTGATTCGCTTCGTTTCGATTTCCCGTTAACGTTTGCAAGAACGCCAAAAGGCCGTGTCTCGGGACGCGGCCTTTTGGCTATCGGACGATCACTCGGTCCTAATACCTTATCAACTCTTAATCAGAGGATTACGTTTGAATGAAAGGCACACGCTTCAGGTGCGTTTCATTCAAACGTAACCTTGCTTTTGACGTTGACAAGGTCCTGGCGTTATGCACGATTCGCCCCGAGTCGATGCGTATTTTCGATTATGCGCGAAATGACGCTTTTCCGCGCCGATCTTCGGCTTACTGGGCGCCTACCACGCTGCTCAGTACGTCGTCGATCATTTCACCGTTGGCAACGGCGCCTGTGTAGAGCCAGCTTTTTTCGCCGGTGAACTCATACACGTGACCTTCTTTGACGGCCGGAATGTTCTGCCAGACCGGATCGGTCAGGATTTGGTCTTTGGTCTTGCCGCTTCCGTTCACGAGGAAAATGTAATCCGCGTCCATGTCGGCCAGCAGTTCAAGCGACAGGCTGCTCCAGTTCGCTTCGCTTGCTTCGGAAGATTGCTTCACCACATCCGGCACCGTCATGCCCAGATCGTTGTAGATCACGTCGCCGCTCGACAGGTTTTGGTTAACCACGTACACGTCGCTGTCCAGCACCCATAATGCAGCCGCTTTTTTCGCGCCGCCCGTCGCTTCGTCCAGCTTCGCTTTTGCGTCCGCCGCTTTGGCTTCGTAATCGTCCAGCACTTTTTGCGCTTCTTCTTTTTTGCCCAGCACTTCGCCTACGGTCAACAATTCGTCTCTCCACGAATTGTTCTGCGCGTTGCCTACGACATAAGTCGGCGCAATCGCCGAGTACTGTTTGTATTTATCGCCCGCTACCAATTCCGCGCTGTCCATCAGGATCAGGTCAGGCGAGTAGCTCGCGACCACTTCCAGCGGAAGGTCGGACGGAATGCCCGGAACGCCGGACAGCGAATCTTGCAGATAATCTTGATAGGAATTTCCTTTGATCATCCACTGCGCCACAGGCTTCACGCCGAGCGCGACCAGATTGTCTTCCAGATACGAAGCGATGATCGCTTTCGGCTCGGCCGGAATCGTCACTTCGTTGCCCATGGAATCGGTCAGCACGCGGTCTTCGGCCGGAGCGGCTGTTTCTTCCGGCGTCGTTTCGGCGGTCGTCGTATCGGTTGCCGCCTGCTCGGTCGGCGTTTCCGTCGTCGCCGTATCGGCCGTACCGTTCGAACATGCGCTAACTACCAAAGCCAAGCCGCCGACTATGGTAAAAGCCAGACTTTTGAATGTTTTCTTTTGCATGAATGTGCAGCCCCCGTTTATGGTCTTTTTATATTGATAATGATTCTCACATCCACAAATATAACCGTAATCGCTACGTTTCGCAACCTTTGCACAGAAATAAAACGTTGAAAAAAAGAAACGTCTCGCAGCTACGGCAGCCGTATAAAAAAGCGCCGATAACAGTGAAACGTTTCTCTTCAATCCTATTCGATCCAACATTCCGCAATGATTATGCCCGGTTGCGACTGCGCTCGATACGTACCCGAACCACTTTGATAATCTCCATCAGGATGACCGCGCCCAAGGCCAAAGCCGAAGCGATCAGCCAGTCGTTCACGCCGAACTCGGCCGGGATCGAGAAGATATCGCGAACGCCCGGAAGCAGGGTTACCGCATAAAGCGCGAAGCAGAAGAGAACCGCGCCCAACACGTATTTATTGGAAAAGAATCCTGCGCCGAATGCCGTCTGCGTCTGCGAACGGGCGGCGAACGTCTGAAGCGTGCGGGCCAAAATCAGCGTCGTGAACGCCATCGCGACGCTCAATTCCGGCGACTGCTGGAGTCCGATATACTGCGACACGATAACCGCGATACCGATCAGCACGCCGCGGATAATGACCGTTTGCAGCGTGCCGCCCGCGAAGATGCCTTCCTTGATATCCCGCGGCTTGCGCTGCATGACGTCCGGCTCCGCTTTTTCCATGCCCAACGCGATCGCCGGCAGCGAGTCGTTGAGCAGGTTGATGAACAGCAGCTGCAGCGCCGTGAACGGATTGATCCAGTCGAAGACGAGGGCGAACAGGATCGCGATGATCGCGCCCAGGTTGCCCGAGAACAGATAGGCGATCGACTTTTTGATGTTATCGAAGACGGTCCGGCCGACTTCGACCGCGCTGACGATCGAAACGAAGTTGTCGTCGGTCAACACCATCGCCGCGGAGTTTTTGGCCACGTCGGTACCGCTGCCCATCGCGACGCCGATATCCGCCTGCTTGAGCGCCGGAGCGTCGTTGACGCCGTCGCCGGTCATCGCGGTGATGCGGCCTTTTTTCTGCCAGGCGCGCACGATCCGGATTTTGTTCTCCGGCGATACCCGCGCGTAGACTGCGATATGTTCCAATCGGTTGTCCAGCTCGCTGTCCGACAGGGCATCCAGCTCGCGGCCCGTCAAAGCTTCGTCGCCTTCCGTCATCAAGCCGATGTCGCGCCCGATCGCTTGCGCGGTCGTCTTATGGTCGCCCGTGATCATGACCGGACGGATCCCCGCGCTGATCGCTTCTTTGATCGCGCCGTATACCGCGTCGCGCGGCGGATCGATCATGGCGGTCAGGCCGACGAAGACCAGATCGTTCTCGTCGCTCTCGTCCACGGTCACGCCGTCCGCGATTTCTTTGTAACCGAACGCCAGCACCCGCAGCGCGCGGTCGGAGAAGTCTTCGTTTTTGGCTTGAATCTTCCGCAGCCATTCGTCGGTGAACTTCTCTTCCCGCTCGCCGATCCGAATCTGCGCGCAGCGGTCAAGCAATACGTCCGGTCCGCCTTTTACGAGCAGCAAACGGCGTCCCTCGATCGTATGTACCGTCGACATCAGCTTGCGGTCGGAGTCAAACGGAATCTCGCCTTCGCGGCCGAACTCGCTGCGCACTTCTTCATGGTTGCGGTTCTTTTTGGAACTGTAGGCAAGCAGCGCCGTTTCGGTCGGATCGCCGATTTCCTGTCCGTCCTCATTGATGCGCGAATCGTTGCACAGCACCGCGATGCGCATCAGCCACTGTTCGGAATCCGTCCATTGACCCGGATCGTCAGGGATTTGTTCGTCCCGTCCTTCCGGCACGTAATCGTCGACGACGGTCATCTTGTTTTGCGTCAG
>Ga0308157_10006383_pt1 | contig 14153 bp, 11 predicted proteins | sample PhyBR1_FD_201035 | JGI IMG/M metagenome (GOLD analysis project Ga0308157, IMG submission 201035) | Phyllosphere microbial communities from UC Gill Tract Community Farm, Albany, California, United States - DLSLB.R1 | ecosystem: Host-associated > Plants > Phyllosphere > Unclassified | place: USA...
GGCATCATCTGCGTCGCCGAGCCGGTGCCCGCGAGCAGCTGCGTCATCTCGTCGCCGGCGCCGGCGGCGATCATCGGCGCGGCCGCGATCGCCGCGTTCATGTCGCCGCGGCGCAGCGCGTTGCATGCGCGCGAAACGGCGGCAGCCGACGCCGGACGGTCGCTCGGCTTCTTCGCGATCATGGCGATGACGAGCTGGCGCACGGGCGCCGGGATCGACGGATCGAGCGGCGGCGGGGTGTCGTTGATCTGTGCCATCGCGATCGCGACCTGCGACTCGCCGGTGAACGGACGCTTGCCTGCGAGGGACTCGTACGCGACGATGCCCAGCGAGTAGATGTCGGTCGCCGGGCTCGCTGGGTGGCCGGAAGCCTGCTCGGGCGAGAGGTACTGCACCGTGCCCATGACCTGGCCGGTCGCGGTCAGCGGAACCTGATCCGCGATCCGCGCGATGCCGAAGTCGGTGATCTTGACGCGGCCGTCGGGCGTGATCAGCAGGTTTCCCGGCTTGATGTCGCGGTGCACGAGGCCGGCGGCGTGCGCGGCCTGCAGCGCCGACGCCGTCTGCGAGATGTAGTCGAGCACCGTGTCGGACGACAGCTTGTTGTCGCGCTCGAGGCGCGTCGACAGCGCCTCGCCCGGCACGAGCTCCATGACGAGGTACGCGGATCCGGTCTCTTCGCCGTAGTCGAAGACGCTCGCGATGCCCTCGTGGTTCACGAGCGCGGCGTGGCGCGCCTCGGCGCGGAAGCGCTCGAGGAAGCCCGGATCCCCCATGTATTCGTCTTTGAGGATCTTGATCGCGACCGTGCGACCGATGACGTGGTCAGTGGCTTCCCACACCTCGCCCATGCCGCCGATTGCGATGCGGGAACTCAGCTCGTAACGCCCGCCGAATGTCACACCCTGGGTTGGCCTCATTGTGCGAGCACCGCCTCCATGACCTTCTTCGCGATAGGAGCCGCGATCGTGTTTCCGTCACCTGATTGACCCTGGCCGCCGCCGTCTTCTACTACGACCGCGACTGCGACCTCCGGATTCTCCGCGGGCGCGAACCCGGCGAACCATAGCGTGTATGGATCCTCGGGGCCGTTTTCCGCGGTGCCCGTCTTACCGGCCACGTCAACGCCTTCTATTCTTGCATTCGACGACGCACCGACCGCTACCGACGAGACCATCATCTCGGTAACGGATTCGGCGTCGTCGGCGTCGAGGGCGCGTCCGCGCTCGGACGGGTCGTACTTCTTCTGCACCGATAGATCGTCGCCGACGATCTGATCGACGAGCCAGGGATCCATTTCGACTCCGTCGTTCGCAATCGCCGCCGTCCACTGCGCCACCTGGAGCGGCGTCGTGCGGACGTCGTACTGTCCATACCCCGTCTGCGCGAGCTTGTCGTCGCTCATGCCCGTCGGGTACGACGATACGGCCGACGCGATCGGCGTGTCGAACGACGATCCGAAGCCGAACTTCTCGGCCTGTTCGCGGATCGCGTCCTCACCGAGCTCTTCCGCCAGCTGCGCCATCGGGATGTTACAGCTGTACGTGATCGCATCGGCGAGCGAGACGGTCTCGGCCGAGCTGCCGCCGCACGGACCGAAGGGCGCGTTGCGGATCTTGAACGACGTGCCGGGCAGCGTGTACTCGGACGGGTTGTCGAACGTGCTCTCGGCCGTGAAATCGCCCGAGGCGAGGGCGGCCGCCGCGACGACGAGCTTGAACGTGGATCCCGGCGCGTACAGCGTATTCAGGGCGCGGTTGATCAGCGGGTTGCGCTCGTCGGCATCGAGCTCGTCGTACGCCGCCGTGACCTGATCGACGTCGTGCGCGGTGAGCGCGTTCGCGTCGAAGCCGGGCGTCGTGACGAGCGCGAGAATCCGTCCCGTGTCGGGCTCGATCGCGACGACGGCGCCCGAGTAGCCCATGCTGGTCATCGCATCGCGCGCCGTGCGCTGGACGGTCGGATCCACGGTGAGTTCGAGCGAGGACCCGCGCGGCTCCTGGCCCGTGACGATCTGGTTCAGGCGCGCGAGGAAGCCCGAGTCGGCGAACCCGCTGAGCTCCTGGGACATGGCCTGCTCGATGCCCGTCTCGCTGCCGAGCACGGGATTGATCCAGCCCGTGATGCCCGACCACAGGTCCGACTCCTCATAGACGCGCTGGTACGCGAACTCGTCGTCGGTCGCCTGCGAGCGCGCGATCTGCTCGCCGCCCGCGATGATCGGGCCGCGGCGCACCTCGTACCGGTCGTACTGGGCGCGGCGGTTGTTGGGATCTGCATTCAGCTCGCTCGCCTGCACGACCTGAATCACGCTCGTCGAGGCGAACAGCGCCACGAACATGAACGCGACAATGATCGAGAGGCGTCGGATCTCCTTGGTCATCAGCCGATCACCACCCTCGGTTGACGGCGCACCGCGTCGCTGACGCGCAGAAGAATCGCGACGATGAGCCAGTTGGCAACGAGCGAGGATCCGCCCGCCGCGAGGAACGGCGTCGTCAGGCCCGTGAGCGGGATCACGCGGGTGACGCCGCCGACCATGATGAACACCTGCAGGGCGATCGTGAACGACAGCCCCGTGGCGAGCAGCTTGCCGAAGTCGTCCTGGCCGGCGACGCCGACGTGGGCGCCGCGGCTGACGAACACGAGGTAGAGCGCGAGGATCGCAAACACGCCCACGAGCCCGAGCTCTTCGCCGAGGCTCGGGACGATGTAGTCGCTGCCGGCGACGGGCGTGAGATCGGGGCGGCCCTGGCCGAGGCCCGTGCCGAACATGCCGCCGTGCGCGAGGCCGAAGATGCCGTTCACGAGCTGATAGCTGCCGCCCGACGGATCGTTGTAGAGGTCGCTGTCGAACGCATGGATCCACGCGTTGAAGCGGTTGTGCACGTACGGCATCACGAAGGTGGCGGCGACGGCCCCCGCGGCGGCGAGGAAGACGCCGATCAGCACCCAACCGGTCTTGCCCGTAGCGACGTAGAGCATCGCGACGAACATGCCGAAGATCAGGATTCCGGTGCCGAGGTCGCGCTGCAGCACGATGATGCCCATCGAGATGAGCCAGATCACGAGCAGTGGGCCGAACTCGCGCGCCCGCGGGAAGGTGAACCCGAGCACCCGCTTACCCGTCGACGTGAGGGATTCACGGGTGCGCACGAGGTAGCCCGCGAAGAAGATCGCGAGGCAGATCTTGGCGATCTCGCCCGGCTGGAAGTTGAAGCCGAACACCGTGATCCACACGACCGCGTTGCCGCCGCCGTTCAGGAACGGCACGAACGGCAGGGCGAGCAGGATCACGCCGACGAAGCCGAAGATGTAGGTGTAGCGGAACAGGATCCGGTGGTTGCTGAGCGCCCACACGAGCACGATGCACAGCACGATCGACAGCATCGCGAACATCAGCTGATGCTGGCCGTTGTTCGAGTTCTCGATGCCCTGGTTCGCCTCGTACGCGAGGTCGAGGCGGTAGATCATCGCCGTGCCGAGGCCCGTGAGCAGCAGGGCGACCGGGACGAGGAACGGATCCGCCTGCGACGCGCGCACGCGCAGCACGATGTGCAGGACCAGCGTGAGCGCGCAGGCGGCCGCGACGATGACGAGGATCGGCAGTTCGATATGACCGAGCGCGCCGAACTGCACGAGCACGAAGGCGGCGCCCGTGATGGCGAACGCGAACACCAGCAGTAGGAGCTCGCGATTGCGGAGGCGCTGGGCCTTCTGCACGCGGCGCAGCTCCTTCTTCACGCGCCGATCGGGCGCGGGGGATTCGACGGTGTCGGTCACTTCTCACCTCCGGCATCGTTCGCACGTGAGCGCAGGTTGTCGGCAATCTGCTGGGCGTGATCGAGGGAATTCGCGGGAATCGTCTCCTCTGCCCGGATCTGCCACGCCGACGGCAGGTCGATGAGCAGGATCCCGGTGTCTTCGTGCGGCTCGGACAGCGAGATGGGCCCGATCGACTGCTGAATTCCCTGGAAGATCACGACGCTGTCTTCGTCGGTTCCGACGTAGTAGCGGGTCTGGGTCCAGCCGTAGAAGAGCGCGCCTGCCGCCACGATCGCGGCGATGAGCAGCACGGACAGGCCCGCGCCGATGATGCGTCGGCGGCGCGAGCGCCGGCGATCCTCGGCGATGAGCTCTTCGAGGTACTCGGTGTCGGGCTCGAAGTGGCTCGGCTCGTTCGCCGCGGCGCGCTGGGGGTGCAGCCATCCCGTGGGCAGCAGCGAGCGGCTCGCGGGGATATCCACGCCGTCGGGGTTCGAGGCCGAGCCGACGATCGTGGGGGTGCCCGTGTAGAGCGGGTGCTGCCCGCCGACATCGGCGATGATGACCGTCACGTTGTCGGGCGCGCCGCCGTCGAGGGCGAGCTTCAGCAGGGAGTCGGCCGTTCGTGCCGGGGGCAGCTCCTGGCGCATGGCCTTGGCGATGTGCGCCTCGTCGGCGACGCCGGACATGCCGTCGGAGCAGAGCATCCACCGGTCGCCCGGACGGGTCGGCATGATGAATGTGTCGACCTCGGGGTGCGCGTCCATGTCGCCGAGCACGCGCATCAGAACCGATCGGCGCGGGTGGAACCGCGCCTCCTCGGGCGTGATGCGGCCCGTCTCGACGAGACGCTGCACGAAGGTGTGGTCGGTCGTGATCTGGGTGAGCTCGCCGTCGCGGTAGAGATAGATGCGCGAGTCGCCGATGTGCGCGATAACGGCGTACTCGTCGACCATGACGATGCCGCTGACGGTCGTGCCGAGCCCCGCCAGCTGGGGCTTGCTCGCGGCGGCGTCGACGAGATCCTGGGCCGTGGAGACGATCGTCTCGCGCAGCGCCTCTTCCGCCTGGGCGGGGGCGTCGAAGTGCCGGTCGAGGTGCTTCAGCCGGTTGATGGCGATGGCCGAGGCGATGTCTCCGCCCGCGTGGCCGCCCATTCCGTCGGCCACGACGAAGAGATTCGAGCCGGCATAGCCCGAATCCTGGTTGTTCGACCGCACGCGTCCGGTGTGACTGATCGCGGCGCTGGAGCCCTCGAAGACCATTCGGCGCGGGCTACTTCCGCAGCTCGAACGTCGTGGCGCCGACCTTGATCGTCGCGCCGAGCTGGATCGCGACGGGGGAGTTCGGGCTGACCTTCTGGCCGTCGTGGAAGGTGCCGTTCGTCGACCCGAGGTCCTGGATCATCCACTGATCGGCGTATCGCACGAGGCGCGCGTGGTGGCTCGACGTGTAGTCGTCGCGGATCACGAGGCCCGATTCGCCCGATCGCCCGATCGTGAGCGGCTCGGTGCCGAGGGGGATCTCAAGGCCCGACTTGGGGCCGGAGGTGATCACGATGCGCGCGGCATTGCTCGCGGCCGGCGGCGCGGGGGCGGGCGGAGCCGACGGCAGCACGCTGTGCGCGACCGTCTCGGCCTGCGGGGAGGACGCGACCGCGGGCGCACGGGTGACCTGCTGCGATTCGGGGAGCTTGCGCACGCGCCCGCCGAAGACATCGGCGCGCAGGGCGAAGATCAGCACGAAGACGAACACCCACAGCATCAGCAGGAAGCCGTACTGGAGGATGAAGAGGGTCAGTGCGCTCAGCTCGCTCATCGGCGGCCCCCGTGGAACTCGTTGATGATCTGCGTCGCGTCGTCTCCGCCGGGCAGGCGGGCCGCCTGGGCGCTCGCCGAAGCGATCACGCGGAAGACGATGTCGGTGCGGCCGATCGTGATCGTCTGCCCGTCGGCGAGGCCGGCGCGCTCGACGCGCTGGCCGTCGAGACGGGATCCGTTCGTCGATCCGAGGTCGCGCACCATGCCGCGCTCGCCGTCCCACAGCACCTCGACATGGCGCCTGCTCGTGCCGGCGTCGGAGATCGTGATGTCAGCATCGGATCCGCGACCGATCACCGTGCGCGCGCGCACGATGGAGTGGCGTCGCCCGTTGATATCGAGGACCGCCTGCCACGAGACGCGGCCCTCGACCGCGGAGCTCGTGACGTCGATCGTGCCGGTGGGCACCTGATCGCTCGATTGCACATCGATCACCAGCGGACCGGAGAAGCTGTATCCCTGCGACGAGGCGTGCTTCTGCACGATGGCGCGCAGCTCGTCATAGAGCGAGGGGCCGAGCGTGCGCATGCGATCGGCATCGGCCGTGCTGAGGCGCACGGCGTAGCTGTTGGGGGCGAGGATGCGCTCGCGACTGACGACGGCCGCGCGCGTATCCATCTCGCGCCGGAGCGCCGAGGCGATCTCCACCGGCTGGATGCCGCTGCGAAAGGTCTTCGCGAACGCGCCGTTGACGGCACGCTCAAGACCCTTCTCGAAGCTGTCAAGCAGTCCCACGGTGCTCCTCGATGTCTGGTAGATGGTTAGCGTCATGGTACTTGCCACGCCTGACATCCCGAATCGAACCCCGGGCTGATCCCCAGCTACACCTTGCGGATGACCTGATTCGCGGCGGTCGCTCGGGGCGTGCTATTCTCGGGCAGTTGGCTTCTGGCCGACACCGCGCGCAAGTGGCGGAATCGGTAGACGCGCTGGCTTCAGGTGCCAGTGTCCTTACGGACGTGGGGGTTCAAGTCCCCCCTTGCGCACTGAAACATCCTGAGTCGCGACATCGTTTGTGAACGAGTCGCGGGTCAGGATTTTTTGTTGCCCTCAGGGCGATCCCGGCCCCTCCCAGCTCGTGTACCCTGGATCGCAGACGACCTCTCTCGGCCGTCCGGCCCTCACTGTTCTCCCCCCGACGGTGAGGGCTGTTTTCGGCTTTTTCCTGTGATTGTGTCTCTTACCCTGTTGCATCCGGGCATTCCTGGGCTAGCGTTAAGAATGTCGACGTGAGATTGCGCCGACGTCCGCCCCGAAAGAATGGCAATACATGAGCACCCAGGGCACCGTTAAGTGGTTCAACTCGGAGAAGGGCTTCGGCTTCATCTCCCCCGACGAGGGCGGCCAAGACGTCTTCGCGCACTTCAGTGCGATTCAGTCCAATGGCTACCGTGCGCTGGAAGAGAACCAGCGTGTGGAGTTCGAGGTTACGCAGGGCCCCAAGGGTCTGCAGGCCGATAACATCGTTCCGCTCTAAGCTGAGCGAACTGAACGCCCCGCGTCCTCCTCGGAGGATGCGGGGTTTTTCTGTGCCCGAACGCTGATCGGTGAGGGTTCAGCGGCGGCGCTTGCGGTTGCGCGCGAGCGTGGCCGCGGCTTCCGCATCGAGTCGCGCTCGGCGTGAGGCCTCGAGCGCCTCGGACGGATCGTGCGCCTGGCGCGCGAGAGCGAGTTCGCGCCGGGCGCTGTCGAGACGGACGCGCGCGTCGACCTCGGCGTCGAGCACCACTGCTTCTGCGCGGGCGAGCGCGCTGCGCGCGGCGTTCAGGGATCCGGGAAGCGCGCTGCGAGCTCCCCGAAGCTGCTGCTGCTGCGTGCGAGAATCGCCGAGCGCGTCGTCGAGGCGGTCGCGAAGGCGCGCGATGCGCTCGTTCGCGGTGACTGGTCGCCGCTCCGCGACCTCGGTCGCCGACGCGAGGGCCGTCTCCGCGACGCGGATCGCCTCCGCGAGCTTCGGCCCGGCCGTCGCATCGAGGGTCTTCTGCGTGCCCATCGCCGCGCGGATCGCGGACTCCGCGGCCCGCGCCTCGTCGCCAACGGCCTGACGCGCGTTGCCTACGAGGCGGTACGTCTCCTCCAGCAGGCGAGCGGAGTGCTCCGCGTGGGCGAGCGACCTTTCGCACGCGCGCAGCTGGTCGCGGGCGGACGCCGCGGGATCCGCTTCGGCCAGGCGCTCGGCCTCGGCGAGGTGCGCTGCGGCCTCGTCGAGCGCGTCGCGCGCGTCGGCGTCCGCGTCTGCGGCGTCCTCCCACTCGCTCTCGTCCGCGATCCGCGCGAGCTCGGCGCGCAGCGCCGCCGGATCCCCCATGCGGGTGCGCAGGTCGTCGAGGCGCCCGCGCGCAACGGCGATCTGTTCGGTCGCGGTCGTGTGCTCGGCGACCCAGGCCTCGTTCTCGGCGCGCGCAGACCGGATCACGGCCATCGCCTTGTCGATGCCGATCGTCAGGCGCGCCGCCTCTCGCCGCTGGGCGGCTGGATGCACTCCGTCGGACGCGGCCGCGCTGTAGGCGGCGAACGCGTCATCGCGCGTGTGCTGAGCCGTCAGCCGCGCGCGGCGGAGCGAGGCCGGCGGGCGTCCGTCGTAGAGGGCGCCGGACATCGCGATCTCGATCTCGAGCTCCTCGGCGGCGTCGTCCAGTTCGACGAGGCGCGTTCCGAGGTCGTCGAGGCGCGTGCGTGCGCGGGCCCGTGCGCGCCTGCCGCGCCGGGCGAAGCGGATGACGATGACCAGCGCCACGATGATGACGACGGCGACGAGCGCGCCGATGGCCCAGGGGAGGGCGGCGGCGGCGTCGATCTCAGGAAGCTCGGGCATCGCCGTCCGCTAACAGCAGCGACCTCAGCTCGGCCGGGGTGTCGACGACATGCTGGGCGCCCGCCTCCTCGGCGGGCGAGCCGAAGCCCCATCGGTTGAAGATCACCGGAACGCCGTGTTCGGCGGCACCCTCGACGTCGTGATGGCGATCTCCGATCAGCACCGGCCTGGACAGGTCGATGCCGCGGGAACGCAGGTCGTCGAGCGCGCGCCCGAGCACATCGGCCTTCGTATCGTGCGCGTCGGGTTCGGGGCGAGCGCCGTGCACCGCGACGAAGAGCTCCGTGATGCCGAAGTGCTCGAAGATGGCCTGCACCTGGTTCTGGGGCTTCGTGCTCGCCGTCGACTGGGGAATGCCCGCGAGCGCGACGTCGTGGATCAGATCGGCGACGCCCTCGTACAGGCGCACCGATTCGGCGTATCCGTGGCTGCTGGCGAGAGCGCGGTATGCGGTGACGGCGGTGAGCGCTTCGTCTGCCGTGAGGCCCGCGATGGTCTGGAACGACTCGAGCATCGGCGGGCCGATCCACTCGTTGACGCGCTCGGCTGGCGTCGGCGGCTTTCCGAGCTCCGCGAGCACGGTGGCGATGCGCGGCAGGATGCCGGCGGAGGCGTCGGCGATCGTGCCGTCCACGTCCCACAGGACACATGAATACTGCTGGATCCCCATACCCTCACCCTAGTGTTCGCGTACGCGCCGACCTGATTGAGCCGGGCGCTCAGAACAGGGTCGGCACCCCGGAATCGATGCCCTTCATGCGCTCGTAGTCGAGCGTCACGCAGCGGATCCCGCGGTCGGCCGCGAGCGTGCGCGCCTGCGGTTTGATCTCCTGAGCGGCGAAGACGCCGCGGATCCCCGTGAGCAGCGGGTCGCGACCGAGCAGGTCGAGGTAGCGCGTCAGCTGCTCGACCCCGTCGATGTCGCCGCGGCGCTTGACCTCGACCGCGATCGCGGCGCCCTCCGCGTCGCGCACGAGCAGATCGACCGGCCCGATCGCGGTGGGGTACTCGCGCCGCACGAGCGTCGCACCCTCGCCGATGAGGTCGACCTGTTCGGCGAGCAGGCGCTGCAGGTCGGACTCGACGCCGTCTTTCACGAGTCCCGGATCGATGCCCAGGTCGTGCGTCGAGTCGTGCAGGATCTCGTGGATGCGCAGGGTGAGGGTGTCGCCCGTCTTCTGGTGCGTCACTTTCCAGAGCTCGACGACGCCGGCACCGGCCAGCTCCTCGTCGACGTCGAGGTGGTCGACGCGGCAGGGCGGGCTCATCCAGTTGAGTGGCTTATAACTGCCGCCGTCGGAGTGGATCAGCAGGCTGCCGTCGCCCTTGTGCATCAACACCCGAGTGGCCAGCGGGAGGTGGGCGTTGAGGCGACCGGCGTAGTCAACCGAGCAACGAGCTATGACGAGGCGCATCCGTCCAGCGTACTGACCATTAGAATTGACATAAGAAGACACACCCGCCGCCTGACGGTGCGACGACGAGGAGATGCGCATGCTCGTGATCCTCGCTGTGTTCGGGATCGCGAGTATCGCTCTTGTTCCGCTCGCCCGCGTGATGGGGCCGCGGGTGTTCTACGTGGCAGCGCTGGTGCCGCTCGCGGGTCTCGCCCACGCACTGTTGCTCGGCGGCGCGGTGCGCGACGGAGACGTTCCGTTCGAGACATATAGCTGGATCGAGCGCCTCGGCATCGACATCTCGATGCGCATGGACACGCTCGCGTGGGTCATGACGCTCATCGTCACGGGCGTCGGCGCCCTCGTCATGATCTACTGCCGCAACTACTTCCGCGGTTCGAAAGATGGCATCGGTCGCTTCGCCGGCGTGCTGATGGCGTTCGCCGGCGCGATGTACGGCCTCGTTCTCACCGACGACATCATCATGCTCGTGATGTTCTGGGAGATCACGAGCATCCTGTCCTACCTGCTGATCGGCCACGCATACAACCGCGCGGCCTCTCGTCGAGCGGCGCTGCAGGCGCTGCTGACCACGACGCTCGGCGGGCTCGTCATGTTCGTGGGCGCGGTCATCCTGGCGGTTGTCGCCGAGACCCCGAGCATCGCCGCGATCCTCGCCGATCCGCCCACCGGCATACTCGTCGACGCTGCGGTCGTGTGCCTGCTCATCGGCGCGCTCAGCAAGTCGGCGATCTTCCCCTTCCACTTCTGGCTGCCCGGCGCGATGGCCGCGCCGACGCCGGTCAGCGCATACCTGCACGCGGCCGCGATGGTCAAGGCGGGCATCTACCTGCTCGCGCGATTCGCGCCGGGCTTCGCCGATACGGATCCGTGGCTGCCGATCCTCGTGACCCTCGGCATCTTCACGATGCTGCTCGGCGGGTTCCAGGCGCTGCGCGAGAACGACCTCAAGCGCGTGCTCGCCTACGGCACCGTCAGCCAGCTCGGGTTCATCGCCGTCGTCGTGGGCTTCGGCGGGCGCGACACCGCGCTGGCCGGGATCGCCCTCGTGATCGCCCACGCGATGTTCAAGGCGACGCTGTTCCTCGTCGTCGGAATCATCGACCGTCAGCTCGGAACGCGCGACATCGACAAGCTGAGCGGCATCGGGCGCCAATCGCCGACGCTCGTCGTAGTGTCGGTGATCGCCGCGGCGTCGATGGCGGGCGTGCCGCCGATGTTCGGATTCCTCGCGAAGGAAGCCACGCTGACATCGATGCTCGATGCCGCGCTCGACGGCTCCGCCTGGGCGTGGGTCGCGCTCGTCGGCATCGTGATCGGAAGTATGCTCACAACGGCATATGCGATTCGCTTCATCTGGGGCGCGTTCGCCCGGAAGAAGGATCTGTCGGGGGCTCCGAAGCCCACGACCGAATGGCCCGACCCGCCGATCGGCTTCATGTTCGCGCCGCTGCTGCTCGCGGCGGCGACCGTCGTGGCCGGTTTCATGGGGCCGTTCATCGACAGCCTGCTCGCGCCCTACGCTGACACGGCGGGCGAGGGGCACTATTACCTCGCCCTTTGGCACGGGTTCGAGCCGGCGCTCGCCCTGTCGGCGTTCGCGATCCTCGCGGGAGCGTTCGTCTTCTGGCACTCGCGATACACGGGATGGTGCCGCTCCCGCCGCGTGCTGCCGTTCCAGGCGAACGACGTGTACTACGTGGTCACGCGCTCGATCGACCGCCTCGCGGTGCTCATCACCCGCAAGACCCAGAGCGGATCCCTGCCGATCTACGTCGGCACCATCTTCATCGTGCTCGTCGCGGCCGAGGCCGCTGCGCTCTTCTCGGGCGGCGAATGGGAGTACAGCCTCGACGCGTGGCAGCACCCCGTGCAGCCCCTCGCGGGCGTGCTCATGATCATCGCCGGTCTCGTCGCCGTGCGCGCGAAGAAGCGCTACTCGGGCGTGGTGCTCGTCTCGGTCACCGGGCTCGGCATGGTGACGCTGTTCGGGTTCCTCGGTGCGCCCGACCTCGCGGTCACGCAGGTGCTCGTCGAATCGATTATGCTCATCGCGTTCACGCTCGTGCTGCGCCGGATCCCGTCTCGCCTCGGCAGCCACAACGGATCCGGTAATGCGGTGATCCGGGCCGTCATCGGCATCGCCGTCGGCGCGACCATGGCCGTCGTCGCCGTCGTGGCCGCGGGCGCCCGCATCAGCGATCCCGTATCGACCGAGTGGGCCGAGCTCGCGTACCGCATCGGCCACGGGCAGAACATCGTGAACGTCGCGCTCGTCGACCTGCGCGGCTGGGACACGATGGGCGAGCTCAGCGTTCTCGTGCTTGCCGCCACCGGAGTCGCCTCGCTCGTGTTCGTGACCGCCCGCGGCGACATGCTGAGCGGCACCCGCACGCGCCTGCGCAAGAAGCTGCCGAGCGGATCCCGCCGGCGCGTGCGCCATCGGCCGCTCGTCGAGACCACCGACGGCCTGCGCATCGAGACGGCGGAGAACGCCGCGAGCCAGCGCGCGTGGCTCATCGGCGGCACGACGATGGCGTCCGAGACGCGATCGATGATCCTCGAGGTCATCGTGCGCATCCTGTTCCACACGATCATCGTGATCTCGATCTTCCTGCTGTTCGCCGGTCACAACCTCCCGGGCGGCGGCTTCGCGGGCGGCCTCGTGGCGGGCCTCGCGCTCGTGATGCGCTACGTCGCCGGCGGTCGGTACGAGCTCGGCATCGCGGCGCCGACCGACGCGGCCCGAATGCTCGGGTTCGGGCTGCTGATCGCCGTCAGCACGGCGGCCGCACCCATGCTGTTCGGCCTCAACCCGCTGACCCGTGCCGTGTGGGAGGCCGACATCCCGGTGATCGGACACATCGAATTCGTGACGTCGACCTTCTTCGACATCGGCGTGTACCTCGTCGTGGTCGGCCTCGTGCTCGACGTGCTCCGCTCGCTCGGGGCCGAGGTCGATCGCCAGATCACCGACGGACGCGCGAAAGAGGGGGCGAGGCCATGACCGTCTCCGCAACACTCGTCATCGTGATGGCGGTGCTGTACGCCGCCGGCGTCTACGCGATGCTCGAACGCAGCCTCACGCGCGTACTCTTCGGGTTCATGCTGCTCGGCAACGCGACGAACCTCCTGCTGCTCATCGCGATGGGCTTCCCCGGCGTCTCGCCGTTCCACGGCGTGGAGGGCGCGAGCGATCCGCTGCCGCAGGCGCTCATGCTCACGGCGATCGTCATCACCTTCGCGGTGAGCGCGTTCCTGCTCGCGCTGATCTATCGATCCTGGCAGCTCGGCGAGGCCGACACGGTGGTCGACGACGCCGACGACGTCTCGCTGCGCGAGCGCGCCGAAGAGACCGAGGTCGCGCTGGACGTCGAGGAAGAGGACGCCGAGACCGAGGACGAAGAGACGACGGACTTCACAGACGGCGCGGTCTCGCCGCTCACCGCCGCGTATGAGCCGCCCCGCGACGGGGAGGGCCGCCCGTGAGTCTTCTCGTTCCCCTCTTCGTCCTGCTGCCGCTGATCGGCGCCGCGCTGACGCTGCTGCTCGGACACCGCAGCCGGGCGCAGGTCGCGGTGTCGGTCGTGACGCTGTCAGCGACGTTCATCCTGTCGGCGGTCATGCTCGTCGCTGTCGACGCGGGCACGCCGCTGGCGGTTTCGGTCGGCGGGTGGCCGCTGCCCTTCGGCATCGTGCTGTACGTCGACCGGCTCGCGGCGATGCTCGTGGCGATCTCGAGCATCGTGCTGCTCGCGGTTCTGCTCTTCTCGGTCGGGCAGGGCGCGGCCGACGGCGATGCCGACACCCCGATCTCGATCTTCCACCCGTCGTACCTGATCCTCGCGGCCGGAATCTTCAACTCGTTCATCGCGGGCGACCTGTTCAACCTCTACGTCGGCTTCGAGATCCTGCTCGTCGCGTCGTACGTGCTGATCACCCTCGGATCCACGGAGTCCCGCATCAGAACGGGCACCGTCTACATTGTCGTCTCGCTCGTGTCGAGCATCGTGTTCCTGTCGGCGATCGCCGTGATCTATGGCGCGCTCGGCACCGTGAACATGGCGCAGATCGCCGAGCGCATGAACGAGATCCCGCCGAACGTGCAGATGGTGTTGCACATCATGCTGCTCGTCGGCTTCGCGGTGAAGGCCGCCGTGTTCCCGCTGTCGTTCTGGCTGCCCGACTCGTACCCGACCGCGCCGGCACCCGTGACCGCGGTGTTCGCGGGCCTCCTGACGAAGGTCGGCGTCTACGCGATCATCCGCACCGAGACCCAGCTGTTCGGTGATAGCGACCTGAATCTCGTGCTCGGGATCATCGCGGTCCTGACGA
>Ga0308157_10006385_pt1 | contig 14152 bp, 13 predicted proteins | sample PhyBR1_FD_201035 | JGI IMG/M metagenome (GOLD analysis project Ga0308157, IMG submission 201035) | Phyllosphere microbial communities from UC Gill Tract Community Farm, Albany, California, United States - DLSLB.R1 | ecosystem: Host-associated > Plants > Phyllosphere > Unclassified | place: USA...
AGCTGGTGGATGCCGTGATGAAGCACGACCTCACCTTCACGCTAGGGCCCGCCGGCACCGGCAAGACCTACATTTCGGTGGCACTGGCCGTGCGAGCCCTTAAGAATAAGGAGGTTAAGAAAATAATCATCTCGCGCCCCGTAGTGGAGGCCGGCGAAAGCCTCGGCTTTTTGCCCGGCGACATGAAGGAGAAGGTAGACCCCTACCTGCGCCCGATTTATGACGCCCTGGAAGATATGATTCCGGCCGAAAAGCTGAAATTTTACCAGGAAAACAAGATTATCGAAATTGCCCCGCTCGCCTACATGCGCGGCCGCACGCTTAACAACGCCTTTGTGCTGCTCGACGAGGCCCAGAACACCACGCCCTCGCAGATTAAGATGTTCCTGACCCGTATGGGCCCGAGCGCAAAGGTGATGGTGAATGGTGACCGCAGCCAGATTGACTTGCCTACCCGCCAGAAGTCGGGCCTGATGCAGGCGCTTGATATTCTGAAGGATATCCCCGGCATTGGCTACGTCGAGATGACGGCCGAGGACGTGGTGCGCCACCGCCTGGTAAAGGAAATCGTGCAGGCCTACGACAAATACGATGTGGCCGAGCAGCGCCGCGAGGCCGAGTTCAAGCAGCGCCGCCGCGAGGGCAACGAGCGCAGCAACGGCCGCCGCGGGGCCGATGCCGACGATGTGGAACTGCCCGTGAACCACGAGCAGGCGCTGTAGCCCCAGCTGATTTGAAAAAGAAAAGACCGCCGTGCGTCGCACGGCGGTCTTTTCTTTACCACCCAAAAACGACCCTAGCCATGACCACCGTTGAAAAAGTAACCGACCTGCGCGACCTCGATTCAGCCTTCACCATCCGCGAAAAAGTATTTGTGGGCGAGCAAAACGTGCCCGCCGACGCCGAGTACGACCAGCACGACCGCGCCGCCACCACCCGCCACTACCTGGCCAGGGTGGATGGCCAGCCCGCCGGCGCCGCCCGCTGGCGCCCCACCGACCACGGCGTGAAGCTGGAGCGCTTCGCCGTGCTGCCCGCGTTTCGCAACCACGGCGTGGGCGAGGCCCTGGTACACCGCGTGTTGGCCGACATCCGCGCCGAAGCGCCCGATGCTGCCCAGGTTTACATGCACGCCCAGCTGCGTGCCATTCCGCTCTACGAGCGCACCGGCTTCCGCAAAGTGGGGGAGATGTTTGCGGAATGCGACATTCAGCACTACCAGATGGTGTTGGGGTAATAAGTTGCTAATCAATGCTAAAAAGCCCGTCGTTATCGAAGCGACGGGCTTTTTTTGAGTTGTTTAGCCTGAGGGTAGGAAATGATGGCGCACAGGTAGCTATTCTTGTATGCTCTAGCTGCTTTCTTCTCCCTTTGCGCAATGCTTTCCTGGTCTTCGGCTCCCTTTTTGCGCGTGGCGTTGGCCTTTATCCTGGGCGTGGTGGGCTACCTGTATCTGGGCCAGGAGTGGGCCGGCAGCGCCGTGCCCTGGGTGGTGGGTCTGGTGCTGGCCTACCTGCTGGCGTGGGGCTGGAGCCAGCGGCGAGCTAGCCCGGCCGCCACCGATGCCGTTGGCATAATAGGCCTGCTGGCAGTAGCGGGGCTGGGCTTTGCCCGCAGCCAGACTGCCACCGAGCACCGCCGGCCCGACCACCTGGGGCATCTGGCGCCGCGCATCGAGTTTTACCAAGCCACTGTGGATGAGGCGCCCGTAGTGCGGGCCAACACCTTTGCCACCACCGTGCGGGTGCAGGCCGTGCGGATAGCCGGGCGCTGGCAGCGGGCTAGCGGGGGCATCCGCCTCAGCCTGCCGCGCCACGAAACCGCCGATTCGGTGCCTGCTCCGCGCTACGGCGAGGTGTGGCTGGTGCAGGGCCAGCCCGAACTGAGCAAGGGCCCCGCCAACCCAGGCGAGTTTGACTACCGCCGCTACTTACAAACCCACCAGGTGTATCATTCGCAATTTGTGCACTTCGGCCAATATAAAGTGCTGGGCTACGCCCCCCTCAACTGGGCTGTGGCCCTGAGCCAGCGCACTGCCGCCGTGCTCGACGGCGTGCTACGCCGCTACGTGCCTAGCCACCGCGAATACGCGCTGGGCACGGCGCTGGTGCTGGGTTTCAAAGATGATATTGACCACGATACCAAGCAGGCCTACGCCAACACCGGCACCACGCACATTATGGCCGTGAGCGGCTTGCAGGTGGGGCTGCTGTTTGCGGCCCTGCAATGGCTGCTGGCCAGGGTGCCGCTGGGGGGCGGGGTGCTGCGCCGGCGCCTGCTCACGGCCGGGCTGGGGCTAGCCCTTATCTGGAGCTACGCGCTGCTCACGGGCCTGTCGGCGTCGGTGCTGCGGGCCACGGTCATGTTCACGCTCGTCATCATTGGCCAGGCCTGGGAGCGGCAGAGCAGCTTGTTTAATACGCTGAGCGCCGCGGCGTTTGGGCTGCTCTTGTGGAACCCCTACCTGCTGTGCGACGTCGGCTTTCAGCTTTCCTTTTCGGCGGTGCTGAGCATCGTGTACCTGCAACCCACCCTAGCAAAGTGGTTCGACGCGCGCAATGCCGTGCTCGACCGCCGCCGCAGCTGGCACGGCCCGGCTGCCCAAAAAGCCTGGCGCGCCGCCGCCTGGCTGGCCGATGCCACCTGGCAGCTCACGGCGCTGTCGCTGGCCGCCCAGGTAGCCACCTTTCCGCTGGGGCTGTATTATTTCCACCAGTTTCCGTTCAACTTTCTGCTATCCAATCTCATAGCCGTGCCCATTTCGAGCCTGGCCGTGTACGTGGGCGTGGTGCTGCTACTGGCGAAAGGGCTGGTGGCGCTCATCGGGCTAGCCCTGCCGGCGGCCGCTGCGGTGCTCGACTATGCGCCGCGGGCAATTGGCTACGTTTTCGAAGGCCTTATCTGGCTGTTTAATGAGTACATCTTCCTCATAGGCCGGCTGCTGCCGGGGGCCGTCATCGGCAATATTCACCTCAGCCAAGGCCAAACGCTGCTGGTTTTCCTGCTAATAGGCGCTCTCTGCGTGTTCATTGCTTCGCGACGGCTGGCCTGGGCGGGCTGGTCCGTGGCCCTGCTGGCCCTGTATGCCGGCAGCCGGGTGGCCGAGGCGCGGGCTGTGGCGCCGCTGCGCGAGTTTGTGGTGTACAGCATTCCGCGCCGCTCGGTGGTGGGCTTCTGGCAGGGCGCAGCGCCCGAGTTCGTCACCGCCGACTCGCTGCCACTCTCCGAAACCGAGCGCACCTATCGCCTCCGGCCCAGCCTGATACTGCGTCGCGCCCGTGCCCCGCGCTACTGCGTGGGCTGGCGCGGGGCTAGCGTGCCCGCCCGCCAAGTGGCCCTGCCCGATAGCCTGGAGCGAACCTTCCGGCACCCGCCCGCGCCGTTGGTGCTAGCGCGCTGGCGCGGCCTGCGCGTGGCTTTCGTAAGCGGCAGCCTGCGCCGGCTGGCTAGCCCCGCGCCCCTGCACAAGGCCGACGTTATCGTGCTGCGCCGCAATGCGTTCCTCTATCCCGATGCCTTGGCGGCACACTTCGGAACCGGCGCGCAGGTGGTCTTCGACTCGTCGTGCAAGCGCTGGTACGTGGCCCGGCACGATTCGGCCCTGCGCGCCGCCGGCTTCCGCACCTGGGACGTGAACGAGCAGGGCGCTTACGCCCACCGGCTGCCCGCTGGCCGCTAGCAAAACTCAGCGACCCTCCGCGAGCCTCTGCGGTAACTTCCCGCCAAGCCCGCTAGGGTAGCCAGCGCGGCAGATTAGCCCCCGGCTGAAATATTGCCCTAACTTGGGCCGTTTAATCTAGCCCGCCGCTTTCTTCGTACTTTATTCACTATGAACGATTATCTCTCCCCGGAACTGGACACGCTGCGCTTTCTGCAATACGAGGTGCAGGACCGCCTGGCTTACATCACGCTCAATCGCCCGGCTAAGCGCAACGCGCTCAGCGCCAACGTAGTGACCGAGCTAAAGCAGGCTTTTGAGCAGGCCGAGGCCGATGATAAAGTGAAGGTCGTTATCCTGCGGGCCGTGGGCGACGTATTCTGCGCCGGCGCTGACCTCAAGTACCTGCAAGAGCTGCAAGACAATACGTATCAGGAAAACCTGGCCGACAGCACGCACCTCATGCAGCTTTTTCACCAGATTTATACCGGTAAAAAGCTCGTAATCGGGCAGGTGCAGGGCCACGCCCTGGCTGGGGGCTGCGGGCTGGCCGCCCTTTGCGACATCACCTTTGCCGTGCCCGAGGCTAAGTTTGGCTACACTGAGGTCAAAATCGGTTTTCTGCCCGCCGTGGTGAGCGTGTTTTTGCTGCGCCGCATTGGCGAGGCTCGCACCAAGCAGCTGCTGCTCAGCGGCGACACCATTACGGCCCAGCAAGCCCTTGATTATGGCTTGATTACGTTCATCGAAGAAAAGGAAAAGCTCGCCGATACCGTGCGGGCCTACGCCCTGCGGCTAGCCCGCGAAAATTCGGGCCACAGCATTGAAATCACCAAGGAAATTCTGGCCCGCCTGCCCGAGTTGGCCCTCGAAGATGGCCTGCGCTACGCCGCCGAGCGCAACGCCGCCGCCCGCGCCTCCGACGATTGCCGCCTCGGCATCGCCGCCTTTCTAAACAAAGAGAAGATAGATTGGTAGTCTTGCTGCCTGATTAAAAAGAACGTCATGCTGAACGCAGTGCAGCATCTTGCCCGTTCAGTTTGCATTACCAAGCGAACGGGGCGAGCAAGGTGCTGCACTGCGTTCAGCATAACAAACGTTTTTTAGATGTACCCTGTCCTCGCCCTTGTCATCACCCTCGCCACCTTCGCCTTTATGGAGTTTTGGGCGTGGTTCATGCACAAATACGTGCAGCATGGGCCGCTGTGGGTGCTGCACCGCTCGCACCACGTGCGGCCCAGCCCGCGGCCGTTTGAGCGCAACGACTGGTTTTTTGTGATTTACGGGGCTATCTCGGCCGTGCTGTTCATCACCGGCGACAACGGGGCGCGCTGGTGGTTTTGGGTCGGCGTGGGCATTGCGGCCTACGGCACCGTCTACTTTTTTGTGCACGATGGCTTGATTCACGGCCGGCTGCCCTTCTGGAAAAAGACGGATAGCGTGTACCTGCGTGCCCTCAACATGGCGCACAAAATGCACCACAAAACCCAGGGCCGCGACCACTCGCAGGAGTTTGGCCTGTTGTGGGTGTCGCCCAAGTACCTGCGCCTGGCCCGCGAGCAGGCCGCTAAGAAAGTGCGTTAGGGGCTGGTTCGGCAGGCTGGCAAACTATTTGAGGGGTTTGCGAATTACTACTTCAGCAAACGTGAAGAGGCAATTAACTTACTTATAGGGTATCAAATTAGGCCTTTCCCGCCGCTGGCTGCCCCGCTAGGGCGGGAGTTTTATCTATCCTTCCCAACAAAACGAACTGTGGCTCATTATTCTATCAGCGATTTGGAGCAGCTTTCGGGTGTGAAGGCGCATACCATTCGCATCTGGGAGCAGCGGTATAGCCTGCTGCAACCCAGCCGTACGGCAACCAATATCCGCACCTACGGCGAAGCCGACCTGCGCCGGCTGCTCAACGTGGCCACGCTGTGCGCGCGCGGCCAGCGCATCTCGCAAGTGGTGCGCCTGAGCGAGGCCGAGTGCCAGGCCGCAGCCCTAGCCCTCTGCAACGAGGTGCAGCCCGCCGATGGCCCCCGCCTCAACGCGCTGCTTACGGCGGCCCTCGACCTGGACGAGCCCCGCCTGCACCGCCAGTTCGACGAGGCCGTGGCCGAGCTGGGTACCGAAGAAACCATCCTGCGGCTAGGGTACCCCCTGCTGCAACGCCTGAGCGTGTCGTGGAAGGAAGGCTCCCTGAGCCTGGCCCAGGAGCGCCTCGTCACGCAGCTGCTGCGCCAGGAGCTGCTGGCCTCCGCCGATGCGCTGCCCCTCATTCCGCTGGCCCAGGCCGAGGCCGCGCGCTGGCTGCTGTTCCTGCCCGAGGGCGAGTGGCAGGAGCTGGCGCTGCTGTTTATGAACTACGCCCTGCGCGCCCGCGGCTGCCAGGTGCTGTACCTGGGCTCCAACCTGCCCCTCACTGATGTGGTGGCCGCCGCCAAGGCATTCAAGCCGGCCGTTATCGCCACGGTACTCACTACCGTGCCCGTGCGCAACCAGGTACGTAGCTACGCCACCGAACTGCGGGCCCAATACCCCCATGCCTCGGTTATTTTATTTGGGTCGTTGGCCGTGCAAACGCCGGCCTTACCCGAAGGCTGCCTGCCGCTCGCCTGCCTGCACGAGTTCCGCGATTTGATTCCGTTTGTAAATCAGCCGGTTGAGGGGGAATTAACCGAAAAGTAACTTTTGGGCCTGACCGTCAGGGTATTGTTGTACGTACACAGGTGCGCCTCAGCGGTGTGCCCGGTGCGCGGCGTAAAAAAGCCGAGAAATCAACCGGGTAGTGAGCCGGAGTTCTTGGCTTGTGGTCTATCTTTGTTTAAGATTCTGCTACGAACCCTTCTACAATATGACTTCTCTGGAATTCACCTCCCAAGTGCAGAAAATCTCCTCTTCGCTCCGCCCCGTGGCCATGAACCTCACCCGTGATGCGGATGATGCGAAAGACCTGGTTCAGGAAACGTTGCTGAAGGCACTGCTCAATAAAGATAAATTTAAAGCGGGTACCAATTTGAAGGCGTGGTTGTACACCATCATGCGCAACACCTTCATTAACAATTATAACAAGATTACCAAGCGTAGCTCGAACATCGATTCGACGGAGTATTTCCAGTACTTCAACACCGATGAGAACTACATCACGCACAACGGCGCCACTACCGATTTTGTGGTGCGCGACATCAACGAGGCCATCGCCAGCCTGGGCACCGACTACCGCACGCCCTTCATGATGTACTACATCGGCTACAAGTACCTGGAGATTGCCGAGAAGCTGCAAATTCCGATTGGTACCGTCAAAAACCGCATTCACATTGCCCGCAAGGACCTCAAAGCCGCGCTGCAGGTGTACGCGCCGGCCGGCGCCGACCGGGGCACCGGCGTGCTGGCCGACGAGGTTGAGGACTAACTTGCCGCCGCGAATACTGAAAGCCGCGCTTTCCGCTTGTTCGGGAGGCGCGGCTTTTTGCATGAATGAGGATTTTGAAAAAGCACTGGCAGGGCAGTCAGCTCCCGCCGGCAAGGCCCGATTCAGACTTCGTACATTATAATTCATACCTAAAGAGAATGCCCCACGCAGTAGTAATTGGCGCCGGTTTTGCCGGCTTGTCGGCCGCCAGCACCCTAGCCCAGGCCGGCTGGCAAGTAACGCTGCTGGAGAAGAATACCGGCCCTGGTGGCCGCGCGCGGGTGTTTGAGGCCGAGGGCTTTACCTTCGATATGGGCCCTAGCTGGTACTGGATGCCGGGCGTGTTTGACCAGTATTTTGCAAAGTTTGGCAAGAAGGTAAGCGACTATTACGAGCTGGTGCGCCTTGACCCCTCATACCAGGTTATTTTCGAAGGCGACGACGCGGTGAATATCCCCGCGGGCCTGCCCGAGTTGCGCCAGCTTTTCGAAAGTCTGGAGCCCGGTAGCGCGGCCCGGCTCGATGAGTTTCTGGCCCAGGCCAAGTACAAGTACGAGGTCGGCATCAACAAATTTGTGCACCTGCCCAGCCGCTCGGTTACCGAGTTTATCGACTGGGAAATTGTGAAGGGCGCCGTGCGGCTCGACCTGCTGCAAAGCATGGCCAAGCACGCGCGCAAGTTTTTTAGCCATCCCAAGCTGCTCAAGCTCATTGAGTTTCCGGTCTTGTTTCTGGGTGCCACGCCCGAGAACACGCCCGCGCTTTATTCGCTCATGAACTACGCCGACCTGGCGCTGGGCACCTGGTACCCCAAGGGCGGCATGCACCAGATAGTGCGCGGCATGGTGGCCGTGGCCGAGGAGCTAGGCGTCAAAATCGAGTACAGCCAGGAAGTGCGCGAAATTGTGGTAGCGCGTGGCCACGCCACCGGCGTGCGCACGGCCAGCGGCTTTTGGCCCGCCGATGCGGTAGTGGCCGGTGCCGACTATCACCACATCGAGCAGCAGGTGCTAGCCCCCGAGTACCGGCACTACTCGCCCGAATACTGGGACTCGCGCACCATGGCGCCCTCGTCGCTGCTATTTTACCTGGGCGTGAACCGCAAGCTGGCGAAGCTATTGCACCACAACCTCTTTTTCGACGAGGATTTTAGCCGGCACGCCCACGAGATATACGAGGCGCCGCAGTGGCCTAGCCGGCCGCTGTTCTACGCCTCGGTGCCCAGCAAAACCGACCCCACCGTGGCACCCGAGGGCCAGGAAAACCTGTTCCTACTTATCCCGGTGGCGCCCGACCTCGACGACCCCGAGGCTACCCGCGAGAAATATTATCACCTGATAATGGACCGGCTGGAAAAGCATTGCGGCCACCCCATCCGCGCGCACGTGGTGTACAAGCGCAGCTACGCCCACCGCGACTTTGTGGCCGACTACCACTCCTTCAAGGGCAATGCCTACGGGCTAGCCAACACGCTCAAGCAAACGGCCATCCTCAAGCCCTCGCTTAAGAGCAATAAAGTCAGTAACTTGTACTTCACGGGTCAGCTCACGGTGCCGGGGCCGGGGGTGCCGCCCTCGCTTATTTCGGGGCAGGTGGTAGCGAAAGAAGTGTTGAAGGAAATCAAAAAATAATGGACCACGAACAACTCTTCACTGATACCAGCCTGGCGTGCGCGCAGCTTATTACGCGGCGCTACAGCACGTCATTTTCGCTAGGTATCCGCACCCTCGACAAGGCGCTGCACCGGGCCATCTACGCGGTGTATGGCTTCGTGCGCTGGGCCGATGAAATCGTGGATACCTTCCACAGCCGCGACAAGGCGGCGCTGCTGGCCGGGTTTGAGCGCAATACTTACGAAGCTATTGCGGCCGGTTTCAGCCTGAACCCGGTGCTGCACGCCTTTCAGTGGGCCGTGAACGAGTATCAGATTGACCACGAGTTTATTGACGCTTTTCTGCGAAGCATGGAAATGGACCTGGAGGACCGCAATTACCGCCAGGAGTTGTACGAGCAGTACATCTACGGCTCGGCCGAGGTAGTGGGCCTGATGTGCTTGCGCGTGTTTTGCCAGGGCCAGCCGGCGCTGTTCGAACAGCTGAAGGCCCCGGCGCGGCGGCTGGGAGCTGCGTTTCAGAAAGTGAATTTTCTGCGCGACATCCGCTCCGACTACGAGGAGCGGGGCCGCGTGTACTTCCCCGGCCTGCGCTACGAGCAGTTCGACGACGAAGCCAAGCGGGCGGTGGAAAGCGACATCCGGGCCGATTTTGAGGCTGCCTACGAGGGCATCCGGCAGCTGCCGCGCCCGGCGCGGCTAGGGGTGTACCTGGCTTATATCTACTACCTCAAGCTATTTCAGAAGCTGCGGCGCGCCCCCGCTACCCAGGTGCTGGCCGAGCGCGTGCGCCTGCCCGACAATACTAAACTGCTACTGCTGGCCGGCTCCTGGCTGCGCTATCGCCTGCGGGCAGTGTAGCCGGAGCCGGGGCACTACTGGCCCGGTATTGGCGTTGACGAGGGCTAGCGCTGGCGCAACCTGTGCGCCGCCCGTAGCTTTACGCCCATGAAACGACTACTTGTTCTTGCCCTGCTGAGCGCGTTGCCGGCAGCCTCCGGCGCGGTAGCGAGTCGACCTTTTCCCCGAAATCATTTTATGTCGCCACTCCAGCCGGCCGCCCTGCGCCGCCACTACGAGCAAGCCGCCGCCGACAAGCAGGCCGGCGAAAAATTCTACAACCTGCTGCGCGACTACGCCGGCCAGGATGCGCTGGTATTAGCCTACAAGGCTGCCTCTGAGGCTATTAAGGCCCGCGATGCGTCGATGCTCAATAAGCTTACCTACGTGCAGCAGGCCGCCAAAACCTTCGACCAGGCCGTGAGCCTGGATGGCGAAAACGCCGAAATCCGCTTCCTGCGTTTTTCGGTAGAAAGCAACCTGCCACCTTTTCTGGGCCTGAGTAAGCACGTGGAGGAGGACAAGGCTTTCTTGCTGCAAGCCGCGCTACAGCACCCCGGCTCGGGTATGGATGCGGAGGCGTTTCAAACGGTACGCGGCTTCCTGGTAGACCGCAAGCACGTGAGCGAAGACGAGGCCCAGCGCCTGGCCCGGGTGAAAAGCTAGACAAAATTCTGTTTGTAACGTTCAGAATCTGGGCCTTCTCTATAACCTTGTGTGGCAGTTTGGGGTTAGCTTCGCGATATGCAGTCCGGTTTGCACCTCAGCGTTCGTATTGACCCCAACTCCGGCTTCTGTTTTGGGGTGATTTACGCCATTCAGATGGCCGAAGACCTGCTCGAAGAGCAAGGCTATCTGTACTGCCTGGGTGACATTGTGCACAACGATGAAGAAGTGCAGCGCCTGGAAAACAAGGGGTTGCGCATCATCGGCCACGAGCAGTTTGCCGGTTTGCGCAACGAGGCGGTGCTCATCAGGGCGCACGGCGAGCCGCCGAGCACCTACCAGCAGGCGATGGAGAACAACCTGACCCTCATCGACGCGAGCTGCCCGGTGGTGCTCAAGCTGCAAAACCGCATCAAGGCCAGCTTCGACCGGCGCGAAAAAATCTTCATCTACGGCAAGCACGGCCACGCCGAGGTGGTGGGTCTGCTAGGCCAGACTAGCGGCGAGGCCGTAGTTTTCGAGAATCTGGAAGAGCTGCTGCGCCACGAGCTACCCGAAAATATTACGCTCTACAGCCAGACTACTAAAAGTACCGATTCTTTCTATCGTATTAAGAATGAGCTGGTAGCGCGCGGGTTCAATGTAAATGCCAACGATACCATCTGCCGGCAAGTGAGTAACCGCGACGAAGCCCTGCGGCGTTTCGCGGCGCAGTTCGACCAGATTGTGTTCGTGTCGGGCACCAAAAGCTCGAACGGCAAAGTGCTCTATCAAGTGTGCAAAGACACCAACCCACAGACGCATTTCGTGTCCAATCTAGCGCAGCTTTGCCCTAGCTGGTTTGCGCCGGGGCAGTCGGTGGGTATTTGCGGCGCTACCAGCACGCCCATGTGGCAGATGGAGCAGGTGCGCGACGCGCTGGAACGCTTCTAGGACGCAGATTGCGTGGATACGGGGCTGCACCCCTGCCTTTTTTAGGAGCTTTTGGGGGTGGTGCTTGTTACCGTTTCTGTTAGTTGTCCGTTGTTATTAGTTGATTTTTGCTTTGGTCGAAACTGTGCAGTCTGTTCAACCCCTTGGTGCGCCGGCTAGGGTTGCGCCGGCGCCGATTGGCCGGAAAGGTGTAGTGTCGGCCGGGCTCATTATGGTGAGCTGGGCGGGGCTGCTGACTTTTTTGCTGGCCGGCTACCAACCCGATTGGCACTCGCCGGTGCCTTACCTGCTGGTGCTGTTGCAAACGCACTTATATACTGGGCTCTACATCACAGCACACGATGCTATGCACGGCGTAGTGAGCCCTAATAAACGGTTGAACAACGCCATCGGCACGGTGTGCGCGCTGCTGTTTGCCTATAATTGGTTTCCGCGCCAGCTGCCCAAGCACCACGACCACCACCGCCACGTGGGCACCCAGGAAGACCCCGACTTTCACCCCGAAGACCATCCTGGCTTTTTGCCCTGGCTAGCCCGCTTCGCCTGGAACTACGTGACCTGGTGGCAGGTGCTGCTGATGGCCGCGACGTATAACGTGCTGAAAATCTGGTTTCCGCAGGCCAATGTTATTGCCTTTTGGATGGTGCCGGCCGTGCTGGCTACGCTGCAATTGTTCTTTTTCGGCACCTACCTGCCGCACCGCGGCGAGCACGAGGCCCACAACCAGCACAAGTCGCGCAGCCAGCTGCGCCACCACGTGTGGGCGTTCGTGAGCTGCTATTTCTTCGGTTACCACTATGAGCACCACGACCAGCCCTACTTGCCGTGGTGGCGCCTGTGGCGCACTAAATAAATAGTGGGGGCTTTCGGGCCGCGAGTAGAGTAGTTTGCTGGCTACTCACGGCCCGAAAGCCCCCACTATTGTTGTTGGCTTTTCGCTACTTAATCGAGGCCGGGCGCGCTTGCCGCCGGGCCGCTAGCTCCTCTTCGGTGAGGAACGTCCAGGCTACAAAGCGGCTTTTTTTCTGACCCTGCGCCATCTCGATGGTTTTGACCTGCACGGCCTCGGCTAGCTTGAGGAAGTAGTAAACGCTGAGTAAGGTGGCCTTTTTGGAAACCAGTGCCGTGTACCAAGTGCTGGCTTGCGGGAGCTGCTTGCTTTCGGCAATAAACTGACGCAGAAAGGCTTCTTCGCCACCAGTGTACCAGAGCTCGTTGCTTTGACCGCCGAAATTGCGGGTGGGCGCGCCGCGTCGCACGTGGCCGAGGTTGTCGGTTTTACGCTGGGTAGCGGCCGCTGCTTCGGCGGCCGAGGCATGGAAGGGTGGGTTGCAGATGGTGGCATCGAAGACCTCGCCGGGCTTGATGATGCCCACCAGCATGTGCTGCGGGTCGGGCTGCTGGCGGCAGTCGATGGCACCGGCTAGCCCAGGGTTGGCGGCCACCAGCTGGCGCGAGGCGCGCAGGGCCAGCGCATCGGTATCGCTGCCCACAAAGCGCCAACCGTATTCCTGGTGGCCTAGGATGGGGTAGATGCAGTTGGCGCCCACCCCAATATCCAGCACGCGCACGGTGCGGCCGGTGGGCACCGCGCCGCCGTTGGTTTCGGCCAGCAAATCGGCCAGATAATGAATGTAGTCGGCCCGGCCCGGAATGGGTGGGCACAGGTAGCCGGCTGGAATATCCCAGGTATCGATGTTGTAGAACTCCCGCAGCAGCGCCTGGTTGAGCGCCTTCACGGCGGCCGGGTCGGCAAAGTCGATGGAGGCGTCCTGGAACTCGTTGGTGCGCACGAAGGGGGCTAGCGCGGGGCTGGCTTGCACGAGCTGCGCAAAATCGTAGCGGCCGCGGTGGCGGTTGCGCGGGTGCAGCTGGTCTTTGTCGGCGGACGGGCTAGGGGTGTTTTTTTTCATAAAGCGGGCGAAAAGCAAGCGGGCCGCCTGGGTGGGCGGCCCGCTAGGGGTGGCCGGTGGCGGCGGGGCCAGCGGCAAAAGTCGGCACGAAACGGCCAGGTTGCACCTAGCGCCGGGTCTAGTGAGCGCCGGCCGTTTTCTTGCAGCACTCAGGCAGGCGGTCGTAGGCGCGGGCGTCGGCCGTGAGCTGGTCGGCGTCATAGCCGGTTTTCTGCACGGCGGTACGCAGCGCTTCGGTGCTGGTTTTGGCTGGGTTGTAGGTCACGGTGAGCACTTTGCTGGGCACGTCGAGGTTGGCGGCCTGCACGCCTTTTTCATAGGCCAGGCTCTTTTCGAGGCGCGCCTTGCACATATCGCACACGGCCGACGTCTTAAACTGCACCATCTCGGTGCCTTTTTTAGCGGGGCTAGCGGCGGCTACGGGCTTGGTTTGGGCCTGGGCCGCGGTGCCAGCAAAGCTCAGCAGTGTGAGCAAGGAAAATGCAAAAGCTTTCATAAAAACGAAACAGTTAAAAAGAAATAATAAGTGCCGCTGGTAGGCAAATCACAAGCCAGCTTACTCCAGGCTAGTCAGCTTGCCACCGGCAAGCGTATCCGCGAAATCAGTTAAATCCGTTAAATCTGCGGTCTTACTCGATGCGATACCGCAGGCCGGCGTAGGTGAGGCGGCCATACACGGGGCCCCACACCATGGCCGCGTCGAAGCCCGAGCTAAAGGGCGTAGCGGCGTTTTGGATGGGGTCAGGCTGGCGGTAGTTGGTGAGGTTTTCGACGCCCACGTACACCTCCAGGCGCTTGAAAGCGCGGGTGAGCTGGGCGTTGAGGGCGACGTAGCGCGGCGCGTATTCGAGGCCGGCGGTGCCGGTGCCGTGGGCGTGGCCACCGCCCATGCCATCGGCGGGCAGGTGGGCTAGCGGGCGCTCGCCGTACCACTGCACCGTGAGGTCGGCGCGCCACTTATCGAAGGCCGAGGCGTAGCCCAGGTTCAGGAAGGCGCGGTTTTGGGGCGTGAGGGGCTTGGGCAAGAGCTGGCCGGCGTAGGTGCTCTGCACATCGAGCCACTTGTAAGCAGCTTTTACTTGCAAGCCTTTGAGGGGCTCGGCCTGCACCTCGGCCTGCGCGCTGCGGGCGAA
>Ga0308157_10006387_pt1 | contig 14148 bp, 11 predicted proteins | sample PhyBR1_FD_201035 | JGI IMG/M metagenome (GOLD analysis project Ga0308157, IMG submission 201035) | Phyllosphere microbial communities from UC Gill Tract Community Farm, Albany, California, United States - DLSLB.R1 | ecosystem: Host-associated > Plants > Phyllosphere > Unclassified | place: USA...
CCTAAAAATAACTGTTTTTTAGGACAAACAATAAAAATCCCCGACACTTTTTCAGTATCGGGGATCTTCTATTAACAGGGCTTTTTAGACAGCCCCTTTATTTTTATTCTATACTTTCTAAAGCTAAGTAGCTTAAAAAACAGTATCTAATCCTATTTATTGGCGTTTAATTACAAACTCTTACAAGTAATCCTTTCAAATATTCGCTTTCGGGAAATGATGCTCTAACAGGATGATCTTCCGGCTGACAATATTGATAAATAAATTGAATTTCTTTACCAGCATCCAATGCTGCCCAAGCAATCACCTGTTTAAAGGTGTCAATATCCATAGCTCCGGAACAAGAAAAAGTAGCTAATAGACCTCCGCTATTCAATAACATTAATCCTCTACGATTAAGATCTTTATATGCTCTGGAAGCCTTTTCAAGAGATGATCGTGATGGAGCATATTTCGGTGGATCCAAAACAATAACATCAAATTTCTCCCCTTTATCCGCCAATTCTCTCAAATATTTATTAACATCAGATTGCACAGATATATGCTTACTTCCATCAAATCCATTATTTTTTATATTATTTTTCAATGTCTCTATAGCAAGTGCAGAACTATCTACAGATGTAACCGCAGCGGCTCCTTCTCTAAAAGCATTTAAACTAAATCCACCCGAATAACAGAAACAATCCAAAACCGACTTCCCTTTTACATATTTAGCGGTAATAGCACGATTCTCGCGTTGGTCACAATAGAATCCGGACTTTTGTCCTTCAATAATATTTACCTGATAGTGAATACCATTCTCTATAATATCAACGAATTCAGGAGGAACATCACCATATAACTTACCGTTGGTATCTGGTAAGCCCTCGTATTCTCTCGATTTTAAATCACTTCGTTCATAAATACCAGCAGGTTGCAATAGTTGAACTAACTGATCAATAATAACTCCTTTTACGCTTTCTGTTCCGGCGGCATGAATCTGTACAGATACATAATCTCCATACTTATCAACTATTAATCCTGGTAGGAAATCAGCTTCTGCAAATATCAATCTGACTGTATTGTTTTGATCAGAAAGCAAGTGCAAGCGGTTCTCAATAGCTTTGGTAACCCGATTACGCCACCATTGCTCATTGATTTCATTCTGCGGATCCCATTCCAATAAACGAACAGCGACCCGGGAATTACCATTATACATACCGTAAGCAATAAATTCATTTTCTATATTGTATACAGAAACGATATCTCCATTTTGTGGTTGACCAAAAGCTTTTGAAACAGCTCCCGAGAATACCCATGGATGTAATTGCCAAGCAGCTTTATCCTTTCCTTTATTCAGGATTATTTTTTTCATAAGAACAAAAGTAAAGAGAATTCAATGAATACAATTGTCCCCGAAAACTTTTTATAGAAATAACCTTCCTTTTTTTCGTATTTTCATTTACCAATAAATTAAAAAATTATGAAAACACCGACCATTTTCTTTATGAGATCTTCCGCCTAATTATTTCTGACTAAATAATCTTTAAAAGCGTCATACGATACTTCTAAGTCTTCAGCTAGTTTTGGTTTTCCCTCTAGTTTTTCTGCCCCTTCCGGAAGTTTAACTTTTTGATATACCTCTGGTTCTATCGCTTCCGGGAACTTACATGGATGTGCGGTAGATAAAAACACCGATACATATTCTCCAGAATGGGTAGTTTTATACTCCTGAGATGCTAAATAAGCAATAGCTGTATGCGGACAAGCTACGTATTGATATTTATCAAACAGTTCTTTCATAGCAACAACAGTCTGCTCATCATTATAAGTATACGAACTTACCATCGCTTTCAATTCTTCAAGATTATTTTCGAATAAATCCTGAATTCTTATCCAATTACTCGGATTTCCAACATCCATCGCATTAGCAAGTGTCTGTACAGATGGCTTGGGTTCATACTGACCAGACTGTAAGAAACGAGGAACTGTATCATTCACATTCGTTCCGGCCACAAAATGTTTAACAGGTAATCCCATTTTATAAGCTAATAACCCTGCTCCTATATTTCCAAAATTGCCACTCGGCACCGTAAATACGACTTCATTGCTCCCTTGAGCTTTCAATTGAGCATAAGCCCAGAAGTAATAAAAAGTTTGAGGAATTAATCGGGCTATATTGATAGAGTTAGCAGAAGTCAGGCGAAGTTTAGCATTTAAATCTGAATCATTGAAAGCCTGTTTTACTAAAGCCTGGCAGTCATCGAAAGTTCCGTTCACCTCCAGAGCCCTAATATTCTGCCCATTGGTTGTTAACTGCTCCTCCTGAACCTTAGAAACTTTCCCTTTGGGATAAAGAATCGTTACTCTTGTTCCTTCAACTCCCAAGAATCCTAAAGCAACGGCTCCACCCGTATCGCCCGACGTAGCAACTAATACATCTAACAGTTGGTCTCCTTGTTTCGAAAAATATCCCATCACACGACTCATAAATCTGGCTCCAAAATCCTTGAAAGCATATGAGGGACCATGAAACAACTCCAATACAGCTGTATCGGCACTTAAGAACCGTAATGGAGCATCAAAGTTAATAGCATCATCAATAATATTTTTCAAATCCTGCTTCGGAATATCATCCCCTATTAATGCATTAGCTATTTGAAAAGCAATCTCCTGAAAGGAATATTGCTGTATATTTTTGATAAAATAAGGATCCAATTGAGGAATCCGTTCCGGCATATATAGACCTTTATCCTGAGGTAAGGAATTAAAGACAGCCTCCTGAAAGTTTACGCGTAAATCTTTATTATTTGTACTATAAAATTGCATCTTTTACTGGTTTAGATTAAAATACTATAAAACTTTTGGTCCCTCTGAATTGACAGCAGAGACAAACTGCAAGCTCTCGATTCCATTTGCTGTTAAATGGGCCTGAATCTGATCGACTGCACGCTGTGCTGCTTCATATCTCCTGCTGATGGCTACTACAGAAGGTCCTGAACCCGATATTCCAAAGCTCATAACTCCTGCTTCTAGAGCAATACGCTTCATCTCATAGAATTCCGGGATTAAAATGGCACGGGTGGGCTCAATTAAAACATCATGCATACTCCTACTGATTAATTCATAATCGCTTCTGTAAAGTCCGGCAACTAATCCTGCAATATTTCCCCACTGGGTTACCGCCTCCTTTAAAGCGACCTTTTCTTTTATCAATTGTCTTGCATCTCTTGTAGGTACATCCACCTGCGGAAAAACGATTCCGGCAACCAGATCCTCCGGTACCGGCAAATTGATAATATCCAATGGTTCATAACCCCGAATTAAGGTGATGCCCCCCATCAAAGCCGGAGCCACATTATCTGCATGTCCATGCCCACAAGCTAGTCTCTCACCTTCAACACAAAAAGGCATTAATTCATTTTTTGTTAAAGGATTCCCCAATAAAGTGTTTATTGCAAATAAACCTGCAACGGTACTCGCAGAACTGGATCCTAACCCACTCCCAATCGGCATATGCTTAGTTAACTCAATCTCAACCCCTATTTCATCTTCTAAACCTAAATGCTTCAAAAGCATTTTTACGCAAGCACTGACCGTATTTTTATCCGGATCCAAAGGTAGTCTACCTTCATCCCCATTGATTGAACGAATCCTTACCCCCGTTTGATCTACTCTTTCCATATAAACTTCGTCACCTGGTTTATCCACGGCGAACCCAAGAATATCAAACCCGCAGATCATATTGGCAACGGTCGCCGGAGCAAATACACGGACTTCCTTTAGCCACTTATCAGCATTTATTTTGTTTTCCTTATTTATTAATTGTTCAGGACTTGACATATTCTTTATTTTAAATAATTTAAATTAAGCACCAACGTTTACTAAATCCGCAAACACCCCTGCTGCCGTCACTTCAGCTCCTGCGCCCGGACCTTTTACAACCAATGGTCTCTCCTTATAACGTTCGGTGGTAAATGAAATAATATTATCACTACCTGATAATGCATAAAAAGGATGTTGTTCGTCTACCATATCCAGGCTTATAGAAACTTTTCCATTTTCTAAGGTTCCTATATAACGGATTACTTTGCCCTGTTTTAAGGCTTCTTGTTTTAAGTTATTAAAATAATCTTCAGCTTTTAATAATTCAGCATAAAACTCATCCACAGAAGAAGCTTTTAAACAACTCTCAGGAAGAATATTTCCCAATTGAACATCCGAAGATTCTATAGGATATCCGGCATCACGGGCTAATATTAACATCTTACGCATAAAATCTATTCCCCCTAAATCATCCCGAGGATCGGGTTCTGTAAATCCTAATTCCTGCGCTTTCTTAACAACATCATAGAAGGAAGCATCATCTTTAAAGTTATTGAAGATATAAGAAATAGTTCCTGAAAGGATTGCTTCAATTTTCAACAAACGATCTCCACTCATCATAAGATCTTTCAAAACTCGGACGATTGGTAATCCAGCGCCTACATTCGTTTCATAAAAGAAATCTACCCCATGCTTACGAGCTGTTTCATGCAATAATTTATACTGTGCATATTCCCCTGAATTAGCAATCTTATTACAAGTCACTATTGAGATATTTGATTGAAAGATATTCTCATAATAGGTTGATGGTAATTTACTTGCTGTATTATCAACGAAAACGCAATTTGGTAAATTCATTTCCTGCATTTTCGTTATAAAAGTCGTTAGATCAGCTACTTCCCCATGCGAATCCAGCTCTTCTTTCCAACCTGCTAAATCTATCCCATCTCCATTAAAAAGCATCTTTCTAGAATTAGCAATTCCAACAACCTTAATTTCAACATCATTTTGATCTTCTAAAAAACTGTGCTGTTTATGCAATTGGCTAAATAGAGTCGAACCGATATTTCCTGTTCCTACATTAAAAACATGTAGGGTTTTCTTCAGTTGGGCAAAAAATGCATCATGAACAGCATTCAATGCTTTAGCAAGATCCTCTTTATTGATAATAACAGAGATATTAAATTCTGAGGATCCCTGTGCAATTGCGCGCACATTGATACCGTTACGTCCAAGAGCGTGGAATAATTTACCTGACATACCTGGTGTCCGTTTCATATTCTCACCTACAATTGCAAGAATAGATAAATCACTTTCAACCACCGGTACAGATAATTTATTGGCTAACAATTCCAGCTCAAATTCATTTTGAATTAATTGAATAGCCTTATTTGCATCATTTGGATTAACCGCAAAAGTGATACTGTGCTCCGATGACGATTGGGTAATCAGTATAACATTGATTTGTTCTCTTGCCAGAAGAGTAAATAATCTACCGCTAAAGCCTGATTTGCCAACCATACCGCTACCGGTAAGATTTATGACTGAGACTTCGGCAATTGAAGAAATACCCTTTATAGGGAATGCTGCTTTTCCGCTTTCGAACTGAATAATAGTACCGGGAAACTGAGGCTGAAAAGTATTCCGAATAACAATAGGAATTTTCTTCATAAACGCAGGCACCATCGTAGGGGGATAAATCACCTTGGCCCCGAAATAGGAAAGTTCCATAGCCTCCGTATAGGATAATACCGGTAATGAAAAAGCTTTCTTTACAATACGGGGGTCAGCAGTAAGCATCCCATTTACATCTGTCCAGATCTCAATAGCATCTGCATTCAATACAGAACCAAATATGGCGGCCGTATAATCAGATCCCCCACGTCCCAATGTGGTAACCCTTCCGTTTTCATTAGAACCAATAAATCCGGTTACAAATAATAATTTTTCCGAATGGGTTTGAGCTAAAGCTTGAATAAGTTGATTCGTTAATGATTCATTGAGGTGAGCATTTCCAAAATTTGAATCAGTTTTAATATAATAAGAAGCATTAATGTATTCAGATTCCGGAATTTCCTGTTCCATAATTTTCGAGACAAGGTAATTACTACAACGCTCACCATAAGAAACAATCAGATCTTTACTTTGATTACTCAGCTCCTTCAATGAATTCACTCCCTGCAATAAATCCTCAAGCTCGTTCATCATTAGTTTGAGACGAGTTAGAACAGGATTCTGATATTTCACCGCAATTAATTTCTTGACTACTTCGAAATGTCTTTCTTCAATCTGTTTCAAATCTTCATCGAAGAGGATTCCTTCGGCTGCAGCTTCCGCCATTTTTGTCAGTAGATTGGTGATTCCTGACATAGCCGACAAAACCACTAGGGGTTTCTCTCCGGCATCATAAGATTCCTTTACGATGGCTAATACGGCTCTGATACTCTCTACGGAACCTACGGATGTCCCGCCAAATTTTAGAATTTTCATGCTTTAATACTTCTGTTTATAAACTGTTTGTTTGTTTCTAAAAAATAAAAAAGCCCTCCTCTAATGAGGAAGGCTTCTAATATCTGTACTATTTACTATACAATAGAATCAATCCTCCAGGGTATTCCTCCCGGTGGTAATGATAATTGTAATAATAATAGTTATGTTTCTCACTAATTTTGATTTTGTTTTCCCAAATATATTATAAATTTTAATACAAATACTAAGTTTTATTAAAAAAATAAAAAATAATTTTTAAAACCGATTTCATAAAGCAATAACTATGTAGGCATAGTTTTTTTAAAAATTTGTAGTGAAATCGCTATTAAGTGAAAGTGTTAAAAGTGTTAAAGGTTTGTTAAATAACCTTTAATTTGTTTTGATTTCTATACAGTATGTATTAGATTTGCTTCAGCTCGTTGAAAAATTACATTATTATGAAGGATTCAAGGAGCTTATGGTTGTATTAATTAGCGATTTAATGAAAACAAAGAAACTAGTAGCAGTAATGCTTCTCATAGGCTTATGTCTATACTCGCAGGCTCAAACCAGCCAGAAATCATCAGATCCTGATAACCTAGCCAAAGAATACTTCTCACAAATCATGGGCGTTGCCTCAAGCGCTACTACAAACACTAAACTTTATCAATTTGTATACGAATGGTTAGGAACACCTTATCGCTTAGGAGGTGACTCTAAAAGAGGTATTGACTGTTCTAAGTTTTCTTTAGCTGTATATGAAAATGTATTTAACACGACTATTGGTTACAATAGCCGCAATCAATACTCTAACGTAACACCTATCCGTAAAAACGACTTACAACCAGGAGACTTAGTGTTCTTTAAAATTAGAAGCAGAAGTATTACCCACGTTGGTGTCTATTTAGGAGATGATAAATTCGCACATGCTTCTTCGAGCAAAGGCGTAATGGTAAGTAACCTAAATGAAGCTTATTGGAAAAGATACTACTACAATGGTGGTCGTCCGAAACTTGATCCTGAAGAACGTATCATGACCGCTGATGCTAACTCAACCAACAAAGACAATATCAATTAGATCAAACTATAAATCATATAATTAAAATAAAGTCCGAAAGTCATGCTTTCGGACTTTATTTTTTAAATTTTTGCTAAATTTACGCCTAACAAATAAGCTACAATGTCATCCAAAAAAACATTAATATTAAATAAGGAACAAATTCACCAAAAGTCTAAACGTATCGCTTATCAAATCGTTGAAGATAATTTTGATGAACCAGCTATCGTATTAGTAGGTATTGCTGACCGAGGGTACGTATTTGCGGAACGCTTACAAAAATTGTTAAAAGAAATCGCTCCTGAAAAGTCTTTTGAGTTAATCAAGGTTACTGTACAAAAAACTAAACGCAATCTTGAATCGACTACTGACCTCCCTCTGGAAACAGCAAAGAATAAAGTGGTCATCCTTATCGATGATGTTTTAAACTCCGGCAGAACCTTAGCTTATGGTTTAGGTGTCTTTCTTAACGTTCCATTAAAAAGAATGCGCACAGCCGTTTTAATTGACCGTAGCCACCACCAATTCCCTGTATTCAGTGATTATTATGGCTTAAAGCTTTCTACGATCCTCAAGGAACATGTTGAGGTCGTATTGGAAGAATACGATAAAAAAGAAGATGCGGCTTATTTATCATAGCCGCATCTTTTCTTAATTATGTTTAGGTAAGCACCTCACTAACTTTTCCCTTTATAAATCTTTAATTTCTGACCTATCTTCAGGTTCGAGTTTTTCAGATTATTATCCGACTTAATTTTAGATACTGTTGCTCCACGATACCTCTGGGCTATTTCCGATAATGTATCGCCTTTCCGTACTACGTAACTCACGTAGGTAGAAGTATTTTTAGCTTTGCTCGTATTATTTGCTTTGCTGGCAGCAACTACTTTCTTGCTAAATGCCTCATCTACCTTATCTCCCTTTTTTTCAACAGCAGCAATCAATTGCTGTACAGCTAAATCTTGCTGATTATTTAATGCCGCATAAATCAAGGAATCATTATTCATTGATTCATTATATGGTATAATCAAACGTCTGGGTTTATCAGAACTTGCGACAATAACCTCGCGCTTATAGGCAGGATTTAATTGTTTCAAAACATCTGTTGAACAGGATAATGCAGCTGCTATCTTCTCTAAATTAACTGATTTATCCAACATCATAACCTTATGATCCGTTTGCAGATCATTAACCTGTGGGTTCAGACCATATAATTCAGCATGGTTCAACACATAGGTGATGGCTATAAATTTAGGAATATAATTCTGTGTTTCTTTAGGTAAATATGGGGATAATTCCCAATAGCTTGGTCCTTTAAGACCTGAACGGATGATTGCGCGTCTCACACAACCCCTACCGCAATTATAAGATGCTAGAGCTAACAACCAATCATTAAACTCATCATATGCCTCCGTTATATAAGTGGTAAAAGCATAGGTCGATGAATATATGTCTTTTCTCTCATCAAAGTTTGAATCCATTACAAGGTCATACCCCTTAGCCGTCCCATACATAAACTGCCAGGGACCTACCGCACCGGAAGTAGAAACTGTATGTGGGTTCAAAGACGATTCCACTACCGAAAGAAACTTTACCTCTTCAGGAAGTCCCTGTTCACCCAATATTTGATCGTATATCGGAAAATAATACTGGCTTAAGCCAAGCAATTTTTCCATATAAGGCTTGTAGTTTTTAGAAATATACTTATCTAAGTATGCTTTGACTTTCGCGTTGTATTCAAGAGGAATAGTCTTCTGAATACGTTGAATACGTTGGGCGATGTTAACATCCTCATCCGTAAAAACAATTGATCCCCCTGCAACTTGCTTTACAGAGTCTAGCAACAGAAAAGTTCTTTCCTTATCTTTTTCCAACTGCCCTATTACGGAAGCCTGAAAAGTATCGCTGAATAGGTTAGAGTCTAGGTTTTGCTCTTGGGAATGTCCCAATTTAAAAACACATAAGCCTATTGTAACTAGGAAACTAATTTTTTTGTTCATAAGTATTGTGGTACTATAAAAACTATTTGTTTTAGTTCTTCGCTTATCGTTGGCAATTTGTGCCAAATCTTTGGTTAGCAAAAAAAGTTTCACCAAGCATGCAAGATGCTTAGTGAAACTTCTTATAAATCTTTAATGACCAGTATTAACTTATTTGTTAATTGTATCATTATTAGTTGTTGTATTGCTATTGTCTTCTGCATTAGGAGCATCCTTTTGGCCTTCTTTGAACTCTTTCACGCCACGACCTAACCCACGCATTAATTCAGGAATTTTTTTACCCCCGAATAACAACAACGCCAACACCACGATAATAATAATCTCGTTGGTACCTATAAATAATAATCCTGATGTATACATATTTTACTAATTTACTAATTCTTTCCAGTTGGTATATTCTAACAAATATAGAGATAAAATCTTTAAATACTTGTAACTATCTTGCTATCCAAACAGAAGGATTCATAGACGTCGTTCCGCGGTAAACACTCAAATCAATGTACGAATATCCCACTTCCGGATCAGCGTCTGCAGTTCCTATCACCGTACCGGTAGATATCTTCTGTCCCTTACTTACCGATACAGATTTTAAATTGGAATAAGCTGTCAAATATTCACCATGCTGAACCACAACTGCGTATGATCCAATATTAATAACCTGCAGCACAGTACCTTCAAACACCGTTTTTACCGGAGCTCCGTCCGATGTACGAATACGGATGTAATCATAAAAATCGCGAACACCTCGCTCTACCGTAACATTACCATAATTACGAACAATGTTCCCCTGTCCTACCGGCCATGGTAAACGACCTCTATTTGAAGAGAATCCGGCAGATAATTTAGTTGCTTCCGGTGAATTATTTAATACAGAAGATCCTGTTTTCTTTTCTATTTTCTTTTCGGCTTCTGTAACAGTAGTCCCTGTTTTCTTGGCTTCTGCTTCTGCTAATCTTCTTCTGCGTTCTTCTTCAGCTTTACGTGCAGCCTCTACTTCTCGGGCAATTGCTGATTTGATAGCGGCATCTAAACGTTTCTTTTCCTGTTGCTTTTTCGTCAATTGACCACGGAAAGTGCGTTCCTCACGAGCTAATTGATTTAATTCACTTGAGTGTGCGGCCTTATCCTTAGCAATCGTATTACGTTCGGCCTCTTGCTCCTTTAATAAACCCTGCTGTGTTTTCTTATCTTGCTCTAGCTGGGCAATCTTTAATTCAATCTGTTTTTTAGTTCCTTCAATCTCAGCAACCTTTACCTTTCGGGCATCTGTAAATTGTTGAAGGTATTTAACACGTTTAAAAGCCTGATTAAAATCTTTAGAAGCAAAGATGAACATCATCTTATTATAAGAGTTCTTATTTCTGAAGGCAAATAGGATCATCTTTTCATAATCCTGCCTCAACTTCTCTAACTCCCCTTTTAGCTTATCTACAATCGCATTATTAGATGAAATATTTTTATTGATGATGCGTAGTTCGGAATTAATAGTACTGATTTTATCCTCTCTTAAGTTCAATTGTTTGCTCAAAGCAGAAACTTCCTGTTGGGATAATATCTTAGCCTGAGTCTTTGCACTTAATATTTTTTGAAGCTCAGCAATCTCTCTATCCAATCTTTCTCTTTGTTTCTTTAATTCCAAACTACTTTGCCCGTAGCTGATACCAACAAAAAATAATAATGTAAATATGCTGAGTACTATCTTTTTAAAATTCATGAACTACTAAATTCTTTTTGTATCTGTCTTTATAGAACTTCCAAAAATAAGGATATACTTAATACGAAAATAAAAAAAACACAATTTCTTTACATTTAACTTCAAGTGTAATTAATTGATAGCCTTATATCTCGAAGGAATAGCGAATGGAATTTCCAGTGTTTTATTGAACTCCGATTTATTATAGAGCATATCAGAGGACACTTTCGTGCCGCTTCCTTCAATGTTTAACGTGAATCTTTGTGGAAAATTATGTCCATCGATTATTGCAAAATCGCTATAATGGGCCTCCAGTTTATCATTATTCCCTAACTCTACCAAATTAAATGTAAATGGTCTGTTGTTTTTATTCACACCATAATGGAACGTCAAGCCATCCTTTACTCCTATAACTTGAACATCTTCATCACTACTGGCAATCTGTAATTGATCCGTACGCAGCATTTCAGTCGAAATATTCCCGATTAAGATATCCTGAAGCATCCGAAAGCTAACTCCTGGATTCGTATAATTATAGATATACGAAAAGGGCTTTGAAATATACTCACCCTGTATCCTATTCATAATTTTAACACTATCCGGCGTAATTAATACACGAGCCACTTCAATCCCTAATAAAGCTGTTACGGAAATCCAAATGGACTTATCCCGTTCCATTCTTACATTTAAAGTCACATTCTGAGACTCCTTTCCATAAACGACTTGCGCCTTAGCTCTACCTGAAAAAGTAATAAAGTTCAGATTATTTAACTCATATGTACTGATTAAATCCTTTCCTTTCGCGGTGATCCCCGCATCAGTAGGTTTAACCGTATTTTTCTTACTAGCACATGAATATAATAGAACCAAAGCTGCCAATATCAGGCTTAGCTTACTCAATATATTTCTTTTCACTGATTTTCTGCTTTAATTTCTCTTTATCTATAGAACTACCATCCGAATACGTGAGTGCTCTTTCCCATTGCTTCAATGCCTCTTTTGTCTTACCAGCCTTGCTCAAAATATCACCATAATGTTCATACAGTACACCTGAGGCGTCTGAATTCTTGATTGCTTTCTCTATCCAGACCAATGCTTCCTGATATTTCCCTTGCTGAAACAGCACCCAGGCATAGGTATCCTGAAATGTTCCTGAATTCGGTTCCAGTTCATTTGCCCGCTTCGAATATTCGGCAGCTCTTTCTAAATTTTTCTTCTGAATCGCTAAATAATAGGCCGCATTGTTTAATACGGTTACATTATTGCTATCTAATTTTATAGCTTCATCGTAGGCAACCTCAGAAGCTGATTCCATCTTTATCTCATGATATACATCACCTAACCCGCCATATACCATAGACTTAACAAAATCACTTTCATTCTGACTTTGATCCAATGCCTGCTCTAAATACAATCTTGCATTATCGGTATCCTTTTTCATCATATAAGCCACCCCAACAAAATAGGTAATAATCACATTCCCCGGATTATGACTTAAAGCTTCGTTACCATCTACAATCGCTTCATCCAACTGATTCATTGCCAATTCTACATTGATCAATTTACGCCATGCATCCACATGCTGCGGATTCATGCTGACAGTAGTAAGGTATAATGACTTTGCCTGATCTAACTCGCCTCTCATCCAAAGAATATCGCCTTTGAACATATGACTATCCGGAATTCTCGGGTGTTTAAGAACTAAGGTAGTAGCTAAATCCTGAAGCTGATCCTTTGAAAAATCTTTATTGTTATTTATCAAGCTCATCATTACCCTATGCTTATCAATAAAATTGACTGCATCGGATTCAAAAGCCTTTTTAATATTATTATACGCCTGAGGGCCTTTTTTTAAGGCCGAATTCGCATCAGCCATATCTAAATACAAAAGATCATCCTTTGTATTAACCAATCCTTCATCTAAGACAACAAGTGCATCTTTAGGTTTATTTTCATCCATCAGAATATAGCTGAGTGTGCTATAAACCTGACGAATAGGAGATTTCTTTTTACGCCAATTTTGCAATAGTGTATTCGCCTCTTTCGGACGATCTAGGTCCATTAAAATTTCTGCTTTTAGCACATCAAGCGTATCCGTTTCCCCAAATTTGGCTTTTGTTTCCTCATAAGTTTGCAAAGCGTCTTCAGACTTCTTAGCAGCATGCTGCAACATGATCTTTTCCCGGTAAACTTGAGGATTATTAGGGTTCTTGGTAATAAAATCATTCAACAACCTAATTGCGGAGTCAAAATCACCTTTACTCTTATATAATTCGAGTAAGTGATTGTTGTATAAAATATTTTCGGGAGAAATCTTTACCGCTTCTTCAGCTGCAGGAAGGGCCACTTCAAAATTTCTGGCTTGAGCATATAATAGAGATTTCGCATAATACACCTCCGCCCCCTTTGGATACTTCAACAAGGTTTCTTCAATACTTTGAAGTGCATTTGCTAAATCTCCACTTTTCAATTTTGATTCAATAGAAGCTAATTGCTCCTTATAGCCCTTATCATCTTTCAGCTCCTGCGCAACCAAAACCTGTCCCGCCATCAACATTACACCCATCATTAGGGACTTACACCATTGTGATCTTCTCATCTATAACTCTTTAATTACCTCTTATTACCTTGCTTATCGCCCGGTCTAAGGCAAATCAAGGTAATAAATTAATTTTAAAGCGCACAAAAATGCAGAAAAGTTTAGTAGAAAATGACTTAAATAATGTTAATAATCACGAGCCTATTGTCTGAAGCATATATTTTGTTACAAATGATTGCAGTAGGACTAATTTTGAAATCCCAAGTAACTGACCCCTACCTGACCCAATAAAAATACGGTTTTATTTGGGTGAGTAACGGGTGAGATATGGGTAAGTGCTGAGCGAAATGGAGGGGATTTTAGGAGTTCAAATTGGGTAAAAAACTCCGGGGTTAGGACTTGAAAAACAAAAAGTAAAATTGGTTTTGACAATTGGTATTAAATATTGTACCTTTGCAGACCTTATTGTAGTGATTACAGAAGGATTAAAATATTATTAATTAATTAAATAAAAGCAAGTGAATACGTTAAGTTACAAAACTGTCTCTGCTAACAAGAACACCGTTAACAAAGAATGGATCGTTGT
>Ga0308157_10006389_pt1 | contig 14146 bp, 13 predicted proteins | sample PhyBR1_FD_201035 | JGI IMG/M metagenome (GOLD analysis project Ga0308157, IMG submission 201035) | Phyllosphere microbial communities from UC Gill Tract Community Farm, Albany, California, United States - DLSLB.R1 | ecosystem: Host-associated > Plants > Phyllosphere > Unclassified | place: USA...
GTTACCCTTTTCCGCCTTGGAAAGAAGGATATTTGGTCATGCCTCCGTCGGCAAACAGCGTGATACCCGTCACGTAGCTGGATTCCGACGACGCGAGCCAGGCGGCCACCGCGGCGATCTCCTCGGGCTCTCCCACGTAACCCATCGGGATCATGCTTTCCACCTGTTTTTTCTGCTCGGGATCTTCGAATTTCTCTTTGTTGATCGGCGTGTTGATGGCACCGGGCCCGATCGAATTCACCCGAATGCCGTGCGGCGCGTACTCCAGCGCAAGCGTCTCGGTCATCATCTTGACCCCGCCCTTGCTCGCCGCGTAGTGCACGAAGTGAGGCCATGGAATGATCTCGTGGACGCTGGACATGTTGATGACCGTGCCCTTGACGCCGTGTTCGAGCATATAGGCGATCGCCTCGCGGCTGCCCAGGAAATACCCCGTCAAATTCAGTTCGATGACCTTGTTCCAGTCGTCGAGCGACAGCTTGTGCGATTCGACTTCGTTTTCCTTGCCGGCATTATTGATCATGATGTCGAGGCTGCCGAACTTGTCGTGCGCGGCTTGGATCAGCGCCTTCACGCCGTCCTCTTCCGAGGTGCTGGCTTGAACGGTAATGGCTTGTCCGCCCGCCTGTTCGATTTCCTTCACCATGTCTTCGATGCCTTCGCTGTTGCTATGGTAGTTGATCACGACGTTGGCTTTTTCGCGGCCGAGCCGCAGAGCGATCGATTTGCCGAGGCCCGATGCGGCACCGGTCACGATCACCGTCTTTCCTTCCAGATCCGGATACATAACCATCCCTCCTTCTTCTTATTTGTACACGTTTGGGCTGTCGCAGAAACTCTATTTTTGCTATCGCTTTTTTTAAAAAAATCCCCCGAAGTTAAGCTTGGGTTAAGATTCGGGGGTTATAGTACAGATAGAAAGAGGCAACAAACCACCAAACGCGCAAACAGAAGGCCGACCTCCATATAGCAAAAAACGACAGGTATCCAAAATAAGAAAGCGAGGAATTTATATGAAAGCCATGAGAAAAAACAGTACGAAAAGCACGCAGCCCCGAACCTTGAGCGCGGCGTCCGAACTTCCGGCGAGAAAAAGCATCAATCTGAAACGGATCTGGATCATCGGTACGCTTGCGCTCGGCATCACTTTGGGAAGCGGATTGGCCGGAGGCAAGGTCGAAGCCGAAGCGGTCTACCGCGAGACGCCTCCTGCGTCCAGCGACGACGCAGCGAACAAACCGAACGCCTTCCTGTATGCCCTCGGCGCGCAAAACGAGCAAGCGGTTTACGACCTGATGTACGAAGGTCTGTCGCTGCGCGAAATCGCCGTTCTCGGCGGAGGCAGCGAAGACGAACTGGCCGCCCTGCAAGTCCGCGAGCTGGAACAACAGTTGGAGCAACGGCTGGCCGACGGCCAAATCACCAAGGAAGCTTACATAGCGTACAAGGCCGAACTGCCCGAGATCATCTCGGCGAGCCTGTCGTCGAGCATGAAAAGCTTGTAATCCTGACGTATACGCCAACCACATAGACCGCTTCAAACGCGCGACGAAGACTCCCTTTTCTTTTCGGAAAAAGGAGTCTTTTTATAATCCTCTTCTTTATTCTTCCTCCAACTTGAGCAGCAGCTGTTCGATCCGCAGGGACATCCCCGTCGGCTCCTCCTCCATCCCGCGCTCGATCCAATCCTGTATCACGCCGAACACGCCCGACACGATAAACAAGCTTTCCGTCTCTTCGAATACGGTCGGCGGATGGCTCAAGGCCCTTTCGGTCAATATTTCTTGCAGCACTTTGGTTTTGAAAAAGTCTTTGAAGGTATTCGGCGTGAGCAGCGTGTTTTCGGGATCGGCCAGCATGCGGAACAACGTTCGGTTTTCGTAGACGTAGTCGGTGAGCTTTCGGATAAAATGAACGACGCCTCGGCGATCTTGAATCGGAAACGACTCGTCGTACAACTGATCCATTCGTTCGAACATCTCTTTCTCGATTTCTTCGTACAACGCGTAAATATCCTGGTAATGCAAATAAAACGTCCCTCTGCCGATATTCGCAAGCTCCGTGATTTCGAGAATCGTGATTTTGGAGATGGTTTTGGTATCCAGCAGGGTTAAAAAGGCTTGTTTGATCGCTGCCCTTGTTCGGACGGCGCGACGATCTCCCACGACGGTTCCTCCTCATTTTATGTACAATCCGAACGACTCTGTTCATTAATGGACAAAGTCGGCGAATCCGCTATATTTTATTTCGTTTCCGCTTCCTACAATAAAGAAAACGCACAAACAAAGAAAATCTGCACACCAAAGGAGAAAACCATGCAAACTTACCGTTTGGCCGAAAAACGCGAAATGCGCGAGGTCGCCACGTTGTTTACGGAGTCGTTTATGGATTATCCGATGTTCAAGCTCATTTTGAGCAAAGGCGAAGCGTACCGAGACGAGTTGTTCAAGCTCAATTATATCAATACGAAGTCGTATGTTCAGCAGGACTCCTGCTTTGTCGGGATATTGGACGGGAAGATCGTATCGGCGGTACTGTTGAAAAAAAGCGGAGATCCGGGGCCGGGATTCATGCAGTATCTGCTTAACGGCGGATTGGCGCTGGCGGCGCGGGTAGGCGTTAAGCGGATCACGCATATTTTGAACACGCTGGAGAAGATGAAGGAGGCTTGCAGCCGGTACGGGAAAGAGACCTGGTACGTGGATTCGTTCGCGGTGGCGAAAGGGTATCAGGGGAAAAGCCTGGGGAGTTCGCTGTTCCATTCGTTTATTTTCCCGCATGTTCGCAAGCAAGGGGGCGGCATGGTCACGCTTGTGACGCATACGGAGCTGAATAAAAAGTTTTATTGCAAAAACGGGTTCGAGGTGTTCAGCGAATTCGGGATCGGGCCGGAGGGCGGGCGGATCACGAACTCTAGTTTTCGGCAGGTGATCGGAAAATAATGGGGGGAAGCTGGGGCGCTGCGGGAGAAATTACAAGCATATGCTTCCGAAGTGCATTTCTTCGAAATGCTTCACAAGACGCTGTCTCGCGCAGAAAGCTTACAGCTTTCCGCGCTCAAAGGCGTCAACATCATACTGAATGTTACCGCAGGTTTTCTTCGAAATCCTGTATTTCACTGAATTTCCCCCTTCGCTATAGCTTCTTGTAAGGGTAGGACAGAGAGAAAAAGCAACTACTGAGGTCATGATTTTGAGAATAAGTGCGAATATCCATTTAATTTCTCGACCTTGGGCTCTTTCACGCGTTTTTGCTTCAACTCACGCCTCGGCGGGTTCCGGGGAGATCAGGCGAATGCCGAGACGGCTGGTCAACCCCTCGATGCAGTCGGCCATGACGCGGTTGTGGTTCCAGACGAAAGCCGGGCGGAAAAACGGGGCCCAGAGGTTCATCCAGCGTTTTTTGGTTCGCACTTCCCAGGTGTAGCGGACGCGGGTGCAGGCACCGATTTGTTCGAACTCTAGGCGTCCGCTTCCTTCAAGGTGTCCGTCGGCGCGCAGTTCGATCAGATAGGGTCTGCGCTTTTCGACGATCTGCGCGGTAAAAGACAGCTTGTACAGCATGCGGGTGCGGATGACGGTGAGATATTCGTCCCCGACGCCGTCGCCGCCGGTTCCCGCTTTCACTTTGCAGATCGAACAGCCGCGCCACCAATCGGCACGTTCGGGTTCTTCGATCAGTTTCCACAATTCCTCCGCGCTCGTCTCCAGCATCCAGTCGCTGACGAATCGGTATCCGTTCATAAGGCTTCGCTCCCTTGCCGATTGATCTTCTTCCTTTCATTAACACCGGGCAAGGGAATTGAACATCATCCTCATTTAAGAAGCTTCTCCTGCATGATTTTATTGCATATGTCCATATCTACTCCGCTCGATTACACTAAAATACGCGTATAGTGCATGGTCATATTCTCCTTACAGAAGGTGCTGTGTTGACTTTATTCCACAAGAATCTGGCCATGTACCGCTTTATATTCAATTTGAGGTGTTGCACTTCATTTTACAATCCGTTAATACCTGTACACTTCGCTGTTTCGTTCACCTTCTAGATGCGTTATATGGATTTTAAAGGAATTTTTAAGCGAATATAACTATCTGAAAGAAGGTATGATAATGGAGAAAACAGCGGGGGGCAGTTTCCCTAGATTTGTTAAGCATTTCGGAACGAGGCTTTGCGTACTTCTATTGGTATTCTCATGTTTTGCGACAAGCCTTCCGAGTACATCGGCTTATGCGGTTGAGTCAACTATTACATTTGTAGATGCGGATAACGATAACATAAACCAAGGTAACCAATCGCTGGTCAAAAGTTCTGGCGGAAAGTCGTTTACGTTTTCAGTGGGATCTCCAAGCGATTCTCCTTATCTGACTGTCTCTGATACCGAAACTGAAAAAGGCATCTATGCGCTTTCGGGCACGGGAAATACAGGTAGCGGAGTTCATCTGGTCATGACAATCGAAGACGGCTATATATTTGATCTAAAAAGCTTCGATTACACTTCGGGCTATCCTAACACTCAATTGTACGTGAGTGCAGTCCCTACACAAAAAAACCAATACGATATTTCCTCCAATGAACAACAAACCGGAACAATCAACTCATTCCAATTCCCTCTCACAGGCGTCTCCAAAATCGACTTTGTGTCTGACAATTATGTTCTATTCCAAAACATCGTTGTTGATAATATTCGTCCAGTCTCAGCAGCTCCGATAATCAATACGCAACCGCAGAATACCGCCGTGAACGCCGGCGACAATGCCAGCTTCAGTGTTGTCGCTTCGGGTGCTGCTCCCTTCACTTATCAATGGCAGGAAAACAGCGGGTCGGGATTCACCGCTATCTCCGGAGCAACCGCGGCTGCTCTGACCCGTAACAACGTCACTAGTTTCATGAACGGCTACCAATATCGCGTGGTCGTTACCGACACTAACGGTCTGTCGAAGACTTCCAATGCAGCGACGCTGACGGTAAATTCGGCACCAACGATGACCACGCAACCGCAGAATACCGCCGTGAACGCCGGCGCCAATGCCAGCTTCAGTGTTGTCGCTTCGGGTGCTGCTCCCTTCACTTATCAATGGCAGGAAAACAGCGGATCGGGGTTCAGCAATATCTCCGGAGCAAATGCGGCTGCTCTGACCCGTAACAACGTCACTAGTTCCTTGAACGGCTACCAATATCGCGTGGTCGTCACCGACACTAACGGTCTGTCGAAGACTTCCAATGCAGCGACGTTGACGGTAAACTCAGCACCAACGATGACCACACAACCGCAGAATACCGCCGTGAACGCCGGCGACAATGCCAGCTTCAGTGTTGTCGCTTCGGGTGCTGCTCCTTTCACTTACCAATGGCAGGAAAACAGCGGATCGGGGTTCAGCAATATCTCCGGAGCAAATGCGGCTGCTCTGACCCGTAACAACGTCACCACTTCCATGAACGGCTATAAATATCGCGTTGTTGTCACCGACAACAACGGTCTGTCGACGACTTCTGATGCAGCTACCTTAACTGTAAATGCGTTTACGAATGCTGCCGCACCGAATATCACGATGCAGCCAGACGATAAAAATGTAATCATTAACACGAACACCGAACTGTCGATCTCGGCTACAGCCACTGGCTTGCTCAGTTATCAATGGTACAGTAATTCTGCCGATAGCAATTCAGGTGGAACCTTGATCCCGGACGCAACCAACTCTACATTCTCCCCTCCGACGATGTCGATCGGAACAACTTATTATTACGTCGTCGTCACCAACACCGACAATGCCATGACCGGTTCCAAGACAGCGGATACGACAAGTCAAGCGGCTCAAGTCACGGTGAACGCACAGCCGACTTATACGATAGCGCCGATTGATAATGTTACGTTCAACAATCTGGTCGCCGGTTATGCTGCCGGTTCGCAGCAGACACGTACGATCACGATTACTCGGACCGGAACGGGAGAACTGGCGAATCTGACAAGTGTTTTAAAGGGAGCGAATGCCAGCAGCTTCACGATCACTCAGCCCGCTGTCTCGACGCTGAACAATGCCGTAGCGACGACATCTTTTACCGTCAGAGCAAAAGATGGATTAGCACCCGGTACCTACACGGCAACCGTGACGGTATCCGCAGACAATATGACCAATCGAAGTTTTACCGTCACTCAAACCGTCAATACCGTTACGCCGCCCGTGACGCCTGATCCGTCGGTAACGCCACCGACACCAACGACGCCGCAACCGGTTTCGCCAACTCCGACACCGCCGGTGACACCGGGGGCTGCCGATGTAGATGTACTGGTTAATGGAAAAGTCGAAAGTGCAGGTACAGCGACTACCAGCCAGCAAAACGGACAATCGGTCACAATCATATCGATTGATGAAGCGAAACTCAGCCAGCGCTTGGCGACCGAGAGCGCGGGGGCTGTTGTTACGATTCCAATCAGCTCAAATTCAAACGTTGTGGTCGGCGAATTGAACGGTCAAATGATCAAAAACCTGGAAAATAAACAAGCCTTCATTGAAATCCAGACCAATCAAGCCACTTACACGCTACCTGCGCAACAAATCAATATCGATGCCATCTCCGCGCAGGTCGGAAGCCGGATTGCGCTACAAGACATCAAGGTTGAAATCCAGATTGCCGAACCGCAAGGAAATACACTAAATCTGATTCGACAAGCCGCTTCGAATGGAAACTTCATCCTGGTTGCCCCGTCGCTGGACTTTAGCGTCTACGCGACGTACGGCGGTCAGACTGTGGAAGTTGATAAATTCGACGCCTACGTCCAGCGCCTGATTGCGATTCCGGACGGCAGCGATCCGAGTCGAATTACGACCGGCGTAGTCATCGAACCTGGCGGAACTGTTCGCCATGTGCCAACGCAGGTCGTGCAGAACAACGGAAAATATTTTGCCAAGATCAGCAGCCTGACTAACAGTACCTATTCAGTCATCTGGCATCCTCTCGAGTTCGGTGACGTATCCGCACACTGGGCCGAAGAAGCGGTCAACGATATCGGTTCGCGCATGATTGTAAACGGCTTTGCGGACGGCACATTCAAGCCGAATCGGGATATGACACGTGCCGAATTTGCTGAAACCATCGTACGTGCGTTAGGTCTGAAGCCGGAAACAGGCACAGCACCGTTCACCGATGTACGCTCTTCCGAATGGTATAATGCCGCTATTATGACTGCTTCCGCGTACGGCTTGATGAGTGGGCTGGAAGATGGCACATTCCGGCCTGACGACAAGATCACACGAGAGCAAGCCATGACCGTCGTCTCTAGGGCCATGGCAATAAGCGGACTGGAGGTCTCGCTCCCAAACACAGGAACGCTCGATAAGTTGAATCGGTTCGCGGATGCGAAGGACGTCTCTTCCTGGGCTGCACGCAATGTCGAGAATAACCTGCAAGCCGGCATCATCACTGGAAAAAACGGAAATATACTTGATCCGAAAGCCTACATTACCCGGGCAGAAATTGCGATTATGGTGAGAAATCTGTTAAGCAAATCCGATCTAATCTAACAAGCAGCACAGAAAAAGCAGCGATTCCCCTCAGGGGTATCACTGCTTTTTTGCGCTAAAAAACGCCGTATACGGATGTCCTTGAATGATACTAAGCCGAATCCTTTTAAGCCCACTACGCCACGGGCTTAAAAGGATTCGGCAGCTTGCTCCAATCCTGCTCCATCTCCTCGGCCGTCAACAGCGTCGCATCCAGCGAACGCTCGAGCTCTTCGCGATCCATGCCGATCCCGATGAACACCAGCTTCGTCACGCGGTCGCCCCATTTGTCGTCCCAGTCCGGCGAGTTCTCCAGCGATTCGCCTTCGCCGAAGTAGAACGCGCGCTCCTCCGGCGTCAGCGCCGACACCCAAAGTCCCGCGCTGGTGAATTCTTTCGAGCTGCCGGCTTGGCTGAACGAATACGCTTTGCGGTTGTCGAATGCCATCCAGACGATGCCTTTGGAACGCACGACGGCTTCCGGCCAGCGTCCCATCCAGCGGCCGAAGCGTTCGGGATGGAACGGAATTTTTCTTTTATACACGAACGAATGGATGCCGTATTCCTCCGTCTCGGGCGTATGCTCCTCCTTCGACAACTCCAGAATCCAGCCCGCCGACGCGCTAGCTTGATCGAAATCAAAACGTCCCGTGTTCAGGATCTCCTTCGGATCGACCTTTCCTTTTACCGAACGAATAAACTTCGCCGTCGGCTGAAGGCTGCGCAGCACCTCTTCGAGACGATTCAGCTCTTCCGGCTCCACGAGATCGCATTTGTTCAAGATCAGCACGTCGCAGAATTCCACCTGTTCGACCAACAGATTCACGATGCTGCGTTCGTCTTCGTCCGCCACTTCCTGTCCGCGATCCCGCAGCTTTTCCCGCGACTGATAATCTTTCCAGAATTCCGCCGCGTTCACCACCGTCACCATTGTATCGAGCTTGGTGAGCTGCGTCAGATCGATGCCGTTTTCTTCATCCACGTAGCTAAAGGTCTGGGCCACCGGAACCGGTTCGCCGATGCCCGTCGATTCGATCAGGATATAGTCGTAACGTCCGTCCTGCGCCAAGCGCTCCACTTCCACCAGCAAATCTTCGCGCAGCGTGCAGCAAATGCAGCCGTTGGACATCTCCACCAACTTCTCGTCGATCCGCGACAGCCCTCCGCCTTCCCGTACCAGATCCGCGTCGATGTTCACTTCGCTCATATCGTTCACGATCACGGCCACCCGCAGCCCTTCCCGGTTGTTCAGCACATGATTCAGCAGCGTCGTCTTGCCCGATCCTAAGTAACCGCTCAGAACCGTAACCGGAATCCGGCGATCGCTTCCTGTTTGCTTTGCGTCAAAAAGACCCATAAGAATTCTCGCTTCCTTTCGGAATGGATTTAATCGTAATTATTACGATTTAACTTGTTGTATCTTAATCCTTTTCGATAGGGATTGTCAACGCGTGCCGATGTCCGTTCGCGAAACGGACACCATGCTGTCTGAATTACCGGACTATAATGGAGGTTGGGGAAAAAGGAGGGATTTCATGCCGAGCTACGATTACGCGTCCAAACACGAGTTGAAAGCCGCGATTCACGCCGCTTACCTCAAGCTGGATGCCGAATATGACGGAATTAGCGATACAGATCGCGATATACGTTTTCCCGATGTCGATCGGACTCCTGCAGAAATTTTGGCATATCAACTGGGTTGGCTGGCGTTGGTACGGGGTTGGGATCTGGAAGAATTGACTGGCGGCACACCGCAAATGCCCGCTCCGGGCTATAAATGGAATCAGCTCGGCGGGATGTACACGGACTTTTACCGACAGCATGAAGGTCACTCCCTGACCGAGCTTCGAGCAATGTTCGCCCAAGCGGAGTTAGAATGGCTGGAGTGGATTGACGGCTTGAGCGAGGACGAACTGTTTGTTCAAGGCAAACGCCGCTGGACCGGGGATAAGCCGAACTGGCCGATGGCGCGTTGGGTCCATATCAATTCGGTTGCGCCGTTCGGGACTTTTCGGACGAAAATACGGAAGTGGAAAAAGGCGAAGACAGCAGAATGAGGCACAAGCGAGAGCTACTAAGATGTTGAACGCAAGAAGCCGGCATTGATCGAAGGCTTATAATCTTGGCTCATACCCGATCCACGCCCGCGTATTCGGATTAAAATACAGACTTTTGTTCTCGTTGCCGAACCGCGGATTCAAATTCGGGTAGGTTACGCGCACCGCATACCCACCGTTCGTCCAGCACAACCAGCGGTGAAAAGTCTGCCAACCTCCAGAAGAAGCGGCGCTATTCGGTCCAACCCTCTCCACCTGAACCTCAAGCAGCCCCGGATACCGGTCCAGCGCTTCGCGCTCTTCGATCTCCATATGCCGATACGACGCCTGAATAAAAGCATCCTCTGCGATAAACTTCGTGCTCCCTATCCAATAGCCGATCACCGCAACCATGACGCAAACAGCCGCGATTATTTGCGCTTTGCCCAGGATTCGGTACCGCTCGCGACTGCGTTTTATTTTTTGATTTTTGACGCGTTCGTTCTCGATGCGGCTCATGATTATTCCTCCCGGATGCCTTTTGAACGGTTACGGTCGGCATAACTCCGTTTACGTCTCTTGTACATCCGTTTCGCTACACCTGAATAAAATCCTGCTATGGATAGTCTTTTGTGCCCCTTCAAAAGGTAAGTTCGCGTTGGGGCTAAGCGCATACGTCGGCTCTAACGGATCGAGGTGACGCTTAGAATCAGATTCGGCTTGTTTGGAGTCGAAAAAACGGCGAAAAGAGCGGCTAACGGACATACGATCCGCTAAATTCTCGGGAAGGGGCAAATTTTGCTTTTAAAAGACATGCAATCCGTTAGCGGGATCGATTCCGCTACCTGATCCGTACTTCTCCATAACCCATGGTTCGTTCGAGGGATTTCAGCCTTCTGTAACTGTATCCGCAACATTCATTTTCTAGGGCGTGTACGCAAACTCCGGCGGAAGCAGATTTTGCTGAATTTTCGTTCTCAGCAAGGAACTTTTCCGAAGGCGTGCCGGGGCACGTCAAGGAGAAGTGACGCCGCGGAGGACGAAAAGGCAGCAAAAGATGCACGTCGTTGGGTTTGCGTACACGCCCTAATGTGTTTCCCGCGTTTTTTCAACTCGGGTTGTCGAACGCATCTCTTCTTCTCCTGCCGGATTATGTCTTGCCGTCATCTTCCATTGCAAAGCAATCATCGCGGCAATCGCGGCTGACATCACGGTAAGCGCTACGTTAAAATGGCCCGACGCATCGTGCAAAGCTCCGATCGTCAGCGGTCCCATGGCCCCGATCATATAACCGCCGCCCTGCGTCATCGCCGACCAGCCGCTGGCTTCTTCGGGCGTATTCGCCTCCGCGATCGGCAGCATCAACGCCAACGGGAATAATCCGCCGGCTCCGATCCCCAATGCGGCAATCGCCGGGAGCATGGGGAGCCCGAGCAGCAACATGCCGATCCCCGCAAGCTCGAACAGCCCGCATGCCACCAACACGGCTCTAGGATTCCCCAATTTCGCGACCAGGCTCGGCGCGGTCAGCGATACCGGAATCTGAATCAGCGTGAACAGCGTCAGAAACGTCGCCGCTTGATCCGCTGTATACCCGAAATCGACCGCCATCGGCGCGATCCAGGCCGTGATCGAATAGAACATGCCGGACATCAGGCCGAAAAACAACGTGAGTTGAATCGCTTTACGGTTGCGGATCGGCAGCACAGAACGTGCTTTCAGACCCGACGCGGAAGTACCTCCGCGCCGAGCGAAGCCTGACCAGAACACCGCTGCGACTACGCCGAGAATTGCCCAGCCCGCCAGCGCAACGTTCAAATGCTCCCCGCTCTGCTCGTACACCGGAACCGATAGCGAAGAAGCAAGCGCCGCCCCCACCGTCATCGAAGCGGAATACACGCTGATCACCGCAGGCCGATGCGGAAACATCTTTTTAATAAATGCCGACAACAACGGCCCCGCCAGACTGATCCCGATTCCGCCCACGATCGCCGTCAGAATCAACAGTCCCACAGAACTGCCCAACCCCCGAAGTCCGGTCATCGCAGCAATCAACAACAACGAAGCCCAGATCGTCCGCTCCATCCCCAGCCGATCCCCGATCTTCGCAGCCAACGGCGCAAACAATCCCATGCACAACACCGGAATCGTCGTCAACAAACTCGCCGTCGCCCCGCTCATCCCAAGCTCCTCCCGAATCGTCCCCAACAGAGGCGCAACCGAAGTCATGAGCGGTCTAAGATTCAACGCCGCTATCCCAATCGCCAGCAGCGCATACATGTTTTTCATGTTCACAAGCTTACCCCCATCAATATTTCAGATGGCTCTTAGTATAGGCAAGCTTGAATCATTGATCAATTCTATAATCTTTATTATTATAATAGGATAAAACTATGACCGAGCATGCGGAGAAAAGCCCTTCCTTGGCTGAAGCGAAGAGCGGAGGGAGAAATTCAGGTCAAGACGCCTTTGAACGCAGAAAGCCGAAGGCTTTCTAAGTGAGACAGCGTATTGACCGAATTTCTCCGGCAGCGCCCCCGCTTTCCCAACGAACAGGATTTTCCCTGCATGCGAAACCATAAAGGTGGCGACTAGTATAGACACCCGCAATATTCAATATTTCATGGCCGTTTACGAACAGCTTCACTTCACCCGAGCCGCCGAACAACTGGGCATCTCCCAACCGACGCTCAGCCAACAAATCCGCGCACTGGAAAACGAACTCGGCATTCCCCTGTTCGACCGGATCGGCAAAAAAGTCGTCGTAACCGAAGCCGGAAAAATGTTCAAGCACTACGGCACGAAGATGCTTCAAGCCGAAATAGACATCAAAACCGCGGCGACCGAACTCAAATCGGGCAACCAAGGCGAAATTCGTTTAGCCGCCCTGCCTTCCGATCTTGATTTCCGCCTGGTCCCGCTGTTCGTTCGCTTCAAGACCAAATACCCCGATACCCGGCTTCAAGTGATCTCGACCATTTTCGCGCATGACGAAGTGTTAAATCATAAGGTCGATCTGGGGATCGGACTTCAAGGCTTGGCAGACGATCGGCTTACGCGTATTCCGCTCGGCTCCGAGCCGTACCATCTGTTCGTGCGCTCAGGCAGCAAGCTGGCCCGCAGAAAGCGAATCACGCTGGAGGATCTGAGAAGCCACCCCCTGGTCATGTATCCCAAAGGCTATGTGGGCCGCGACCTCGTCGACGCCACCTGCCGGAAGCTGGGCTTCGAATTGACGACCGCCATGGAGACCGATTCGGCCGCGTCGCTGCTTCAGCTCGTTTCCGCCGGGATCGGCGCCACCATTCAGCCCGCAGGGCTGATCCGGCAAAACGCCAAAGACTATCCCGACGTCGTCGCGATTCCTTTGTCCGGCGTAGAGCCCGTACGGCATCTGGAGCTGACCTATTACGCGGATCGTTTTTTGACGGGCGTGCAGCGGGAATTGATTCGGTGGCTGACGGATTTTTTTGCGGAAATGCGAATTTCGCCTTAACTTTTTGCGGATCAAACCCGCCTGTTTTTCGTGCTCAAGCGTCTATAAAGTAAAGGGTATCCGCTCTTTTGATGAAGAGATTGGACACGTTCTCGTCGCTGGATCGTTTGGTCATGATCACTTGGAATTTCGCTCCGTTTTTTTTCGCCGAAATCACTTTGTTGCCTTCGATTTCGGCCAGCGTCCAGTCTTCCTGCTCCAGTTTGTCGCGATAAGAAGCCTGGAACGACTCGAAATCTTGAGGAACTTCGTACTTCCCTACTTTTCCCTCGGCATCGAAAGCCAACTGCTTCGCTTCGGCGGGAACCGGGATGCCGCCCAATTCTTCGACGTAACGATACTGCGGCTCTTGTTCGGCGGGAGCGTTTTGGCTTCCGCAAGCGGTAAGCAGGACGATCGCGAATATCAGCATAAAACGCATATCTTTTCGTCACCTCGATTTGTCGGAATTTCGTTTGCGGCGGATCGGTTCCGTTACCGGCGAACGAAGAACCCGATCCATTGATTATTTTACTTTACGCATTCCGTGCCCACAAATCCGACTATCGTTTCGGGATGACTCTTGCATCGAACTCGGCAAGGCGCGTATACGTGTGTCCATTCCGCTCATGGCTGCATTACGCCGTTTGTTCGCCCAAGAAAAAAGCGATTCCCGCAGCCGGGTAACGGCTTTCGGGAATCGCCTTTTTTGTCGCTTCCGATTTTAACGCAAGCTTACTTCGCCGCCAACTTCTTCACCGTCTCGTCCATCTGCTTGAACAGCTCTTCCTTCGTGATCTTCTTCGCCACGTAAGCTTGCATCAGGGCGCCGAATTCTTGGCTCGTTCCGTCCGGCAGCTTAGGCCACTGCCAGCCAAGGGTTTTGTCGGCTTGCACGTACTCCTGGATGCTGGCCGCGATCGTACCGAGCTGTTCCGGTTCGTACGTGATCGTTTTGAGCGCCGGGATGAATTTGAATTCTTCGACCGTGTAGCGTTTGCCCGTTTCGGAAGTGACCATCCACTCCAGGAACTTTTTCGCTTCTTCTTTGTTGGCCGAGTTTTTGTTCACGACCCAGTTGTTCGGCACGCCGACGAAGATGTTGTCGTTCAGCGCTTCGTCGTCGTTGATCG
>Ga0308157_10006390_pt1 | contig 14144 bp, 12 predicted proteins | sample PhyBR1_FD_201035 | JGI IMG/M metagenome (GOLD analysis project Ga0308157, IMG submission 201035) | Phyllosphere microbial communities from UC Gill Tract Community Farm, Albany, California, United States - DLSLB.R1 | ecosystem: Host-associated > Plants > Phyllosphere > Unclassified | place: USA...
CCGGCGAGCCGGTCAAGCTGCACGGGCTGTGGCTGCCGGCCGATGCCGACCAGCCGGGCTGGAGTGGCGCCCAGGCCCCGCTGCTGCTCTACCTGCACGGCGCGCGCTGGAACGTCGAGGGCTCGGCACCGCGCATCCGGCGCATGCAGGAACTGGGCTTTTCGGTGCTGGCCATCGACTACCGGGGCTTTGGCAAGAGCTCGCCCGGCCTGCCCTCGGAGACCATGGCCTACGAGGATGCGCAGGCGGCGTGGCAGTGGCTGGGCGCGCAGCACCCGGGCCAGCCGCGCTACATCTTCGGCCATTCGCTGGGCGGCGCGGTGGCCATCGAGCTGGCCGCGCGCGTGCCCGACGAGGCCGGCACCATCGTCGAGGGCACCTTCACCTCGATCGCCGACGTGCTGGGCACCATGAAATGGGGCTGGCTGCCGCTGGGCCCGCTCATCACCCAGCCGTTCGAGTCGGTGCGCAAGGTCGCCCGGGTCGGCGCGCCGCTCCTGGTGGTGCACGGCACGCAGGACACGCTGATCCGGCCCTCGCTGGGCCGCAAGCTGTACGAGGCGGCGCGCGAGCCCAAGGCCTTCGTCGCGGTGGAGGGCGGCTCGCACTTCAGCACCAACTCGCTCGGCCAGGACCAGTACTGCGTGGCGCTGGCCGAACTGTTCGGCGCCCATGCGGCGGGCGCGCCGGCCGGCCTGCAGCCTGCGGCCGAGACGGAGGCTGCGGCGGTGGACCGGGCCGTGCCGGCCGCACGCGGCGGCTAGCGCGGGGCCGCCGGGGCGCGTGCCCGTTGCCCGGTTTCTGGTAGCCTCGCCCGCATGTTTTCTTCTGCTTTGCCGGCGCGCGCCGCGCCGCCCCCGAACACGGCCTGCATCGCCCTGACCGGCCCCACCGCCTCGGGCAAGACCGCCGCCGCGCTGGCCATCGCCCGGCATTTTCCCGTCGAGATCGTCAGCGTCGATTCGGCCCTGGTCTACCGCGGCATGGACATCGGCACGGCCAAGCCCAGCGCGGGCGAGCTGGCCCTGGTGCCGCACCACCTGATCGACATCCGCGACCCGCTGCAGGCCTACAGCGCCGCCGAGTTCGTGCACGACGCCCGGCGCCTCATCGGCGAGATCGGCGCGCGCGGCCGCCTGCCGCTGCTGGTGGGCGGCACCATGCTGTACTTCAAGGCGCTGTTCGACGGGCTGGACGACATGCCGCCGGCCGACGCCGCGGTGCGCGCCGAGATCGCCGCGCAGGCGGCCGCCCAGGGCTGGCCGGCGCTGCATGCCCAACTGGCGCGGGTGGACCCGCCAACTGCCGCGCGCCTGGCGCCGGGCGACTCGCAGCGCATCTCGCGCGCGCTGGAGGTGTATCGGGTCTCAGGCCAGCCGCTGTCCGCTTTCCACCGGCGAGACGCTCTCAAAAGCATAGCTGAAGGCCCAGGCGCAGCAACGGCTGCGGCGCTTATTTCCCTGGAACCGGAAGACCGGGCCTGGCTGCACGCGCGCATCGCCCAGCGCTTTGACGCGATGCTGGCCGCCGGCTTCGTCGAGGAAGTGCGCGCCCTGCGCGCGCGCGGCGACCTGGCACCCGACCTGCCCTCGATGCGCTGCGTCGGCTACCGCCAGGCCTGGGAGGCGCTGGACGGCACCCTGCCCATGGCCGAACTGCGCGAGCGCGGCATCTTTGCCACGCGCCAGCTGGCCAAGCGCCAGATCACGTGGCTGCGCGCCATGCCCGAGCGCCACGTCGTCGCCTGCGACCGCCCCGGCGCGCTGGACGCGGTGCTGGCGCAGGTACGGGCCCAGGTGCAGGCCCGGGTGGCCGGCCAGGCGCACGCCGGAGGCCGGCCATGAGCCTGGAGATCCGCCGCCTGGGCAAGCGCTACGGCGAGGCCGCCGTGTTCAGCAACGTCTCGCTGGACGTGGCGCCGGGCGAGTTCGTCGCCATCGTCGGCGAGTCGGGCGTGGGCAAGTCCACGCTGCTCAACTGCATGGCCGGGCTGGACACCTGGGACGAGGGCACGGTGCGGCTGAACGGCGCTGACCTGGGCGCGCTGGCCGACGACGAACGCGCCCTGCTGCGCCGGCGCCACGTCGGCTTTGTGTTCCAGGCCTTTCACGTGCTGCCGCACCTGGACGTGGCGCAGAACGTGGCGCTGCCGCTGTTGCTGCTCGGCCAGCCCGACGACGCACGCGTGCAGGCCCTCCTGGAGGCCGTGGGCCTGGGCGGGCTGGGCGCGCGCCTGCCGCAGCAGCTCAGCGGCGGGCAACTGCAGCGCGTGGCCATTGCCCGGGCGCTGGTGCACCGCCCCGGCCTGCTGCTGGCCGACGAGCCGACCGGCAACCTCGACCCGGGCACCGCCGCCCGGGTGATGGACGCGCTCATCGCCCAGACGCGCGAGCACGGCGCGGCAATGGTGCTGGTGACACACTCCTCGGCCGCCGCCGCGCGCGCCGACCGGGTGCTGCACCTCTCGGCCCAGGGCATCCGGGCGCCCGCCTGAGGCCGCACCGCCCGGCAGCCGGCGGGCGCTGCCGCCCGCCAAAGGCGGCTTACTCGATGGTCAGCCGCTGCGAGGCGCCGGATTTCTTCTTCGGCAGGGTCAAGGTCAGCACGCCGTTGTCGTACTTGGCCTTGGCCGCGTCCGCGTCAAGCTCGGCCGGCAGCTGAAAGCTGCGCGAGACCGCGCCGTAGTAGCGCTCGCTGCGCAGCACCTTCTGGTCCTGCGTCTGCGCGTCCTCCTGCTTGACCTCGGCGCTCAGCGTCACCGTGTTGCCCTCGACCGAGACGTGGATGTCGTTCTTGCCCACGCCCGGCACCTCGGCCTGCACGGTGTAGCCCTGGTCGCTTTCCTTCACGTCGAGCCTGATCTGCGAGGGCGAGGGCAGCGGCTCGCCGTGCAGGGGCTTGAAGTAAAAGCCCGGGCTGAGGTCCTTGAAAAAGTCATCGAACAGGCTGCCGCGGGGAATCAGTGAACTCATGAAAGCCTCCTTGTGCGTGGTGATGTGTTTGAAAGCGCATGGCCTGCGCCACGCGTCAAATAATGGGCGCGCCGCCGGCAAATCTCAAGGCCCCGCCCGGCTTTCGAGAACGTGGCGTGCGGTTTTTCTGATGTTTGTCAAATGGCTTGGGGCCGCCAGCGGCCAAGGCCTGGGCGCCCGCGCCGCAGCCGCCGCGTAGGCACAATAAGCGGCCATGCGCGCCCTCCTCCACACCTTTTCCTGGCAGGAACTCCTGCACCACCCCTGGCGCAGCCTGGCCGCCGCGCTGGCCGTGATGCTGGGCGTGGCGCTGGCGTTCTCGGTGCACCTGATCAACAACTCGGCGCTGAGCGAGTTCTCGCAGGCGGTGCGCGCCGTCAACGGCCAGCCCGACCTGGAACTGCGCGCGGTGCAGGGCAGCTTTGACGAGGCGCTCTACGCCCGCCTGGCCGCCCGCCCCGAGGTCGCCATGGCCAGCCCGGTGCTGGAAATCTCCACCTACGCGCAAAACGCCGGCAACGGGCAAAGCGGCGCGGGCCGCCAGGCGCTGCGCATCCTGGGCGTCGATGCGCTGGCCGTGGCCTCGGTCGCGCCCTCGCTGATGCCGGTACCCGCCAAGGGCGCCGACCGGATGAGCCTGTTCCTGCCGGGCACGGTGTTTCTCAACCCGGCGGCGCGGCGCGCCTTTGCCGGCGATGCGCTGCAGCTGCAGGACGGCCTGGCGCTGCGCCGCGTTACGGTGGCCGGCAGCGTGGGCGCCGGCGGCGGGCCGCTGGCGGTGATGGACATCGGCGCGGCGCAGGCGCTGTTCGGCCGCGCCGGGCAGCTCTCGCGCATCGACGTGCGGCTGCAGGCCGGCGCCGAGCCCGCCCGCTTCATCCAGGCGCTGGCGCTGCCCCCGGGCATCACCGCCACCGCGCCGGGCGATGCCGCCGAGCGGGTGAGCAACCTCTCGCGCGCCTACCGCGTCAACCTCACGGTACTGGCGCTGGTGGCGCTCTTTACCGGCGCGTTCCTGGTGTTTTCGGTGCTCTCGCTCAGCGTGGCCAAGCGTGCGCAGCAGTTCGCCCTGCTCGGCGTGCTCGGGCTGACCGGGCGCGAGCGGCTGCGGCTGGTGCTCGTCGAGTCGCTGGCGCTCGGCGCGGTCGGCAGCGCGGCCGGCATCGCGCTGGGCACGGCGCTGGCCGCGCTGGCGCTGCGCCTGCTGGGCGGGGATTTGGGCGGGGGCTACTTTGCCGGCGTGGCGCCCACGCTGCAGTGGAGCGGCGCGGCCGCGCTCGCCTACGGGCTGCTGGGCGTGGCGGCGGCCGGCGTGGGCGGCTGGTGGCCGGCGCGGGCGGCGCAAAAGCTGCCGCCGGCGCAAACCCTCAAGGGGCTGGGCGTGGCGGCCGGCGCCGGCAAGGGCCACTGGCTGAGCCTGCTCTTGGTCGCCGCCGGCGCGCTGCTGGCCCTGCTGCCACCCATCCTGGGCATTCCGCTGGCCGCCTACATCGCCGTGGCGCTGCTGCTGGTGGGCGGCATCACCGCGCTGCCCGGGCTGATCGGCCTGGTCTACGACCGGCTCGGCCCCTGGACGCGCCACCGGCTCTTGCCGCTGCTGGCCGTGGAGCGCGCGCGCCGGGTGCGCGAGAGCGCGGCGGTGGCCGTGAGCGGCGTGGTCGCCTCGCTCAGCCTGGCGGTGGCGCTGACGGTGATGGTGGCGAGCTTTCGCGACTCGGTCGCACAGTGGCTGGACGTGGTGCTGCCGGCCGACCTCTACGTGCGCTCGACCCTGAGCCCCTCGGCCAGCGACGCGGGTTATTTCTCGCCCGGCTTCGTGCAGGCGCTGCCCGGCTTGGCCGGCGTGGCGCGGGTGGGCACGCTGCGCACCAGCAGCGTGCTGCTGGACGCCGGCAAGCCGGCCGTGGCGCTCATCGCCCGGCCCATCGACGACCCGGCGGCCGACCTGCCGCTGCTGGCGCCCGCCCTGCCCGTGCCGCCCGGGCACGTCGGCATCTACGTCAGCGAGGCGATGGTGGACCTCTACGGCGCACGGCCGGGGACGGTGTTTGCGCCGCTTTCCCAGGCTTTTGGCGCGTTTGCCCAGGCGGGGCCTGCGCCTTCAGCTATCAATTCGGTAGCAGAGCAAAAATTCTACGTGGCCGGCGTGTGGCGCGACTACGCGCGCCAGTTCGGCGCCATCACGCTGGACAGGCGCGACTTCGAGCGGTTGAGCGGCGATGCGCGCGTCAACGACGTGGCGCTGTGGCTGAACGGCCAGCGCCCGGACGCCGACGTGCAGCAGGCCATCCGCGCGCTGGCCGACGCCCAGGCACCGGGCGGCGGCGCGCTGCTGGAGATGGCCTCGGTGCGCCAGATCCGCGCCACGTCCCTGAAGATTTTCGACCGCAGCTTTGCCGTGACCTACTGGCTGCAGGGCGTGGCGATCGGCATCGGCCTCTTTGGCGTGGCGGCCAGCTTCAGCGCGCAGGTGCTGGCGCGGCGCAAGGAATTCGGCCTGCTGGCGCACCTGGGCCTCACGCGCCGGCAGATCCTGGCCGTGGTGGCCGGCGAAGGCGCGGCCTGGACGGTGATCGGCGCAGTCGCGGGGCTGGTGCTGGGCCTGGCGGTGGCGATGGTGCTGGTGTTCGTCGTCAACCCGCAGAGCTTTCACTGGACCATGGACCTGCAGGTGCCCTGGGGCCGGCTGGCGCTGCTGTGCGCGGCCGTGGTGGCGGCCGGCACGCTGACCGCCTGGCTGGCCGGGCGCGCGGCGGCCGGAAAAGACGCGGTGCTGGCGGTGAAGGAAGACTGGTAGTGGCGGCTGTGTGCCCCGGCCGCTTGGCCTGCGCCGGATGCCCCGACCGCACGCCGCAGCTTGCGTAAAACCTCGGCCGACCCGCCCTCTCGGACCCGTATTCGGGCCATGCCCGGAATCAAGACGTGCTTTTTAACAATTACTTTTAGTTGATACAAAAATACATAAATTTCAGACCTGCATTGATTTGCATTTTTTCAGCCCGACAGCAAAGCGCACATGAAAAGAGTCGGCAGGCAAAATTTTTTGCCTCCAGTGCTTGCGGTTCAACAATGGCTTCGCAAGCAAAAAATTTCTGGGATTTTTGCTTTTACTCGACGGCCTATCCCTTTTTCCGTGCAGGCACTCGCTGGGAAAGCCTGAAATTGCGCCGGTTTTGATTTGCATGTCCATGGCCTGCCTCACGCCAAAAGGGGATGGTACAGCGTAGAAACTGGATTATTCTTGATTTGATTATCAGGCAACGGTGCAAACATCAACACCGATTTGTAATAAACAAAAGACTTTTCGGGCCGGTTGAAGTAGGCATTTTGGGCCTTGAACCAGCCATTCAACATTTTGGACGAGGACAACCTTTTTCGGCAGACGACCCACCGTGGACACACCAGCCATCAATAGCCGGCTCATCCTGCCAAAAACGTGACCAGCAACATAAAAATAGAAAGCTCGCCGACATGGCCAAATTGCACACCCTCATAAAGTATTTAACAAACAGCTGGACATTGAAGTTTGCTGCTTTGTTGTTGATCGCAGGCATCGCCAATTCAGCAGCGGCGCAAACCTGCGAAACCAGTGCCAATTGGGGGCAATCCACCGCCTACCCGGCCGGCAGCGTGGTCAAGTACACGGATGGAAATCTTTATGTTGCCAAGGTGGCCGCGGGGCCCGGCATTCGCCCCACCGTCAGCACCTATTACTGGGCCCTGAAATCGCTTTGCACGGCGCCGGTGCCTGTCACCTGCAACTACCCGGACTGGGTTGAATTCAAACAATACCAAACCGGCGACGTCGTGAAATACAAGGGCGCTTTTTACAAAGCCTCCTATCCCAACCCCGGCTACGTTCCGACTGTCAGCACCTATTTCTGGAAAAGCTTTTCCTGCAGCGAAACCGCCGCCTCGGCTGTCAATTTCCATGGCCGGTTTGACTACACGACGCCGGCATCGCCCCGCTATGACTGGTCGGGCTCTGCCATCTCGGCCCAATTCAGCGGCACCTCGATTTCGGTCACGCTCAATGAATCGGACGCGCGGGTTTACTACGCTTATGCCATCGACGATCAGCCGGCCAAGCGGTTTGCCGTGTCCGTCGGCATGAAAACGTACAGCCTGGCTGCCGGCCTGAGCAATGGCACGCACAAGGTTTTGCTGATGCGCGACACCGAAGGCCTTCAGGCGGGACCGTCGCAGTTTTTGGGCTTTTCGTTTGGCGGAACCGGCCAGCTGATGGCTGCGCCGCAATACCCCAACAAGTACCGGCTGGAATTCGTCGGCGACTCGATCACCGCGGGGTTTGGCGCCCTGGGCACGGACCCGTGCGGCTTTTCAACGGAAACTGAAAGTGCCTATTGGTCCTACCCGCAACAAACCGCCTTGCAGCTGGGCGAAGCGCCGGCAACGAACATCAGCATTTCAGGCATCGGCGCCTATCGCAATTACGGCATTGTCACGCCGTCGGCCAGCACCCCGTCGATGGCCTTTTACTACCCTCGAAATCTGGCGAGCGGGGCAACGGCCGCAGGCTCGCCGCCCCTGGCGCCAGCCATGCAGCCAACGGTCGTGGTCGTCAACCTGGGCACCAATGATTTCTGGAACGGCGCGCCGGGTCAGACAGAATTTGTTAATGCCTATGTCGGGCTTTTCAAAACCATCCGCGCCCGCTACCCATCGGCGACGCTGATTGCGGCGACCTATGTCTGGAGCAGGCAGCAAGGTTACGTTCAAGCGGCCTACAACCAGCTGCTCAACAGCGGCGACACAAAGGTTCGCTACGTCGAACTCCCGGTCCGGGAATGGAGCGGCTGCGGCTACCACCCCACCCAAGCCGTCAACCTTGAGATCGCAAGTTATCTGGCGCAGTTCATTCGGAACCTGGGAATTCAGTGAGCTGGGCTGGCGGTCTTGGGCCAGCGCAGGCGCGGTCAAGGACGTGCCCGCCGGGCACCAGCAAATAAAAAACCCGCCGTGCCCCGGCCGTTGCGCTTTGGCAGCCCCAATCCCCTGGCAGCAGGCCGCCAGTCGCTTTAGAAAATCAGCAGGCTGAACCAGTAGGCCAGCGCCGCCACCAGGGCGGCGGCCGGGATGGTGAAGATCCAGGCCCAGACGATGCTGCCGGCCACGCCCCAGCGCACGGCCGAAGCGCGCTGCGTCGAGCCCACGCCGACGATGGCGCCGGTGATGGTGTGGGTGGTGGAAACCGGCACGCCCAGCGCGGTCGCCAGGAACAGCGTCAGCGCGCCGCCGGTTTCGGCGCAAAAGCCGCCCACGGGCTTGAGCTTGGTGATCTTCTGGCCCATGGTCTTGACGATGCGCCAGCCGCCGAACATGGTGCCGGCGGCAATGGCCGCGTAGCAGCTGACGATGGTCCAGGTGGGCGGGGCGGCGTCGCCGGCGGCGGAGTAGCCGGTGGCGATCAGGAGCATCCAGATGATGCCGATGGTCTTTTGTGCGTCGTTGCCGCCGTGGCCCAGGCTGTAGGCGCCGGCCGAGACCAGCTGCAGCCGCCGAAACCACCGGTCCACCTTGGACGGCGTGGTGCGCAGGCAGATCCAGGACACCAGCACCATCATCAGCGAGCCCAGCACGAAGCCCAGCAGCGGCGAGATGAAGATGAAGGCCACGGTTTTCAGGATGCCGGCCATCACCAGCGAATCGGGGCCGGACTTGGCGATCACGGCGCCGACGATGCCGCCGATCAGCGCGTGCGAGGAGCTGCTGGGAATGCCGTAGATCCAGGTGACGACGTTCCAGGTGATGGCGCCCATGAGCGCGCCGAACACCACATGCGTGTCGACGATGCCCGGCTGGACGATGCCCTTGCCGACCGTGGCGGCCACGCTGAGGTGAAAGATGAAAAGCGCCAGCAGGTTGAAGCCGGCGGCGAACACCACGGCATGGCCGGGCTTGAGCACGCCGGTGGAGACCACGGTGGCGATGGAGTTGGCGGCATCGTGAAAGCCGTTCATGAAATCAAAGGCGATGGCCATGAAGACCAGCAGCCCCACGACCCAGAGGGCGGTCTGTGCAGTTTGCATTGCAGGAAATTAAGAGGTTCGGTCGCCGGCGGACACGTTCAGGAGTTTTCGAGGACGATGCCCTCGATCAGGTTGGCCGCGTCCTCGCACCGATCGGTGATGGTCTCGAGCAGCTCGTACACGGCCTTGAGCTTGATGAGCTCGCGCACGTCGGGCTCCTCGCGAAACAGCCGGCTCATGGCCGAGCGCATCACGCGGTCGGCGTCCGACTCGAGCCGGTCGATCTCGGCGCAGGTCTTGAGGGTGGCCTCGGCGGTGGCGGCGTCGCGCACCTTGCCGATCAGCGCCACCGCGTCCTTCAGGCGCTCGCAGCATTTCACGCTGAGTTCGGTCAGGCGGATCATGTCCTCGGTCATGTGGCGCACGTCGTACAGCGCCATGGTCTCGGCCGAGTCCTGGATCAGGTCGGCCACGTCGTCCAGCGTGTTGATCAGCTGGTGGATTTGGTCGCGGTCGATCGGGGTGATGAAGGTCTTGTGCAGCACGCGGCTGACCTCGTGCGTGATGCGGTCGGCGGCGCGCTCGGCCTCATCGACCTCCTTGTGGTGCAGGTCGCGCTTTTGCACGTCGGCGTAGCTGGCGACCATCTTGGAAAACGCGTGCGCGGCTTCCACGATATGGCCGGCATGCTGGTCGAACATCTCGAAAAAATTGCCGTCGCGCGGCAACAACTTGCTGAACAGCATGCTGGATCCTCAGAAATAACTCTAGATATGACGGTTTTGTGACTGCGGGAGTTTAACCGCGATGCCCCGGGGCGCCCGGCGGGCGGGTGCCGGGCGCCCTCAAGCGCTGCGGCGGCAGGCCCGCGCTGGGGCAGGTTTCCTTCAGGCGCTGCGAAAGACGAAGTACACCGCGCCGACCATGCACAGCGCCGCCCACAGGTAGTCCAGCTTGAGCGGCTCGTTCAGGTAGAGCGTGGCAAACGGCACGAACACGGCCAGCGTCACCACCTCCTGCAGGATCTTGAGCTGCCCGACGCCAAAGCGGGTGTAGCCGATGCGGTTGCCCGGCACCTGCAGCAGGTATTCAAACAGGGCGATGCCCCAGCTCACCAGCGCGGCCACGTACCAGGGCGAGGCCGCCAGGTTCTTCAGGTGGCCGTACCAGGCAAAGGTCATGAAGACGTTGGACAGCAGCAGCAGGCCCACCGTCTGGGCGGCCACCGGCAGGGACTGAAGGTAGTGCAGCAAGGGCATTGAAAAGAAAGTTTCGGGTTGTTGGCGTTTCAGGCCGAAAAGCGCCTGCGCCCAAGCGCCGCGTGGGCTGGCCGCTATCAAAACAATAGCGATAGATGCCGCCGCGCGTCGGCAGGGCGCCATCTTAGCCGCGTCGCGCCCTGCCAGCGCACGCCTGCCCAGCCCCCGGCCCTGCCCGCCTGCCCGAGCTGCGGCCCGGGGTCGGCACAAAGGGTTACCCCTAATGCCGCAGGCGCCCGGCGTGCAGGCGCCAAGAACAGGCGCCTTTTTCGCACTCTCATTGCCTTTTTCACCACGCCAAGCCGTTGGTCTAATCCTCCAGAACCTGACAAATGTCAAAAAAATCACAATTGTGAGTTTTTAAGTCAAAAGTTAAGAGAATTTATCAATTTATTCGTTGAGGATACAAAACTGACAATAAAATTTACATAGAAGTTTTTAGTTACTTGTATCAACTTGCTGATACCAAATTGAAACGGGCAGCAATTCATGTCAGCCAGAGACAGCCAACGCATGAAAAACGCGGTGAAGAGCTGCCTCTCCAACCCGGAATTTTTTATATGCAACCCAACGCTTTCAACGCCCCGGCCGGCACGCCTGCAGCGCGAACGACGCGCCGCCCCGCCTCCCGCACCCGCCTGTGCCTGGGCGCCGTGCTGCTGGCCGCGGCCCTGCTGCCGGCCGCGCAGGCCAACGGCGTCGGCGAGAACGGCCACTGGAATTTCCAGACCCGCACCGACAAGGTCAACCAGGCCGCCCTGCAGGACATGATCCAAAAGCGCGAGAACGGCCTGTACGCCGCGCCGGTGTACACCACCAACATCGACAAGCAGATCAACTGCGCGGTGACGGCAACGGCCACCGGCAACAGCAACACCGCCAGCGCCATGGCCAACTCGCCCTCGACCAGCGGCTCGCAGTCCTCGGCGCTGGGCAACAGCAGCAGCAACAGCAACGGCGCCGACGGCACCGGCAGCAACAGCGCCTCCAGCAGCCAGACCAACCGCGGCTCGGTCGGCTCCAGCGTCAACGGCGGCACCAGCACCCAGGTCACCGGCTGGGCCACGCAGGCCCTGAACAGCGAGCAGGGCAACACCGGCGCGCAAACGGCCAGCGTCAACACCAGCTCGGGCTGCCGCTTCGGAACCCTGAACTGACCCGCACGACAAGACCGCCATGAACACCACACCTTCCCTTTCCACCGCCGGCCGCACGCGCCGCCTGCAGGCCGTGGCGACCCTGTCCGCCCTGGCCGCGCTGACCGGCTGCGTCTCCGTGCCCCAGCAGCGCCTGGCCCCGCTGGAGGCGCCCATCGTCCTGGGTCCCTCGGTGCGCGACAACATCACCCCGATGGAGCCGGTGCTGGCCTGCTTTGCCGACCACGTGGCCGCCAGCGGCCGCCAGCCGCTGATCGTCAGCGTGGGCGACGTCAAGGACTACACCGGCAAGTACAGCGTCAACGAGGGCAATGCCATCACCCAGGGCGGCGCCCTGATGGTGTACTCGGCCCTGGGCAAGATGAGCGGCGCGGTGCAGATCGCCGAGCGCTTTGACCCGGGCATCGCCGAGCGCGAGCTGGCCTACGCCGACCGCCGCCAGCTGGGCGACGGCAGGAACCACGCGGTGGCCGGCCCCTCGGGCAGCCAGACCGTGCCGTGGCTGCCCTACTTTGGCGGCACCATCAACAAGAGCGACTACTACATCGTCGGCGGCATCACCGAGCTGAACTACGACATCAACTCCGGCGGCGCCGACATCAGCGTCAACCAGGTCGGCCCCAAGGCGCGCACCTACAGCCAGTCGGTCAGCATCGACCTGCGCATCGTGGACACCAAGACGCTGATGATCGTCAAGACGGTGAGCCTGACCAAGCAGTTCAACGGCTACGAGGTCGGCTTCAACGTGTTTCGCTTCTTCAACAGCAAGCTCTACGACGTCGACATCGGCGCCAAGGGCCAGGAGCCGGTGCAGCTGGGCGTGCGCGCCGCGCTCGAAGAAGGCGTGGTGCGCCTGATGAGCGCGGTCACCCGCGTGAACCACCAGCCCTGCATGGCCATGCGCCCGGGCGCCGGCGAACAGATCGAGACCGTGCCGGCCGACAAACTGCGCAAGGTGGACAACCCGGTGGCCGACAGCGCCACGGCCAGCGCCAGCCCGGCGCGCAGCAGCGGCGAAGCGGTGAACGCCGCCAGCCAGACCGGCACCCGCCTGAGCAGCGGCGCCGTGCAGATCGGCTTTGAATTCGGCTCCAACCAGCTCTCGGGCGCCACGATGGCGCTCCTGGACCAGATCGCCGTGGCCGCCAAGGCCGGCCCCGCCGACGTGGTGCTGGTGGCGCGCGACAACGAGGTCTGGGACGCGGGCAAGCGCGACGCGCTGACCGACCAGCGCATGGCCGCCTTCACCTCGGCCCTGGCCAACCGCGGCATCGCCCCGGCCGCCATCGCTGTCACCTGGCGCCCCGACGCGGCCGACGCCTCCATCCACCGCGACGGCCCGGGCCTGCAGGAAATCGCCAAGCTGCGCATCGGCGCGGCCAGCGCCCCGGCCGCGCCCCGCGTGCAATCCCCACCAGAGTTGAAAGGGAGGTGAACGGCCCAGGCAGCTAGACCCTTCATTTTTTGATCAATTCATTCATCAAGCATCCCTTTAAGTTCCCTTTCCTCTTTCCACTCTTCAACGTCACTTCATCGCATGAAAAACCATCAAAACCGCGCTCCGCGCAAGCCTGCCTACAGCGCCATCGGCCTGGCCGTCATCACCACGCTGCTGTCCAGCGGCGCCTATGCTGCGCCCGAGCCAACGGGAACGCCGTACAAGACCGTCGAGTCCAACAACTACAACGGCGCCGAAATCAACGCCAGCATCCAAGACGGCAACGGCAGCATCACCACCAGCGGCGGCCAGTCGGGCAGCACCAACACGCTGGACAGCAACCTGCTGCGCGCCAGCGCCATCGCCAACACCAGCAGCAACAGCATCGACCTGTCGCTGACCGGCGCCAGCCAGAGCACCGACGGCGTGGCCAGCTACACCCAGGCCGCCAACGTCGGCCCGGTCACCAGTGCCGTGTACGAGAACAACCTGTCGGTCGAGCTCAATGGCCTGGCCAACAACGCCGTGGTCAACACCGTCAACACCGGCAACGCCATCAGCGCCTCCAGCATTTCCAACAATGCCGCCTCCTCCATCGCCGGCCAGGTGCCGGTGAACTACACCTCCAGCAGGGCCGGCACGGTCCAGCTGAGCAACCCGGCCGACAGCTCCGCGCCCAACGCCGCCACCGGCAGCATCGCCCTGTCCACCGTGCAGCAGACCACCGGCAACTCCGGCGCCACGGCTGAATACAACTACATCGACACGTCGCTCTACACCAGCGGCGCCAACCAGGTGCAGGGTGCCGTCTCGGTGGACACCAACACCATCTCCACCAGCGTCAAAGGCAACAGCGCCACCAGCACGGCCAACATCCGTGCGGGCGGCGCCAGCACCTTTGCCGGCTCGGCCGTGATCGCCAACCAGCAAGTCGTCTCTGGCGCGCTGGACGTCGAAGGCAGCGTTGGCCTGCGCGCCAACACCTACGATTCGTCCATCGCAGCGCGCATCGTCGGCGACGACGAAAGCAGCGCCACGCTCAAGGGCAGCCTGGCCGTCAAGGGCAACAGCATCACCAGCAGCGCCACCGGCAACGAAACGCTGGGCAACGGCACGGCCGGCAACCGCATCGTGATCGCCAACGAAATGGCTTTCGCCGGCAGCAACGCCCTGGTCAGCAACAGCCAGTCCGTCACCGAAGGCATCGCCTCGGCCAACCTGGGCGCCAGCCTGGTGATCGGCAACAACCAGAGCAACGTCAACACCGGCGTGTCCGCCAACACCGGCTACAGCTTCATCGCCGGTGAAGCCGAAGGCCTGGCGCAAGG
>Ga0308157_10006391_pt1 | contig 14144 bp, 13 predicted proteins | sample PhyBR1_FD_201035 | JGI IMG/M metagenome (GOLD analysis project Ga0308157, IMG submission 201035) | Phyllosphere microbial communities from UC Gill Tract Community Farm, Albany, California, United States - DLSLB.R1 | ecosystem: Host-associated > Plants > Phyllosphere > Unclassified | place: USA...
TTGGCTCATAATCGTACATCAAAGTTAAATATGTTTAGTCCAGTCTGCTACACAGGCTTGTATAAGCAGGGAAGTTTCATCAAAAAAAGCTTGATCATGTTGATAGGGGTCAGGAATATTTTTTCCTTGCCAATGACCTAAGCGAAATGTTTTTCCTTTTGCAAATGGCCATGTTTGCTCAATATGCTTCTGTTGATTTTGGCTCATGACTAAAATCAAATCAGCTTGCTTAATCAGTTCAGCATTAAGTTTTCTTGCAATATGAGGGCTCATGTCAATTCCAATACGTTGCATGCAAAGCTTTGCTTTGTCATCAGCCGCATATCCAATCATGCCAGAAATGCCTGCAGAGTGAATTGTGAGCTGTGGATGGTTTTGTTTGAGTAAGTACTCTGCCATAGGGCTACGACAGATATTACCTATACAAACGACCAAAATATTTTTGAACTGCATTACTGCCCCACACGGTCAATATTATAAATCACGTTTGAGAACGGAATAACTTGATTGATTACACGTTGCCAGCGTGTTAACCCTGATGCATCGATATAGACAATATCATTGCTTTGCATTTGAAATTTATTAGCCAGTCCAAAATCACCAATACTGGTTAAATCTAAGTGATAGACATCAGTGATCCCTACATCACGATGGCTACGAACCACATAAATTTTGCTTCGACTGCCTGAAAGTGGATTCAAACCGAGGCTTTCCCCAATGACATCACTTAAGCTAATACCCTGATCTCGCATCGGGATCGGCTTGTTTTGTCCAGATTCACCCATCACATAAATTTTCTGATTTTCTTTTGAGTTTACATAAAGAGTATCGTTAGGTTGAATCAATAAATTGTGTAGTGAATATCCAGCTTTTTCAAGAGAAATACTATTGAGATTATAAGTTCTACCTTGGCGGACAAGTGTAATAGAGGTGTTATCACCTAGTTGGGTATTAACACCGCCAGCTAAACCTAATGCAGTATAAACGCTTGTGGGTTGGTCAGTTAAAGTAAACTGCCCACCTTTCATGACACTGCCTTGTACAGAGTAACGTTGTCCTTGGTAAGATAGAACGCGAGCAATGACGTCGGGAGTTTTTAAATAACGTGAAAGTTGGCTACGTAATTCTTGGTTAACTAGTGTTAAAGACTTTCCTGCGGCTTTGTAGCGACCAATAATAGGAAATTGGATATAGCCGCTCTGGTCAATTTGATAACCTGTAGCCCGAGCAGAATCATTGTTGCTGACACTGACTGTAGCAGAAGGAGTAATTTCAGGATAAGCCCAGAGATAAATTGAAAGAATATCTCCAGCACTGAGCTTGTAATTTTTTTGAGGAATATTGAACAAATGAGAAAAATATTCTTGATTGTATTGGGCAGGTTGGACAGCTGGTAATGATGTTTGGGTGAGTTTCACAACATTGACTTGTGTGCCTAACTCTGTTTGATACATACCTTCCTCAGGTAAATCATAAGTTTGTAGTCCAGATGTCAGAGTGCATCCAGTAGATGTCATGATAAAGGACAATAGAATTATAGATTTAAAATGTCGCACAAAAATTCCCATTTTAGATTTTTTAAAATCATTTCAATTAAACAGCATTTTACCGAACTTAGCTTTAGGGTATATAGCAAATTGTAATCAATTTTTATAGTAAGAATTTTTGTTGATTGCTATGGATACAAATGTTGCGAATTTTACTGTATTGAGCAAAATAGCAGGATCTATCTAGTCTCTAAGTTTAATCAAACAGGACTGCACTAAGAATTTGGTAAAAAATCATAACAGAAAATTCATGTTTTTCTGGTAGTATTCCCGCCGATAAGATTCATGTTCATAACAGAAATAAATAAGGCGTTAAAATGCTACAACTCTCTGATCTGAAAATAGCAGTGATTGGTTTAGGCTATGTTGGTTTGCCATTGGCAGTCGAATTTGGTAAAAAAGTATCGGTCGTTGGGTTTGATATCCACACAACACGGATTGAAGAATTAAAAAGTGGCCAAGACCATACTTTAGAAGTTTCTTCAGACGAGTTGAAAGAAGCAACTTATTTAAGTTATTCATCTGATTTGGCCGACTTACATAGTTGCAATTTTTTTATTGTGACCGTGCCAACACCGATTGATGAGTTTAAACAACCTGATTTAACACCGCTTATAAAGGCTTCAACCAGTATTGGAAAGGTACTTAAAAAAGGTGATATCGTTGTTTATGAATCAACTGTTTATCCTGGTGCTACTGAAGAAACATGTATTCCAGTACTTGAACAGGTGTCTAATTTAAAATTTAACCAAGATTTTTTTGCTGGTTATAGCCCAGAAAGAATTAACCCAGGTGATAAATTACACCGAGTCACGAATATTTTAAAAATTACTTCAGGATCAACACCTGAAGTTGCTGACTTTATTGATCAAGTTTATAACTTAGTTATTGAAGCAGGTACGCATAAGGCAGCTAGCATTAAAGTGGCTGAAGCGGCAAAAGTGATTGAAAATACCCAGCGTGATGTCAATATTGCCTTGATTAATGAGCTGGCAGTGATCTTTAATAAAATGGGAATTGATACCGAAGCTGTATTACAGGCTGCCGGTACAAAATGGAATTTCCTGCCATTCCGTCCAGGTTTAGTGGGTGGACACTGTATTGGTGTCGATCCGTACTATTTAACTCATAAAGCACAGTCCATCGGTTATCATCCGGAAATTATTCTTGCAGGTCGCCGCTTAAATGATGGCATGGGGGCTTATGTGGTTACCCAGTTGGTCAAGGCGATGATCAAGAAAAAAATTCAGGTCGAAGGCGCCAAGGTTCTGGTTTTAGGCTTAAGTTTTAAAGAAAACTGCCCAGATATTCGTAACACCAAAATTATTGATATTGTTAATGAACTGACAGAATACAAGATTGCTGCCGATGTGTATGACCCGTGGGTAGATGCGGGCGAAGCTCAGCATGAATACGGGATTACTCCAGTCACCAATCTGGAACAGGGTCGGTATGATGCGGTAATTCTAGCCGTTGCACATGATCAGTTTAAAGCTATGGGTGCTGATGCATTACGTGCCCTTGGCAAGTCCGCACATATTTTGTATGACCTGAAATATGTACTAGATCAATCTGAATCTGACCTTCGTCTGTAATTTATAGGGGACCCTATATATGAGCCAATATCAAACTGTATGCGAGCAATTAGAACAAGCCCCTAAAATCTGGTTAATTACTGGTGTAGCGGGCTTTATTGGCTCAAATTTACTGGAAACCCTATTAAAGTTAAATCAAAATGTGGTGGGTCTGGACAATTTTGCTACAGGTCATCAGTATAATCTGGATGAAGTACAAAATCTGGTCAAGCCTGAACAGTGGGCGAACTTCAAATTTTATGAAGGTGATATTCGTAACTTTGAAGACTGCCAGACAGCATGTGCAGGAGTGGACTATGTCTTGCATCAGGCTGCTTTAGGTTCTGTGCCACGCTCGATTGCAGACCCGATTACCACCAATGCAGCCAATATTACCGGCTTTTTAAATATGCTGACGGCTGCACGTGATGCTCATGTTTCCAGCTTTACCTATGCTGCCAGCAGTTCGACTTATGGTGACCATCCTGCCTTACCAAAAGTCGAAGAAAATATTGGTAAGCCGCTTTCGCCTTATGCGGTCACCAAATATGTAAATGAGCTGTATGCTGAAGTATTTGCACGGACTTATGGGTTTAAAACCATTGGTCTGCGTTACTTTAATGTTTTCGGCAAGCGCCAGGACCCGAATGGGGCCTATGCCGCAGTCATTCCAAAATGGACAGCAGCCATGATTGCTGGTGATGATGTTTTCATTAATGGTGATGGTGAAACCAGCCGTGATTTCTGTTTTATTGAGAACACGGTTCAGGCCAATATTCTGGCAGCCACTACGCAAAATGATGAAGCTAAAAATCAGGTTTATAACGTAGCAGTGGGAGATCGTACTACGCTGAATAATTTGTTTAATGCTCTTAAAACAGCCTTAGATGAGAATGGTGTAATTTACAATAAAGACCCAGTGTATAGAGAGTTTCGGGCAGGTGATGTACGTCATTCACAGGCAAGTATAGATAAAATTGTAAGTTTACTGGGTTATTCGGCAACACATAGAATTAGTGATGGTGTTGGTTTGGCAATGCGTTGGTATGTAAGGGCTTTACAAAACTGAATTTATGTTTAAATCATTGCCTCATATTTTGAAATCCAGAGAAGTAAAAAGGCTGCTGGAAAACTTTTTTTCATTATCAGTTTTAAAGTTGGTTAATGCTGTTTTACCTTTTGTTACTCTGCCTTATTTAATTAAAGTGTTGGGATTTCAACAGTATGGGGCAATTATTTTAGGTCTATCTTTAATTGCATATTTTCAGGCAATTACCGATTATGGTTTTAATTTGTCTTCAACACGTGAAATGGTACAGCATAGAAAAAGTATAAGACAAGTTAGTTATATCTATAGTAAAACTATAGTGACTAAAATTTACTTATTAATTTTTTCATTAGTGATATTGGTAAACCTAATTCTTTTCGTACCAAAATTTCAAGAAGATAGTAGTGTTTATCTGTTAATGTGTTTGATGTTGATTGGTCAGACTTTACTGCCAGAGTGGTTTTTTCGTGGTATAGAAAAAATGAAATATATCACATTTATGGATGTGATTGTGAAAACAGCCTTTACAATAGGTGTTTTTTTATTAATAAAAAAACCACAAGATTATTGGCTTTATCCTTTATTGTATGGCATAAGTTTCATATTTGTCGCTATTTACTCAAATTATATAGTGATTAAAGTATATGGGATTAAATTTTCTTTTGTTGACCCAGTGAAAATAATTAAAAATTTACAGACAGGTTTCCCACTGTTTATTAATCAGTTTATGCCTAATTTTTACAATAATACATCAACATTTTTAGTGGGTATGCTTCTTGGAAAAGTTGAGGCTGGGATATTTGGCGCAGTCAGACAAATTGCAAATATAGCAAGTGTTTTTAATGCTGTGGTTTCAACAGTTTTTTATCCATATTTATTAAGAAAAAAAGAAAAATTTCAATTATTTTCAAAACTTTATATTTTGGTTTTCTTTATTTTAATTATAGGGATGATGGCAATTCACTCATATATATTTCAATGGGTTGGGATCAGTGGTGATAGTGCATCAACTATATTCATATTGTTTTTGATCGGTGTTTTTTTTATCGCAATATATAGTTTGTATGCGACAAATTATTTAATCCCAAGAGGGTATGACAGAATTGTTATGAAAAACACAATTTTTATATCGATTATGGGCTTAGTTACTTCTTATCCTTTAATTAAAGTATTTGGCTCTTTAGGTGGAGCACTAAATATTGCAGTAGCTCAACTTTTAATGGGAATACTTTCGTATTTCTATTATTTAAAAATTCATAAAAATAGTTGAATGAGCTTTTTATCATATTGGTTAGTTTTAAGACTATTGAAAAATATATGGAGAGTATGTAGTGAAAACATTAGGATTTCCAATCAGTGATAAACTGAATGAAAACCGCAGAGCCCTTGTTCCAGAACATTTGAAGGGAATTGAACACACAAGCAAAATTTATGTAGAAACAAACTATGGCAAAGTACTTGGATATACAGATGCTGAGTATGCTGAATATGGTGTAAATATTGTAAGCCGTGACGAAGTATTACGGCAGGATATTATTTGTGATCCTAAAATTGGCGATGCCAATTACTTGAATCAGCTTAATAACCAAGCAATATTTGGATGGGTTCATGCGGTACAGAACAGAAATATTACGGATAAATTAATTAATAATAAGCTTACAGCAATTGCATGGGAGGATATGTTTGAGTCTGGGAGACATATCTTCTGGCGAAATAATGAAATTGCAGGAGAGGCTGCTATTGTCCATGCTTATACTTTGCATGGGTTATTTCCCTATAATACAAAAGTTGCTTTATTAGGAAGAGGGAATATAGCCAGAGGAGCCTTAAAAATCCTGACAATGATGGGTGCAGATGTTACTGTTTATGATAGACGTACAGAAAAATTATTGCGGGATGAAATAGGAAGTTATGATGTATTTGTAAATGGTATTTTATGGGATACTAGCCGGAAAGATCATATTATTTATAAAGAAGATCTCCTGAAAATGAAGAGGGGGGCAATGATCATTGATATTTCTTGTGACCGTAATGGTGGAGTGGAAACATCAGTACCAACCACACTTGATAAGCCTGTATACACGGTTGATGGCATTGCTCATTATGCAGTAGATCATACCCCGACATTGTTTTATAAAACAATTTCAGAGAGTCTGAGTGAAAATATTATTTCATATCTTAATAGCTTAATTAGTGAAAATCCTGATCAGGTCTTAACTGAGGCAACTGTTGTTAAAGATGGCAGAATTGTAGATCAGCGCATTAATCAGTTTCAGGGAAGATTGTAATGTCAAAAATGTATTTACGTGAGTTAGTGCTATCGACCCCATGGCTGAAAAAAATATATTTAAAAAGACGAAGCCAAACCACCAATGATTTAATGAATGCACAACAACTTGAAAAGTATTTGGATAATGCTGAAAAGGTATTTCTAGAGATACCTGTTAATATTCGTGTAGGTCTAGTTAAAGATTCTGATAATTATGCTGATGAAGGTTTAGTGAAAGAAAGAGCTTACTATCCTAAGTATGAACGTTTTCTGAAAAATAATAACGTAAATTACTCATATTTTGATCCATATAGATCTGACTGGATGGAAAAGGCCAAAGACTATGATCTGATTATCTGGCATACAGATTCAGATCCATCAACTCAGGAAATTGCAGAAAGCAAAATCCAAATTTTAGAAAAAATGTCTATAAGATGCCTGCCTTCATATGATGAAATATGGTCTTATGAAAATAAGATCAGAGCGAGTTATTTATATGAATTATATAATTTACCTGCTATACCGACGTTTATTAGTCATTCGTATACTGAGGTTCTAGATTATTTAAAAAAAACTAATTACCCAGTAATTTCCAAATTATCTACTGGATCTGCATCCTATGGTGTAGATAAACTCGATGATTTTAATCAGGCTAAAAAAGTTGTTGATCAGATTTTTTCCTATAAGGGGAAAGAAACCTATTTTAAATATGTTAGTCAGAAAAATTATGTTTATTTTCAGGAGTTCATTGAGGATGCGACTTTCGATTTACGTATTATATCAGTAGGAAGCGACCTCCTTGGTTATTATCGTTACCCAAATGAAGGTGACTTTAGGGCATCAGGTGCAGGTAATTATGAGAAAAAAGAAATTCCATCTGAAGCATTAGAACTGGCCTATCAGGTTAAAGAAAAGTTGGGTTCTACTTTTTTGGCTACAGATTTTGTATATAGTGAAAAACGCAAAAAGTTTTTAATTATTGAATCTTCTATATTTATTGGGATTGATACTTGTGAGCAACTCTCAATAAATGGTGTAGCTGGTAAATACGTACGTGTATCTAAAAATCAGTTTGAATTTAGACCTGGTAAATTTTGGGTACAGGAACTTACACTCAAAAGTCTAATTGAGAAAAGCTTTAAATGAAAAAAATTGTGCATGTGATTATTGGGCTAAATGTTGGTGGTGCAGAACTGATGTTGAAACGTTTAGTTTTGCATAGTCAGCAGGTAGGGCAGTTTCAGCATGAGGTTATTTCATTAACAGAACTGGGTTTAATTGGTGCTGACTTGCAGGCACAGGGTATTCCTGTACATGTGCTTGGCATGAATTCTGCTTTTTCATTGGTTCAAACGTATTTTAAGTTAAGTCAGTTATTAAAAAAACTGGCACCAGATGTTGTGCAAACATGGATGTATCATGCTGACTTTCTGGGTGGGTTAGCGGCAAAAAGACAAGGAATAAAAAAAATTATCTGGGGTATTCGTACAACTGATGTAACGCAAGGCGGTTCTAGATTAACTGTAGGTTTACGTAAAATTTGTGCGAAATTATCTTATTCAGTTCCAACAGATATAGTATGTGCTGCACATGTATCAAAAGATGTTCACATTAAAATAGGTTATGATGCTAGTAAAATGCATGTTATCCCAAATGGATTTGAGCTGGACAAATTAGTTGCGACAGAAGAAGATCGAAATAAAATTCGCCAAGAATTTAATATTCCAAGAGATGCTATCGTAATAGGATCGGTTGGTCGTTTTAATGTTGTAAAAAATCAAAAATTTTTTGTAGAAGTTGCTAGAGAGTTGGTTAAGATAGATCCTAATTTAATATTTATGCTTGTTGGTCGTGATAACACTATTAATAATAATGAGCTAATGGGTTGGCTTAGTAAGTATCATTTAATAAATAGTTTTAGACTACTTGGGCAGCGTGATGATATTCCGCATTGTTTAAAGGCTATGGATATCTTTTGCTTGCATTCTAAAACAGAAGGTTTTCCAAATGTTTTAGGTGAGGCTATGGCTGTTGGTACTTTAGTTACGTCATTAGATGTTGGGGATGCTAAATATTTATTAAATAATAAAAAATTTATAGCACAAGATAAAATGAAGATTTTAAGTATATTAGAAGATATATTAAGTAGTATAAAAGATTTTTCAGAAGTTATAATTGAAAATAGGGAAAGAGTTTTGAAAGAATTTCCTTTATCTCGTATTGTAATTTTATATGAAGAAATTTATCTAAAGGGAATGTGATGTATCAGTTTGATGCTTTTTCAAATATTATTTGGTCACCTATATTATTTTCTATATTTTTAATCTTATCTCTAAAAATTTGTAATTACTTTAAGATAAATTACAAATTAAGTTTGTCTTTATATCTTTGGCATACTTTATTTTGTGTAGTATATATATGGTTTGCTTTAAATTTTGGGGCAGATTCAAACAAATATTATTATAATGCATTAAATTTTGATAACCGAGATTTTAATTTTGGTACTTCTTTTATCATATATTTTACTTACTTTTTGCATAATTTTCTAGGTTTTTCTTATGTTGATCAATTTTTAATACATGGTTATATCGGTTATATTGGCTTATTAGCATTTGCAGGATCAATAAAGCAAGCAACATTATATAAAAGTAGAAATATTAAATTACTAGGTTGGGTAATTGTTTTTTTACCATCAATAAGTTTCTGGACTACTGCACTCGGAAAAGATGCTATTTCATTTATGGCATTAGGTTTAGCATTATGGTCTGCACTAGATTTTAAAAATCGAAAATTATTATTATTTTTTTCAATTTTTTCTATGTTTATGGTACGACCTCACATAGGTGCTGCATTAGCTATTGCATTTGCTTTTTCGATTATTTTCGACAAAAGAACATCATTGTATATAAAAGTTTTTTTTGGAACTATATCATTTATTATTACAGCTTTTATTATTCCTATAATGATAAATTATATTGGTTTGTCAGAAGCAGATGGGTTGTCCGATGTAGATGCATACGTAGATAAAAGACAGAATTCCAATTTAAGTGGCGGTAGTAGTTTAGATATAGCCTCAATGAGCTTACCAATGCAAATGCTAAGCTATCTATTTAGACCCTTACCATTTGAAGCTCATACACTATTTGCACTAATTGCTTCATTAGACAATATTATTTTAATTTATTTATTAATTTTAGGGATTGTTGCCTACTTAGAGAAATCTAAGCCTTCAATTGAGTCAAATCGTATTTTTTTATGGGTATACTTTTTTATTTGTTTGATGATGTTAGCTACTACTACAGCGAATTTAGGTATTGCTATGAGACAAAAGTGGATGTTTTTACCTTGCTTAATATTTTTATTATTAAGTGTTATTGGTACTAAAAATAAAGAATTAATTAAGAGTTTAAAATAATGAAGTTCTTAATTATTTCTAGTTTTCTCCCTTCAGTATTAAATTTCCGTGGGAAGCTACTCGAAGCGATCCATCAGCAAGGCTGTGAAATCCATATTATTGCACCTGATCTGGCTTCTTTTTCTAACGAGCATGAGAAACTACTAAATTTAGGTTATTACGTACATGATGTTTCCATGCAGCGTACAGGTACCAACCCGGTAGCAGACTTAAAAACCTTAGGGAGCATCTATACGCTTATAAAAAAAATCAAACCTGATTATGTTCTATCTTATACGATCAAGCCGGTGATCTATGGGACACTGGCTGCGTGGCTGGCAAAAGTATCAAATCGGTACGCCTTAATTACAGGTTTAGGTTATGCATTTCAAAATGTAGAAACTCAAAGTAAGCGTAGTATTTTTCAGCAACTGGTTCATGGTTTATACCAGCAGGCATTATCACGCAGTCATAAGGCATTTTTCCAAAACCCAGATGACCTAAAACTTTTTCAGGATTTAAAGCTTCTAAAAGCTCAAATACCTACAGTGGTAGTGAACGGTTCAGGGGTCAATGTTGCCGACTTTAATGTATTACCTTTACCTGTCACGGCTGATCAAAAAATAAAAATCTCATTTTTACTGATTGCTCGTCTACTGGTAGATAAAGGTGTTCGTGAATATGCCGAAGCAGCAAAAATTATCAAACATATATATCCGCATGTAGAGTTTAATCTGGTGGGCTGGATTGATGAAAATCCTTCAGCTATTGGTCAGCAAGAATTGGATCAATGGGCAGCCAGCAATACATTAAAATACTGGGGGAAACTATCCGATGTTCGCCTTGCAATTGCAGAAAGCTCGGTTTATGTCTTGCCGTCGTATCGTGAAGGTACGCCCCGTACAGTCTTAGAGGCCATGGCAATGGGTCGGGCAATTATTACCACTGATGCACCTGGTTGTCGTGAAACTGTTACTGATGGTGATAACGGATTTCTGGTTGAAGTAAAATCCGTGGAAAGTTTAGTAAAAGCCATGGAGAAACTGATTCTTCAGCCAGAGCTTATCGCTCAAATGGGAAGTCGCTCCCGAGAAATCGCACTTCATAAATATGATGTACATCAGGTAAACGCACATATGATGCAAGAAATGGGTTTAATCTAAATGTTAAAACGCTTACTCGATATTATCATCGCCTCTATAGCCCTGATCCTGCTTTCACCGTTATATGCATTCGTTGCTTATAAAGTGAAAAAAAATCTAGGCTCGCCAGTGTTATTTCGTCAAGTGCGCCCGGGTTTGCATGGTAAACCGTTTGAAATGATAAAGTTCCGTACCATGAAGGATGCAGTGGATGCAGAAGGCAATCCATTGCCAGATAGCGAGCGTTTGGCGCCATTTGGCAAAATGCTGCGTTCCACCAGTTTGGATGAAATGCCAGAGCTTTGGAATGTCATTAAAGGTGATATGAGTGTGGTTGGCCCACGTCCATTACTGATGGAATATTTACCTTTGTACAACAAAGAACAAGCTAAACGTCATGATGTACGTCCAGGTATGACGGGACATGCACAGGTCAATGGGCGTAATGCAATTAGTTGGGAAGAAAAATTCAAATTAGACACATGGTATGTCGAAAACCAGTCAACAGTATTAGACTTGAAAATCATGCTTAAGACTGTTCAAAAGGTCATTGCAAAAGATGATATCAGTGCAAAAGGTGAGGCGACAATGACTCGCTTTACAGGATCAAAAAATATGGATGAAGAATAATGTCGGATAAATTGATAGGTGTTTACGGTGCAAGTGGGTTTGGTAAAGAGGTTATGCCTCTAGTAAGAGCACAATTTGTAGAATTGGACAAAGAGAATTTTGTGTTTATTGACGATGGTCAGGCAAATACAGGTTTAAACGGATATCAAGTACTAAGCTACACTGATTTTATTAATGATTTTAAAACCGATAAACGCGTGACAATTGCAATCGCAAATAGCCAAGTACGTGAAAAATTGGTGGCTCGTTTAAATCAGGACAATGTGCAACATTTAGAAATTCAAGCAGCGAATACAGTTATTTTAGATGAAGTAGAAATGGGTGAAGGCAGTCTACTGTGTCCTTTTACATGTATTACTTCAAATATTAAAATTGGTAAGTTTTTTCATGCAAACATTTATAGCTATGTTGCGCATGACTGCATCATTGGCGATTACGTCACATTTGCGCCAGGTGTAAAATGCAATGGCAATATTCATATAGAAGACCATGCCTATATCGGTACTGGCGCTGTGATCAAACAAGGCACACCAGATAAACCATTGGTGATTGGTAAAGGTGCAATTGTTGGTATGGGGGCAGTAGTTACCAAAAGTGTTCCCGCAGGTGTTACCGTCGTGGGTAATCCAGCCCGAATTTTAGAGAAAAAATAAAGATTTTTTGTAAGAATTTAACTAGGAAATAAATATGTTAAACACTGCATTTGAACCATGGCCAAGCTTTACGCAAGAAGAAGCAGATGCTGTATCTAAAGTACTGTTGTCGAATAAGGTAAATTATTGGACGGGTCAAGAATGCCGTGAATTTGAAAAAGAATTCGCAACATTTGCAGGAACACAATATGCAGTGGCTTTAACCAACGGTACCGTTGCCCTAGATGTCGCTTTAAAAGCTCTGGGAATTGGAGTTGGTGATGACGTGATTGTCACTTCACGGACTTTCCTCGCTTCTGCAAGCTCGATTGTAACGGCTGGCGCTAATCCTATATTCGCAGATGTTGAATTGGATTCTCAAAATATTTCGGCTCGGACTATTGAAGCGGTACTAACGCCAAATACTAAAGCGATTATTTGTGTTCATTTGGCAGGTTGGATGTGTGATATGGATCCAATCATGCAACTTGCAGCTGAGCGTGGCTTATATGTGATTGAAGATTGTGCGCAAGCACATGGCGCACAATATAAAGGCAAACCTGCGGGTTCTATTGGGCATATTTCTGCCTGGTCTTTCTGCCAAGATAAAATTATGACAACGGGTGGTGAAGGCGGCATGGTTACCACCAACGATGAAGTACTATGGAAAAAAATGTGGTCATATAAAGATCACGGTAAAAATTTTGACAGTATTTATAACAAGCAGCATCCACCAGGTTTTCGTTGGCTACATGACTCTTTTGGTACCAACTGGCGTATGATGGAAATGCAAGCAGTCATTGGTCGTATTCAATTGAAAAAAATGACTGAATGGACTGAAATTCGTAATCATAATATGCAGCGCATTTATTCAGCATTTGACAAGACCCCATATATAACCGTTTTTCAGCCTTCGAATGATTATGTACATGCCGCTTATAAGTGTTATGTTCAAGTAAATGTAGATCAATTACCAAAAGGGTGGTCTCGTGATCGTATTATGAATGAAATTGCTGAATTAGGTGTTCCTTGCTTTAGTGGTTCTTGTTCAGAAGTGTATTTAGAGCATGCTTTTGACAATACGCCTTGGCGCCCTACTCAACGACTCCAGAATGCACAAAAACTTGGTGAAAGTAGTTTAATGTTTTTAGTTCATCCAACTTTGAGTGAAGATAGTATTAATCGAACTATTTCTGCTATTGAACAAGTACTTACTAGAATTTAAATGCTCTGATGTAAAGTGAATGCTTCGCTTTTGCATTCACTTTACATTTTTACATTTGTTTGTGGGTAGCAAATAACTTAAAAACACATTTAGTTTACTTATATAAATAGCATAGAGAAGACTCACCCTGTGAAATCAGTCATTCTGCCTTTGGTTACATCGCCACGATATGCCAAACAATTATTTTTAATCCTTTTGGATTTTTTAGTTTTTCCTGTCTTGATTTGGTTGAGCTACGCATTACGTGAATTTAACCTAGGGGCAGAAGTTGTTCCTAATATCTCATTCGGATCACTCTGGGTAAGTGTTTTAGCAATCACTATGTTATTGATTTGTGGAACATATCATTTTATTGTTCGTACATTCAATGAGGTGTTCTTTACACGCTTAGCGATTGCAACAGGATTAACAGTCCTTGGACTTTTTGGGCTGGCATATTGTACAGAGGCTTTTATTCCGACATCAATTCCTTTGATGTTTGGTTTCTTCATGTTTTCCTGGGTTTGGTTTAGCCGTGGTGCTATTCGATTTATTGTGCGGGCATGTTTGCAAACTGATATTCCAAAAAGAAAAATCGTGATTTATGGGGCTGGATATGCAGGCCAACAAATTGCTGCAATGTTGAATCGTTCAGATGAACATTTTCCTTTATTTTTTATTGATGATGAACAGTCGTTATCAGG
>Ga0308157_10006393_pt1 | contig 14141 bp, 15 predicted proteins | sample PhyBR1_FD_201035 | JGI IMG/M metagenome (GOLD analysis project Ga0308157, IMG submission 201035) | Phyllosphere microbial communities from UC Gill Tract Community Farm, Albany, California, United States - DLSLB.R1 | ecosystem: Host-associated > Plants > Phyllosphere > Unclassified | place: USA...
TAGCGCTGGCCCCCGGCCGACTGCCCGTTCAGGACCTGGCGCGACGTCTCGCCCGCCGCCTGACCGCGCGCTGCGAGTGCGGCCTGCGCCAATTGCTGGGCATTGCGCGCGTCGACGGTTCTGTCCGCATCGCCGTGAAAGATGATCACCGCCGGCAAGGCCTCGCCGGCGCGCCTTGGCACCGCCGGCGCGGGCGGCAGCTTGGCGCCGTTCTTCATGGCCGACAACGCACCCATCACATTGCGGGCGGCGCCAGGCTGCAGGCCCGAATGCACGCCCACGGCAGCAAACACCTCGGGATACTCACGCGCCAGCAGCGCGGCCATCGCTCCGCCCGCGGACAGTCCGGCAACGTAGACACGCCGCTCATCGACCGGGTGGCGGCGCATCACATCGCGCACCATGGCCACCAGGGTCGCGGGCTCGCCCGCACCGCGCAGTTGATCCTCCGGGCGAAACCAGTTCCAGCAGCCCTTGGGGTTGGCCGACTGCGCTTGCGCGGGATAGAGCACCAGCGCATTCGCGGTTTCGGCCACGCCATTCATGGCAGTGCCGGTGGCAAAGTCCTGCGGATGCTGCGTGCAGCCATGCAGCATCAGCACCAAGGGCAGGGGCTGGGCCGCGGCACTTGCCGCAGCCGACGGCACATAAAGCCAGTAATGGTCTTGCGGCGCACCGGCCGGCGCCGAGAACGCGATGCGTTGAAAGCTGCCCGGTGCCTGGGCATCGGACGCCTGCGTGGCCCCCGGTGCGGCGGAGCGTGCGCCCGGCGCGGCCCGGTCAATGACTTCCACATCCTGCACATCCGGCTCGGCGGCCTGACGTCCAGGCCCGGCATGCCAGTCCCGGTGGGTGGGTGCAGGAGCCACCGCCGGCCCCGCATCCCCCGCAGCCGCGGCAGACGGGTTGGGCCCGCTGGCGGTCCTGGCGCCCAGGGCGCGCTGAATGGCCTGTGTGGCTTGCATCAGCTCGCCGCGCTGTATCAGCGGCGCGGTGGTCGCGAGCATCTGCTTGAGGTCGATATTCCAGTCCATGGGAAATCCTTGATCGGGCATGGCGCCCGGATGAGTGAAGTGGCCCATGCGCCCGCAAGGAGAGCGCGCAGGTTGCGTCCTATCAGCTTGTTCCGCGGTGGACTGGGCCGCTTGTCACCTGTCTTCATGGCTGGCGCTGCCGCAGGCAGGACGACATCGTCCTCCCGCGGCCAACGCCTGGATTCAGTGGATGCGACCGGCAAGCGCCGCCTTGACGGCCGGGCTTGCCTGAAAAGCGCCCAGCACGGTGACCGAGGCAATGGTCGCCTGCGCCAGCTGCGGCGGCACATCGCCGTCAATCGACGCCAGCCCCAGAACGCGGATATCGAGCTGCTCGCCCGCTGCCTGGGCCGCCATCAGCTGCGCCCGGCCAAAGCGTTGCAGCCCCAGCACCAGCATCTTGCGGGCCACCATCTGCCGCACCGTATCGGCCTGGGCCGTCAACTGGTTGCGGATGGCCGTACGGATGAAATCGGTGCGATTCGCATACACGCCCTCGGCCACCAGCAGATCGATATGCCCCAGGTCGACAAAGCCGAGATTGATGGTGACCTTCTCCGAGTCGCCTCCCTTGGCACGCGCAGGCATTGGATCATTCATGGCCATTTCCTTAAATTCACCATCCATATGGATGGCGTGTGGAGTTATTTTAGCCTATTTTGGTTTTCCGGGGGCATGGTCAGGGCCGACGGCCGATACATCCTCACCGCAGCCGCTTATTTAGCCGCTAAAAAAATCCCGCCGGTACCGGCGCATAGAACGGTGTGCGCGCGCTTCGCGCCGCCCAGCCTGTGTTACAAGCGCAGCATCGAACCCCGGGAATCTTCCATGGCCACCGAAGGCAACGCCAGTCAGCTCATCAGCATCGTCACCCTGCTCGGGGCTGTCGTGATCGCCGTCCCCCTGTTCAAGCGCCTGGGGCTGGGCGCGGTGCTGGGCTATCTGGCCGGCGGCCTGGCCATAGGCCCGTTCGGGCTGGGCCTGGTCAGCGATGCGCAGACCATCATCCATGTGGCGGAACTGGGCGTGGTGATGTTCCTGTTCATCATCGGCCTGGAGATGAAGCCTTCGCACCTGTGGAGCCTGCGCGGGCAGATCTTCGGGCTGGGCAGCCTGCAGGTGTGCCTCAGCGCCCTGCTGCTGACCGGCGTCGGCGTGGCCTTCGGCTTTCCCTGGCAGATCGCCTTTGTCAGCGGCGCGGGCTTCGTGCTCACCTCCACGGCCATCGTCATGCAGGTGCTGACCGAGCGCGGCGACATCCATGCGCCGCGCGGCCAGCGCGTGGTCTCCATCTTGCTGTTCGAGGACCTGCTGATCGTGCCCCTGCTGGCCATCGTGGCCTTTCTGGCGCCCGTCGATGCCTCGCTGGCCCCGGCCCAGCCGCTATGGCAACGCATAGGCCTGGCCGGACTGTCGCTGGCGGCCCTGGTGGCCGCGGGCCTGTGGCTGCTCAACCCCCTGTTCCGCGTGCTGGCCAAGTCCAAGGCGCGCGAAGTGATGACGGCCGCCGCGCTGCTGGTGGTGCTGGGCGCGGCCCTGCTCATGGACCTGGGCGGGCTGTCCATGGCCATGGGCGCCTTCGTGGCGGGCGTGCTGCTGTCGGAGTCCACCTTCAGGCACCAGCTCGAGGCCGATATCGAGCCCTTCCGCGGCCTGCTGCTGGGCCTGTTCTTCCTGGGCGTGGGCATGGCGCTGAACCTCGACGTGGTGGCCGCGAACTGGCAGCTGATTGCCGCCGGCGTGCTGCTGCTGATGCTCGCCAAGGGCCTGTGCATCTACCTCGTGGCGCGGCTCACGCGCAGCGCGCACGCCGATGGCATAGACCGCGCCGTGCTGATGGCCCAGGGCGGGGAATTCGCTTTCGTGCTGTTTGCCGAAGCGCTCAAGCTGCGCGTGATCACCGCCGAGGTGAGCGCCAACCTCACCGCCATCGTCGTGCTGTCCATGGCCATCACGCCGCTGATCCTGGTGCTGCGCAAGCGCTTCGCGCGCCCGCAGGACGTCTCGCTCGAAGGCGTGGAAGTGGCCAGGAATCTGCACGGCAATGTGTTGATCATCGGCTTCGGCCGCGTGGGCCAGATCGCGAGCCAGGGGCCGCTGGCGCGCGGCGCCCAGCTGTCCATCATCGACATCGACCCCGACGTGATCCGCGTGGCCGAGCCCTATGGCTTCAAGGTGTACTACGGCGACGGCGCGCGCACGGACGTGCTGCATGCCGCGGGCGCGCACAGCGCCCAGGTGGTGATGATCTGCGTGGACAATCAGCAGGCCACGACCCGCATCGTCGAGACCATGCGCCGTGAATTCCCGCATGTCACCGTCGTCACGCGGGCCAGCGACCGTGAACACGCGCTGGCGCTGATCAAGCTGGACGCCAGCCACGTGGTGCGCGAAACCTTCGAGTCCGCGCTGATCATGGGAGAAAAGGCCGTGCTGGCGCTGGGTGCTTCGGACGAGGAGGCGCGCGACCTCACCACCGTGGTCCGCTGCCGCGACAACGAGCGCTTCGCCATTGAAACCGCGGGCGGCCATTTCGCGGGGCGCGCCCTGCTGCTGGGCAACATCGAATACATCGCGCCGCCGCAGCACGCCGACGCCGCGCCGCAGGCCGCGCCCGGCCTGCCATCATGAGGCGCCGGCCTCCCCCTTCCCTCTCAACCGATCAACCATGTCCATGTCCGAACACTACCGTTTCCACGAACTGTTTGCCCAGCTGGGCCTGCCCGACTCCGCGGCCGACATCGCCGCCTTTCTGCAGCGCCACCGGCCCTTGAGCAACGATGTGCTGCTGGCCGATGCGCCCTTCTGGGACGCGGCGCAGGCGCAGTTCATCCGCGAGAAAAAGCAGCAGGATGCACCCGAGTGGATACAGCTGATCGACCAGCTCAGCGAGGCGCTGCGCGCGCCCGCCGCCAGCCACAGCGCGCTGGGCCGCAGCCGCGTGCTGGCGCTGTCGGGCAGCCTGCGCCAGGCGTCCTTCAACACTGCGCTGGCGCATGCGGCCAAGGCGCTGGCACCGAACGGCATGGAAGTCGAAGTGGCCACGCTGCACGGCATTCCGCTGTATGACGGCGATGTGGAAACCGGCGAAGGCATTCCCGAGGCCGTGCATGCGCTGAAGGCGCAGATACTGCAGGCCGACGCCTTGCTGCTGGTGACCCCCGAATACAACAACGGCGTGCCCGGCGTGCTCAAGAACGGCATCGACTGGCTGTCGCGCGCCGACGGCAAGGCCGTCTTCGCGCAGCGCCCCACGGGACTGATGGGCGCGTCCATGGGCGGCTTCGGCACCTTGTCGTCCCAGACCGCCTGGCTGCCCACGCTCAAGATGCTGGGCGTGAACCTCTACAGCGGTGGCGCGGTGCTGGTCTCGCGCGCGCACAATGCCTTCGCTGCCGACGGCGGACTCAGCGATGCCGCCGGCCAGAAGAATCTGGCCGCCTATCTCGCCGGCTTCCAGGAATTCGTGCTGCAGGCGCAGGCGCGGTAGGCTCCCGCACATCGCGGCGCCGTCTTTGACGGTGCGCGTTCAAGCACCATCAAGCCAATGCCAGGCTTGGCGACACGCCCAGGCTCGGCGGCATGCATCTACGGCACGCCGAGCGGCAACGCGAGACGAAAAGCGCCATCGGCGCAAATGGCCTCGACATTGGCACCACCCGCGAGATCGCAGGGCCTCGCACTAGTCGCCGTAATGGTATCGACATGCCAGGACGATCACATCCTCATCCGTAGCGCGGTAAACCAAACGGTTTGTCTGATCGATGCGCCTGGACCAATAGCCCGACAGATTGCCCACCAGCGGCTCGGGCTTGCCGGAGCCCACAAAAGGCGCGCGCGCGATCTCGCAGATCAAGACATTGATACGCTTGAGTGTCTTTCTGTCCTGACCATGCCAGCACAGGTAATCGTCCCAGGCATGGGGCAGGAATTTGATGGCACGGCTCACGGTTCCAACAGGTCATGTGGCTTGGCTGCGCCCTTGCGATCCTGCTCCACGGCCGACATCAGGCGGCGCGCATTCGCCGGGCTTTGCATCAAGTGCAGCGTCTCCAGCATGCTGTTGTAAGTCGACTCGGAAAGAAGCACCGCGTTCTCGCCATCACGCCTGTGGATGAGGGTCACATCGCAGTCAGCAACCACGCGATCAATGACGCCTTTGAACTGGCTTCTGGCTTGGCTGAAACTGATGACATGCATGGCGGCTCCTTAGTTGTACGCAATATTGTACGACTTCTCTCGCTGCCTCCTCCTGCCAGCCAAAGCAGTTATGCGCTGAACCACGCCCGCACGGCCTAACCGCCTCACCGGCAGCAACCCTAGCCCGGTACGCGCACGCACCACACGGCCCCAGCCCCCGCAAAACGGCATCGTCAGATGACCAGGAACAGTATCTAGCCGATCGCGCCCGCAGGTCAGCATCCCTTCCATGCTTTCTCCGACTTCCAGCTTGCTCGGATGCGAAGCAGGTCTGCTCACTAAAAAACCGGCTTTTCTTGATTGGCTGGCCTATGGGGCGGCTTTTTTAGCTGCGCTATTTCGTAACCTCGAAATTAATCAACACGCACCACAATGAGAGATATGATGCGTCAATAAATGAAAATTAAATAGAATGAAGCAGAAAGAGGCGGGAAAAGTGGCTGCCCGGGCCAAGGGCAAAGCGGACTCATTAGCTGCTGGTAGAGGATAACCGGCGTCGCTGTCAGCCGATGCCCAGCTCAGGCACAGCTTATATCCAGGGAGTACGAGTGCTTATACGACAGTAAGCGCAAGCATACAACAACACTTGCGCCATCGCCGTGCGCATCCAGGCGCTAGGCAGTGCGAACAATGCGCTCGAGGGGAGGTTTTGTGGGAAAGACACAGCCAGCCACATGGCTACCAAACGCTGCTTATCGTGAGTTATATCGCGGCCCTACCCGCGTGGACGGTTTCGAGCCCCGACACCGCGGTAGGCAAACCGTCGGCCAGCCGCGCCGTCCATTGACTGGCTGCTGACGCGTAGATTCAGTTTGGGCGCCTCCGCCAGCCAGGCAATGGTTTTTAGTGAAGCCACATGCAACTCGATCCTGCGGGCGCGGGGATCAAGTAACGGATGCACATGGGACCACTGTGCTCACGCCGATCAGATCCGCACCTGTTAAAAAACTGTGTTTTCATCCATACTCTTACCATACACGAGGATCGTCCCGTGTTCGCCTGAGAGGACAAATATCATGATTGCCGCGAAACAGAAAAATGGAATGGCTAAACGAGCCGTGGTAACCGCGTTCATTACGGCATGCTGTGCTGGAAGCGCGATGGCGGCTCCCGCTTCCCAGACTGACCAATTTTCCGATATTGACTGCGCCAAAGACCAAGAGTCCACGTTGGGTATGAAAGTCTGTGCCGGACGTGAACTCGAAAAAACTGAAAAGGAACTGAAGGCTCAAAAGCAAAAAATGCTGCAAACTGCCGACAAGGACATGCGCAAGTCAATGACGAAGTGGTTCAAGGCCGGTGATGCTTATGCGCAGGCAACCTGTGAAGTGGAAGGACAGCTCTATGCAGGAGGCAGCATGCAAGGGCTGGTGATCGGCGTCTGCCTGAATAGCGAATATGGTCGTCAGCTCAAGCAACTGAAAGCCCTGGAGGATCGACCCGAGGGAGGTTAATCCGCGCGCGCGAGTCCGCCCAATGGGGCGGTTTTCATTTGTCGGGCTTTGTTTTGCATGTGGCAGAGCGTCGGTGGCGCCTGCAATTTCCAAACAGCCGCTGCCATCAGCTTTTTGGAACGCCAGGCGCGTGCAGTCTGATGCAGCAAAACCCGTCTCTCTACCCTCAATTCGTCTACATTTCACAGGAATTTTGTATGCCTGGTGCCTATTCCCATCTCTGTGTGGTGAACGACGCGCAAAAACGTGCGTCATCTGCCGGCCTCAGGGATGAAACCCTTGCGAGCCTTGGGCTGTATCTGCGTTTCGTCGAGCTCGGAGCGGTAAGCCCCGACTATCCCTACCTCGTACTGGACAAGGGCCAGAAAGCCTGGGCCGATGCGATGCACTACACGCGCAATGCAACGCTGCTTCGCGCAGGCGTCAAGGCAGTCAAGGAGCTGGCGCCGGAGCACCAGGAGCGCGCCACGGCGTGGTTGCTGGGGTTTGCTGCGCACATGACTGCGGATATGACGATTCATCCGACGGTAGAACTCAGAGTCGGCCCCTATATTGGCAATGAATCCGAACACCGGCGCTGCGAAATGCACCAGGACGCACTCATCTTCCCCAGGGTAATGAACGTGGGTGAAACGGGACTGTCAGATCATCTGAAGTCAGGTATCGCCAGATGCCATGCGCCGGAATCTGAAGATGCCATCGACACCGTCGTTGAAGAGGTGTGGCTGAAGATGTTCGAGACAGCGTATGCCGATTCGGCTCTGGATGCGCCTCAGCCCAGCTCATGGCACAAAGGATTTCGCACGGTTCTGTCCGTGATGGCGAAAACGAACCATCTCTTCCCCGTCTCGAGACATGTCAGCACCAAGCTCAATCTTGCGTACCCCAGAGAAGAAGACATTGATCCGAGCTACGTCCTTCAGCTGCCAACCCCAGAAGGGGCGATGGACTACCTCGATATTTACGAAAAAGCTGTTTTGAACGTGCTGGCCGTGTGGAAAGGCCTTGATGACGCATTAATTGACGGACGCTCGGATGCGCTTGATCGTCTGGAAGACTGGAACCTGGACACGGGTCGCAGCGTCCAGACCGGCCGCCTCGTTTTCTGGAAGGAAACGGCATGAAGCTCTCGATGACCTGTCTCTCCTTGGTGGCCGCGGTGCTTGCCAGCGGCTGTGCCCTGCCACCCAACGAGCGGGAGATGAACAGCCTGGGCTCAGCCTTGACCAAACTCTCTGCCGCCGTCGACGCGACGGCGCGGTACAAGCGCTCGGCGGACACGCTGGACGAAGACCAGTTGCTGCGCACATCCACGGCGCACGACCCAGGGCTGCTCAAGCCGTTCGAGCAACAAAAGATTCAAATCCTTCGGGCTGAACGCGACACGGCCGTACTGGTGTGCGATGCAAAGACGGCGCAGCCTTTGCTGGAGGACGCGGGTTGTACGCCGCAACTGGATGCACATCGCTGGCGTGACTCAGCACAAGGAAGCTGCGAGTTTTCGCTGGATTTGAAAAAAATCTGTTCCCGTTGATTGCATTCGCAGGAGAGTGAGATGGCCAAGAACATCGTGATTTTTTCCGACGGAACCGGTCAGGCGGGCGGCCTGAAGCCAGACCAGAACCTGAGCAACATCTATAAGCTGTTCCGCGCCTGCCGGACAGGCTGCGAAAGCCCGATCAATCCCGATGTGCAAATTGCTGCATACGATGCCGGTCTCGGCACAGAGAATGATGAAGGCAAGATTCCGTTCAGGCCCATTCAGAAGTTCAAGAAACTGTGGAGCGGAGCCACCGGAACAGGACTGAGCCATAACATCGTTGACTGCTACGAGTCCATTCTCAAACATTACGAACCAGGCGATCGGATCTTTCTCTTCGGATTCAGCCGTGGGGCCTACACCGCAAGATGCGTGGGCGGTGTGTTGTCCTTGTGCGGTGTACCAACCCAAAATAGAGATGGAGCCCCCCTGCCCCGCTTCGGCAACGCCTTGAGAAAAATCGCCGAAGAGGCCGTACAACAGGTGTACGAACATGGCTCAGGAAGCGACAAGGTCGAACGGAAGGAGGAGCGACTCGAGAAAGCCCGCCGGTTCAGGGACAAGTATGCGAGCAACAATGAAGAAAATCAGGCCAACGTGGTGCCTTACTTCATTGGAGTTTTCGATACCGTGGCAGCGTTGGGAGCCCCTGGCCCCAGGCGCATTTTGATGATGGGCGGGCTCATCACGTTTGTTGCCTTCATGGTCGCTCTAGCAGCGGGGATCCTGGCTTTGACTCCTTGGTTTGCGTTTTGGCAGACGTTTGCAATCCTCGCAGCCCTGGTGGCCATTGTCCAAGCCGTCAGCGGCTTCAAAGCCCATTTCAAATCCAAGAGTCAGATATGCACGGCACGCTCTGGCAATTGATGAGACTCGCTCCGACTTCAAACGCGTCCCGTGGGCGAATGTGGGCGAGTGGCCAGACCGCGCCGGTGAACCAGAGTGGCTGCAGCAGGTCTGGTTTGCCGGTAACCATTCCGATATCGGCGGAAGTTATGCTGAAGACGAGTCGCGCCTATCAGATATCGCCTTGGACTGGATGGTGGAGCAGGCCAGGAGCCTGCCTCATCCACTGATCGTTGATTCGAACCGACTGCATCTTTTTCCAGACGGTCGTGGCATGCAACACTGTGAGATCGAGAGCATGCGTGACGCGTACCCGGCGTGGTGGCCGGCCTCAATGCGCTGGACCTGGACGCAGGAGGTTCGCAAAATCCATGAGGATGCAGTTTTGCACCATAGCGTCAGGCACCGCTTTGAAACGCTGGATGGCATCTCGGTGTATGGAAATAAAACACCGTACCGCCCGACCAATTTGTGCACGCATGTGCAGATGAAAAACTTCTATCCGTCCAAAATATCCAGCAATGAAAGGCTCTAAATCACGCTCTTCAAGAAATGTGCGTAGCAAACAAGCGTGAGAAGAAAGATGCAAAAATAGCAGCAGCATTGATAACGACGAGGTCCGCTCATGGCGAGCTGTGAATTAGTACATCTCACCATCGCCGACATCCTCTGTCCGTACGAACGGTGATGTACGCGGGTCAACGTTGCTGCCTGCAGCGGGGCAAGGTGGTATGTATTGACCCAGCAGCTCCTGCACAGGTCAGGCCGCTAACGCATGTGCCTAAGCGGGAGTCTTCACCTTCAACGCCTTGTGCGGATGCTGGTGGTTGTAAAAGCAATCAAGTCACCAATGACCCGGCCGGCGTTGTGCAGGCTCTCGAACCGGTGTCGATGCATGCATTGCTCCTTGAGCGTTCGAATCACGCTTTCGAACATGCCATTTTGCTGCGGGCAATGCGGGGTAATGAACTCCTGACTCAGCCCGTAGCTCCTCACCAAGGCTGTGTAATGGTGACTGGTAACATCAGGCCATTGTCGGACCTCAGCAGGAATGGCTCGGGCACTGCCCCAAGTGTTCCGACTCGGGAGACGAGGGCCTGCTCTAGCGCACTGGCGGCCGTAGTGGCTCGCCCTGTGCGAGACAGGTGCCAGGCCAGCAACTCTCGCGTATGGCAGTCGATGACCAGGGCCAGCGATGCCCAGCCGTCTTGCCCGGCCCAGACTCGGCACAGGTCTGTCGACCGGCGCTCTCTGGGCGCCTTGACCGCCGATGGCAGGGCCTAGATGCTAGGCCGCATGCCAATCGCCCGCTTGCGTACCTGCCAGTCCCGGATCTGGAAGATGCGCTGCACGGTGTTCTTGTTGAATCCCAACAAATGCGCCACCGTCCGGTAGCCGAACGAAGGGTTCTCTTCAATCATCGCCTTGATCGGCTCGGCAAACTACGCAGCAAGCTTGGGCTCGCATTTGACAGACCGGTAATACACCGTGCGTCGAAGTACTTCGAACCATCGACACCGCTGGCTCAGGCTGGAAGTCACTCTATAGCCGAGCATGCCGCCTGTACGCGAAGGATCATTTCCTTCCTCGTCCAGCAAGGTTTGAAGCTTTTTCCGAGCACGCAGCTCCAGCATCGCTTCGCCATAGGCCTGCTGCAACTCTTGCAACTGTCGCTCGTACTGCTCACGCATATCCTCAGGCTTGGACCTCAAGGCGTTCTCCGTGCCACGCTTGCTTTCGTCCATCCAGCCTTCGACTTCGGAGGGCGACAGGTCATATGCCCGGCTGGCTCCAGCCACTGTCGTCTTGCCTTGAATGATCTCCAGCACTAGCGCGCTCTTGCGCTTTGCCGTCCTCCGTTTGATCTCGTCTTCTGCCTTTATCTTTCAGGTCCTTTTTTCCAAGTTTAGGACCTGTGGAGGTTTTCACTAGGTCAATACAGGTCTTCCGACTGTTTGGTCTGGCGGAAGGGGGCGGGTCAGTGCTGCCGCCTATGGTTTTTGATGCGCGCAGGCAGTCGCTTTTTGCCACGTCGGTTCAAGTGCAGCCGCAGCCGGCATAGCTGGGACAGGTGCGAGACTATCATCCACGAGAACTGGCTCTTGCACTTGTATGATGCCGTGTTTCCTATACGTCTCATTGACCATCGCACATAGTTCGACCTCCTTAAGGATGCCGACTATCTGGCTTTCGATGAATCTGGGTTTTGTCATATTGAGACTTCTGCTGAAGGAATTCTCAACTTCTAAGTGGTTCAGGTTTCCGAGGGGGCTTCAACTCGAACTACACTTCTGCTATCTATGGCTTCGATCTTTGGCTTTATGATCCTATCAGCAACAACATAGTTGTTATGCTTTGCAAGCATGGCATGCTATACGACTTCATCACTAAAAGTAGCCGAAAAACAGTTGCTGGCTTGGCCGGCCGTTAGAAATACGACCATAGTCGTGGCAGCTCTCAAAAATCGACATCTCAGATCACTTAGGTATTACACATGGTATTCACACAGCGCTTGGCCGGCGTTAGGATCCACTTGTCCGGGTCGAACAAAGAATTGCAAGCAGACATCGCTGATTTCGTACGGAAATTCGCAGCGAAAGTCTTCAGTGAAGGGGGCTCAATTGTTCATGGAAGCCATCCTTCGTTCACTGAGCCTCTGCGCAAAGCTGCAGAGGATTTCATCCAGGCAGGTGGCAGCAAAGGTGCGCTTACTATGGTACGGGCGAGGAGTTTTTCAACCGACCAGTACACTGCCGAAATTAAAGAGCAAAGAACATTCGCATCCGTAGAGATCGTACCCGCAGATAATAGCGATGGCTTAGCAGTAGACGGTCTGACACCGATTCGTGATTGGATGGCTGATCGTTCCGATGCAGTCGTCTGCGTCGGTGGTGCATGGTGGGACATAAACAAAGCAAAAGCGGGTGTCCCCAACGAGTTGGATACGATGCTTGAGCTTGGAAAGCCAGGTTTTGTCGTCGCTGGCTTTGGCGGAGCGATCGCCGGTTATCTTAATGAAGATCAATCGTTGTTATCTCGCCTGCGAAATGGGCTATGTCACGAGGCGAATGCGACTATTGCCAACAGCACATCGGTTGATCAGGTCGTAGGGTTGATTGTCGAGCAGTTGAAGAACCTGCCCCTCACTCGCCGTAACATCTCGAGCGGTCGCAACTTCCGAATCTTGGCACTCGACGGAGGAGGGCTCAGAGGCACCTTTACCGCGGCAGTCTTGGCCAAGTGGGACGACATGCTTAAGGCCGGTGGTGGGAACGACCTCATTTCGCACTTCGACTTGGTGGCCGGTACATCCACTGGCGCGATCCTGGCTATTGGACTCTCCATGGGCCTAAAGCCACGTGAAATCCTTGAATTTTACGAGAAAAAGGGCCCTCAGATTTTCCCGAAGGATCGGAAACTACGTCATTGGCTCAAATCCAAACATGACTCAGCCACACTTCGCGGCCTGCTGACTGAGGTTTACGGGGATAAAACGTTGGCTGCAGATTCCCGCTGCCGCTTGGTGATTCCTACTGTCAGGGCCAAGCAAGGCCAAGCCGAGGCTATCGTCACCCCACATAGCCCAGATCGTACCGCGTACCGAAATATTTCAGCCGTAGAGGCTGCATTGGCTTCTTCCGCTGCACCAACCTATTTTGATGAAGTTACCTTCGATGGGCCTATCGCGCTGGAGACGTTCCTGGATGGAGGCGTCTGGGCCAATAACCCTATCCTCCCAGCGTTGGCGGAAGCGGTTCGATACCTGAAGATCCCTCTAGACCGGATCGACGTGCTGAGCATTGGCACGCTCAGTAGCGAAAGCGACTTTACCGATCAGCTCGGAAAGGGCAAGGCAGGCTGGGCACCTCACAGCGTGGATCTCTTTTTCGCTGCGCAAGAGCATGGTGCCCTAGCATTAGCTGAGAGTTTTTTGGGCCCGACACGTCACGTGCGCGTCAACCAGCAGACCCCTGTCGAAATCAAAATGGATGATGCTGAGGCTATCCAGGATATGGCGCAACGAGGCAATGAGGCTGGTAAAGAGCACTTTGCGGAGGTTCGATCTAGATTTTTTGATGGCCAGCATGTCGATGCGTGGGAGCGTTTCTGAGTAAGCATGAAACGCGGGGTATAGCTATCATTTTTTATTAATAGCGTTTAATCTAGCCTGATAGCGAGGCTTACATATCCGACGCTGCAAACACCGAACAAGGATAAGTCGATTTATGTAGGATTTGAAATTAATAGTTATGATTAACTGACAAAGCCGAGCCAAGACAAAATCAATTAATTCAAACATCAAGTAAAATGGCGCCATGAACACTTATCGAAATATATAATCGGAATTTTTTAGAACAAAGAAGTAATCGATGCTAGAAAAATTTCTGAAAATATATTTCCATCCCATCAAGCCGATATTTTCCCATCTAATTCTCACGCAGATGAAGATAAGGCAGTTGAGCTTGCAGCTTCCCTGCAAAGTAAAGGTCTGAAGGTTTTTGTGGATTCATGCACACGGGGTTATTTTCATAAAATCCTTGATAATCTCAATGAAATTTATGCAGAACCTGTTAGGGCTAATGGCCAGACCATCTATAATTGTCGCAAGGCCACAGCCCTGACTGCCGGAATACATATGATGTTGACGGACGCCCTTCACACCATCATCAAGCGATCTGAGATTTTTATCTTTCTGAATACAGAAAAATCATCACTACTAAAAACCTACCAAGACTTTGATCTCAAATTTTCTCCATGAATCTATTCAGAACTTCAATTTAGTTTTCATGTCGAGAAAAACACACCCAAGCGGCGGCTTCAAATGAAAGCTGAGCCTTACGGTGATGCTAGCCGTGTTGTGAATTCAAACGCGCCTGAGTAATCGAAGCCTTATTTTAATTTAAAGCATTCAACCAGCATCTACCCAAGATCAAATGTGATCAATTGAAATACTGGTATGGAAAAAGCCATCTGGCATCAGGTGAAAATGCAATATATGCGCTTTATGACACTCTTGGAGTTGAAGAAATTTTTTTACCTGAAGTACAGAATAAGCTAACAATAATC
>Ga0308157_10006394_pt1 | contig 14140 bp, 13 predicted proteins | sample PhyBR1_FD_201035 | JGI IMG/M metagenome (GOLD analysis project Ga0308157, IMG submission 201035) | Phyllosphere microbial communities from UC Gill Tract Community Farm, Albany, California, United States - DLSLB.R1 | ecosystem: Host-associated > Plants > Phyllosphere > Unclassified | place: USA...
TCATGTTCACTACTCCTAGTCATTACCGCATAGCGGTGTTAAGAAAGGAGAAAGTGACTTTGCGTCACTTATCTATCGCTCGATAGATAAGTAGTTGGGAGGTGAAGCATTGCCGGAAGCCGACAGCGATAATGTACAGGACCGGCGTGGAGTTGTCCAGCGGCAAAAGTGCTCCAGCCCACTTTTGTGATGACTCACCTTTGGTGGCGCTGAAGTACTTAGCAATTGAATACGCTGGCTCGGTACCACCTACATTTTCGTGGGCTCGCCAGGCGACGGCTTACGAACGGCGTCTTCTGTGAAACGACCGCCCACGACAATCCTAATGATGCCGTAGCCCCTGTCCAAATTCTCCCACTTGCGGTCCTCTGGCGGAGTGGTGATGATAAGACCTCCCGTATCGGCGAGAAGGTGCTTCGTCGAAGCGTTCCCGAGACGATGCCGAAAATTCCAGTAACGAGTGAATGGAGGAGAGGGACTTTGATACGGGTGCGTCGTAAAGAGACTACAAGCGGCCGACAATGGGACTAAAGGCGCTCCTTTGGTATGCTGAACGGAAGTGAGTTTCGTTTTGTACTGCGACTCCATTGCATTGAGCATCAAGATACCTACCACGTGGTCCCAGTGAGGCGTTGCTATATCGTTTAGGGGGTGGCCCAGCGACTTATTCACCATCTCCTCTATCGCTTCTCCGAGCGATAACTGCGCAGAGATAGACATTGCGCCGACGTCATCAAAGGTATTGATGTGCAACTTGCCCTGTTTTGTTTTGGGTGACCAAGTTGGAACCGACGATTCTAGGTACCACGAAGGATTTTGATTTTCTTTGACAATTCCATAACGCGTTCCGTCAGGTCCAGCTTTCCTTATGTCATATCGTGGTTCAAACGGCATACATGGGAGTGCGGTTCCATTACAGGCGCCTCCAGCAATATGGAAATCAGGCCATGACGTGTACATGTAGCGCTGCTTGTAATCACCGGTTGTGCTGAGCGTAGCCTGGCCCAGCGTTCCGTTCTTAGCTTGGATTAGCAGCGCGTGCTCCGTGAACGCGCCGGAAGCGTCTGGTGACACGACTAAAAGGAGAAGGTCACATAATTCTGAACGCCCTGGACCGAGGCCGTTCAGGGAGTCCCAGTGCGCTTGGGGCATGTGGTGGCAGAAGACTGACGTAACATGGAGTTCGCCGGCGGGAAAAGCACCGAGCCATTCGTTCACAAGCAAATGGGGAAGTGAAGCGACAAGGCGGGCGACAAGTGATGGCTCTGTGCGCCCATCGACGTAAGTCGTGTCATTCGTGGCAGCGTCGATTGCAACGTTAGCGGCTTGAGCAAGTGGGGAGATCAAAGCATTCTTCCTAGAGTTGGCTGAATCATCGTACTCAATATCATATTTCGTTGTCGAACAGGGTATTCCGGGGCCACGTGGCCCCGAAGATTACTACTGCTCACGCTGGCGTCGCCACGTATCTGAAGAAACTGACTACCTTTGATCCACGATCGCGATTCTTCACATGTGTCAGCCGACGACAGCGCCAACGACTGCGTTCTGTCACCGTAATCCTTGCCGAAAAACACCGCGCTCTTGGCCATCGAGGTCGCGATAGGTCGCCCATGATGTTCGTACATCCCTCTTCCCTCACTTCGAGTCACCTCGGGCGTCAGCATCAACCGCATTTGAAACTAACGAACAGAAGAAGTTAGATCAAAGCATCCCTCCAGACACGCCGCGGACTATTCAAACTCAGCCGTTCGCCTGCTCGCCCCTCGTCGGGTACTAAAAGAGTGAAAAGTACAAAAAGAGCAAAGAGAGTGCAGAGAGTCCCCCTGAGTGGCCCGAAGCCAGCGGCAGTCGCATCCCTTTGGGGTTGAACAACTTGCCTGTCCGTTAGTTTCAGTTATGGTATCCTTGGCATACTCCACATCAAAAAACCATGACGGTTCGCGCCTCCGGCGCCGACCGTCCGGCGGCCGCGGTGAACGAAAACAACAAGGTGCCTATGCCTGACTTGAATACGTGGGACGACGATCCCCTTGCCGCCTTCACGGCCTTCGTGACGACGCCAGCTTTCGCCAGCACCAGCCGGCGACTTGGGGAAGCCGAGCCCGAGGCAATCTCCACGACTTCGGCAGCGGTCTACACCTTCATGTTTCGCAAGTTCGCGGCCTGGCTCGCCGGCCAGAACCGCCGCTTTTCGCAGGTAGAGGAACGCGACCTGGTGCGCTTCATCAGCCAGCTGCGCCGGCGCGGTGAGCAAAACAGTGGGATCACCGAACGGTATCTGCGCCTGCTCGAGCGCTGCTACAGCCACCTGCAGATCGCGCCGAATCCGGCGACGTCCGCCACCAAGCTGGCCACGGACAACCACTACCTCGCGCAGAACGTTGGCACTGAAGCTCTGGACCGTGAACAGGTAGCCGCTTTCGTAGCCGCCCTGCCCTCGCTCGACCCGCCCGGCGCGAACCGGGCCGGGCGACTACCCAAAGCGTGGAAGCGCCGGCGCGACCACGCCGTACAGGCGACGCTGCTGTTTGGAGGCCTGAAGGTCGCGGAAGCGATCGGCCTGCACCTGGGCGAGGTCGAGGACTCGTTCAACCCGCTGCCAATCCGCTTGAAAATCAATCCAGAAGACAAACACGCCACAAGCTACGAGCATGACACCATCGTCCACGGCTACGGCGCCGATGCGCTGCGCTACTGGCTCATCGAACGGCTGGCTGTGGACAGCAAGGGTCAGCGCATATTTAAAGGCGACCTCGTCTTCCCTGGCGATAGCGAAGGCAAGCCGATGTCGAGGGTGACGCTTTGGCGCCAGGTAAAAGAGACGTTCGCCCGAGCCGGCATCGACGTCAACCGGAGCGGCGGCCGCACCTTGCGAAACACTTTCGCCGCGCAACAGTTGAAGGAGCATGGCCGCACGAGGAACGACGTCAAGGGGTATCTCGGCCTAGCGCTGGAACGATCGGCCGAAATTTACGAAACGGCTAAGCCAAGGAAGAAGAAGTCAGATGAAGCTCTCTGAAATCACAGGTATCCTGGTTGCGGCCAGCTTGCCGATGCTGTCGCGCGACCAGCTGCTGGAGCTTGCCGGGTCGGGCGCCGGCAAACGGTTTGAAGCGGCCCTCATCGCCTTCGACGCTGGCGACCGCCAGCAGCGCGAGGAGCTCAAGGCGATCGTCCGCGTCCTCGACGCTAAGACGCGTACGACGCTGCAGCGCATCGGTGGTCAGCTGTCGATCGACCAGCTCGTTACGCTCGCGTGCAAAGAGCAAGGCCGATTCTTCGACGCCATCGACGCGATCGCGGAGCGCACGCAATACGCCGCGGCCGCACGGATCTATCTCACCGAGCTGGGCGCAGCGTCAACGGTAGTCGACAAAACGCTGGCACCAGCGGCGGATCCCCCGTACTACAGCTTTAAGATTTTTTCAACAGCAGCGGCGCTGTGCATCGCAGAGGCCATGACCAGGGCTGAGCGCAAGCACACGATCAACATCGAGGGCGCCGTGGCGCTCGCTGGCGGCGGCGCTCGCAAGACTTTCGACTGGCCCAACAAAATTGTCGTGCAGCTCACGGTGCAGGAAGCCTACCAGGTGCTGGCTCTGCTAGAGAACAAGATCCGGTCCCTCCGCTTCGACGGCCACGGCCGCGAGCACGACAAGTCGCTACAGATCGAGTTCCAAGACTCGCACTACTTTTTCCGGCTCATCCAACGGGGCCGTGCCGCTGTGGCAGTTCAGGTGCGTGCGGTTGACTCGCTCCAGATCGTCTCGTTGCTGTACAAGCAGTTTCTTGCAAATGACCCACATCTGCGCATTGAGGACGTACGGACCATGGTTGGCCGAATGGCGTCGATGCTGGTGACACAGCATAGCTAAACTGTCCGGCTTAGCCGCTGAAGTACAAGCTGGTTCTGTGGGTCGCGGAAGGCCGAGAGCACCTGTCCTGAAAGTGGACTCAAAGATTTGACGATGTAAGGTCGCACGAAAGGCGGCGTTAGGGAATATCTCCCGCTGGCGCTGAAAAGGTCAGCCGAGCTTTATGGATGCCGCTTGGGATATGGATGGCAGCAGCGCGTATTCTACTCAATAGACTGGCTTACCAGCATTGATTTTGTGTACACCTCTAGGTCTCTGCTTTACACAACTGGTTGCGCAACGAGCCCCACCTAAACGTGCCGCGATACAGGCCATGATGGCTGTGTGATGTTGGCTGTTGCGGCGCGCGATCACTATTACCCTGCCTTGGATGCCCGGTGTACTCGGGCGGCGATGAACACGCCAAAGCTGCTGCGCACCGCCGGGTTAGAAAGCTGTTCGCGTAGTTCCGCGACCTCGATTCCTATCTTGCGGGCAAGCGGTTTGGCGGTTGGTGACTTGCAGAAATCGGACAGCGCTGCAGCCTGTGCAGATGACTCAAGGCTGTCGAAGGCGTCCCATCCAAGCTTGGCCAGCTGCTGGTTGCGCTGCACCGATTCTGCGTCCGTCTTTGCCATGCGCTCTTCAGCGCTGGTTGAGGCATCGTCCTTGGCCGCCTTTTCGTCGGCAAGGCGGGCGTGGATCTGCTTGTCTAGGGTCCCCAGGCGGTAGCCATCCCGGAGTGCCTTCATTAGGTAACCGCCGGCGCTCAGCTTGACTTTGCCGCGCTCGATGTTGTGGCGGGTGTATTCGATAGCCTGTTGGATCCGCTCGTCGGTGAAAACGTCGCGATTCGACATTATCTCGTTGAAATTGGTCTGATTTAGGGCAAATTCAGTATTGAGTGTTTCATACAGGGAACGTAAGACAATGAGCTCGATTTTTTGTTCGTTTGCTGCCCCATCCTTCGGTCGGGTTAGCGCGAACCGGACCTGACCAACACGTTTGGACCCCGGCACGTTCATGGTCACGATCTCGACGTTGAGCTTAGCGACCTCTTTGATTTCTTTCGTCGCCGGCATCAGTACCTTGTTACGGAAATGCTTCCACAAATCATAGGTCTTAGTTTCGCACTGCATCCAAGCGCGGAGAGTCTGGAGGTCCAGCCATGGCGTGGTGCCCTCCTCGATGTATTCCTGTAGGCGGTCAAACAGGATCTTCGAATGAACTGAGTTGAATACGTAGCGCAGGCTGAGGAAGTGGAAGGTGGTCGGGTTCTTGATGGCGAGCTGAAGGCGCTCGGACAATTCGAACCTGAATTCGCCATTGCGTACGAAGGCCGGCCCTAGTAAGGGAACGGCGCCATAAAAATCATTAGCAGAATTGTCAGGGTCGATCTCGTTGAGCTCGATCGCTGCCTTTTGCGCTTCTCGGATGATCTTTGCGAGGTGGCGCTGATTGCGGCTGGTGGTGTTAAGTAGCCAACGAAACAGGCCCAGGTCGACCCGGTATTCTTTGTGGAGCTCGATATCTTCGGCTGCCAAGAAATAAGCAACGTCGATCATGCGACGCCCAGCCAGGCTGAGGTCGACGATCTTGATGAGTGCATTGTTGCGGCGAAAGCCGAGGTCAAGAGGTGCATCATCGATGCCTCTGTCGGTCGGTGAATAGTCAGCGAATAACGCGAGGGCCATTTGTCTTGACATGCTGCTTATCCTTATATTTTCCAAGGCAGGATGACAGCCCAAGGTGAACCTGTCAAAACAATTCCGGTGACCTTGCTGCCATGGTTCGTTACAGTTCCAATAAACGCTGGCTTCATCTGCCGAGCACGCGGCACGTATGTCGTAGGAGCGGCGGTACGCGAAGCGTGACCTTACGTTGGCAGTGTCGTGGCAAGCTGCCGTATTGTGCTGGTATCGATGGCTTGTTTCAGCACGTCCTATCGTATGTAGGTTTTTCTTTTAAACATACCTACTAACAGCGGCCCGATCGTCCTAATAAAATCAAGTACTTAGGTCGGCAAGGTCACAAAAGAGCGACGCAAGGTCGACAAGAATGTTCAGCATGGTCGCAGTTTCGCGTCAAAGGACACAGAAATTGTGTTCGCAAACTAGACGGGTTCAGGTAAGGTCACAGAAATTGTGACAAGGTCGAAGTCCTTGTGCACTTTCTGCGCGTAGCGGCCAGCCATGCGGCTTTTGCGCTTGAAGCATTCAGGCAAGGTCACCGAGATTGTTCACACTGTCCATCGGGGCGACATTGATTCCGCCTGTGCACGGTAACGCCGCCGTGGTAAGCGCTGTGCAAAACCTTGTTCAAATTTGTCTGTTTCTTTTTGGTTTGTTCATCTGAGGGGCGTGATATTGGCTCGGTGAAAGTACCGAGAGGCGTGCTTGCACATAAGCAGTGACCTTGTGTTGGTGGAGGCATGAGCTGCTGCCTGTTATCCGTCGTGAGCTGTGGTTGCCATCGCCTGTTGCCTGTGGTTAGTGAGTTTTTTTTAGAAACAAACCTACTAACAGAAGTGAGCGCGTTTCTGTAAAATCAAGGACTTAGCTTGGCAAGGTCACAAAAGCAGGACAAATGGGCACTGCGGGGGTGCAGAAAGGTCGCTTTGTGGAAGTACAAGGCCACTGCAATTGTGCAGTACGCCTATCTCGTCGAAAGCAAGGTCACAGAAAATGTGCAAAGGTGGATGAAATTGTGCATTCCACATGCAAAGCGGGCAGCCATGCCGGCTCCCGGCCGTTGATAAGCCGCAAAGGTCACCATTATTGTTCCCGCTTCGCTCACTGGACTTGATGGACCGTAGCGCGCCAAGCCATGAACTCGCAAGCTGCAAGGTCACTCTTCTTGTGCCGGACCATACCGGGCGTGCGGGGTCGAAATGCATCTGACGGTGGTGGGCAAGGTGGAAACCGGGCTGTCAGCGGTGCTTTTTGTCCGTCTCCTACCGTCGTCGGTACGCGGTTAAGGCAAGGTCACTGTTATTGTGCTGACGCCGCAGTCTTTAGGTATCGCAAGGTCACTACAATTGTGCGCCGAGGGCGCCCTAGATGGCTTCGGCGCCCGGAATTGCTGTTCCTTTGACCATATAAGTTCACCGCACGAAGGCTTTACACTGCATGGGGCGCCTTGCGGGCGCTTGAGGGGCCAGATCTCGGCCGGACATTGAGGCCTCTTGTCGCTCGCCTGCAAAAGACTATGCTGTTGCTAGGAATAAACAGCATTGAAGGCTGTCGGTAGCACAACCACTGTGACCTTAGCTGACCCATTGAACTAGAATTGCACAATCCCTGTGACTTTGTGGTTGCAAGAGGCAGACGGCTTCAAGCGGCGTGGGCGCAAATCTTGATCATGCAGCCTTGATTGCGAACTCAATTCCTGAGTGCTCGGTTCGTCTTACGTGCTGACCGTCAGTCATCCGCAGAACGGGATCGTGTGCCGTTCTAGGCATTTTGTACTAGGCGCGAATACCTTCATGCCATCGATTGTTTGCATTGCATCGTACCGATGGACCAAGGTTTGCTTGGTCTTCGGCCGGTATTTTTGCTGAAGATGGCTGTCGCCGCGTCATGCGCACGCGCATCCTGGATGAGGTAGGCGGTCTGGCTTTTATCGGCGACTGTTTCTTGTCGTTCAGGGTCCACGGTCTACTGCAAATGCGCCTAGGCCTTCTCTGGCCAATACTTCGCGAGCACCGTCTTGATATCGTCGCTGGACAGGACGAATCCTGTAAGCCGCCACTCGAGTTCGGAGTTGTCGCGCCTTGGCTCGTCCTCCCCTTTAATTAACTTCTTCACCTGAACGTGGAACTGCAGGTATGTCACGCTGGGCCGCCATCCTAGATTTTTGATTCGAACGGCAGCGGCTCGATTTGCGAGGCATACAAGTCGTACGTGCGGTCGCAGTCGAAGGCGATGAAAGGCAGCAGAGCACACGATGCCAAAGTCGCCTCGTCGTCCTACTTTAGGAAATTCCGCTGTATCGTCAGCTTCTGCATCTGTGGCAGCACGTCCTTCGGGTGCTTGCAGTTCGGCGATGTCTAGTCGCCCGTGCGCGACAGCTCCGTACGTGCCCTCCCCGACCGCACAGCGCAGTTCGACTCGAACTACGACAATTTGGTCCGACATGCCGGCGGCCCAAGTAAGCGCCCGGGTATCCGACGCGAGCACCAACCGGCACAGCAACGACGTCGACTGTGTTGTCGCCCGTTGATGGCGCGCATGCTGGCTGGGCGGACGGTGTAACGACGCAATCTGATCGGCAGAGGCAAGTACCGGGACAGCGCACCCGACGCAGCCATTTCTAAGTAACTATCAAAAATAGGGAAGAAACTAAAAGCGCGCCCGATGAAGGTCGCGCCTGAAGGTACTCGATCCAGGTTGATAGCCCAGCCGCTGGTGGACGGCGGCGATACGCCGCAGTAGATTCAGCTTTTCACGCCGAATTTCTCCCGCAGCGAAGCCACAAAGGCGTCGCGCATCGAGGCATCACCGATGTTGACTTCGAGCGTCACCTTGCCGTTCGGCCACTCCTTGAGTGTGCCCTCGTACTTGTTGCCGACGAAGATCGGATACGGCCGGGACGTCTCCTTACGCTTGCGAAGTTTCGGCTCGACGAGTTGCTTGCGGGCTTCGTTAATTTGGTCGCGACCGAGTCTTTCTTCGAGCACCTGGGTCGCCATCGCTACTGTTCTTTCCGTTCCCGCGACTTCCTCGAACAAGGCCAGTTCGTACAGGGTGCCAAGCGCAAATTTAGCAGGGGCGGACTCGACTACGGTCAGCGCTGCGGGCGACAGCCTCAGCGCTGCCAGTGTTTTGTTAACGTTCGGTAGCGACATACCGACGGCCTCCGACAGCGCCGTCTCGTTCTCGTAGACGCCCTGTTCCAGCAGCTTCTTCCAGGCCAGCGCGTTATCGTATGAGGTCTGCTCCTGGCGCTCGGCATTTTCACGGTAGCTGGCCTCGTACAGCTCACGATCCGACATGTTCGGCTTCACGATTAGGTCGATCGTGGCCTTGTCCATTGACGCGGCATGGATATGCAGTAGGCCCAGGCGCCTGTAGTGACCAGCGGCGAGCACGTACCGACCGTTCCTGACGGTGGCAGTGCCGGGCGTGTCCTGGCCATTCTTGGCGAGGCTTGCCGCCATTTCCAGCACGCGCTCGGGCTTGTAGGTCTGGCGCGCATTGTACGGATTCGGATCCACCAGGCCCAAGAGAACAGTTTCGAACCGGCCGCGTCGCTTATCGTCATCGTTCCCCGCCTGGGTGACGGTACCGTAAGGCGTTGCGGCTAGGTCGCGTTCCGGCTGCGCCTGGGCAGTGCGTTCGGGAGCAGCGGCCGGCTCACCCGGTGCCGGTGCCGCCGGTACTTCGCCCGCGCCCGTGATGGCAGCGAGAGGGTGTGTGCCGCGCGCTGCCTCGCTAGCCTGGCGCATACGTTCGGCAAGGTCGATTGACTGGTTCGCTCCCGTGGCGGCCTTTTGCATCAGCGCTGCCTTGTTCAGTTTCATATTCATTTCCTATTTCCACGATGTTTCGGCAGTTTGATGCCCAGCATGTCGAGCACTTCCTTTCCTAGCGCGTCGAATTCGGCCACTGCCGGACTCTTGCCGAGCGAATGGACCGTGGTGCCAAACACTTGGGACTCTGGATACACGTTGCGCAATGCAATACGCGTTTGAAAAATCGGCAACTGCGCTTGCTTGCGCAAGGCAGCTTCACAGCTCTCGAACACGTTGCCGCGGCGAACCTGCGATAGTAGGTAACCGGCATGCAGCTCGCCTGAGATTCCGCGATCCCGGCGGGTCGTGCGCGCACGCAGGATCATTTCTTCCATCTGCTTCGACGCCCATACGTTGTCCATAAGGGGAATTACCGGGATGATGGCCAGGTCCGCCGCCATAAGTGCTGCCCAAGGCACCGGCGACTCCACCGCCGGGGGGCAGTCAATGATGATGAACTGATAGTTCTTAGCAGCCGAGACAAGCTTATCCAGGAAGGCCTCGCGTAGCGGCGCTAGGGACAGTACCGTAGCCGGGAATGGCGTCTCCGGATCTGCCTGCAATGACCAAAGCGAAGCCGTGTTCTGGGGGTCCATGTCGGCGACGAATACCGAAAAGCCGACCTTCTGGAGTGTGCCCGACAATTGCATCGAAGTCGCGGTCTTGCAGCATCCGCCTTTCTGGTTGACAACGCAAATAATGATCGGACCTGCAGTGTGCTCAGTAGTGGACATCGGAGAAGCGTATTTGTACGCGTTAAAATGATGTATAGAATTATAGTGCAGCCATGAACACAAATGCTAAGGTAGTGGAAAGATTTTCTAATATTCGGCCCGCGACGGGTGGGTTCCGCTTTCACGCGTGAAAATGCAGCGTTCTGGTCCGTTAGGAAGCAAGCCATGGTTTCATTCTCCAAAAGTTGATACCGACAGTCAGGTGACCAAACAATTGGCGGCTTTCATAGCAGCGTTAAGGATTCGCGGCCTAAACGTCGTCAGGATCGTATCGGTAGCTAATTGCGCTCCTACACTCGTGCCGGCGCGACTCCGGTTCTGCTGCTGAACGCGAGTTACGCTGGCCGGGCCGTGGCCCAGGTGCCGCCATGGCCGATCCAGCCTGCTTTCACGCGTGAAAGCGAGGCAACAACTCCATAGCGCGACATGTTGCGCAATTCAAAGTGTCTTGGAATACGCCCTTTATTTGTGTTTGATAATATCGTAAGGACGCAGACGTCATGGGCGGGTGACGGCCGCTGATCGGCGGGTGATTACGCTCCCCTAGCGCATTGCTGGCCGGGAGCGCCAATTATGATCGCGTCCGTGGAACAACTGTGTTTGCAATGCCGAGCTGTGATTTCGCGGTGTCCAAGTCACTAATTACGAGCGCGGTAAGAGTTCCTTGCGCGGCTACAGAAGCTTTTGTCGGGGCGCTGCGCCTCACATATATCCGCGTATACCGCGAACACTCGCGACGAACGGCAGGTATTCCAGGTGCCTACCGATATACCATGTTCATATCTCCATGGGCGGCGCAGTCAAGTTCATGCTTGGAGCCTGAAAGGCCGGAGGAGTCAGCCAGCTGCTTTTACGTGTGAGTGCGGATTAATGGATAGTTGGGTAACCGTTGGGCTAGCCAAGTTCCGCATGTTCGTCTCTACACTATACGAACCGAGGTAGGTAAGCAATTAAAGGAGCCTCCTAACGCTGCGCCCTCGTGACGTACAGCAAACGCGTCACTTCAGAGTCACCCAAACAGGGGGTTCGAGCAGCATGCTTTCACGCGTGAAAGTGAGCGTAGTGCTGGGTACTACTGCTTCCCGCAATATCGAACGAACGAGTGGTTCGCGGTCCGCCGGGTCACGATTCACCCTGAGCACTCTGGCGGTGAACAATCTAGCGACGTCGCGGGCCCGCTCGGCGAGAACCGCAACTGGTACGGCCGATCTTGATAGATTGAGGGTCGATGCTGGGTTCTGTCGCGTTGTTGGTGAACCAGCTGAACTTCCCCCGGTCCGGCCTACATCGCTCAAGCTGCACGGATCATTCCTGCCAGCGGAGAAAATTGGTCAGTGAACGACATGGCCGTAGCGGTGTCGATTGCGAACTGGCCTTTGCCGATCATGTGGATCAGCTCGTTGCCGGCAAGCACAGAGCCGGCAACGCGGAATGATTTCAAGTTGAGCATCGGCCTGGTCACCCGCTTGATGGCGCGATGATCCTGCTCGACAATGTTGTTGAGGTATTTAGCCTCGTGGACAAGGATCGGCACGGTGCGGTCGGCGTTGGTCGCATCGATGGCCCCCTTATTGGCGCCGCTCTTGACCATCCCAACTTTGTCTGGATCGCCGTTCGCCCCTATGGCCATGTCGAAGAATCGCTTCGCCGCAGCCATGTCCCGCTTTGCCGTCAACAGGAAGTCGACGGTCTCGCCCTGCTTGTCGACAACGCGGTAGAGGTATTTCCAGAAGCCCTTGACATTGATGTAGGTCTAATCCATGCGCCGGCTGCGGCCGACTGGGCGCTTGTATTTCGCGCCATCTTCTCGATAGGCGGCAGAAAACGAATCGCCCCCAGTTGATCGACGAATGGTCGATCGAAACGTTGCGCTCTTTCATGCTTTCCTCAATGTGCCGGTAGCTCAGCAGGTAGGCTGCATACCAGCGGTCGCAGACCAGGCTCACATCGATCGGAAAGCGCATACCTTTGAAGTTGAGCATGTCGAGTCGTCCTGGATTCGGCACCGCAGTTCACTCGACCAATCCGCCAGCATTCCTTAATGCGGCAGAACCCTTCGCTATCCTAGCCAAAGCAGGTGTTGCCAGTATCGCGACCGTCGTCCAACGCCACGCCCTTTTTCGAAATACCGTAGCAACAGGTGCGCAGCCACATTGTCGATAAGCTGCATAATCGGGACTAGTCAACGAGGCTCTCCATCTGGCTCATTGCCAACATGCGTCATGCTCCGGGCGTTGTAGCCAAGGGTAAACTGCTCTGGTGCGTCGGACTCGGTGATGCGCCAGGCGGTGCTGCCAAAGCCGGATTTTTGGATCTCCATTAAGTCGGCTCGAAGTGTCGCATCGTCAGGCGATGCGCGATTTCTCGGCGCCGGTCATACGGTTCTTCCTGGCCAGCGCAGTTACTGGTGAAGTCGCTGCGAAACTCGATCATACCGAGCCAGAACGCTTTCAGGATTGCAGAGGTGTGTCGTTTCATGATTTCTCTTCCAGTAAGTGCCGAATTAGGCGGGACAAAAGGAGTAAGCGACTTGGGCTCACGGAACTCGTTGAGGTCGGTGAACCAGCAAAAGGAGGGGAGAGCGCTGACCAGCATTCCGGTCAGCGCAAGGTTGCATTAGACACGCTTCACTTCGGCGAACGCCTGGCTTAGGGCATAAACACGCTGCCGGGCCTGCAGCGATACCAAGCAGCGTTTCCAGCCTGCTTTGAACTGGTCGATCATCGCTAGCATCTGAGGCCACCGGTTGCCCGGGATGAGTGAATGCGCTGCGTAGTGGTAAGGATTGGTCCCAATATAATTCTTTAAATGGCTCAGGCCGCGCTCACGTGCATGCGTGCCGTAGGTCACGATGACGTAGGCCACGCTGGCGGCGGGGCGCACGATGTCGTAGCCTCCGCGCGCATCAACCCTTATCGCTTCGAAGGTGACGTAGTTCTCATCTGGTGGTAAATCGGCGCCTTGCAGGAAGCCGTAGCTGGTCAGCCCGATGTCGGCTTTGATCAGACATCCGGCGACCCGGGCGTCAGGCGCTAACGGAAACGGCTGGACCTCTTAGATGCGCAGCTGAGCGGACAGGCTAAGTTCGCTGCTTGACCGCTCGGTTAGTGCCGTGGTTCTCGGTACAGCCTTGGCAGGCGTCCATTGAAGCAAAAATGCCACGACTTGTGCAGTAAAAATGCCACTTGCCATACACTGACTTCCAAGCCGTAATCGCTAACTGGACGGACCGGAATCGACCCGAAGCAGCCGCTCCAGCGTTGAAGTTCAGGCTGATGTGCTCCTCGCTGCGAGCCACACCTGCCATGTGACTTAGAAGCTGCTGGACCAAAGTACCGACGTCAATATGTTTCTAAGTCTGCGAGAAGCCGGTCGAAGTTGACTTTCGTCGTCTACCCAAAAACGAGGTCTCTTTTCTTGTGGCAATCGAGCGTTTGCCTCAACATGTGAACAGGATTTCAATCTCGACACCCGAAAGCTCATTTTGTCATCCAATGTTCCAGCGCTGCGCACTAGAAACCTAACGATCTTGCTCACCGCACTTTTAACCGGATCAGTTATTTTTAACGTATTCGTAGTAAGCCGTTCCGACTTCGAGTTGCACTCCATAGGAGCTGAGGACACGTCAAATGCCACCGGCATGCACGACAGTGGCAGGGATTTGATCCCCGCTGCGATCCGACAACAGGATGCTCTACGACTGCAACAGATTGCTGACCTTAAAAAAGATATTTCATTGCACTTGAGCACTGTTGCGAAATTGCGTCGCGAGCACGCGCTCATTCTCAAGAGAAATGTACCAATTGAACGACGGTTGGCTTTAACTGGCCAGCAATTGGCGACATCCCAGGAGAAGCTTGCCATAACGATAGAAGCGGCGCGTCGTGTAGGCAACAGCACTACCATTCGGGTGAGAAGTTCCATCAAGCGGCAATTTGCCACCGCGCCTAGTAAACTCGTGCCGTTTCTGGGTAATGGCGTAGCGATAGGTAGCTTTGGTTACGACGTCTATGAGCTATGCGCAAGCATGAGCGACC
>Ga0308157_10006395_pt1 | contig 14140 bp, 9 predicted proteins | sample PhyBR1_FD_201035 | JGI IMG/M metagenome (GOLD analysis project Ga0308157, IMG submission 201035) | Phyllosphere microbial communities from UC Gill Tract Community Farm, Albany, California, United States - DLSLB.R1 | ecosystem: Host-associated > Plants > Phyllosphere > Unclassified | place: USA...
AAGCTGATCAACCCCATCGCCATGGAAGAGGGCCTGCGCTTCGCCATCCGTGAAGGTGGTCGCACCGTCGGCTCGGGCGTCGTGGCCAAGATCCTCGCCTGAGATTAGATCGTTAAAGGGGTATAGCTCAATTGGCAGAGCGTCGGTCTCCAAAACCGAAGGTTGTAGGTTCGATTCCTACTGCCCCTGCCACCACATAGGTGGCGAAAAAAGGCCCGTCGTAACCCGACGGGCTTCGGCGTCTAAAGAGGCGCAACGAATTGAAAGCCGGAATCCGGCCACAGGAACTTGCCGACGATGGCTACAACTCAAATCGAAACCGTGAGCACGGGTGCTGACAAAGCCAAACTGGCTGGGTCCGTAGCACTGGCAATAGGCGCCATTGTGGCGTTTTATTTGCTGGCTAGGCAGGGGTCGGTAGCTCAATGGGCGGCATTGCTTGTTGGTTTGGCTGTTGCCGTTGCGTTGTTTGCAAGTTCTGAAAATGGCCGTCAGTTGGTGGCATTCGGTCGGGATTCGTGGCGTGAGGTTAAGAAGGTCGTTTGGCCGGCGCGCAAAGAAGCAATGCAGATGACTGCCTATGTATTTGCTTTTGTGGCAATCATGTCGATTTTTCTTTGGGCAACCGACAAAACCTTGGAATGGGTGTTTTTCGACCTGATCCTGGGCTGGAGAAAATAATGACTGATGACATCAATAGCAGCGTTGCAGACGATTCGGTGGAGGATGTTCCGGTACTGGCGCCGCCAGCCAATCCTGATTTGCGTTGGTACGTAGTGCATGCCTATTCGGGGATGGAAAAGGCGGTCGAACGCAACATCACTGAACGGATCAATCGTGCTGGCATGCAGAACATGTTCGGTCGCATCTTGGTTCCGACCGAAGAAGTGGTCGAGATCAAGAACGGTCAAAAGCGGACCACGGAGCGCCGATTTTTTCCCGGCTATGTGTTGGTCGAGATGATCATGAACGACGAGAGTTGGCACTTGGTCAAGCACACCAACAAGGTGACGGGCTTCGTTGGTGGTGCGAAGAACCGGCCAGCTCCGATTTCCCAAAAGGAAGTCGAAGATATCGTGAGCCAGATGCAGCAGGGTACGGAAAAGCCGCGTCATAAGGTCGAGTTCATGGCGGGTGAGTTCGTGCGGGTCAAGGAAGGTCCGTTTACTGATTTCAATGGCACTGTCGAAGAAGTCAATTATGAAAAGAGCAAGGTGCGTGTCTCGGTCATGATTTTCGGCCGTGCCACCCCTGTGGAACTCGAATTCAGTCAGGTCGAGAAAACTTGAATTCCTCGAGAAGAACAATCCAGTTCTTCTTTAAAGTATTTAGATTGCATTTTGGCATTTGCTGCTTTTCAGGCTCGGCGGCAAATGTGGCGTTAGAGAGCTATTCACCCCCGGGGAGCTTTGGGCTAACTGCCTGAGCGTTATCACCCGCAAGGAGTAAAGTCATGGCGAAAAAAATCGTTGGCTTCATCAAGCTGCAAGTGCCAGCTGGCAAGGCCAATCCGTCTCCGCCCATCGGTCCCGCACTGGGCCAGCGCGGTTTGAACATCATGGAGTTCTGCAAGGCATTCAATGCCCAGACCCAAGGCGTCGAGCCGGGTCTGCCGCTGCCGGTGGTCATCACAGCCTTCGCGGACAAGAGCTTCACATTCATCATCAAGACCCCGCCTGCGGTCACGTTGATCAAGAAGGCGATCAAGCTGGAGAAGGGCTCTGCTCGTCCGCATACCGATAAGGTTGGCAAGATCACACGTGAACAGCTCGAAGAGATCGCGAAGACCAAGATGAAGGATCTGACGGCTGCCGACCTTGATGCCGCAGTTCGCACTATTGCCGGATCTGCCCGTTCGATGGGCGTGAATGTGGAGGGCGTGTAAATGTCCAAGCTGACAAAGAAGCAAAAAGCCCTTGAGGGCAAGGTCGACAGCACCAAGCTGTACCCCTTGGTCGACGCCATCGGCATCGTCAAGGAAGCTGCAACCGCCAAGTTCGATGAATCCATCGATGTGGCCGTTCAGCTCGGCATCGATGCCAAGAAGTCCGACCAGGTCGTTCGTGGCGCCGTGGTGCTGCCCAATGGCACCGGCAAGACCAAGCGCGTCGCCGTGTTCGCTCAGGGCGCCAAGGCTGAGGAAGCCAAGGCTGCCGGCGCTGATATCGTCGGCATGGACGATCTGGCCGCCATGGTGAAGGCTGGCGACATGCCTTTCGACGTCGTGATCGCAGCACCCGACGCCATGCGCGTCGTGGGTACCCTGGGTCAGATCCTGGGTCCGCGTGGATTGATGCCCAACCCGAAGGTTGGTACGGTGACGCCCGACGTGGCTACCGCCGTGCGCAATGCCAAGGCTGGTCAGGTGCAATTCCGTGTCGACAAGGCCGGCATCGTCCATGGCACGATTGGTCGTCGTTCGTTCGATACTGACAAGCTTCAAGGCAACCTGGCGGCGTTGATCGACGCACTGGTAAAAGCCAAGCCGGCCACGAGCAAGGGCGTCTACCTGCGCAAGGTTGCCGTGTCGTCGACGATGGGTCTGGGCGTGCGCGTCGATACCCAGACGATCGCCCAGCAGGGTTGATCTGAGAAATTTGCCGGGTCCTTTCGGGATCCGGCGATGTGGTGGGTCACCGGGGCGGAGTTCTTCTTCAGGAAGATTTGCCACGGCGGGCCATCCAAGACCGCTGGTGTGCGATGCACTGCACTTAATCGATGACTTTCCCAAGCCATCCACCAGCGCAGATGGCGATCCCGCTGCAAGGATTTGTTTCCGAAACAGTTGGTCGCTGCATGAAGCGTGTTCCGAGGCCAAGGCCGAGAAACACATTAAAAGGAGTAGACCTTGAGTCTGAATCGCAGTGAGAAAGAAGCGGTCATCACCGACGTGACCACCCTCGCCGCCCAAGCTCAAACGCTCGTTCTGGCGGAATACCGTGGCATCACGGTTGCCGACATGACCAAATTGCGCAATACCGCGCGCAGCCAGGGCGTGACGCTCAGCGTGTTGAAGAACACGCTGGCACGCCGTGCTGTCGCGGGAAGCGCTTTTGAAGTCATCGGTGACCAGATGACGGGTCCGCTGATCTACGGTTTTTCCGTCGACGCCGTGGCCGCCGCGAAAGTGGTGTCCGAATTCGCGAAGACCAACGACAAGTTGGTCATCCGCGGTGGCGCCTTCGCCGGCAAGAGCCTGGATGTGAACGGTGTGAAGCAACTGGCGAGCATTCCTTCGAAGGAAGTGCTGCTGGCCCAGTTGCTGGGCCTGATGCAATCGCCTGTTTCCCGTACCGCTCGCGTGCTCGCGGCGCTGGCCGAGAAACGTGGTGGCGGTGAGACGGCAGCAGCTACCGATGCACCGGCGGAAGCCGAAGCGCAGCCCGCTTGAGGCGGCTTGCGTTCTTGAATATTCAACCCAATTGTTAGGAAACAAAAATGGCATTCGATAAAGACGCATTTCTGACCGCGCTCGACAGCATGACGGTCCTGGAACTCAACGACCTGGTCAAGGCCATCGAAGAGAAGTTCGGTGTGAGCGCAGCCGCCATGTCGGCTCCGGCCGCTGGTGGTGGCGCTGCTGCTCCGGTCGCTGAAGAGCAGACCGAGTTCAACGTCATGCTCATGGAAGCCGGCGCGAACAAGGTTTCGGCGATCAAGGCCGTGCGTGAAATCACCGGCCTGGGCCTCAAGGAAGCCAAGGATCTGGTGGAAGCCGCCCCCAAGGCTGTCAAGGAAGGCCTGTCCAAGGCTGACGCCGAAGCTGCCAAGAAGAAGCTGGAAGATGCCGGCGCCAAGGTGGAACTGAAGTAATTTTTCCCCTCTAAAAGGCTGGAGGTGCCTGAAAAGGTCCTCCAGCCTTTGGCGCTTTCAGAGCGCACCCGCAAGCCCCTGCTCGACAGGGCTTGCGAGTGTCTTCTGACCCCGACTGCAGAAGAACCCTTGGTTCGGGTGATGTGCAATGCATCGCCGTCCGCCAACGGCTGGTAGTGGCCAGCCGCCAAGGAGCACGGTGCGCGAGCATCGGACTAAGTCGCTGAAGATTTCAAGCCCCGGAGCTCTCATGGCCCAAACGTCCTCCTACAGCTACACCGAACGCAAGCGCATCCGAAAGAACTTCGGCAATCGCGACAGCGTCGTCGAGATTCCCTACCTGCTGCAAATGCAGAAGGATGCCTACACCGCATTCCTGCAAGCCGGCATCGCCCCGACCAAGCGCACCATCGACGGTCTCCAGGCCGCGTTCACAGCTGCATTCCCCATCGTTTCGCACAATGGTTTCGTCGAGATGAAATTTCTCGAATACAACCTGGCGAAACCGGCTTTCGACGTGCGCGAGTGTCAGACCCGTGGCCTGACCTTCGCTTCGGCGGTGCGCGCCAAGGTGCAGCTGATCATCTATGACCGCGAATCGTCGACATCGCAGTCGAAGGTAGTCAAGGAAGTCAAGGAGCAGGAGGTCTACATGGGCGAAGTGCCGCTCATGACCGAGAAGGGTTCGTTCATCATCAACGGCACCGAGCGCGTGATCGTGTCGCAGTTGCATCGTTCGCCGGGCGTATTCTTCGAGCATGACAAGGGCAAGACCCACAGCTCTGGAAAGCTGTTGTTCTCCGCGCGTGTCATTCCTTACCGCGGTTCGTGGCTCGATTTCGAGTTCGACCCGAAGGACATGCTGTACTTCCGAGTGGACCGCCGTCGCAAGATGCCTGTCACGATCCTGTTGAAGGCGATCGGATTGAATCCGGAGTCGATCCTGGCGAACTTCTTCGTCAACGACAACTTCCGCCTGATGGACAGCGGCGCTCAGATGGAGTTCGTGTCCGAGCGCCTGCGTGGCGAAGTGGCGCGTTTCGACATCACCGACAAGGCCGGCAAGGTCGTCGTCGCCAAGGACAAGCGCATCACCGCCCGCCATACGCGCGAACTGGAGCAGAGCGGCACCACGCACATCAGCGTGCCCGAGGACTTCCTCGTCGGCCGCGTGGTGGCCCGCAACATCGTCGATGGTGACACGGGTGAGATCCTGGCCAAGGCCAACGACGAACTGACCGAGGCACTGCTCAAGAAGCTGCGTACGGCTGGCGTGCAGGACCTGCAGGTCATCTACACGAATGAGCTCGACCAGGGCGCCTACATCTCGCAGACGCTGCGCATCGACGAGACGGTCGACGAGTTCGCCGCACGCGTGGCCATCTATCGGATGATGCGTCCCGGTGAGCCGCCGACGGAAGACGCGGTGCAGGCCCTGTTCCAGCGCTTGTTCTACAACCCGGACACGTACGACCTGTCGCGCGTGGGCCGTATGAAGTTCAATGCCAAGGTCGGTCGCGACGAATCGACCGGCCCGATGGTCCTGACCAACGAGGACATCCTGCATGTCGTCAAGATCCTGGTCGACCTGCGCAACGGCAATGGCGAGGTGGACGACATCGACCACCTGGGCAACCGACGCGTGCGTTGCGTCGGCGAGCTCGCCGAGAACCAGTACCGCACCGGTCTGGCTCGCATCGAGAAGGCCGTGAAGGAGCGTCTGGGCCAGGCGGAGCAGGAACCCCTGATGCCGCACGACCTGATCAACAGCAAGCCGATCTCGGCCGCACTCAAGGAATTCTTTGGTGCCTCGCAGCTGTCGCAGTTCATGGACCAGACCAATCCGCTGTCCGAAATCACGCACAAGCGTCGCGTCTCGGCCCTGGGTCCGGGCGGTCTGACGCGCGAACGCGCCGGCTTCGAAGTCCGCGACGTGCACGTGACCCATTACGGCCGTGTGTGCCCGATCGAAACGCCCGAAGGACCGAACATCGGCCTGATCAACTCGCTGGCGCTCTATGCCCGGCTGAACGAGTACGGCTTCATCGAGACGCCCTATCGCCGCGTCGTCGATGGCAAGGTCACGATGGACATCGACTACCTGTCGGCCATCGAGGAAGGCAAGTACGTCATCGCCCAGGCCAATGCGGCCCTGGACAAGGACGGCGTGCTGACCGGTGATCTGGTCTCGGCCCGCGAAGCCGGCGAATCGATCCTGGTGGGCGCCGAGCGCATCCAGTACATGGACGTCTCTCCGGCACAGATCGTGTCGGTGGCCGCATCGCTCGTGCCGTTCCTGGAGCACGACGACGCCAACCGCGCGCTGATGGGTGCCAACATGCAGCGTCAGGCCGTGCCGGTGCTGCGTCCCGAGAAGCCGTTCGTCGGCACCGGCATCGAGCGCGTCTCCGCGGTCGACTCCGGCACCGTGGTCACGGCAACGCGCGGCGGCATCGTCGACTATGTCGATGCGACCCGTGTCGTGGTGCGTGTGAACGACGCCGAAGCAGCCGCTGGCGAGGTCGGCGTGGACATCTACAACCTGATCAAGTATCAGCGTTCGAACCAGAACACCAACATCCATCAGCGTCCGATCGTCAAGCGTGGCGACAAGATCGCCAAGGGCGACGTGGTGGCCGACGGCGCCTCGACCGACCTGGGCGAACTGGCCCTCGGCCAGAACATGCTGATCGGCTTCATGCCCTGGAACGGCTACAACTTCGAAGACTCGATCCTGATCTCCGAACGCGTCGTGGCCGAGGACCGCTACACCTCGATCCACATCGAGGAACTGGTGGTGATGGCCCGCGACACCAAGCTGGGTGCCGAGGAAATCACGCGCGACATTCCGAACCTGGCCGAGCAGCAGCTCAACCGCCTGGATGAGTCCGGGATCATCTATGTCGGCGCCGAGGTCATGCCCGGCGACACGCTGGTGGGCAAGGTCACGCCCAAGGGCGAGACCACGCTGACGCCCGAGGAAAAGCTGCTGCGCGCGATCTTCGGCGAGAAGGCATCCGATGTGAAGGACACCTCGCTGCGCGTGGATCAGGGCTCGCAAGGCACCGTGATCGACGTCCAGGTGTTCACACGCGAAGGCATCCAGCGCGACAAGCGTGCCCAGCAGATCATCGACGACGAGCTCAAGCGCTTCCGTCTCGACCTGAACGACCAGCTGCGCATCGTCGAAGCCGACGCGTTCGACCGGATCGAGAAGCTGCTCAGCGGCAAGGTCGCCAATGGCGGGCCCAACAAGCTCGCCAAGGGCACCAAGCTGGACAAGGCCTATCTCTCGTCGATCGAGAAGTTCCATTGGTTCGACATCCGCCCGGCGGAAGACGAAGTGGCTTCGCAGCTCGAATCGATCAAGAACTCGCTGGAGCAGACGCGCCACAGCTTCGACCTCGCGTTCGAGGAAAAGCGCAAGAAGCTCACGCAGGGCGATGAACTGCCGGCGGGCGTGCTCAAGATGGTCAAGGTCTACCTGGCCGTCAAGCGGCGCCTGCAGCCCGGCGACAAGATGGCCGGCCGCCATGGCAACAAGGGTGTGGTCTCCAAGATCGTGCCGGTCGAGGACATGCCTCACATGGCCGACGGCACGCCGTGCGACATCTGCCTGAACCCGCTGGGCGTGCCCTCGCGGATGAACGTCGGACAGGTGCTGGAAGTGCACCTGGGCTGGGCCGGCAAGGGCGTCGGCCAGCGCATCGGCGATCTTCTGCAGGCCGAAGCCAAGATCGCCGAACTGCGCGCGTTCCTGGACCAGCTCTACAACGGCTCCGGCCGCAAGGAAGACCTGAGCCAGCTCAGCGACACCGAAGTGCTGGAAATGGCGTCCAACCTGTCGAGCGGCGTGACCTTCGCGACCCCGGTGTTCGATGGTGCCTCCGAGGAGGAGATCCGCGGCATGCTGAAGCTCGCGTATCCGGACGAGATCGCCAAGCTCAAGGGCCTGACCGAGACCCGCACGCAGGCCTACCTGTACGACGGCCGCACTGGCGAGCAGTTCGAGCGTCCGGTCACCGTCGGCTACATGCACTTCCTGAAGCTGCACCACCTGGTGGACGACAAGATGCACGCCCGCTCGACCGGCCCGTACTCGCTGGTCACGCAGCAACCGCTCGGCGGCAAGGCCCAGTTCGGCGGTCAGCGCTTCGGTGAGATGGAAGTGTGGGCACTGGAGGCCTATGGCGCCGCCTATGTCCTGCAGGAGATGCTGACGGTGAAGTCCGACGACGTGGTGGGCCGTACCAAGGTCTACGAGAGCATCGTCAAGGGCGAACACTCCATCGAAGCCGGCATGCCGGAATCGTTCAATGTGCTGGTCAAGGAAATCCGTTCCTTGGGCCTGGACATCGAACTCGAACGTTCTTAAGCAGACAAGGAAAGAGTCACATGAAGTCATTACTCGACCTGTTCAAGCAATTCACGCCCGACGAGCATTTCGATGCGATCAAGATCGGCATGGCATCGCCCGAGAAGATCCGTTCGTGGTCTTTCGGCGAGGTGAAGAAGCCCGAGACGATCAACTACCGCACCTTCAAGCCCGAGCGTGACGGCCTGTTCTGCGCCAAGATCTTCGGTCCCATCAAGGACTACGAATGCCTGTGCGGCAAGTACAAGCGCCTGAAGCATCGCGGCGTCATCTGCGAGAAGTGCGGCGTCGAAGTCACGCAGACCAAGGTCCGTCGCGAGCGCATGGGTCACATCGACCTGGCCGCACCGTGCGCGCACATCTGGTTCCTGAAGTCGCTGCCGTCGCGCCTGGGCCTGGTGCTCGACATGACGCTGCGCGACATCGAGCGCGTGCTGTATTTCGAAGCCTACGTGATCACCGACCCTGGCATGACGCCGCTGAAGAAGCGCGACATCATGTCCGAGGACGACTACGACACGAAGCGCCGTGAATTCGGCGACGAGTTCGTCGCCAAGATGGGTGCCGAAGGCATCCGCGATCTGCTCGAAGGCATCGAACTCGACAGCGAGATCGAGCGCCTGCGTGGCGACCTGACCGGCTCCGAAGTCAAGGTCAAGAAGAACTCCAAGCGCCTGAAGGTGCTCGAGGCCTTCCGCAAGTCGGGCATCAAGCCGCAATGGATGGTGCTCGAAGTGCTGCCCGTGCTGCCGCCGGACCTGCGTCCCCTGGTGCCCCTGGACGGTGGTCGTTTCGCGACCTCCGACCTGAACGACCTGTATCGCCGCGTCATCAACCGCAACTCGCGCCTGCGTCGCCTGCTGGAGCTGAAGGCGCCGGAGATCATCGCGCGCAACGAGAAGCGGATGCTGCAGGAAGCGGTCGACTCGCTGCTGGACAACGGCCGTCGCGGCAAGGCCATGACGGGCGCCAACAAGCGTGCGCTGAAGTCGCTGGCCGACATGATCAAGGGCAAGAGCGGTCGCTTCCGCCAGAACCTGCTGGGCAAGCGCGTCGACTACTCGGGCCGTTCGGTCATCGTGGTGGGCCCGACGCTCAAGCTGCACCAGTGCGGCCTGCCCAAGCTGATGGCGCTCGAGCTCTTCAAGCCGTTCATCTTCTCGCGCCTCGAAGCCATGGGCATCGCGACGACGATCAAGGCGGCCAAGAAGGAAGTCGAATCCGGCACGCCGGTGGTGTGGGACATCCTCGAAGAGGTGATCCGCGAGCATCCCGTGATGCTCAACCGCGCTCCCACGCTGCACCGCCTGGGCATCCAGGCCTTCGAGCCGATCCTGATTGAAGGCAAGGCGATCCAGCTGCACCCGCTGGTCTGCGCGGCGTTCAACGCCGACTTCGACGGCGACCAGATGGCCGTCCACGTGCCGCTGTCGGTGGAAGCGCAGATGGAAGCCCGCACGCTGATGCTGGCCTCCAACAACGTGCTCTTCCCGGCTTCGGGCGAACCCTCGATCGTGCCGTCGCAGGACGTGGTGCTGGGTCTGTACTACACGACCCGCGATCGCATCAACGGCAAGGGCGAGGGCCTGATCTTCTCCGACCTCGGTGAAGTGCAGCGCGCGCTCGACGCCAACGAGGTCGAGCTGACCGCGAAGATCTCGGTGCGCATCACGGAATACACCAAGGACAAGGAAACCGGCGACTTCACGCCGTCGACCTCCCTGGTCTACACCACCGTGGGCCGTGCCCTGCTGTCCGAGATCCTGCCCAAGGGGCTGCCGTTCTCGAACATCAACAAGGCGCTGAAGAAGAAGGAGATCTCCAAGCTCATCAACGTCTCGTTCCGCAAGTGCGGCCTGAAGGAGACCGTGGTGTTCGCGGACAAGCTGCTTCAGAACGGCTTCCGTCTCGCGACCAAGGCCGGCATCTCCATCGCCATCGACGACATGCTGGTGCCGGCGGAGAAGCACGGCATCATCGATCGTTCGGCCAAGGAGGTGAAGGAGATCGAGCAGCAGTACGTCTCCGGTCTCGTGACCTCGGGCGAGCGCTACAACAAGGTGGTGGACATCTGGGGCAAGGCCGGCGACGAGGTGTCGAAGGTCATGATGGCCAAGCTGTCCAAGCAGAAGGTCATCGATCGCCACGGCAAGGAAGTCGAGCAAGAATCCTTCAACTCCATCTACATGATGGCCGACTCGGGTGCGCGCGGTTCCGCCGCGCAGATCCGCCAGGTGGCCGGCATGCGGGGTCTGATGGCCAAGCCCGACGGCTCCATCATCGAGACGCCCATCACGGCGAACTTCCGTGAAGGCCTGAACGTGCTGGAGTACTTCATCTCCACGCACGGCGCCCGCAAGGGCCTGGCCGACACGGCGCTCAAGACCGCGAACTCGGGCTACCTGACGCGTCGCCTGGTCGACGTGACGCAGGATCTGGTCGTGATCGAGCAGGACTGCGGCACGCACGGCGGTTATCTGATGCGCGCCATCGTCGAAGGCGGCGAGGTCATCGAATCGCTGCGCGACCGCATCCTGGGCCGCTCCGCCGCCGACGACGTGCTGCACCCGGAAACGCAGGCCGTGCTGCTCAATGCCGGCCAGATGTTCGACGAAGACAACATCGAGATGCTCGAGTCGCATGGCGTCGACGAGGTCAAGGTGCGTACCGCGCTGACCTGCGAGACGCGCTTCGGCATCTGCGCGACCTGCTATGGCCGCGACCTGGGTCGTGGTGGCCTGATCAACATCGGCGAAGCGGTCGGCGTGATCGCCGCGCAGTCGATCGGCGAGCCCGGCACGCAGCTGACGATGCGGACCTTCCACATCGGTGGCGCGGCATCGCGCGCGGCCATCGCGTCCAACGTGGAAGCCAAGTCGAACGGCTCGATCGGCTTCAACGCCACGATGCGCTACGTGACGAACAGCAAGAACGAGCTGGTCGTGATCTCGCGTTCGGGTGAGATCGTCATCCACGACGAGCATGGCCGCGAGCGCGAACGTCACAAGGTGCCCTACGGCGCCGTGCTGTCGGTCAAGGCCGACCAGCAGGTCAAGGCCGGCGCCATCCTCGCCAACTGGGATCCGCTCACGCGACCCATCATCACGGAATTCGCCGGTCAGGCGAAGTTCGAGAACGTCGAGGAAGGCCTCACCGTGGCCAAGCAGGTCGACGAGGTGACCGGTCTGTCCACGCTGGTGGTGATCGATCCGAAGCGTCGTGGCGCGGCCAAGGTCGTGCGTCCGCAGGTCAAGCTGGTGGATGCGCAGGGCCAGGAAGTGAAGATCCCCGGCACCGACCACTCGGTGACGATCGGCTTCCCGATCGGCGCCCTGGTGCAGATCCGCGACGGCCAGGACGTGGGTCCGGGCGAGGTGCTGGCGCGCATTCCGGTCGAAGGCCAGAAGACGCGCGACATCACCGGCGGTCTGCCTCGCGTGGCCGAGCTGTTCGAGGCCCGCTCGCCCAAGGACAAGGGCATGCTGGCCGAGATGACCGGTACCGTGTCGTTCGGCAAGGAGACCAAGGGCAAGCTGCGCCTGCAGATCACCGACCCCGAAGGCAACGTCTACGAGGAGCTCGTGCCCAAGGAGAAGAACATCCTGGTGCACGAAGGCCAAGTGGTGAACAAGGGCGAGAGCGTGGTCGACGGACCGGCCGATCCGCAGGACATCCTGCGTCTGCTGGGCTCGGAGGAACTCGCGCGCTACATCGTCGACGAAGTGCAGGACGTCTATCGTCTGCAGGGTGTGAAGATCAACGACAAGCACATCGAGGTGATCGTTCGCCAGATGCTGCGCCGCGTCGTGGTCGACAACATCGGCGACACGACCTACATCTCCGGCGAACAGATCGAACGCAGCGAAATGCTCAACACCAACGACGCCCTGCGCGCCGAAGGCAAGATCCCCGCGACGTTCACCAATCTGCTGCTGGGTATCACGAAGGCATCCCTGTCGACCGACTCGTTCATCTCCGCCGCATCGTTCCAGGAAACGACGCGCGTGCTGACCGAAGCGGCCATCATGGGCAAGCGCGACGAGCTGCGCGGTCTGAAGGAGAACGTCATCGTCGGCCGCCTGATCCCCGCGGGCACCGGCATGGCGTACCACCAGGCACGCAAGGCCAAGGACCTGATGGACGAGGCCGAGCGCCGCGCGATCGCCGACTCCGAAGCCGCCGAACTGGCGGGCTCGGGCAGCGACGACGCCACGGCGACGACCGTCGATGCGAGCGAAGGCGCGGCGGCCGAGTAACTTCGGTGCCTCGCGCTCGACTCACGGGTACCGGTTCATGACCGGTAGCCTTGCACGCCCCCTTTCCGTCCGCGGAAAGGGGGCGTTTCTACGACCACTGCACGCGCCATGATCGCCTTGCCCGAATCGTTCGGCTACTGGATCGGTCTGGCCGTGTTGCTGTTCTGGTTCGTCGGGGCCTACAACCGCCTGGTGCGCCTGCGCTCGGCGACCCTGCAGGCCTATGCGGCGCTGGACGCCGCCCTGGTCCGGCAACTCGATTTCGTCCAGGCCCAGGCCGTGGCCACGCTGGCGGCCCATGCCGATGCGGCCGCGCCTTCCGAAGGGTCCGGCGACGATCGGCCGGCAGACGGGACCTCGGAAGAGGGCGCTCCCGCGCCCGCCGCGACGACCGTCCCGGGCCCGGCGGCCTATGTGTCCCTCAAGGCCACCACGACCCAGCTGTCGACCCAGCTGGCCGCGACGCGTCTGCGTCCGCTCGATCCCCAGCGCATGGCAGCGCTCGATACCGCGCTGCATGTGATGCTGGGTGTCTGGCAGACCCTCCACCCCGATGCGGTGGTGCGCTTCGCCACCGCCGCCGTCGGCGAGGAGGCGGCCGGCCTGCCCATCGCCTGGCCCGAACCCTCGCCCGATGCCGAAGTGGCACGCGGCCGCTTCAATCTCGCTGTCGCCAACTACAACGGCGCGATCCGGCAATTTCCGGCCGTGCTCGTCGCCTGGGTGATGCGTATGCATCGCGCCGCACCGTTGAGGTGAGCGCCTAATCCTGACTCATTTACCATCGGCGCAACTTGTCCCAAGACTTTCCTACTCCTTCTGCTGCTGTTCCTCCTTCGCAGCCACCGCTCTGGCGCCAGCTCCAGCTGACCGCAGGTGCGCTGGCCGCCATCCGCGGTGGCATGTCGGGTTCGGTCGCCTTCGAGGCCGTCGAGCCGGCCCTGCGCCCCGGTGTCCAGTCGCTGGGGTTCCAGGTGCTGCGCCGACTCGGCCGCGCCGAGGCCTTGCGCCGCCATCTCGCCAAACGCACGCCGCCACCCCAGGCCGACGCGCTGCTGTGCACCGCCCTCGCATTGGCCTGGGATCCCGACGCGGCGCCCTACGAGGCCTTCACGCTGGTCGACCAGACGGTCGAAGCCGCCAAGCGCAATCCGGCCACCCGCGCGCAGGCCAGCTTCGTCAATGCCTGTCTGCGCCGCTTCCTGCGCGAGCGCGACGAGCTGGTCGCGGCCACCGAGCACGAGCCGGTCGCCCAATGGAATCATCCACGCTGGTGGATCGAGCGGCTCCGGCGCGACCACCCGCGCGAATGGCAGCGCGTGCTGCAGGCTAGCAACCGGCAGGCGCCGATGACGCTGCGCGTCAATGTGCGTCGCACGAGCGTCGCCGACCACCTAGATGCCCTGCGCGAGGTGGGACTCGATGCGATACCGGTCGGCGCCAGCGGCCTGCAGCTCGCCCAGGCGCGGCCGGTCCATCAGCTGCCGGGCTTCGATGCGGGCGAGAGTTCGGTACAGGATGCCGCAGCGCAGCTCGCCGCGCCTCTGCTCCTGAAAGGCCTGACGCCCCGCATCGAAGGAACGCCGCTGCGTGTGCTGGATGCCTGCGCCGCGCCGGGCGGCAAGACCGCCCACCTGCTCGAAGCCAGTGGTTCGCTCCCGATCGAGGTGACGGCGATCGAGGTCGACGCCGTGCG
>Ga0308157_10006400_pt1 | contig 14132 bp, 15 predicted proteins | sample PhyBR1_FD_201035 | JGI IMG/M metagenome (GOLD analysis project Ga0308157, IMG submission 201035) | Phyllosphere microbial communities from UC Gill Tract Community Farm, Albany, California, United States - DLSLB.R1 | ecosystem: Host-associated > Plants > Phyllosphere > Unclassified | place: USA...
GTTCTTTATCACGGCTGATATCAACAATTTCTAATTCATAATTGTTGGTGAGATAGGTGTCGCAGATTTTGCGTATATTTTCGATTGCATGTCCTGATTTAACAGACATACCTGAAACAAAAAGCATAAACTTATGTTTGGTTGTACTAGTGCCATCAGATGAATCTTCCATGATTAAGAGTTTATAGGTTTGATGTTCAGCCCTACAAGCACTCTTTCTTCATTAGAAAGGTCACCTATAATTTTACGAATAGGCTCGGGAAATTTACGCACCAAAGTAGGTACGGCCAAAATCTGATCGCCTTCTGCCAATTGCGGATTCTTCAGCAAATCGATAATCTCGATGCTGTATTTTCCTTTTAAATGCTCCTCGGCATACTTCTTTATGTTTTCCAGCGCCTTGATCGATTTTGGCGTTTGCCCTGCTATATAAAGCAATAATTGCCATTCGGCTACTTCTTTTTTCATTTTATTTATTTTTTCTTAGAAGACAGTTTTTCCTGCAATTCTTCTGTTGCTTTAAGGATGCTTAGTTCTTCTTCAGCCGATTCAAATTCTGTTCTCAATGCTTCAATATTTGCCTCAAGGACTTTGCGTTTACGCTCAATCTCCCTGTCTTTTCGGCTTATTTCGTTTTGAAGCTTAATATCCGAGATGGTTTTTTTGAATTGATAAGACTTTCGCGCCGCTCCCGTCAAAATTCCCTGCGGACCTAATTCTACATCTAATAATTCGATTCCGTTACTCGTTATAACAAATTCTCTTACTTGGTTAGAATGTCCCATTCCGCGGGCTTTGATGATAAAAATTCCGCGGTTTCTTTCGCCAACACCTTCCATATCGCGAACCGTAATCCAGGTATCCACCAATGACGAAACCGATTCTTCTGCGAGATCAGGTCTAACAGTGTCGGTTTGTTTGTTTAATGACGTAAACATGGCCGTAATATTATTGGCTTTCAGCATATCAATTAATCGTACGAGCATAGAGCGCACTTCGTGTTCACTTCCTACCGAAATAAGATTACTGATCGGGTCAATAATAATGGTAGTAGGTTCAAACTCTTTGATTAACTTTCTAAGCGTAAGCAAATGTAGTTCTAAACCGTTTAATGACGGACGGGAAGAATGTATTTGCAAAATGCCTTTTTTGATGTGTTTTTCCAGATCTACTCCAATTGATTTCATGTTGCGCACCAATTGATGCGGTGATTCCTCAAAGGCGAAGTAAATCGTTTTTTCGTTCTTTTCGCATTGTTCATTAGCAAAATAACAGCCCACTGTCGTTTTAGCCGTTCCCGCCGTTCCCGAAACCAAAATATTACTTCCTCTATAGAAACCGCCGCCATGAAACATTTCATTTAGTCCAGGAACACCTGTAGAAATAATGTCTGAGGAAACTTCGTTATCCAATTTCAGAGAAGTAATCGGAAGAACTGAAATTCCGTCTTCGTCAATTAAAAACGGATACTCATTGGTTCCATGTGTTGAACCTCTGTATTTTACAATTCGAAGCCTTCTAGTCGAAACCTGTTCAATTACACGATGATCGAGAACAATTACGCAGTCCGAAACGTATTCTTCCAGACCTTGACGGGTTAGTGTAGCCTCGCCGCGTTCTCCTGTAATAACGGCAGTTACGCCTTTGGTTTTAAGCCAATGGAATAATCTTCGTAATTCTGCTCGTAAAATAGCCTGATTGTCCAAACCAGCAAACAGCGATTCGATGGTATCCAATACAACACGAGTGGCTTTTATAGAATCGATGGCATGTCCTAAACGAATAAATAAGCCGTCAAGATCGTATTCGCCCGCTTCTTCAATTTCTGATCTTTCAACGCGAACATGATCTACAACAAGCTTTTTATCTTTTTTAAGTTGTTCAAGGTCAAAGCCTAATGATTTAACATTGAGAGTCAAGTCGTCTGAAGGTTCTTCAAAAGACATAAAAACTCCTGGTTCGTTATACTCTGTAATTCCTTTTATAAGGAACTGCATAGACAATAAAGTCTTACCGCATCCCGCTCCACCGCAGATTAAAGTTGGTCGTCCTTGCGGAAATCCTCCTTCTGTAATCTCATCTAATCCGTCAACTCCAGTAGGAGTTTTTGGAAATATAAAACTATGTGATTTTGTTTTTTCTTGCACGATAATAAATTTCTGTATTACTCAAATATACCTTTTTCTGCAGAATTTTCAATGAATTCTGATTAAGATTTAACAGGCGTTTAATGAAGTTTTAAAAAAAAATTAAGAGAATTGATTTAAAAATCTAAATAAATCGAAGAATTTTAACCAAAAAGCTAAAGAATACGAATTCAATATTTAACATAAAAACAAGGCTTTTTACTAAAACTTATTTTTCAATACTATTTTAATGTTAAAATGTACTTCTGGTATACTCTGTGATACTGGTTACAAAGTTATATCATTTTGAATTTACCTTTGTCTCATTAATTTAAAACACATATAAAATGGACAATTTAAAAAATAAAGTGGCAGTGATAACAGGCGGAAACAGCGGAATAGGTTACGCAACAGCCAAACAATTAAAAGATCAAGGCGCAGAAGTAATTATTACAGGAAGAAGAAAAGAGGCGATAGAAAAAGCAGCTTTAGAACTAGGCGTTACAGCCATTACAGCAGACCAATCGAATATTTCGGATATCGAAAAACTGGCTGAAAAGGTAAAAGCCGATTTCGGTTCGGTTGATATTTTGTTTATCAATGCGGGAATTGCAGGTTTAGGGATGATCGAACAAACTACAGAAGAGCTGTACGACAATATTATGAATGTGAATCTAAAAGGCGCTTTTTTCACTTTAAGCAAATTTATCCCGATTTTGAAAGATGGCGCTTCGGTGGTATTTCTTTCTTCGAATACTGCGAGTATGCCAGGTCCGGGATCTTCGGTTTATTCGGCGAGTAAAACGGCTTTGAATTCGTTTATGAGATCGGCGGCTTTAGAATTAGCGCCAAGAAAGATTCGTGTCAATTCGGTTAGCCCAGGACCAACCCAAACCGAAGTCATGAACAAAGTAGGTCTAGACGAAGCTACCTTAAAAGGCATTATGAATGTCGTAGTAGAAAAAGTCCCACTTAAACAAATGGGAAGGGCAGAAGATGTGGCTAAAATGGTTTCGCATTTGAGTAGTGATGCTGCAGTGTTTATGACTGGAACGGATGTTATTATGGATGGAGGGATGAGTTTGGGGTGAAAAACATTTCCACTAAAAAGCAAAACCCTCCATCTTTTAAAGACCAAGGGTTTTAATTTTCTCAAAAAAAACTTTACTCCAAATCCAGATAAGGATCTAAAATTTCGGCTAATTCATTGAGCCAATAGAAGCTGTCTCCAAGTTTGGCAGCGTTTAACTGAATGTTTTCTCGATCGTTTAGAACGCCCAATGCGAGGGTTAGATTTACCTGTCTTATGGCTCTCGCCATATCGAGTGGGTCAATTCTGTCGTTGAAGAAATTCATTAGACCGATTTCGGCTTCTTTTGAAAGGGTTTTGGTACTCATAACTTTACTTTAAGGAAATATAAAACCCACGTGGCTTAGGTGTCCTACGCTGTAAAGTGAGCGTTGCGGTTGTTTCCAATACCGCCACCATACCACATGGGCAAACTTTTTTTCTGAGATGATAACTTTACTTTTAGGACTGCAAATATATTAAAAAAGAAGTTGGTTTAATAGTATTAAAAGTAGTAAAATTCTTAAATATTTATTTTCCTGATAGCGCACATTTTCCAACCGTGCCCGCAACAATAAGACACAACACAAATTATCAAGACAGAAGCTATAAAGAATCATACAGCTTTTGTTTTGTATTTAAAATAGAGAACCAAACCGATCTTTGCGGGCACGGATTACAAATCCGCGCTATCGGTATTATTTTTTGTTTGCAAAATTTTGACTTAGAAAATTTTCTTATACTTATTTGTTTTTAAAGACAGTTTTGATTCAAGTATTTTTTTCTCAATTACTTTTCCTTTCTGATCAATTTTGAAGCATATATAGATATATCCATTGCCTATTGTCGAATATGAAAAACTATTTATTTCGATTATTATACTTGTATAATTTAATCTTTTTAATGCGACGATCTTAATAGGAATGAGATTTGTAAAATCTTTGATAACAATATTTTTAATGTCATAATTATTTATCTCTATTATTGGATTTTGTGAAAAATTTAGTTTTTCAATTAGCTTTTTTGTTAGCGAATTTTTATTGCATTCTGAGGTAATTACATTTTCAGTTTTTAGAAAAAAAGTAATTTCATTGTTAAACAGATTCTCGTGAATTTTATAAACACTTAAAGAATCATTAATTGCTATTCTACATGATTTTATTTCCTTTTGAATAAAGTCAGGAGTATTCTTTTGTGCAATTAATGTATTAAGAAAAAGACAGAAAAAAAACGTGGTAATTCTCATAATTTACCTGTTGAGCTATTTTTAAAACTGAAATGTGTTTGTTTATGGATTATTTTTATCTAATAATGTTCTTATTGAGTCAATATCTGTTCTTTTGAAATTAGAAAGAGAAAAGCTTGTGTCAGCATATTTTAATGTTTTTCTATATTGTTTCCAACCTCATGACTCAACATTTATGCTATCCACATAAAATTCATTAGCCTTGAATGAAATATATGTTTTTGTATAAAAACCGTTATTTCCTGTAAGCTCTTTAGATACAATAAAAACCACTTTTATTTATTTTTATTTTTTCGTAATAAGCAGGAGTATTACATTCTAAAACGTTTTTGTAGATTTTGAAAATTGTACTTTTTTTATTTATGGTTTTGCTTATCAAAAGTATAGGAAAATCAAGCTCTGAATTATTAGGAAAACAATCTTCATTACTACTTTCATATAAGGTTTTAAAACAACAATTGTATCTATTGTTTTATTGTTGTCAAAATCAAAAGGAATAGGTTGGTCTGTATAATATTTGAGAATATAATTCCATATCTGTTTTTGTAACCCTTAATTTGATCCAAACATTTTTTTTTTCTAACAAATTATTTTTTGGTCTAAATAAAGTGTCTCTTGATAAATCATGTGAATTTAAAATCACATTTTTTTCAATTTTATTGTTGCATGAAGAAAGAATAATTGATAATAAAAGGAGATATAAATTATACTTCATAATTATTTAAATTTTAAAAAGAAAATGAGACTTGACCAAAAATAGCTCCACACGAAAGGGAGGTTGTGTAGTTAAAATAATACTAAGTAGTAGTATGATTTTTTTCATAATCCGTTTTTTAGGCGTCAATAATTTGGCGTTTAGGTTTGTCTTTTACTAGATTTAGTCCCTCTTGCTGGCGCGAGTGTTTCGCTCTTGCGCATGGTACTGAATTTAATTCGGTTGCATGAATTTTGTACTCATGAGCGGGACGCTCAAGCTAACAGTAGAGACTTCAGTTAAATTATGACTTGCATTTACAATTTTTAATAAGAATTGTATCTTTATCGAAGATAACTCCTATATCATTTTCAATCACTTTTTTAATTTGTTCATTAGTCCATTTGTTTTTTTTTCTTGCTCCATCAATATAAATATTTGGACGAAAATATGCTGTTAAAACTGAAATTGTAATAATGCCATTTTTTATTTGAAATGATTTAATTTGTGGTGTTACTAAATGAAACTGGTTTCTGTCCTTTTCTTTTACGGAATAAAAGAGTATTTTTTTTGCTGTTTCTAAGTTTACTCTTTTTTGTAATACACTGTCTTTATCCTGGATATATAATTTAATTGCTGATTCAGGCACTAGTATTTTTGATAATGGGAAATACTCTGCCTTTTTTAAACAATAATTTTCTTTTTTTTCTTTTAGATTGCACGATATTAAAAGAAAAATTAATAAATATATAAGGTATTTAATTTGAAATTGTTTCATTTTTGGAGATTTGGAATTAAACTATTTTATAATTATCTTTTAAAATAGGGGCATATTCAGATGGATGCACGTAATCCCGATAGCGCAGATTTGCAATCCGTACCCACAACAATAAGACACAACACAAATTATCAAGACAGAAGCTACAAAGAATCCTATAGCTTTTGTTTTGTATTTAAAATAGAGAACAAAACCGATCTTTGCGGGCACGGATTACAAATCCGCGCTATCGGGATTTTTATAAGACATATCTACATCAATTATGATTTTTTTATTTGGACAGCTTTTTACTCTAATTGTATCAAGTCCAAATACTAGCCCAACATCTCCATTTAATATTTTTTTAATTTCATAATTTTCCCATTTTTTATTTTTTCTGACAGAAGTTACCGAAAAAACAGCGGTTCTGACGAAAAACGAATATGAGTTTTCTCTGTTTTTATATACTTTGTCCATTGCATTAAAGTGAAAATGTTCTTGATCTTCTTTACTCATTGAATATAAAAAAACTTGTGTTAGTTTATTCTTTTCTATTCTTTTTGAAATAATAGAATCAGTTATTTTAAAAGTAAAGAATACTGCAGGAGGAGATGGCGAATATCTAGCTTCATGATAGCCTATTTCAGTGATACAAATTGTTGGCAATTCTAGCTTAACAGGTTTATCTGATTTAGAATTGCACGAAAATAAAAGTAAAAAAACTAACATTTTTTTCATAATACTATATTTTTGCTATTAGGTATTGAGTTGAATCCCGCATATTGCAGTGGATCTCCAAATGCTTTTTCATAATCTTCTTTATACATATTCTCAGATACAATACCTTCATGGTCTTTGCGGGCACGGATTACAAATCCGCGCTATCGGGATATATTAAAAATTATGTCCTGCCACTAAAAATAACTCCAATGAATAAAAATAACATTGCGAATAGCAATAATGATAATAAAATATATGTCATTACATAAAAGAAACCTTTTTTTTCTTTTATATAAAAACCTATTGCGAAATTTATTAAGGTTAATGGAACTAGAAGATACCATAGATGAAAATAGAAATCATTAGGATGAAGCTGTTCATGTATATCATAATACAAAGAATAGGATGAAACGATAACAATGATATCTAAAATTACACAAATGCTTGAAGAATTAATAAAATCCCAATACAACTCTTTTATAATACTGTTTCTCATAACTTTACTTTTCCTGCCAATAATCGAACTCTGGAAACATAATCGGTTCTCTGCCCTGCCATTTAGGGAATATGAAATCTTTGGGTAAAGAATACTTTGAAACTTCATATTTCCTTTTTCTTGTCTTTTCGACATTTAATTTAGCTGCTCTGAATTTCATTATTTCAATTTTTTCCTTAGAATTTTCAAGACATACCCTTCCAAATGTATGTGTTTTATTATCCGAAACCTTATCCATTCCTACAATAAGAAATATGTCGGTGCCATATCTTTTTTGAAACTCAATGAATTGATTCTCCAAGTCATTTGGCAATACAATTTGAGCTTCATACCATTCTTGATCATTTTGCGATATCCATTGAATATAAAACTGTATTGGAAGCTTTTTCCCTTTTGCAACTTTTAGCTTGACATTCTCATTCCATTTTATGTATGGAATCGGATCTTCATTTGAATATATTACACTTCCATCTTTTGTATAGCCCGAAATGGCTATACTATAATCTTTTTTATCTTCTTCTTCAGTTGTGAACCCAATATCATAATCATATTCTTTTTCTCCTTTCTCCCAAACAGAATAGGGAATGCCATGCAAATAACGAAAAATATTCATCTCACTGTTTATATATGTTTCTGAATGACGGGCTTTATATTCAAAGTTATTATAATCAATGTCATTTTCTCTCCATATCTCTTTATTCATAGTTTTAAATTTGCATATTTCTGTACTGGCAGTTCCTGCCTGCATCCAAATAGTGACATTTCCTCCAGGAGCCATTCCTGCTACAATCAGACTGTATTCTTGTTGAACACGATAAGAATCTATTACCTTTTTCTGAAACAATTCAAGCATTTTTTCTCGTGGTAATCTAAAACTAGCTTTATAATAATATCTATCAGCCTCACATAGCCAATTTACAGTAATACTATCGGGAACAGGCTTATATTTTTCGCCACCAACATAACCTCCACTGGTAATGCCCCAGCCAGGATCGTTACCAATATTTGAAGATACACCTGCAATGCTTTTTCCTTGATAAAAATATTCGACAGTAGGAGAACAAGCAAAATATTTTGGTGCTGACCAAGCAGCATTCCAGTCAAATGTATCTTTAGGCTGACAACTTGCAAGTAAACCGATAATTAAAAAACAGCATAAAAAAAATCTAACTTTTGGGTACATATATTTCTCGCTTATAAATTACTTTATCCTCTTTTATAATTGGTTCAACAGGTTCATTGATAAAAACATAGTCTGATAAAAAATGATGATCTCCTGTCTGCACTGTTAAAAAATCATTTTCAAAACCGCCATAATGTGCTGATAAGTGAACATATTTATTATGTATGTGCTTATAGATCTCATAGTCTATTTCGTAGGTTGAATTTTTGTCTTTATTTTCTTCTTTTGAAGCAGCTCGCATAATTTCTAAATACTGTCTCAATTTATCGAAATCTCTATTTTCAGGAATTTGATGCTCAAATTCATTTTTCACAGGCTTTCCTGCATTTCTTGCTTCATCATAACCTTTAAAGAATGGTACATCATTTTCTATTGCTTTTTCCAGCATGAGCTGCATGGGTACCAGCGAATACTTGTTTGAAATGTATCTAGCATCTTTTAGCACATAATGATCTGAATTTTTGGTTTGATATACCTGATACATTGGGTTCTTTGATATTGTTTTTCCCTCATCTGGAAAATCATTAGGTGCTTTTATTTCTCTACTGGATATGCCTGTCCCAATAGAATTTAGTGAAATGCTGGTTTCGGTAACATGATCGTAGGTATTTACAAATTGCAGCTCCTCATTAGTGCAGATAAATTGGTCTGTATAAAATTGCTTAAATTTCTGCATCTGGCTCAGGACTTCTTTATTGCCAAGAGGTACATCAAAATAACTTAATACAGGTTCATATTGTGTTAACTCTGCATACCCGCCGCCAATATCGGAGTGGGAGCCTATCATACCTAGCGTATAACCTTGTTCTGATGGGGTAAAAGCAAAGTTTTTCCGCCATTCTGTAGATGCTTTTATATGAAAAACTTTGCCTATTTTGATGCTTCCTATATTGGTTTTTATTTCGGGCAAGGCTTCTTGAGCCAAAGGAGCCAGAGATAAATAAGGTATGAGTGGTGCTCCAAGTCCTAGTTTGTACCCCATATTTTCTTTTACAACTATATCTGATATTACGGTATCAAAAATACCTAAAAAGCGTATTTCTATTTTGTAGGTTTCTCCCACAGGCAGATGTCCTTTTGCGCTAAGCTCAAATCCCAATTGTCCTCCAGCATGTTTATCAATTATTTTTTTTCCAGAGGGCAAAGGGTATTTATCATAAGGATCATTGATCATTTCATTTCTGTACGTAGCTTCTTTCATCACTTCGTTGCAAAAATGCCTTGCTGCAGCAGCCCCTCTGCTAAAGCCAAATACATCAATTACAATTTTATTGATTTTTTTGTCTTTTAGTATTGCACTAAACTGGTTTTGAACCACTTTTTCGATGCCCTCATGCACACGGCTTATTACGCCCCAAGTATCTCTGGCCAAGCCCGAGCCCAAAAAATCATCTGGTTTTCCTTGTTTTGTACCAATGCCTTCTACATATTGTTTGAGAATAACATGTTTGCCATATTCTGGATGTTCATCATCTTTATAATCTTTTGTTTTAATCTCTTTATACAAATCAAAAAGTTTGGCAATATTAGAATAAGGATTCCAGTAGCTGTCACGATCTGTAATTTTTACTTTTATTTTTTTGCTTTTTTTGTCTTTATCTTCTATTGTAATTTCTGTTTCTTTGTTTGCAGGAATATCTTTTGGGTCTATTCTGTCGGTATTACTTTTAATTTTAGAGTAATACATGCTGTCAGAATTAAAACGATTGTTTCCAGTGCCATCAAAAAACATTCCTACATATACATTGACTGAGTTTTCGGGCTGTTTTGGTACATATTTTTCTGGTTCACCATAGGTGTGATTTTCAGCAAAATAATCTATAAATCCGTTTGAGTTGTGTTCAATTCCTCCTTTGGCATAAACTCTAGAAGTTCCTCCAGTTTTTTCTATTATATTTCCTTTTACTCTAATATATTCTGACATAGTTTATTTTTCTTCGGTTATGGTATAGGTTAAAAAATCTATAGCATGAAACTGCCCATCAGCATAAAAGGTTTTGTTGGCAATTTCTTCTATTTGTTCTTTTGGCATCATGATAATGAGACTGCCATCTGATTTTCGAATTTCATCGCCCATTTTTTCTAATCTAAAAGGCTCAAAATTAATTCGGATATGACAGGCATGATTGGTCATGTGGTTTCCATAAGGATCGCTATAACTGACATTGCTGTCTTTCAAGAAAAAATGAGCGCCGTTTTTAGAGTTGTGAAAACTGTAATTGCCAATGTTTCCCATTATGGTAATACCGCAGATTGTTTTTATTGCCATCTTAGTTAGTTTTGTCTTGTTTTCTCACTACTGTTGTTTTTGATATCCTTATCAGAGTGAAACTCATGTCCAATTTCACTATGTGTAACTATTCTGTTTTCAGAAGCAATATTTCTATCTTTTTTTACTTCTGAGTTAGAGTTGCCATCAATATTGATATGATTATCTCCAGCAACATGTAGTATTTTATCCAATCCGACACTAGTGTCTAAAATTCCTCCAATACTTGATGTTTTATTTAGTGTAGCTGTTTCAGAGATATTAGTTCCAGCTACATAAGTTATACTTTCACTTGCCTCAAAAACAATATTCTTAGCACGTATGGTAACTGTTTCAGGAGAAGTCACATTAATATTTTTGCTTTCTTCATCCAAATGAATTTCATTTCCACTCGGGTCAGAAAGCCAGATACCTACTTTTTCAAAAAACTTGAAAAGCTGACCAAAAGGGAGTTTCCAGCCTTTAATTCGGTTTTTGTCATCAAAGAAATCGGGCATTTCTTTTCCGTTGTAATAGGTGCCAGAAACATACGGGCGTTCTGCATTACCGCCTTCAAAACTCACCTGAACTTCTTCGCCAATTTCGGGTCTGAAATAAAGCCCTTTTCCAGAGCCAGAGTAAGGCTGAACTACACGCATCCAATCGCTTTTACTTGTCCAGCCATTCCAGAAGAATTCCACTTTTATGCGTCCCATTTTTTCAGGGTCATTATTGTCAATTACTATTGCGGGCTGGCTTTCGGCGGGAGCAAATGCCGTTACGTCTGTGTAGTGTGGCGCTGCAACATCGGCAGGAATTGCTTTGAACTGGCAGGTGTAATTTCCGTTTACTTCAGAGCGGTGTACAATTTCAACTGCCAATAAATGGTGCTCTACATTTTTGTTTTCAATAGAAAAAGTCTGTCCCAAACCTATAGGCAGATAAGAGGTGCCGCTGTAGAATATGCTGTTGGCATCGCGTCCGGCGGTCTGCATTTTTACCATTTCATCGATTTCTTCTTTATTTTGAGCGTTGCTGGTATACGCGCCGTTTTCGAGTCCGGGTCTTACAATGTAAGGCTGTTTAAAGACGGCAAGGGATGCAAAACGGTCTCGGCTTCCTTCGGAGGTTTTTTCTGCACCATTTTTTATGCGGGAAGCGCTATTGTAATCATAGCTGCTGAACGAAGTTTTGTGCGAAACCAAGTTGGCCTCTATGCCAAAGTTATGCAGCGATGATTCGTTTATAAGTTTTATGTCGGTGTTTTTAATCTGGCCAAACTGCATGCGCATTCCGTCAAAATAAAACCATTGGGCATAGCGTGCAGAAAGGCGTTTAAGGAAATCAAAGCTCGTTTCATTGTACTGAGTCTTAAAGCTGAATTCTTTTGTATAAGTAGGCACAATGGCTTCTCTCTTATAAAATTCTCCCGAGTTTTCTTCAGCAAAAATTTCGAGCCCAATCTGCTGGAGGCTTTTTTCGCGAAAGATTCTAGATTTCGGCATATCATCCAGAGCAATGGTATGGCTTGTTCCTGTTACGTGCAGTCCGGCGGGGCTTCCGTGTAGATCGACAGAACCTAGTTTTGTAATTCTTCCTTTAGACATTAATCGGATGCCTTTTACTTTAAAGGTAAAAATGACCTCGCTGCCAATGTAATTGCTAAAGGCTTTTTCCTGATCTTGCGGGGCAATGATAGGTTTTCCGGTGTATTGCCAAAAGAAAGAAAAATGATGGTGGTCTGCCATTTTTTGAGAGAGCTCAAGATTGTAATAGATAACATTTTGAGTAAAGCCTTCTATGGTAATATGTACCTGTTCGGAGAATTTTGACATTTTTTAAGAAATTTAAATAAGGTGATAGTTGGTTAAATTGAAATCTATTTTTTAAAGAACTTGGCATTGCCGAAAACCGATTCTTTGGAGGTCAGTTCTAGGTATAAGAGCATTAGAATTTGCTCATGCTGTTACATTCTTCTTCATTGATTTGTAGTTTGCTAGAAAGCTCATGCTGTTTGTTTTAAGGTTAATTTGATGCAATAGTTTTGCGATCCTTTATTTTGATATAGAGGAGAATAGTGGGATTTCTAAAATGTAGTTGGATTAACTGCTGGTATATGCGCAGTATTTTTAGTGCGGTATTATGGTAAATATAGATAGGGAGAAATAATAGTGACTACCTCTAAAAGACAAAAAAATAATAGAATAGGGTATTTTAAGAATCACTACATAAAAACAAAAGCAAAGTTTTCATTAGAAACTAAAAATAAAAATGCAGCAACTTAGTACCTTAGCAACTCAGTACCTTAGAAACTAGAAAACATGACCATTCAGCAGTTAAAATATATTGTTGCCTTAGACGAAGAACGGCATTTTGCGAGAGCTGCCGAAGTTTGTATGGTAACGCAGCCTGGACTGACCATTCAGTTAAAAAATCTGGAAGAAGAAATCGGAATTAAGATTTTTGATCGAAATAAAGTGCCGTTGACACCAACCGTTTTAGGAATTGAAATTATTAATAAAGCCAAAAAGATACTTCGTGAGGTCGATGAAATTCGTGATTTTGTAATCAACGAAAAAAATCTATTGGAAGGAGAGTTGAAACTTGGCATTATTTCCACTTTATCGCCTTATCTGATACCGCTATTTATTCAGGCCATGAAAGAAGCGGCACCAAACGTGCATTTTATTATTAAAGAAGGATATACGGGACATTTAATGCGCGATTTAGAAACAGGCGCAATTGACGTTGCGATTATGGCTACGCCAACAGGAAATCCGAATTTAATTGAACATGTTGTTTTTAAAGAACCATTTGTAGCCTATTTAAATCAGACGCATCCTATGGCGAATGATGAATTTTACGAAATACAGCCTGGCGACAAAACCGAATTGTTATTATTGCATCACGAATATTGCTACAACGCACAATTATTAGACATCTGCGGACTAAAAACATCCGATAAAATAAAGGAACAATTTACGTACGATATTAATTCGATAGAGACCTTAAAAAATCTAGTTCGAGCCCATTTAGGATTTGCGATTATTCCTAAACTTTCCACCTTAAACGAAGCAGGCGGACTTTTTAAACCTTTCAAGGAACCTGTTCCCGTAAGAGAAATAAGTCTAGTAGTTTCCGATTCCTTCTCCAAGAAATTATTACTAGAAAAAATGAATGAAGCAATCTGGAATTGTCTTCCCGAATCGTTGAAAAAAGATTTCAATTATAAAAAAATCCGCTGGAACGATTCGCCTTATTTTATAAAAGCAGTCAGTAAGTCGATTTAAATTCCAAAATAAAAATTCCAAATTCCAATAACTGCTTAGAGTATGGAATTTGGAATTTAGTTATGTTTTTGTCATTTCGACGAAGGAGAGATCACACGCGGGTTTCCGCAATGTTTGTCGCCAATCTTTGTAGAATTTCTAGTGTGATTTGCTTCGCCTGTTCGCTATCGCTCGGGTCTCGTTCCTCCTTTAGATTTGTTTTTTGAAATTTTAAGTAGATTTATGATTGAGAAAGGAAGCAAAAGTAAACTGTTCGTTCCTCCGAGCTTGTGACTCATATTTCGATTAAGACTTTAGCTTCCT
>Ga0308157_10006401_pt1 | contig 14132 bp, 7 predicted proteins | sample PhyBR1_FD_201035 | JGI IMG/M metagenome (GOLD analysis project Ga0308157, IMG submission 201035) | Phyllosphere microbial communities from UC Gill Tract Community Farm, Albany, California, United States - DLSLB.R1 | ecosystem: Host-associated > Plants > Phyllosphere > Unclassified | place: USA...
GTCCAGGATATACTAAAACAGATTTCAATGGACACAGAGGTACCGGAACTTTAGAAGATGCCGGAAGCCGAATTATAAAATATGCTTTGATTGACAAAGATGGACCAACAGGTAAATTTTTTAGTGAAGAAAATAATCAGACAACTGGCGAAATTCCTTGGTAATAATCGCGATAAAGTCATAGAAAATATCAAGAATATAACCTAAATAAAAATATTGTCAAAAAGCAAAGACAGTAATTAGCTAGAATAAAAAAAGAGGTTATCCTTTTTAGAATAACCTCTTTTTTATAACTTTTATATGATTCTAATAGAACTGAGAAACTTTTACTCCAGTAACTCAAAATCTAAATCTTCCCGTAATACATGGCTTTTACAATACCATCAGACAATCCAATTTTTGGAACATAAATTTGTCTGGCCCCACTCCATTTCATCGCATTCAAATAAATACGGGTTGCCGGTACTATAACGTCGGCACGATCGGGATTCAAACCTAATTGAGAAATTCTTTGTTCGTAGGTAAGAGAATTTAAATAAGCGTATTGCGAATTGATATAAATGTATGACAAAGGTTTTTCCTGTAACTTACCAGACATCTTAAATAATTTATTGATATTTCCACCAGATCCTATCAAAGTTACCTCATCATATTCGGCTGTGTTTTGTTTAATCCATTTTTCAATTTCGGCCCAAACCACATCATGTACCATTTCATTTAACAATCGAACAGTACCAGCTTTAAAGGATCTTGAAGCAACCATTTTGCCATTAGAAAATAAGGTAAACTCAGTGCTACCACCACCAACATCTACAAACAAATAGGTTTCGTCTGTTTTTAGTAAATGATGCAAATCTGTTGATGCGATTATGGCTGCTTCTTTCTTGCCGTCAATAATTTCAATTTTAATATCAGCTTTTTTTCTGATTAAGGATACAACTTCTTTTGCATTATAAGCTTCACGCATCGCTGATGTTGCAAATGCCATATAACGTTCCACTTTATGAACTTTCATCAACAAATTAAAGGCTTTCATAGCATCAACCATACGCTCAATATTCTCTGGAGAAATCTCTCCTACCGTAAAAGCATCTTGTCCCAAACGAATAGGAACACGAACTAAGGAACTCTTATTGAATTGTGGCTCTTTATCATCTTCTTCTACTATATTAGTTATTAATAAGCGCATGGCATTCGATCCAATATCAATAGCGGCATATTTTTTAATTTTAATCATTTTCTCTAGGATGCGATTTATGTCTAGAATTTAATTCTATCAATGTTATTTTTAATCTTCTTTTAACTCTTCAATCAACTCCACTTTTCGTTGATAGTATTTATAGGTTTCCAATTGTGCTCTAAAAATTGGACTATCATTTCTGACTTTATATTTATTATCTAATTTAAAAGAATGGTATCTGACTTTTACGTTTCCTTTCCAGGCGATATCAAAATTGTCTATCAATTCATTTTTGATTTCCTGATCATAAATGGGACAGGTTACCTCAACTCTGGCATCAATATTACGAGTCATAATATCGGCCGAGGAAATATAAACCTCTGTGAATCCTGCATTTCCAAAAATATAAACTCTGGAATGCTCCAAATAATTATCGACAATACTTATTGCTTCGATATTTTCGCTTAATCCTTTAACACCAGGAATTAAAGAGCAAATCCCTCTTACCTGCAACTGGATTTTCACTCCTGCCATACTCGCTTCGTATAATTTGTCAATCATCTCGAGGTCTGACAAACTATTCATTTTTAATTTCATGTAGGTCTTTCTACCAGCTAAAGCATGAACGATTTCTCTATCAATCAATTTAACAAAACGACTTCTGGTATATTGAGGTGAAACAATAAGATGTTTATAACGTTGTACTTTGTAATTAATATCAAAAAACTCAAATACTTTGGTAATGTCTTTTAAAATTTGTGGATGACAGGTAAATAGTGTAACATCCGTATAGATTTTTGCTGTTGATTCATTAAAATTACCCGTTGAAATAAAACCATATCTTTTGACTTTATTTTTCTCGTTTCTTTCAATTACACAGACTTTACTATGGACTTTTAATCCTTTCACGCCAAAAATAAGTTCAATTCCTTCGGTTTGCATTTGCTCAGCATAAGAAATATTGGAAGCTTCATCAAAACGAGCCTGTAACTCGATTTGTACAGTTACTTTCTTTCCGTTTTTGGCTGCATTAACCAAAGAGCTAATAATCTGAGAATTTTTAGCCAATCGGTATAATGTTATTTTGATAGTCGTTACTTTAGGATCTAAAGCTGCTTCTCTCAAAAATTTAATTAAGTAAGCAAATGATTGATATGGAGCATTTAATAGATAATCTTTTTGAGCAATTTTTTCCAGAATACTTCCCTCCAAACTCAATCCTGGAATTGGAAGCGGATCATTTTTTTTATACAGTAAATCAAATCTTCCAAGATTAGGAAATTCCATATAATCTCTCCTGTTGTGATATCTCCCTCCGGGAATAATACTATCGGTAGAGTCAATATGCATTTTGTCGAGGAAAAACTTAAGCGTATCTTTTTCGATTTCCTGATCGTAAATAAATCGTACCGGCTCCCCTATTCTTCTATCTTTGACACTTGAAGATATTTTTTCGAGCATACTTTTACTCAAATCGCTATCAATATCAAGTTGTGCATCTCTTGTGATTTTAATCATGTGTGCCGAAACACTTTCATAATTAAAAATATTAAAAATACTACTCAGATGCATTCTGATCACGTCGTCAATAAGCATAACATATTGCTTCTCATTTTTTGAAGGCAAAACCACAAAACGATTGATCATTTTAGGAATTTCAATAATCGCGTACCGAACTTCCTGATTCTTTTTCATCACAAGTTTTACGGCAAGATATCCCAAGGAATCCTTTAAAACTGGGAATTCTGCTAAATCATTTAAAATAATAGTTACAAGTTCAGGGCTTAATTTCTGAATAAAAAATTCCTTTAAAAAAATCTCATGATCTTTGGTAATTTCATTTTCATGAATAATAAAAATATTCTCGGTAGCTAATCGTTCTTCAATATTATTAAGAATCCTAAGGCTCTCCGATTGTTGTTGAATCACGATCTTAGTAATATCTTTAATTAATTGTTGTGCAGTTACTCCACCGAAATATTTCTCACCTGATATACCGCTCAAACTTAATCGCCTGATCGCAGCAAATCGAACTCTAAAAAATTCATCTAAATTATTTGAAAAAATCCCTATAAAGCGTAATCTATCTAGTATAGGAACAGTATCGTCTGCTGCTTCTTGTAGTACCCGAGCATTAAAAGCCAACCAGCTTTTTTCTCTGTCAATATATTTTTGTTCAAACACTTCTTAATTATTTTAAATCTCTAGGGAATAGTACTTTTTTTGTTTTGCCATTACTGATAGATTCCCAACTATCAGTCCCGAATTCTATGTGAACATATCCGGCTGTTGGCACATTATCAATGTAAATATCCCCAAATTTATTCACAAAATTCGTAATAGCCTCGTTATGACCAAAAATAATTATGTTATCATAACCATTACTATATAATTTAATAATCTTTTCTAATTTTCTTTCATCAAAAGTGTAAAGTTCATCATTATATACGATGCTTTCCAGGGGATAATTTATATTTTGGGCAAATATCAGAGCTGTTTCCATTGCTCTTTCGGCTGTACTACTCCAAATTGTGTATGTTTTTGGAAGATCACTACTGATATTGGAAGATACCAAATGTGCACTTTGCATCCCCTGTGAAGTTAACGGTCTGTCCTTATCATGCAGAGGTGCTTCCCAACTGGATTTTGCATGCCTAATTAAAATTAGATTTTTCATATATCGTTGCTATTTATTATTACCTCACATTATAAAAATTAAATTATGGGGGAAATCTATTGCGCTTCTTTGTAGAAAATCAAGTTGAAAATCTTTTAAGACATACAATTTACAAAAAAGATTAGAAAAACTGAATTTAATTTTGCTTTGATGTTTTTATTAAGATTTACATTCGATGATTTTAATCTGGAAACAAAAAACAACACAAAAAGCTGCAAACCAATAACATACAAAAAATAATTTATAGTTTTATAATATTATTGTTAAAAAAACAACGCAGAATTACAATACTGTATTACAGACTAACACAAAAATAATTATTCATAAAATTATTGATTGTTAAGTAATTACACAGAAATTCTCTTTGTCTTTACATTATTATTATCATTAAATATATTTTACTTCATCAAGTAAAAATAATTAACATTTTTAAGTAAATAGAAAAATTGAATGATATTAAAAAATTAACAAAACATTTGTTTTTTTCCAAAATAAATTCTTACATCAAAAACTCTTCAACGAGTATTTAGGCTATTCAAGGACAAACATATTGTATTCATTACATTCTTTCTAAATTTGGTTTAACAATAAGTTAGATATTAGATTTTTACCCAAACAAAAACTAATATTAAAAAGACCTACAAATTTGAAATAATAGATATTTTTTTGATTTACTACCCAAATCTGAATCAAATTAATAAAGCATACATTTTGATTTAATCCCAAATTGAAATCAAAATGATTAACTAAACCTACTCAGTTTATATTGGTTATGATTCATAGAATATATGTTTGATTTTTTACCCAAATCTAATCAAATTAATATTACAGCATATTCGTTTCTAACTAGTTACAATTTTAAAATACTTTTTTGATTTAAATCCCAAATCTGAATCAGAAAATAATTGACGCAAACCTATTTACTATTTGAAATTCAAAGCATGTTTTTTGGTTCTGATCAAATCTAAATCCATTATGACCAATGCTAAAATCTGAATTATAAGGTTTAATGCCTTTTTGATTAGTTAAACATTAACATTAAAAAAAATATATGGAATTGAACATTACTTTAAAAAACACAGATTGCAATTTTACATCCCCCAATTTACGATATAATTCATTGACGTTTAAATCATTTGGGAAGACTATTTATTTTGCATTAGCCTTTTTTGTTATTACATTTTCTTCGTTTTCACAATCAAATAACTGTTCGGCAAAATTGATTGTCGAAGATGACGGAAATGTAGACAGCGCAGCAGCCAATGGTGTATTGTACAACATGATAATTACCAATAATGGTTCTTTTATAGATAGCTATACTTTATCTTCGGTAAATGTTAATTCCACTTCTCAAAATCCTGATGATAGTGCTACCAACAACAATGTACTTTTGAATACAGCTTTTCTGGATTCGCAGAAAAATGTAATTATAGAGATTACTGTGAATCCTGGAGAATCAGTATCCTTTTATTCAAAACTAACAGTTCCAGTTGGCACTACTCTTGCAAAATGGTCAAATAACAAAATAATTGCTACCTCAACAAAATGTAAGACTTACAAAGTTGAGACCATTTTGCGTACGTATGTTTTAAATCCAAATAACGATTAGTATTTATTTGATTTTTTTCTTTCCCCTTAAACATTTTATCATGAAGAAAACTATACATTATTTTGAAAATTGTATGGAATATAAAGAAAAATGGTGCTTGATAATACTACTAATATTATTCAGTAATTTTTCATTTGGACAAACAATAACTCCTTCAAAAACAGTAACAAATAGTACCACAAATTGTGGCACAATTGATGTTAAACTTGATATAACTGGTACAAATCCTGGTAGCAGAAACGCTGACGTTATTTTGGTGATAGATGTTTCGGAGAGTATGAATTATACAATTCCTAATGATTCCAAAAAGCCAATGCAATATGCAAAAGATGCTGCAAAATCATTCATTAATGCTGCTTCATCAAATCCAAATAACAGAGTTGCAATTGTATCCTATGGAACTTTGGGAAAAGTAGAAATCGGCTTAACTTATCTGGATACTGCAGGAATAGCAGCCCTTTTTACCAAAATAAACAATCTGACATCTACAGATTATACCAATATGCAAGATGGTATTGTAAAGGCAAGCACTGAATTGAACAGCCATGGTAGATTTGATTGTGCTACTGCCAGAAGCATTGTCTTTCTTACTGATGGAATTACTAACAGAACCGGACCTACGGCCAGCATTGCTTGTAGTGTCCCAAGTAAAACCACTACTTGTGTTCTCACAGCAATAGAAGCTGCTAACGCGGCGAGAAAGACTACAGTATCATCTGTCGATTATTATAATCAAATATTCGCAATTGGTTTATTGGGAAGTGTTACTGGAAATATTGACACTAACGGAAGCCAAAGAAATATAGCAAAATATACACTTGATATGATTCAGGGTGGTACAAATCAGGCAACAATAACTTATCAAGGATCTGATTTAACTAATATCTATAACAACATTGCTACACAACTGACTTGGGTTGCACAAAATTTACTTGAAAAAGAGACTATTCCTAGTGGATATACTATCAGCGACATCACGACATCAAAAGGTATTGCTTCTTCATCAGGACAACAAATTAATTGGAATATAGATATATTAAATTCAGAGACAATTACTCTAAATTATAAATTAACTCCACCAAGTACCATTTGTGGAAACCAGATTGTTAGCACTTCTTCACTTGATTATACCAATTCAAGCTGTAAACCGGAATCAAAAGCAATAACAACAACTTCAATAAACATACCTTGTCCAAAGCTTACATTAGCATCTAAAACTGATATCAATTGTTTTGACGGCACCGATGGAACCATAACATTAAATGATGCGACTGGAGGTACTGGCCCTTACACATATGATTGGTCTGATGTTACAACTTCTCCGGAACCAAAAAACAGAACTGGACTTAAAGCTGGAACTTATACAGTTGTTGCCAAAGACAGTAATGGATGCAGTACGTCTCCACTAGTTGTTGAAATTACACAACCTGCAACTACAATTAGTGCAACGGCAGTAATCGTAAATAACAATAATTGTATTGGTTGTAGCAACGGTTCTATAGATCTTACCGTTACTGGAGGAACATCACCTTACGAATTCTCATGGTCAAATCAAGCTACAACAGAGGACATTTCAAGCTTACCAAAAGGATCATACAGTGTTGAAATCAAAGACAAAAATGGTTGTAGAGTAAGTTATAATTTCACGATTTCTGAATCCGGTATTTCTATAACCAAAGATGGAACTTATGTCGACAAAAATCAAGATGGCGTTACAAATGTTGGCGACGTTGTTACTTATAATTTTGTAATTAAAAATACAGGAAATGTAGCGCTTACCAATATTACACTTACCGACAACGATGCAACAATTACTGGCGGACCAATTTCAACATTGGCTGCTGGAGCAACAGATTCAGCCACATTTATTGGTTCGCACACTATTACTCAAGAAGAAATCAATTCAGGATATGTTTACAACTTAGCGATTGCAAATGCTAAAGATCCAGAAAACAAAATAGTAACAGATATTTCTTCCGATCCTACACCTTGTACTGCATGTCCTATCAAAAATGATTGCCCTGATTGTACGATTACAGCTTTAAATCAAGGTCCTGAATTATCAGTTATAAAAACTTCAACAACCAGCAATTATAGTAAAGTTGGAGATATTATTAATTATACTATAACCATCAAAAACACTGGAAATCAAACTTTACATCAAATTATTGTAAAAGATCCATTAACTGGATTAAACGCTACCATTGAAGTTTTAGAAGTAGGTGCCAGCAAAGAGTATTCTCAAAGTTATATTGTAACGCAAAATGATTTAACCAATAATTCTGTTACTAACGTAGCAACTGCTGAAGGATTAACTCCCAACAATACCCTTATCAAAGCAACAGATGACGAAATAGTAAAAAAGAAAACAAATTTGATTGATGCTGTTGATGATAATGCTGGAACAATTGTAGGTGTAAATCAAATCACAGCAAATGTAATTAATGTTTTCACCAATGATACTCTGAATGCAGTAACCTTAAATCCATCGGATGTAATTTTGACTACTGTTAATTCAAATCCCTATTTACAATTAAACGCAAATGGTTCTATCGATGTATTGCCAAATGCACCTATAGGTACACAAACATTAACTTATCAAATTTGTGAAAAATTAAATACCAGCAACTGTAATACTGCTATTGTAACTGTAAATATAACAGCTCCAAGCATGACTATAACAGGCCAAGCAATTTGTGTCAATGATGTGCCATATCTTAGTTATAAAGCAACTGCTAATAATTTCACTCCCGTGAATGGATTAACATTAACCTGGACAGATAGCAAAAATAATATTGTTTCCACAATGACTAATTTACCATTGACAGGAAAGGTATTATGGCCAGGTGCTGCAGTTGATGCAAATGGTAATGGAATAGATTGGCCAGGTTGGGTATTAATCGATGGCAAATGGAGTCAGGCTCCTGATGGTTTTGAAAACATTAGACCAACAGCTTTATTAACATTCACATTAAATCCAACTGAAACCATTACCGTCAATTATCCGCCTGCAGATCCATATTGTACCTCAAGACCAACATTTAAAATTGATGCAGTTGATGATGTTGCCGGACCTATAGATGGTATTAATGGAGCAACAAATATTTTAAATGTATTCAAAAACGACACCTTAAATACAGAGCTTGTAAATCCAGCAGATGTTACTTTAACTCTAGTAACCCCAGATCCTACTGGTTATATGACTATGAATCCAGATGGTTCAATAGATTTAAAACCTGGAACACCAGCTGGTACTTATACTTTGGTATATCAAATTTGTGAAAATGCCGATATTGGAAATTGTGACACTGCTACAGTAACTATAACTGTTATTTGTAATAGTTCAACCAAAGTTGATGGAATTGTATTCAATGCAGCTACAAAAGCACCTTTAGCAAATGTGCCTGTAACCCTAATTCCTCAGGGAACCACAACTGGACCAACCCTTATCAGAATTACAGATGCAAAAGGATATTACAATTTTACAGGAATGATTGCCGGGGCGTATTTAGTACAAGTCCAAGATGCTAATTTAAATAGTGTTTATCAATTATATCCAGTAGATTCTAGTTTGTTTTTTACAACATTAGAAACTTGTAAATATCAAACACATAATTTTGGATATGACAAATCAGATTTACCTGTTCTGGGTGATTTTGTATGGTATGATTTAAATAATAATGGTATTCAAGATGAGTGGTTTGATGCTAATAACGATAATTTGGTCACTAAAAATATACCGGATGCAAATGGAGCATTTGATTATAGCAAATGGGAATGGATTGACCTTAACGGTGATGGAAGTTACAAGGGCGCATCAAATGTTGGAGAATTAAATGCCGCTGGTTTTGGTAATGCCAAATCTCCAAACATATTTATAACAGGACCAAATAATTATTCAGATACAGTTATTATTGGTATTCAAGGCTTTTGGAGAAATAGACCTACAGCGGGAGTCTATGGTGATTATATAGCTGAGTTAAAAATGGATAATAACTTAGGTGCACAATCATCCGCGATAGCCGCAACTGGATTGGTAAAAGTTTTACCCGCCACTACTAGTAAAAAAACAAATTCAACTACTGCTAAAGCATTAAGTTTTGAAGTATGCGGCGTTACAAATAAAAATCCACAATCTGCTACTATAACTGCTACTAATCAAGTTAATCTGGATTTAGATTTTGGTATTACTTGTAAAATGTTTGCTGATATTCAAGCAAAGGATGATGCATATAATGTAGTCCAATGTTCTATTGGTAGTGAAATTAGAAATGCACTAAGCAATGATTTATTGAATGGTCAACCCGCCAATATTACCGATTTTAAATTTAAATTATTAACTGATTTGTCCCAACACATAGCCATTGACAACAACGGAAATATATCTTTTACAAATGGTGTTGCAGCAGGTGAATACTCTTTTGACTACCAAGTTTGTGAAGCGGCAAATCCTACAAATTGTTCAACAGCAACAATTAAAATCAATGTGGCTGCTATAGAACCTATAACAATTACAAGCGCAACATGTAATGCAGACACTACACCTGTTGATTTATCAAAATTATTACCTATAGGCACACCAACTAATGGTACTTGGGTTGATTCTGACAACACAGGAGGATTAGTTGGAAATATTTTAAATGCTGTAGGTATTCCAGTCAACAGATACAAATTTGAATATAAAATAGCTGGAGATTGTCCAAGAAGTATATTCTTAACCATGGACATCAATGATGACTGTAAAGTACTTCCTTGCAAAAACATAATTATACATAATGCTCTTTCTGCAAATGATGATGGTAAAAATGATTATTTCCAAATAGAAAATCTGGAAAACAACGATTGTTATAAAAACTTTAGAGTCGAGATTTACAATCGTTGGGGAATTTTAGTATTCGAAAGGGATAATTACAACAACGAAGGCAATGCTTTTAGAGGGCTATCAGAAGGTAGAACAACTATCAATAAAAATGAGGGTTTACCAACAGGAACCTATTTTTATATCATTAATTACGACACCGTCGACGGCATTGGAACTACTCAAAAAATTAAAAAAGATGGTTATTTATATTTAGTGAGATAACTCAACCATTTGGCCCAAAAAAGCCATTAACCTCAAACTAAGTGCTATGAAATAATAGCCATTTTTAACCGACAAATAGCTAATTATGAAAACAAAACTATTTTCTATCATCATACTCTTTACAACCATTGCAAGTTTTGGGCAGCAAGATGCTCAATATACCCAGTATATGTACAATACAATAAATGTAAACCCAGCTTATGCAGGTTCTAGAGGAGCGCTAAGTGTTTTTGCATTACATCGTACACAATGGGTAGGTCTTGATGGTGCTCCTGTTACAAATACAGTCTCCGTTAATACGCCTTTTAACAGTAGTAATTTAGGTGCTGGTTTTTCAATCGTAAATGACGAAATAGGACCATCTACCTCTAATTCTATATCGGCCGATATATCTTATACCGTGCCTGTGTCAGAATCTTTTAGATTATCATTTGGTGTAAAAGGAACTGCAAATATTTTCGATATTGATGTAACCAAATTAAACCCTGGCGATGAAACGGACCCGCAATTTCAAAATATGGATAACGATTTTTCTCCTAACATAGGTGCGGGTCTTTATTTGCATTCGGATAAAGCATATGTAGGATTTTCAATTCCAAATTTCTTAGAAGTTGATAAGTATAATGACAATGATGTTGCCATTTATAAAGAAAAAATTAATTATTACCTGATTGGAGGTTATGTATTTGATTTATCACAATCTGTAAAATTCAAACCTGCTTTCATGACAAAATTAGTTGAAGGATCTCCTTTGCAAGTTGATGTTTCTGCCAATTTTATGTTCATTGATAAATTAACTGCTGGTATATCCTATAGATGGAGTTCGGCGGTGACAGCCATGGTAGGATTTCAAATTTCTGATGCTTTCTACGTAGGATATTCTTATGACTTTGAAACTTCAGAACTTCAGAACTATAATTCGGGATCACATGAGTTCTTTTTACGATATGAAATTTTCAAGAAAAACAACAAAATGACAACTCCAAGATTCTTCTAACTAAATCAACTTATTGTTTTTCTATGAGACAATAATAACCAAAGACTTTATAGATTTTTCTAAAACCACACATTATGAAAAACAGTACTATACTTTATATAATCATACTCAACCTTTTTGTAGTATCAATATATGCTCAAAAAGGTAAAATCGCAAGTGCAGACAAAAAATATGATAAATATGCCTACATCGATGCGATAAAAACGTACGAAAGAGTTGTTCAAAAAGGCTATGAATCACCAGAAATATATAAAAAAATTGGTAATTCTTATTTTTTCAATTCCCAGTTAGACGAAGCCAGTAAATGGTATGGAAAACTATTTGCTTTAGATACCGAACTTGATCCGGAATATTACTATCGCTATGCGTACTGCTTAAGATCTGTGGGACAAAATGATAGAGCAAAGGATATTTTGAAAATCTATAATGAGAAAACTGATAACAAAGGAAAAGGAGCCTATTATCCTAAAGAGGTAAATTATTTAGATAAGATAAAAGAAAATTCAGGAAGATATAAAGTAAAAGATGCCGGAATCAACACCCAATATACTGATTATGGAAGTTCTTTTTATAATGACAACAAACTAGTTTTTACAACAGCCAGAGATACTGGAAGTTTAGGACAAAGAAGACATTCCTGGACTAACCAATATTTTACAAATCTATATGAAGCTACCTTAACCACTGATTCATTAACTCCAGGAAAACCAAATAAATTTTCTCGAAAAGTTAAATCAAAGTTTCACGAATCCAGTGCCATTTTTTCTAGAGATGGAAAAACAATGTACTTTACTCGAAATAATTATTTAGATGGAAAAAAAGGTAAGAATGAAGAGAAAGTTACTTTAGTAAAAATATATAAAGCAAGTTTTGTCAATGATGATTGGACAAATGTAACTGAATTGCCATTTAACAGTAACAATTTCAGCACTGCACATCCGGCATTAAGTCCCGACGAAAAAACTTTGTATTTTGTCTCGGATATGCCTGGAACTTTAGGAGAATCTGATATTTTCAAAGTTAGCATCAATGATGATGGTAGTTATGGAATTCCGGCAAATTTAGGCAATGTAATCAATACTCCGGGGAGAGAAACTTTTCCATTTGTAACTGATGAAAATGAAATCTATTTTGCTTCAGATACTCATCCGGGCCTTGGTGGTTTAGACATATTTGTTTCCAAAATAAATCCTGACGGAACATTTGATGAGGTTCGAAATGTAGGCGCTGATGTCAATTCTAATAAGGATGATTTTGCTTATTTAATTAATACAAAAAACCGAATTGGATTCTTCTCCTCCAATCGAGATGGCGGGAAAGGATTTGACGATATCTATCAGTTTTTAGAAACCCGAAGACTTCCTCCAATTTGTAAACCAGAATTGAATGGTGTTGTAACCGAATCAAAATCTGGACAAATAGTTCCTAATGCGAAACTAACACTTTATAACGACCAACATAAAGAAGTCAACACCGCACAATCAGATGATAAAGGTTATTATTCATTTTTTGTCGAAAAGCAAAATACCTACAGTGTAAGAGCTTCGAAAAAAGATTATAAATCTGATGAAAAAACAACGACAATCGGTGAGTTAGATTGTAAAACAGAATTGAATCTAGTACTTGAAGATTCCATCTGTAAAGTAGCTGTTGGAGATGATTTAGGAAAATGTTTTGGTATAAAATGGATTTACTTCGATTTAGACAAATCAAATATTAGAAGAGAAGCTGCATTGGATTTAGCTAAAATATTAGATGTAATGGCCGAATATCCAAACATGAAAATTGATATCCGATCTCATACTGATAGTCGCGCTTCTTCCAAATACAATCAAGGTTTATCACAACGAAGAGCAAAATCAACAAGAGATTGGTTAATCAAAAATGGAATCAGTCCTGACAGACTTACTGCAAAAGGTTATGGAGAAACCCAATTAGTCAATCGTTGTTCTGATGGTGTGAAATGTACAGAAGAAGAACATCAGCAAAACAGACGCAGTGAATTTGTAATAACGGCTTTATAAAATCTTAATTCTAAAAACAAAAAAACTACCTCAGCGGTAGTTTTTTTGTTTTATGGTAAAATCTTATTTCTAAATTTTTACAAATATATTAGTATAATACTTTTTACCGTTTGCGGGATTCTCACGGATCGAAATTCCGAAGTGAGTAAAATCTCCTTCAATATTTTGTTTGTGATCTTCGCTTTTTAACCAAGCATCAAAAGCTCCTTTTGCACTATTGTAATTGTAAGCGATATTTTCACTTACTTTTTTTGCTCCTAAGACTTTCATAATATTTGTAGAACGAGCATCAAAATCATCATGATTTACAACATTATTTGCAATCATATATTCATCATGTTCTTCAGATTTATATGAAACATGATTGATTTTTTCTAAAGGATTTAATCCAATACTAACCCTGTAATTATTGATCAAGGTCATTGTTTCTAATTCTACTGCAGAATAATCATAATTTAAAACAATTGCTGGAGTTTGAGCAGTTTCTGTTGACTCAGTATTATCATCGGTAGTACATGAAACTATTGAGCCCAAAATAATAGCAAAAAGGGAAAGTCTAAAA
>Ga0308157_10006402_pt1 | contig 14132 bp, 15 predicted proteins | sample PhyBR1_FD_201035 | JGI IMG/M metagenome (GOLD analysis project Ga0308157, IMG submission 201035) | Phyllosphere microbial communities from UC Gill Tract Community Farm, Albany, California, United States - DLSLB.R1 | ecosystem: Host-associated > Plants > Phyllosphere > Unclassified | place: USA...
TCTCTATTAAACTTCCGATAGAGTTATATTTTAAAAAATAAATAAAAATCAATGCAATAAGCTGAAAAACAACAAAATGAATAAATGAAGCATTTATTTGCATGAAATAAGAAAAGTGATTCTTTTCTTTCTCAAATTTGGTGCTAAGTGAAAGTTTGAGTTTTTCATTGCCTACCGATAACCACATAGCGTAGCCAGCGAGCGTAAAGCCTAAAAGAGATGGAAGGATTGTTAATGGATCAGCCATCCAAGCTTCATTGTTTGACCAATGTTTAATACATAAAAAAGTAATAACGAGTGGGATAAGACAATAATATGAAGCCCAAAATGCACGAAAGCCACCATAAGATTGCCAGTACATTTTATATATATTCAAGGGCTTCTTAGTCATTAATTATCATCTACTTTTTCAATTTATTAACGATCTCAACGGCTTTAACTTTGAGGAAATCTAAAGCCGTCATCTTTGAGGTGTCATATTTATCTCGTTCAATAAAAGGCGTTTCATCGGTGCTTTTATCCTTGTTTGTTAACCCTGTCTCAGGGTCTACATCAGTATAAACAACCTTACCATTATGTGCAGCAACTCGAATTTGATTTTTTGTGGTATCACTCGGCTGAAGAAAGTGTTTGTCTTGGGCTATAAGTTTTTTCTCAAAAATTTTAGCATTTTGCTGTTCCATCTCTTCAAGTATCCCTTGTTCAAAGTCTTCAAAATCATGTGGGTTAGGACGATAGATAATGAGATCAAGACGCTTTAAGGTTTTAGAGTTCAAAATTTGATTCAACGTTGATTCATCTGGAAAAATCGTAATATCAATTGCAGTAAACTGTTCTACGATGTCCTTAGGGGAAAATAAAAATTTAAAAAATTTCGCTTGTAGCTTAGGGCCAAATGCACCATCTTTATCGCGTGCTTCCGATACGAGGATGTGCTCTCTTGGGAAAAAGATAAAATAAAATTGTTTCCCATTCGGTTTAAGATCATCAGGGATTTTAATTTCATCAATTTCATCTTGTTCGGCAAGCTTACCAGTTTCGATATTTACCCAGCTATCTGGATCTATATTATTATATTTAGTAATTTCACCTATAAGCCCATCAAGAGGTTTATCCTCATTTATTGCCCATAGCCGACTAAGTTTCGCAGATGTATTGCCACCTAAAGGTATCTTTCTGTTCTTCTCGTAAGCAGTAAAAAATAGGTCAACATATACTTGTTGAGTAGGGTGAGGGTGAACTTTAATATTTAACGCACTATAATCAACACTTAATTTACGACCCACCTTTAACTCCCTATTATTCAATTTATTATAAAAATAAAGTTTCATTATCTTTGCATAACAGCACACTATCAGCAACTATAAAGAAGGTCACAATGAGTGACCTTTTCGCTATGGAGAGTTTTTTTTCAAAATGAATGATATATCTTCAGGCTCTGCAGCAGAAAATGCCCTTTCAGTAAATAAAGTTTTTAAACCGTTGACTACATATTTATCCAATGACTCCAAATTTAGTTTTTTCAATAGACTAAATTTTTCAATGTAACTCACTAACTTTTCACTTTTAATAACTGCATAAAAAGCCATACACAGAGTTTCATGCTGGGTTAAATAGGATAAGAATGTATCAACCACAACGTTTAAATCAATGTGATGTGGATTCTTATCTATAAAGTCAAAGATAAAAATAAAATACTCAAAGTATAAGTTTTCTTCGAAATTAGCCCGTGTAGAATCGGAAACATTTTTATACTTGTCTTGAATTATGGTTACCAATAATGCCTTTGCTGATAAATCAGCGTAAGGCGGACGAAAGCCATGCACAGGTAATTTGAGAGCACGTGTTAAATCTAAAGAAAAAGCTTTAAAAAACTCTTCGCCCGAATGAGAATGTAAATCTTCGTAATTGTAACGAAAAGATAATGATGAAGCTTTACGGTTTTTTTCATCTAAAAACTTGAATAATTGACTATAAAAATTTTGTTTTTGAGACTCGGTAATTTGTTCTTGAATTAAATCAGCTTGTTGTTGAGTAATAATACGTTGCCCATCAGCAATGTCATTCCCCCTTTTAATTTCTTCTTTCTGATCCGCAATCTCTACTCGTTGAGCCTGTAATTCTTTACGTTGTAAATATAATGATGCAACTAAAAATGCAAAAGCTAGTCCGCTAAATAAAGTATTTAACGAACCATAACTGTCTCCGAAAGCCCCAAATTGATCACCAATTGCTTGAAATTGCGTTTTCTCAGTTTCTTCATCTTCAGATTTGGGTACAGTAGGTTCAGTTTTAGGGATCACACCGGGTTTATAGGGAATTATAATCTGTGTTATTTGTTCTGGCGGGGGGGAATCCTTCCAAAATAGATATCTTGGAAATAACACCCAAATTGAAATAATTAAGCATATTCCAGTGCTTATAAAAATTAATTCTATATGCCCAGATTTTAATTTTTTATTTTCCTTTTTAGTCTCTGACATTACTTATCTCATCACCTGATAACGACACACAGACTCACCACATCGTGCATGATTAACTGCTGTACCATCCTCAAAAGTCATTGCATCTATATCCGAACCTTTAACTATACTTGAATATAAACCAGCTCCGATTTCTCCACCCAATAAAGCTCTCGTGATACGTTGGCCATCTTCAAATACGGCAAAAGCTTTTTGTGGATTACCAGCATCATACTTCCATGCTACATCTACAAACTCACGGCTTAAACTCAGTTCCAAACCATTACGTTGATCTTCACTGAAGTAATAGGTTGTCATTGGCTCACCATTTTGGTTAGCACCAGACTCTTTTTCAACGACAGGCAAGCCAACGGAAGCGATAATTTCCTCATCATTTTTCAGGTCAACTCTTGCTACTGGAGAAGTGAAGTCCACTGTAGGAAGTTCAAATTGCGGTAGGTCTTGTTCTTCTTGTTCAGCTATATTTTTTTTAATTTCAGTTTGCTTTTTATCGAACTCAGCTTGTGCCGTATTAGTGACATTTTGAGCTTCATTTGAACATGCCGTTAATGTTAAAAGTGAAATAATTAGCGGATAAATTCTTTTCATAATGAATAGTTTATAAAAATAGTACCTCGCTATTTTGCCATAACAGCACATTAGCGACAACCTGAAAATGGAAAGCTAGACTCAACATAGCTTTCCTAAGAGTAAAATTAAGTTGGGAGGGTTAAGTTTCTGCAGTTGTATTTTCTCGAGTCTTATTTTCTTTCTTTTCATCTATTTGATCTACAGCCAAACTGACAATAGGAGCATTAGCTGCAATGTCAATCGAGACTTTTACAACAGAAGGAGTAGAGTCGGGGAGTAATAATTGTTTTGTTGAATCAGAAGGACTCGAAACTTCTTCTGCCTTATTCATTAAGGTCTCTAGATCTTTTTCATAATTCGGATTTATACGGTTCATTTTTGGAAGCTCTAAAGCATTTTTATGTTTCGCCATAAAACGCATAAATAACCAACCTAAATAAATTTGACCAAAAATGTATATGATTAAAACAATGAAAAATGGAATCAAAGAGGTTTTAGCGATGGATTCAGGGAAAAACCAAAAGGGGATCATCGCTATAAAGTATGAAAGTATGCCATTAAAACCAAATACTCGTTCGCCCAATTTAGCACGGGCTTTAGCCGTGGACTCATTTAATTCACTGCTTGGTATAAGTGTAAATGTTTCATCATTGAATTTTAAAAACTCTCGACTATTGTGAAATGCTTTAATTGCAACTTTGTCATTTTCAAACCCACTTAGATAGATCAAAAGTAGAAGATGTGTTTCATTTGTTTTTAAATCTCTCTGATATTTAAGGACTTTTTTTCGGTATTGAAATACTTTTTTCTCTGAATCTAAATAGTCATTAGAGTCAATTTTTTTCTCAAGCTTTTTGATTTCTTTATCAATAATTAATTCATAAATACTAAAAAGATCTTTTGCTATTTCTGTCTTTTTAGCAAATTGAAAAATCCATAAAAATAAAGCAATAACAACAATACTTGAACCAATAAAACTTGGAATTGGATAATTTTGTAAAAGGAATTTTAGAATTTCAATCATATTATATTTTATAAAGTGTTAATGTGCCGTTATCTTGGCATAAGGGCACATTATCATCAACAGAATTTAATCAAAAGAACTTAATTATTTTGAAGGAAAGTAATAGGAAGTTATTCATTAAGTATATCAATCTTTACTCTAGATAAACTTAAAAGCCTTTCAGCATCATTGTACTTCTCATAATGTCTTGATATTTTAAAAATAATCAATGATATTAATATAATTGTTAGTGATATTGGAACTATGAAGTTTAGTAAGTTTACTGATCCATTCTTTACGGAAGGATCAAATGTAAGAAATAATATGAAAATAAAGTTTAATATAATTCCAATATTCCATATCCAATTAATCGATTTACGCTTCTTTTCGAAATCTGTATAAATATTTTCATTAATAATTTTTAATTTGTTTTCATTTGAATCATAAGTTAAAAGTCCTTTACAATTTTTATATAGGATTAGAGCCTCAGAAGAGTTTTCGTAAAGATTAAGATACTTTAAAATATTTAAATTTTTTTCATCAATCTTTAGGTCATTTTGAAAAATTAAAGCTTTTTTTCTATGCTCTATTACTTTTAATTCTTCATCACTGTAATGTTCATTGTCAATTTTAGAATCCAAAATTTCAAATTCTGCCTGATTTTTTCTATTTAATAAATGGTTGAAAAAGTTGTATTGGTCTAGTTTGGTATATATTTTTTTCAAATAAAACATTACTGAAAAATAAAAGAAACCTAACCAAATTGTAAAAATTAGGGGGTGGGATTCAATTAGGAATTTGATGAAGTTCTGCATTTTACTAACTCATTTAAATATTGGGATAAATATCAATTAAGACCTAAGGTTGAGTGTTTTTATTTATTTTACCTAGTTGTCTAAGATTTTTTAAATGAGATGTTATCTGAGGTAATTTAACCTCATCTTCCTTAGAAGAAAATTTTCCCTCTTTGTGCTGATTAAAATATATAGGAATAAGTGATTTACGAATATTTAACTGTTCCTCGTCAGACATTCGGTTAATAAATGGCTCTAAAGCTGCAAGTTGTAAATATGTACGGTGGTTTTCTTGATAACACTCATAATGTTTCGATGCTTGCTTAGACAAATAGAGTGCTAAAACAAAGAACATAATTGATATAGTAAGCCTAGCCATAAGAGTATAATAGTAGTTACTATCCATATTTATTGGTAATCCCCAATGCTCAATGATAGGGATTAATATGACTGTGACAGTAGTTCCAATTGCAGCCAAAATTGAAAAAGTTGTGTATCTGCGATAGTTCTGATATTCCAATTTTTCTTCTTTTGCTTTTTTTGCATAATTTTGCGTTAAACCATAAATACCAGCACGCTCAGCTAATGCAGAAAAATTTTGATAACTCTTTTTAGCTGTTTCATAAGAGTCATTAATTTCTTTAATTTTTTTATTATAATCCTCTTTTAGTAATGCGATTTCTTTATTGAGTTCTTCATTTAATTCTGAAGCTTTTGATCCAATTAAATTGTTAATCTTATTAGAATAGTCATCGATTTCTTGTGTTAATTTGAAATTGTTTTCTCTTAATTGCTCTAATCCTTTTTTTAAGTTTGAAATTTCTATTGTAGATGTACTGATTGATTGGACGATATTTTGTTTTTCTAGATTGAAATCCTCTTTGAGAAATTTAAGATCATTTTTAAAACCACTAATTAAACTTTGTCTTTCATGGATAAGCTTCTGGTTTATAGTTTCGGTTTCTTTTTCTATTATTGATCTAAACTCTTTACTTATACTTATCTGGTATTGAGAGAGATTAAGTTTTAATGCTTTAATAATTTCTTTAAAACTTTTAATACATGCTGAATAAAGAGCCTTAGTTTTTCTATTAAATTCTTTAAAAATGTTATCAATTGTTAGTAAATGATCATTATTTAATATTTGAATATTACTTTTAAACAAATTTTCTAGTTCTTGTTCTGTGGAACGCAATTGGTTAGTATAGTTTTCAATATCAGTCATAAACTTGGAGTTTAAGGTTAATCCAATCTCAAAATCAAAAGATTCTATTATGGAGTCAATATCTTCAAAATATTCCAAAAATTTTGTGCTGACAGTGTTGTAATCTTTTTCTAATATTATTAGGAATTTAATGACTGGGAGAGTATTAACTAGATTACTATTATCTAAAATAACTTTTATACGAGAAAGATTATTGTTGTATCTATTGCCTGCATTTTTAAAGTTCACCTGGAGTTGATGAAGATAACCTCTTAAATAATTTTTTTCATACGTAGTTTCCATAAATCACCCCAAAAACAAAAACTTATAAAAATTAATTGGCAGTATCTTGACATAACAGCACACTATCGGCAATATAAAAAAGCACCGCAAAATCGGTGTATAGGCGTGGAAACCTATAAACACACTCAAAGGGCAGAATTAATCACCGCTCTATGCGGATTTTTTTTGCTTAAAAAAAGTCGCATCTGCTAGACTTGTCATGGTAGATCGGCAGGGCAGTCTTTGACTGGCCGTTTCTTTGAGTGCGGTATTTCCACCCCTGTCGGTCTGCCACCATTCCGTGGAAAGAATGGCGGTAGGTTTCAAACCTATACTCAAAGGAATTTAGTCATGAAAAGACAAATTCAAGCCCGTGCTTCTGCACACTTCAAAAATGCTCACATCATCGAGCACACGCCAATTTATGACTTAGCTGCCTACGAGCAACGCCTTAAAAAACGTAAACTGCACCAAACTTTAAAAAATCTATTTGAAAGCCTGACTTTTGTTTGCATGGCGCTTTTAACCTTTTCTATTTTATTTTTAGGGGAATAAGCGCATGACTTTAAATGACAACATTATCCCGTATGTGCCCATTGCCCCGCGTGTTCAGGCAACCAATCCAAAGAGCCAGCTCCTTTGTGAGAAACTTTTCGAGCTCATCGACCGCTGTGTTCAAGCACAGTTATGTTTCAACCACGATACAGCCAAAGGGCGCTTGTCCATTAGTCCAGACCAAATTAATGACCTGCTCAATGAAATGGTAAAAACTGAACAGTCGAATCAAGTCATTGATATTGAAGTGCTAAAAGCATCGCTTCCTGACCTGATTTATCCTATGTTTAAAGGGGAGCATACCGTTTCCAGTCCCATCTGGAACAATACGGAAATCCGTGTTTGGCAATTTCAATTAAATCAAATTGAGAGGGCTAACCACATGCAAACAATTGATAAAGAATTACTTTTAGACCAATCCTTGTCCACACTCCGTATTTGGAGACAGTCTTTAGAAGCAGCGGGAAATGATAAAGAAGTAATTTATCTGAATAACGATCTGATTAATAAGCTGATGGATCTGGAGCAAAAATTAGAGCTCATCCAAAGTGAAATAGAGGATTAATAAAAAAGCCCACTGAAAAGTGGGCTTTTTATTGGCTGCTATTTTATTTTTCAGACTCTTTGGCCATAACTTTACCCAGCCCAAGTAAGGCTTCCTGAGCTTCAGGGCTTAGCTGTCGGTATGCCTTTAGCAACACACTTTCCTCGCTAGTCAGTCCAGAGAACTCAGGGTCAATCCCAAGCAGCACATAACGAATATCAATGCCTTGCTCATGCAGTTTAGCCAAGTACACCCATTGATCAGGGACTTTATTCCGCACGTAATTGCCCAGTGTATTTTCATGTGCCCCAATTTCACGGCTCAGTGATTTTGCTCGCAATTTATTTTTTTCTAATTCCGATTTAAAGCGATCAGAAATGATGGCGGACAGCTCATCATAATTTTCGGACATAAATATCACCTTTAACTATTGAAAGGACATAATAATGTGCTAAAGTGTGCCTTAGCATACCACTATGTCCTAGGATACTGTATGAGCACATCAAATTCACCTTTTAATACGACACGTTCAATCAAATTGGACGGTGGTCGTGTTCGATGTGTGGTCTATCTTCCCAAAGAAGAGGCTGTATGCACAGCAAATTCGCAAGATGCACAAGTCATTTCCTTTTGTAGAAATTGTCGGTGAACCAGGAACAGGTAAGTCCACTTTATTAAATTTTTTGTGGAAGTTATTTGGACGTATTAATTATGAAGGGCTAGATCCAGCAAAGTCCTCAAAGTCTGGTTTGTTGCGTACATTCAGACAAGTTTCAAATTTACCAATTGTACTGATTGAGTCAGATCGTGAAGGGGAGAAAGGCGTAAAACAGTTCGATTGGGATTCACTTAAAACCCTCTATGATGGTGGTTCTTTGGGGGCACAAGGGGTTAAAAATGGCGGGAATGAAACCTACGAACCGCCATTTATGGGCACTCTAATCATGAGTCAAAATGCTGAGATTATCTCGACTGAAGCGGTCATGGGACGTATTGTTCAAACCAAATTCTTCAAAGATCAGCTTACAAAACAAAGTCTATTTGCGTCACGTCGACTGTCTAAATATGAACACCAACACGTGAGCCAATTCATCTTAAGTTGCTTAAGTAAAGAGAAAGCAATACTGGAGTCATACAGTCTTGCAGTTCAAAGACACGATGATTTTTTGCATCAGGAACAGTACGGCATTCAAAGCTCTCGCATCGTTCATAACCATGCTCAATTAATGGCGTTATTCGATGCCATGTGCCAACACATTGTTGAAGTTCCTGTTCAAATGCAAAAACACGTCCATGCTGAACTTTTAGTAATGGCGCAAACGCGAGATAAAGTTCTAAAGTCAGACTCAATTATTGTTCAAAACTTCTGGAACACAATCGAGGAAATGGAAGACGCAGTTAAAGCGCCTACGCATAAAGAAAGTGTCCTCAACCATTCAGCTAAGCAAGAATTATTTGCAATCAACTTTGCACATTTATACAGAGTTGCAGCAGATTATCGTTATTCATTACCCGAAATGAACGAATTGCAAAACGCACTACGGCACAGTTTGCATTACCGCTTTGTCGAGGCAAACAAGGCAATTCAAAGCAAAATTAGTGGATCAACAAAACGTTGTTGGATTTTTGAAAAACCGATGGCTCAGCGGGACTAAGTTCAACTTTATGAGCAGCAACTATGCACCTCTCATGCACCTCCGATCTGAGGTGCACTTCTCTAAAATATCCCTCATATTTTTAAATACTTAAATGTAGGTCTTCCATGTCTGCAGGATTAGAAGTTCGCGGCAAAAGTATGCGAATTTGGATGAAAACACATCCATTAGAACCCGTGATTAAAGAAACTTTAAATTGGTCATTCACACCAGAGAATGTTGAGAAAGCCAAAAAAATGGCTGAATTAATTAAACTCGAGATTGAGTTAGACCAATTCAGTTTAGCCAAGCATTTCCCCAACTCAAGACATTTGAAAAAGAACCAAATGTCTTATTACATTGCTCAGTACAAAGAAATGATCCGCTGGGAAGTTGCACCAAGTACCTTTGATGGCTATTACAGCCACCTCAAGAAACACGTCACGCCACGTTGGGCTAAGATCCATCCGAAAGACATCGACACGGCAGCCGTAAAAAAATGGATCAACGAATTAAAAGAAAAGCTTGCGCCCAAAACCATTCGTGAAGTGATCACCCGGCTGGCATCTATTCATGAACTATGGCGACAGGAAAATAAAATTCCTTATAACCCTTTTGAAAATATCGTCATTAAACAATTGGATAATCTTGAGCCAGACCCATTCTCCAAAACTGAAATTTCAATGATTTTGGGAACTATGGCCAACCAAGACATACAAAATTTATTGCCTTGTATTTTTTGGACCGGCTTATCAATCTCTGAACAGATATCTATTGCATGGGAAGACATAAACCTCGAAAAAGGCACAATACAGGTCAATCGCAACCATGTTAAAGGATTGCACAAAGTCACTAAGAATCGCCGCAGAAAGCGCGAAATTAAACTATTACAGCCCGCAATTCAGGCACTCCGCAGACAGTATGCAATCACAGGCAATCGTTACGCCCAAGTCGTGAATGTTCTGCAACGTGATAACCGAACATATAAGCAGGAACGACTACATTTTGTGTGGATCAATCAAGAGTACGATCGACCTTTTAATTACTATGAATTGCGCTACATCTGGAGAAGGCATTTAAAAAAGGCCAGTGTGCGATACCGTGGAATTAATCAGGGAAGACACACGTTCGCAAGTCAATTATTGTCTTCAGGGCAGGTGCCACCAGAATGGATCGCAGATCAGCTTGGCCATAGTGATACATCAATGATTTATAAACACTATGGAAAACTCATAGCCGAAGATATTCCCGACTACTTAACGAAGATCAATAATTACATTAACCAGTGATTTAACTTACTTGGATCTTACCTCATATTTTACTTGGAGACTTTTATATAAGTGCCTAATTATCTAGGCACTTTTTTTTGGCCATAACTTTATTACTCGATGAGCAAATAGGGTAATTAATTAAAAACAGTTCAAAAACTAAATCTTATTTTTCTAATACTGAAGCATGTAAGTACCTGGTCGAAGGGCATAATTCCCATATAAAGCCTATAAACAACCCTATATTTCACTAAGTTATTAAGTTATATGAGTAAATTTTAGTTTTTATCTTGGGTTCGAGTCCCGCTGAGCGCACCATTTTCTTATTGTATTCCTTCAGAAGTTATCTAAAATATATTAAAAATACAGTTTCAAGCTCTATTTTCATTTCACTCAAAGCTACCTTCGTTATATTTCTTGCAACAATTTAAATGTTTATTGTTTCTTTATGACAAGACTAGCTATTTGCAATAAATCTAAGTGTTGCAACTAATCATGGCGACTCTGTTATCGTATATGACGTAAATTGATCGAATTTATATACAAGAAGTAATTGGTTTGAATCAGGTTTCAATCTTGATGAAATAAGTTATTCAAATGTCATCAGTTTTTGTACGCTTAAAGCTTAGAAAAGTTTATTTTCCAAGGCAAAATATTAAAAATTTAGTGCATGCGTTAGCAGATGGAAGCTCGTGTATTTTTAGATATGGACAAAATTTTAGTATCGATTGATGCAATTACATGAACTGATTAGACAATGTGCTTAGTACTGGTCTAGCTATAACAAATCGTGTTCAGCGCAGCATTTGATTATCATAAAAAAATGACAAAATGATTAAATTATTCCATCCGGCCACTTACTTGGGTTGATGTGTTTTAAATTGTGATTTATGACACGAATGTGATTTTATTTTGAGATAAATACCATAAAAATTAATATATTGGCTTTTATTTTATTATTGATTATTCATGTAAATGTAATGTGCTCTAACAATAATACGACTTCCGTAAATCAGATGTGTAAAAGACCATGGACGTCAGTACCAAACAAAGCCTTTTAGTTTCTTGTCTTAAAAAAAGTTTATTCATCCCATTCCTTGTAGGAACGATTATCCTTACAGGATGTGGTGAGGAAAGTAGTTATTCGAACTCATCAAGCAATGCGAATAACTCTAATAACACCGTCGTTGATAATCCGGAAAATACTACGGATGATCCGAGTTTATATTTGGCAGATACGCCTAAAGTTGAAACAGCAGACAACTTTCGTGATATTGCAGGAAATAGCATGTCAACGAACTATGCTAACGTTGATGGTTTGAAATTAAGACGGGGCGTGATTTATCGATCGAACTATTTACCATTAAATGAAACAGACTTAGTAACCTTTAAAACATTGGAAATTAAGACCGTCTATGATCTGCGAACCAATTCTGAAAGAGAAAAAAGCCCAGACATTTTGAGTCCCGATACTAATATTATGATGGTAAATATTGCTGGTTCAAAAGAGAGTGATCTACCGAAAGGGATTGCTACAGCTGAAGATATGATCAATTTTTTTAATAGCTCAATGGCGAATATGGCTGCGCATGATAAAGGCACTCAATTACGTTTCGGAGTAGTGATTAATAGTTTAATTTATACAGATGGTGTTCAGCTTTATCATTGCACAGCAGGCAAGGATCGTACGGGATGGGTTACCGCTGTGATTCAGTTATTGGTCGGTATGAAGTATGACGATGTCTTACAAGATTATCTTTTAACAAATGCGTATACCGCAGACCGTGTCAATGCGACGTATCAATATATGGTCAACACCCAAGGTGAAGCAGCCGCTAATATATATCGACCAGTTCTTGATGTGCGTGAAGAATTCTTTAAAGCACAATTCGATGAAGTCATCAAAGTGTATGGCAGTATTGATAAGTATGCGACAGAAGGTTTGGGCTTATCGGATGAAGATATTGAAAAGTTGAAAGAAAAGATGCTCGTCGGCTATAAATCAAAAAGTGCTTCATAATATCAAGCCGTAATAACGCCATCCGAGTTCAAAGCCCAAAGTAGAAGAGGGCTTTGGACTGACTGGGAAAACTAAACTTGAAGATTGCGATAGATGATTTCCCATTATTTTCGTTTAAAGAGTTTCATTGCTTTTTAGCATCAATGGATGCAAGTATTTCTAGTGATGATGGTGTTGTTCATGCTTTTCATCATAGTCTTGGTGAATACAGCAGCCTGCAACATATTGGCTGCTTCCATCGGTATAAAACTCTTCTTTCCAAACAGGAACTTCATGTTTAACGCGCTCAACCGCTTCTTCACAGGCCTGAAATGCTTCTCGGCGATGTGGAGCATACGCAATGGCAATAATAGCTTTATCGCCAATATCTAATGTACCAATCCGATGTACAACACGAACATAGCGAAGCGCATATTTTTCTTGTATCTCTTGTTCAATCGTTCTTATCATCTTTTCGGCAACAGGTGCATAAGATGTATATTTCAGTGCCTGAACCGCGCGTCCTTCATGATGGTTTCGAACCGTACCAATAAAAATACCTGTTCCACCGCACTCAGGAAATGCTTGAATGCTGTCAAAACTCTCTAAATTGAGAGCAGTATCTTGAATACGAGCAAACTCTAACATCTTAGCCTCCAGCAACGGGTGAAAGTAACACCAAGGTACTATCTTGTGCTAATCGACTTTGACGCGCCACAATATCTTCACCAACCGCACAAGCACAGTGTTCCAGCAAATCAGAAGCAGATGGATAACGTATTTTTATTTGATCGAGTACATCAGCAATTAAACTGTTCGGCACACAGCTGAGTCTAAGTTCAGCAGGAAGATGTTTTTCAATTGCACTATAAGCCTCGATTTTGATATGAATGTCCTGCATGTCGCCTCGGTTAAAACGGTTTTAAAAATAGTTTGCTGACTTCAGTTTATTGAATACTTATTAATTCACTCTAGCATTATTCAATTTGATCATCAAAATGGAAAAGTCAGTTTGTACAGACAAATAAAACACTATTTTTCTTATAGATGTGGCTATATTTATCTATGACAGAAAAGTATTTATGATGTGACTGGACTAAGATTCTAATGACTTTTGGTAATCGTGCACTTCTTCAAATGAATTGAGGCTGTGGTAAGTCAAATGCGCATTTTGAATATCTAAAGTTTGTGGCGACAGATCGTTAAAACAGTGTTTTAAGCTGAACTGTTGTTGGTGCAAATGTTTATTTAAGGTTTCTAGACTACTGCGTTTTAACAAACAAAAAGGGTAGAGCGCTTGCCCATTGATATTCAGGTAGACAACAGAAGAGTGCAGATGTTGTTCTAATGTGTGATGGAGGCGCGGCAATATATCTTGTGGAATATTGGTAATATCACACGGGATAAATAAAATATAATCAGCCTGCACATATGACCATGCCGTTTGAATACCGATTAAAGGCCCTAAAAAAACCGGCACTATTATCTTTGAAACAGCGAATATTAGGAATCAACTCACTATATTGCGCATAATCGCGATGACTATTGATCCATATTTCCTGAACTTTTCCATCAAAAGCTGAATATATTTTTAACAACTGGACTTCATGGTCAAATCTTTGCAAAAGCTTATTGACCCCATTCATTCGTGTGGCTTTACCACCCGCTAAAATCACCAGTGCTGTTGCTGGGTAGTTTGGCATGATTTTGACCTAACATCCGTGTGTAAGGATATCAATAATGACCGTTCAATATTGAGATGTACGGTCTAGGACAAAGCTGTTCATGCCTTCGAC
>Ga0308157_10006407_pt1 | contig 14123 bp, 13 predicted proteins | sample PhyBR1_FD_201035 | JGI IMG/M metagenome (GOLD analysis project Ga0308157, IMG submission 201035) | Phyllosphere microbial communities from UC Gill Tract Community Farm, Albany, California, United States - DLSLB.R1 | ecosystem: Host-associated > Plants > Phyllosphere > Unclassified | place: USA...
CATCGCCGGCGAAGTCACCACCACCGCCTGGGTCGACCTGGAGCAGATCGTTCGTGACGTGATCACCGACATTGGCTACAACAGCTCCGACGTCGGCTTCGACGGCGCGACCTGCGGCGTGATGAACATCATCGGCAAGCAATCGCCCGACATCAACCAGGGTGTAGACCGTGCCAAGCCTGAAGACCAGGGCGCCGGCGACCAGGGCCTGATGTTCGGCTACGCCAGCAATGAAACCGACGTGCTGATGCCGGCGCCGATCACCTTCTCGCACCAGTTGGTGCAACGCCAGGCCGAAGCACGTAAATCCGGGGTATTGCCTTGGCTGCGCCCGGACGCCAAGTCCCAGGTGACCTGCCGTTACGAAGGCGGCAAAGTCGTGGGTATCGACGCCGTTGTGCTGTCGACCCAGCACAACCCGGACGTGTCCTACGCCGACCTGCGCGAAGGCGTGATGGAGCTGATCGTCAAGCACGTGCTGCCTGCCGAGTTGCTGACCAAGGACACCCAGTTCCACATCAACCCGACCGGACAGTTCATCATCGGCGGCCCGGTGGGCGACTGCGGCCTGACCGGTCGCAAGATCATCGTCGACAGCTACGGCGGCATGGCCCGTCACGGCGGTGGCGCGTTCTCGGGTAAAGATCCGTCCAAGGTTGACCGTTCGGCCGCTTATGCCGGTCGTTACGTGGCCAAGAACATCGTGGCTGCCGGCCTGGCCGAGCGCTGCGAAATTCAGGTTTCCTACGCCATTGGCGTGGCGCAGCCTACGTCGATCTCGCTGAACACCTTCGGCACCGGCAAGATCAGCGACGAGAAAATCGTCAAGCTGGTGCGTGAAATCTTCGACCTGCGCCCCTACGCAATCACCACCATGCTCGACCTGCTGCACCCGATGTATCAGGAAACCGCAGCCTACGGCCACTTCGGCCGTACCCCTGCGCAGAAGACTGTGGGCGATGACACCTTCAGCACCTTCACCTGGGAAAAAACCGACCGCGCCAACGACCTGCGTATCGCTGCAGGCCTGTAAGCGTTCGCGCTGTATACAGAAACACCCGGTAAAAAGCCCCGAGCAATCGGGGCTTTTTTGTGGGCGCCTGGATGACTTAGGCTGGGCTCCCTTTTCGAGCACGGATGCTCATGATGCATAAGTTCATGGCTTTTTTTCTCAGTGTTTTATCCAGCTGGACGTGGGCAGAAACGTGCCCCGATCACGCTCACCTGCAACTCGACAGCTTGGCCAGGCAGATCAGCCAGTGGGACGACAGTTACCACCGCCAGGGCCAATCCCCCATCAGTGACGAACTCTACGACCAGGCCCGCCAGCGCCTGGCGCATTGGCGCGAATGCACCCGCCAACCTGCGCCGCAGGCTAATAACCCGCTGGCCAGTTCACGCGGCACGTTACGCCACCCGGTCGCGCACACCGGCCTGGAAAAGCTGCCGGACGAACCGGCAGTCAAGGAGTGGCTCAACACCCGCCAGGACGTATGGATCCAACCCAAGGTCGATGGTGTAGCGGTGACGCTCGTCTATCGCCAGGGCCGCTTGCAGCAGCTCATCAGCCGAGGCGATGGCGTGCTGGGCCACGATTGGTCGGCCTCGGCCGCCAGGATCCCCGGTATCGTCCAACAGCTGCCGGACGCGATTGATGTGGTGCTGCAAGGCGAACTTTACTGGCGCCTTGATCACCATGTGCAAGCGATAAACGGTGGGCTCAATGCGCGCAGCAAAGTGGCCGGGCTGATGAACCGGCGACAATTGAGCGACGCTGAGGCGGCAGGCATCGGCTTGTTCATCTGGGCCTGGCCTGACGGTCCGGCGGATTTCACCGAACGCCTGGCCACGCTGACGCGCTGGGGCTTCAGCGATACACAGCGTTATAGCCATCCCATTGAGCACATCAGCGAAGCCGCTCATTGGCGCACGCATTGGTACAACGCACCGTTGCCCTTCGCCAGCGATGGCGTGGTGCTGCACCAGGCTGCGCGGGCACCCGCCGAGCGCTGGCAAGCCAGTGCGCCTTACTGGATGGTCGCCTGGAAGTACCCAGCCATCAAAGCCCTGGCACTGGTGCGCAAGGTGCAATTCAGGGTCGGTCGCACCGGGCGCATCACCCCCATCCTCGAACTGGAACCCGTGTGGCTGGATGATCGGCAGATCAGCCGGGTCAGCGCCGGCTCCCTGAAACGCTGGCAAGCCCTGGATATCCGCCCCGGCGACCATGTGTCGATCAGCCTGGCGGGCCAGGTTATCCCCCGACTGGACGAGGTGATCCTGCGCAACGAAACCCGTGTGGACGTGCAGCTACCCGACCCTCGCGATTTTCACGCCCTGAGTTGCTGGCAACTGGAGCCCGGCTGCGAAGATCAGTTGCTCGCCCGCCTCACCTGGCTGAGCGGCAAACAGGGCCTGGCCTTGCCACATATGGGCCGTGAAACCTGGAACATATTGATCCAGGCCGGTCTAATCGCAGGCTTTCTCGATTGGTTAACCCTGGATGCGGCGCAGCTTGCTACCATTGAGGGCTTCGGTGATCGCACTCGTGAGCGAGTGCTCGACAGTTTTAACAACGCCCGGCAACGCCCTTTTTCACAATGGCTCAAGGCCTTGGGCGTACCGCCAGCGGCGCGCAACAACCTGGAGGGCGACTGGCAGACGCTGGCCGCCAAAGACACCCAAGCCTGGCTGGCCTCAGACGGCATCGGCCCGGGTCGTGCAGCGCAACTGAGCGCGTTTTTTCGCGACCCGCAGGTGCAAGCCTTGGCTGAAACATTACGCGAGGCCGGGATAGATGGGTTTTGAACGCCACCCGGCCACCTGATTGCGACCTTGGAGCTTTATAGATGAAATTTCTCGCCCCCTTTGCCTTGCTGACCCTCGCAAGTTTCACAACCATGCCACTGCTGGCCGCCGAAGAAGCGCAGCCGCTCACCGGCTGCGCCGCCAAGCGCCAGGCCATCAGCACCCAGATCGAACAAGCCAAGGCCCACGGTAACAGCGCCCAACAGGCCGGCCTGGAAAAAGCCCTGAGCGAAGTCACCGCCAACTGCACCGACGCCTCCTTGAAAAAAGAACGTGAAAACAAGGTGCTCGACGCCAAGCACGAAGTCTCCCGCCGTCAGGCCGACCTCGACAAGGCCATGAAAAAAGGCGATCCGGACAAGATCAACAAACGCAAGGACAAACTGGCCGAGTCGCGCAAAGAACTACAGGACGCGGTGGAAGAACTCGACCAGTAAAAACGATCAGTGATCGCGGAACTGTTTATGACAGGCGCTGCAGGCGTCTTCGACTTTTTGCACCGCCGGCTGAAGGGTGCTGGCCTTGTAGGGTTGCACTTGGCTGGCGATCACCAATTCACCGGTGGCCGCCTCAAGGTCGCGGGCCAGCTGCTGGAACTGCGCCTGTTTCTGCCACACGTCGTCCCTGGCGCTGGTGTGATCTTCTTCGCGCACGCTTGGGAAGTGCTTCCACGGCTCATGGGACAGCGCATCCAGCTTGACCGCGCCTTCTGCAAACCTGGCACCGTCGAACGGGATACGCCCGCGCAACATCCCGCCCAGGTCTTCGCCGGTCTTGAGCATCTGCTTGAAGATCGCCTTGCGTTGACCCAGTGGGGAATTGGGGTCAACACCGCCACAGGCGGACAAGGCCAGGCAGGCCAGCAGTACAACGGTCAGTTTTTTTAGAATCATGATGGCTTCAGGTCACGGGAAACGGCGGCCAGTATCCTCGCCCCGCCCGCAAACACCAATAGCCCTATTAATAATAAGGGTTGCCCGAATGCAATGAAGCATGGGTAATCGCTTCAGGAAGTGCTTACATGAATATCACCGCGAAACCCTGGAGCCGCCGACTCGCGTGGGCTCTGCCAATGATCGCAATGCTGGCCGGCTGCGATGCAGGCAAAGATGCCGGCAAAGAGGTCGCCAAAGAAGAAGCCAAACCCCATGCGGTCGCCACCTATGTGAGCGCACCCTGGGATGCCTTGCCGGTGGTCTCCGACAGCGATTTGCTGGCCGGCTTTGAATCCTGGCGCAGCGCCTGCCAACGCCTCAAGGCCGACCCGGTATGGGGCACCACCTGCGCGGCAGCGGCCAGCGTACCGGGCGATGCCGTGGCGGTTCGCGGTTTTCTCAAGGAACACCTCGATGTCTTCGGCTTGCGTTCGGCCAACAACACACCCAATGGTTTGATCACCGGTTATTACGAGCCGGTCTACCCCGGCAGCCTGACCAAAACCGCTACCGCCCATGTGCCGGTCTACGGCGTGCCGGATGACTTGATTATCGTCAACCTCGAAAGCATCTACCCGGAGCTTAAAGGCAAGCGCCTGCGTGGACGCCTGGAAGGTCGGGTGCTCAAGCCGTATGACGACGCCAGCACCGTCAACAGCCAGGGCTCCACTGCCAAGCCGATCGCCTGGCTGACCGACCCAATGGACCTGCAATTCCTGCAAATCCAGGGCTCAGGGCGTATTCAACTGGCGGGTGGGCGCCAACTGCGCGTAGGTTACGGCGACCAGAACGGCTACCCGTACCGCCCAATCGGCCGTTGGCTGGTAGAGCAAGGCGAGCTGAAAAAAGAAGAGGTGACCATGGGCGCCATCAGCGCATGGGCCAAGGCACATCCGCAGCGCATTCCCGAACTGCTGGCGAGCAACCCCAGCTACGTATTCTTCAGCGCTCGCCCCGACAGTAACGAAGGCCCACGCGGTTCGCTGAACGTGCCATTGACCGCCGGCTACAGCGTGGCGGTGGACCGCAAGGTCATCCCGCTGGGTAGCCTGTTGTGGTTGTCGACCACCAAACCCGATGGTTCACCGATCACCAGACCTGTCGCGGCCCAGGACACCGGCGGTGCAATCACCGGCGAAGTACGGGCAGACCTGTTCTGGGGCACAGGTGATGCGGCGGGAGAGCTGGCAGGAAATATGAAACAACAAGGGCAAATCTGGATGCTGTGGCCCAAAGGCGCGGCGCTGCCGCAAGTACCGGATGCACCCGCCGGCACCTGATGCTTGCCCCAATGTCTGTAGGAGCGAGCTTGCTCGCGAAAAACGTCAACGATAACGCGTGCTTCCTGAATAAACGCGGTGCCTATGGGTCTCTCGCGAGCAAGCTCGCTCCTACAAAAACCTCGCATTAGGGCTTGACCTCTCCCACAAGGGGTCAAGCCAAGCGTCAGATCGAGACAAAGAAGAAACTGGCAATCAACGCCATTCCCACCGCCCACACCAGCGAACGCAAAATCGCCCAATCGGCCAGGTAGCAAATGATGTACAGCAGTCGGCTGGTGATAAACAGCACCGCCAGCACATTGATCGTCACCAGCTCGGCGTTGCCGGCCATATGCGCAATGATCACCGCCGCGGCAAACGCCGGGGTCACTTCAAAGCTGTTGAGTTGTGCATTGTTGGCGCGCTTGGCGACACCCTCAACGGTATCGAGGAAAGCACGCGGGTCGTGGTTGTGCCGAGCTCCGAACTTGCCGGTGCTGAACTTGGCGACACCCGTGCATAGATAGGGCAGAAAAATTGCGATCAACACACACCAGAAAGCGACTGTCATCACTCATTCCTTTTTTGGATTTATCCGACGGTTAGAGTTTCATCACGAACATGCCGATCAGCACCAACCCACAAGCTATGAGCCGTGGCCGACCAAAAGGTTCTTTCAAGTAACGCATGCCGAACAGCACCACCAGGATCACGCTGACTTCCCGCAACGCCGCCGCCTCGGCAATCGAGCCCAACTGCATGGCCCAAAGCACCAAAGCGTAGCTCAATAACACGCACAATCCCACGCTCAGGCCCAACCGCCATTGAGTGCGCCAGAACAGGCTGAAGGCCGCACGCTTGCGCACCAGCGCCAGCAACGGAAATGGCCAGGCACTGATCAATGTCAGCCACACCAGGTAATCCAGCGGGTGCGACCAGCGCCGCAGTGCCTGCCCATCCAGAAAGGTGTAGCAGCCGATGCACAGGCCAATGAGCAACACCACCGGCAGCATCGACCAGGGCAACCGCTCGCCACCACCGCCCTGCCACAGCAGGCACACCATGCCGAACGGGATCAGCAAAATCCCCAGGATTTGCTGGGTACTCAACACTTCACCGGCGAACACCAGCGTCAGCACCAGCACCACCAGTGGCGACAAGCCACGCATCAGCGGATACACCAGGCCCAGATCACCCACTCGATAGGCCTGGATCAACAAATAGCGATAGAGCAGTTCAAACAACGCCGAGGCAATGATCCACGGCCAGATATCCAGCGGCGGCAAGGATACGAACCCCACTGCCAATGCCACGAACAGCAGCGCCACACTGTCCATGCAGGCAATCACCAAAAGGCGCTCGCCACTGAACTTGATCAAGGTGTTCCACGTCGCATGCAACAGCGCCGCTACCAGCACCAGGGCTGTCGCTACCACCAGAACCTCCTCAATTGATTCGTGATGTAACTTCACCTGTTTATACTAAACGCCACCTCGGCGCACCCCATGCGCCTATATTTCCCTGCTCCAAGGACCCCGGATGCTCGAACTTGTCGCCGCCTTCATTTGCCTCACCACCCTGCTCACCTATGTGAACTTCCGCTTTATCGGCCTGCCGCCGACTATCGGTGTAATGGTCACTGCGCTGCTTTTTTCCCTGATCCTGCAGGGCTTGAGCTTTATCGGCTATCCCGGCCTGGAAGAGCGCATCCAGCAACTGATCGGCCAGATCGACTTCGGCGATTTGCTGATGAACTGGATGCTCTCGTTCCTGCTGTTCGCCGGCGCCTTGCACGTCAACTTGAACGACCTGCGCAGCTACCGCTGGCCCATCGGACTGCTGGCCACCTTTGGGGTGTTGATCGCCACCGTGGTGATCGGCAGCCTGGCGTACTACATCTTCGCCCTGTTCGGCTGGCACGTGAGCTTCCTCTACTGCCTGCTGTTCGGCGCGCTGATTTCGCCTACAGACCCGATTGCGGTACTCGGCGTGCTGCGTACCGCCAATGCGTCGAAACCGCTGAAGACCACCATCGTCGGCGAGTCGCTGTTCAATGATGGCACCGCTGTGGTGGTGTTTACCGTGCTGCTGGGTATCGCGCAGTTGGGCGAGACGCCCACGGTGGGCGCCACTGCCCTGCTGTTTGCCCACGAGGCCATAGGCGGCGTGGTATTCGGCGGGCTGATCGGCTACCTCGTGTACCTGATGATCAAGAGTATCGAACAGCACCAGATCGAAGTGATGCTGACCCTTGCCCTGGTGATCGGCGGTTCGGCCATGGCTTCGGAACTGCACGTGTCTGCGCCGATTGCGATGGTGGTCGCGGGTCTGATCATCGGCAACCTGGGACGCAAGCTGGCGATGAACGACATGACGCGTCGCTACCTGGATGGTTTCTGGGAACTGCTCGATGACATGCTCAACGCCTTGCTGTTTGCGCTGATCGGCATGGAGTTGCTGCTGTTGCCATTCAACTGGCTGCACGTATTGGCGGCCAGTTTGCTCGCAGTGGCGATCCTGCTCTCGCGCCTGTTGACGGTGGCCCCGGCGATCTTGCTGCTGCGGCGCTGGCGCACGGTGCCACGCGGCACTATCCGCATCCTGACCTGGGGTGGTTTGCGTGGCGGTGTCTCGGTGGCCTTGGCCTTGGCGCTGCCCCTGGGTCCGGAGCGCGACTTGTTGCTGAGCATCACCTACATCGTGGTGCTGTCTTCGATCCTGTTGCAGGGGTTGACGATTGGTCGCGTTGTAAAGCGCGTGACGCAGCCGCAGTAAGCGCACCGCGCAGTATTTCAAGCAGGTGCCGCATCGCCAACGGGCGGCGCGGTGTCGAGCCGTACATGACGACCAGGTCTCGCGCATAGCGCTGCGGGTCGTCAACCGGCACAACCCGGACCCCGTTACACGGCATCCCCATCCACTGCGGCACCAGGGACACCCCCATCCCTTGGGCCACCAGCATCAGGATGGTTTCCAATGCATCCAATTCACATAACACCTCTGGATCGAAGCACTGCTCATCCAGAAAGCGCTGGGCGATCTGCCCGCCCCAAGAGCGGGCGTCGTAGCGAATGAACGGGCGTTCGCGCAGCAAGGCGGCAAGTGCCTGCGTCTTACATTCGGTGGGCGCAACCAGAATCAATGGCTCGGCGCGCAGCAAGTCCATCGACAAGGCTTTAGGCGGTGGAAACGGCGGCCTGACAAGTATCGCCGCATCCAACTCCTGGTTAAGTAACTTCTCGTAGAGGCTTCTGGAGTCACCGGGTGTGATCTTCAGCCTCAGTTTCGGTGCCGACACCGTCAGGCGCTCGATCACTCCCGGCAAGACGCCGGTCAACGCCGTTGAAATGGCACCGATCTTGATCTCCCCTGATATCTCGTCCTGGCTCAAGTGTTCCTCCAACTCGCGCGCCTGTTCAACGATGGCCTGGATTTTTGGTAATAGCCGCAGGCATTGGTCCGAGGGCCATGCGGCATGAGCCGTGCGCGTGAGCAGCGTGCAACCCAGCGTGCGCTCAAGCGCCTTGACCCGCTGGCTGATCGCAGCGGCAGTGCGGTTTTCGCGGCGCGCTGCGGCGGCTATGGACCCGGTTTCAATCACAGCGACCAGGCTTCTCAGGAATCGGACATCCATCAGTTTTCCTTTCGCTCAGACCAAGGCGAAGACGTTTTACCCGCTTATAAGGCCTGTTTAATCTGGGGACTCTCGCATTCGGAGATTCCACCATGCACAGACCCTTTCACGCTGCATACCATGTTTATGACCTAGACAAGGCGCGCATTTTTTATCGAGATGTTTTGGGCTGCACGGAAGGCCGTTGCAGTGCGACCTGGATCGACTTCGACTTTTTCGGCAATCAACTTTCACTGCACGTGGGTACGCCCTTTGCGACCACACGTACCGGACTGGTCGGCGAACATCATGTACTGATGCCGCACCTGGGCGTGGTGCTGCCGCTGGATGAATGGCTGGCACTGGCCGAGCGCCTGACCCGACTGGGCACTGTCTTTGAAATCCCACCCGTGATCAGGTTTGCCGGCGAACCCGGCGAGCAACGAACAATGTTCTTTCTCGACCCCAGCGGCAACCCGATCGAAGTCAAGGGTTTCAAGGACTTCGAGGGCCTGTTCGCCCACTGACCTCCCCTCACCAAAACAATAAGAAAGGGTTACAGCATGAGTACAAAACCATCCTCCAGCCTTGTCACCCGCATCATGATAGGCCTCGCGGCCGGCGTGATCGTGGGCATCCTGCTCAATCAATTCCCGGAGCACAAAACCTGGTTTATCGACAACCTGCTGCAACCGGCCGGTGACTTGTTCATCCGGTTGATGAAGATGATCGTCGTGCCGCTGGTGTTTGCCTGCATGGTCGTCGGCATTGCCGGGGCGGGCAGTACCCGCGCACTGGGTCGCATCGGTATCAAGACATTCACGTATTTCTTCACGATCACCAGCATCGCCATCGTGTTCGGCCTGATCATCGGCAATGTGTTCCAGCCCGGCGCCGGCGCCGACTTCAGCAGCACGTTGCAGGCCCCGGTAACGGGTTTGACCACCAGCGGCGAAACGCAAAGCCTGGGCCGCGTCCTGGTTAACATCGTCCCGGACAACATTGTGCTGGCCATGTCACAGGGCAAGCTGCTCTCGGTTTTGTTCTTCGCCATTCTGTTCGGCTGTGCGTTATCACTGCTGCCCCCCCAGCAAAAAGCCCCACTGGTGGCCGTCATGCAAACCATCTCGGACACCATGTTCAAGGTCACCCACCTGGTCATGCACTACTCACCCATCGGCATCTTCGGCTTGATCGGTGTGACGGTGGCCAGTTTCGGTCTCAGTGCCTTGCTACCTCTGATCAAACTGATCGGTATCACCTACGTCGCCGTGGCACTGTTTGCCGTGTGCGTGCTTGGGCTGGTGGCGCGCATGGCGGGGGTCGGTTTTTTCCACTTGATACGGGAAATCCGCAGCGAGCTGTTACTGGCTTACAGCAGCGCCGCGTCAGCCACGGTCATGCCGCAATTAATCGAAAAGATGCAGCGTTACGGCGCGCCTCGTTCGATCACCAGCATGGTCATTCCACTGGGGTACTCGTTCAACCTGGACGGCGCATCCCTGTTTGCAGCGCTGGGCACGCTATTCATCGCCCAGGCCTACGGGATCGATTTGAGCCTGGCTGATCAGGCGATGCTGGTGCTGATCATGGTGCTGACATCAAAAGGTGCGGCAGGCGTGCCCGGCTTCATGTTCATCATCCTCACCGCAACCCTGACAGCGGCAGGTTTGCCAGTGGAGGGCGTGGCGATCATCGCCGGTGTCTATCGGTTGATGGACATGCCGGTGACGGCGCTCAATGTGCTGGGCAATGCGCTTGCGCCGCTGGTTATCGCTCGCTGGGAAGGCCAGCTCAGGGCGCCTAACAGTGAGGAGCCGGTAGAACCCACCGCTCCTCCGGTACAGGTCTGAAGCGAGCAGCAGTCATTCACCCTTTGCCGATTCGGATCGATTCGCACGACGTTCACCGGGCCCCGGCTTATCAGAGCGGGGTGCCCCGCTTTCACTGCGAATCTGTGCATGGCTGATCAGGGCGAAGATAAAACTGCCGCCGATGATATTGCCCGCCAGGGTCGGTCCGGCAAACACCAGCCAGAAATCCTTCCACGGCAACTCGCCGGCAAACACCAGGTATGACACTTCCGCCGAACCGACGACGATATGCGTGAAGTCACCCAGGGCCATCAGATAAGTGATCAGGATAATGATCCACATCTTTGCGCTTTCCATCGATGGGATCATCCACACCATGGTGGCGATCATCCAGCCGGAAACGATGCCCTTGGCAAACATCTGGCCAGAGTCGTTTTCCATGATCTTGCGTCCGATTTCGAGGAAGGCCAGGTCGGTTTTGGTATCGAAAATCGGTAAATGCAACATCACGTAAGCCACCAGCAAAGTACCGCACAGGTTACCCACCAGTACCACTGTCCATAATCGTAATAGACGTGCAGCATTGCCCAGAGTGGGTTTGCTCATGACCGGCAGCACCGCGGTCAGGGTGTTTTCGGTGAACAGTTGCTGGCGTGCAAGGATCACCGCCAGAAACCCTGCGCAATAGCCAAAACTGGCTATTACCTTGAAGCCTTCGCCGTCCGGCAGGCGTGAATTGAGCAAACCCATCGCCATCAACGACAGGCCCATGGTAAGTCCGGCGGCCAGTGCCGACCACCATAAGGCGGCGACACTGCGCTCCAGCTCCTGGTCGCCCTGGGTACGGATGATTTCGTGAAGAACCGCCGCACGGGGCGGCTGGTTCTTGTCGACGTCCTGCTGCTCTTCCTGCGACAGGTTGGGGGTCTTGCCGTCTGCTTGAGTGGCCATGATGTACCAAAGTCCGAGGGGTGCCTGAAGCTACGACATGCCGCGACGATGGCTGTTCAATGGCCCGGCAATTAAACCGGAATGCGCCACGCCTTGGCCTGTTCCACGGTGGTGGAACTCAAGGGTTTGCTCCAGGGTTTATTGCGCGCTCGATAGTATTTGATGATGCCATCGAGCACGCTATTGAAGTCTTGCGGCGTCTTCGCCTCTTTTAAGTCACGCACCGCACGTTGCAGCAGCTCAACGTTGGATGCCGGCTGGCCAGGACGGTACAGCGATGGGTAGATGACCTCCCGCGTAAAGTTCTCAGCTTTCACCCCGATATCCCGACTTTGCATCTCGGCGACCGCACTGCTCAATACCTTGGACATACTTGGCACACTGCCCGATTTTTGCTTGGCGCCCACCTGTAAAAGCTGCTGGAAATTACGCTGGCCCGGCGTATTCAGACGTTTGCCCAACCACTCGATGTGCTCGGGCCTGCTGGCGAGAGAGTCCAGGTTGCGTAAGGCCGCAGCAATCTTCGGAGTAATCTTCAGGGACGTGTCGGATTGGTTGGCTTCGGTAATTGCACTGTCCAACGCCTCCAACGCCTGTTTCGCCTCATCGCGAAACCGCAGTGCGTCTGCGCTGGCGGGGTCCTTGCGCAATTCACCCTGCACGCTGGCAAGCATTTGATCATCCATCGCCAACACAGCATCGTCCAGGGAGGCGAACTCATGGCGCTCACGTGTCAGTTCACGCTTTTGCAGGTGGTTCGACACCGATTGGCGAGCCTGGGCCTGCAAATGCTGTTTCTGTTCAAGCGTCATGGTGAAGTTGACGGTGCCGTTGAGCAGGCCGCGAAAATCGCCTTTGTTCGAGTTCAACGGCAATGTCACCGTTTGATCCGAGAACGCCTTGAGCCGGTCATTTTGGTAGGTTTCAGCCGCGGTATGCGGCGTGCCTGTGAACTTGTCAGCCAAATGGCTGAAAAAGCCACCGCTCTGGCGCGGTGGTGAGCTCTGCTCGGATTCGAACTTGACGATCAGCGATTCGTCCTTGCCCAAAGGGCTCTCCGGAAACGAACGTTCAATGACACCGGGGGCAGGGGTATTGAGGAGCAGCCCTCCGTCTTGAAACGCCGTAACCTCTGCATCCGCCTGAAACCCATGGCCCTGTTCGGACGGGCTCTTGAACAGGCCCGGCAACGCCCCCGAAATAAGCGCAGCACGGGCGATGTCCATATCTGGCGTCAGGCTGGCATTGAACACCACCAACTGTGGACGACCGTCGAACATGCCCGTGCCCGTGATGTTCAGTTGCTTGATCGCCGGAATATGGCGGCTCAACACCTCCAGGTCGCGAAAGGTGGGCCCGGCTCCGGCTTTGAGCCGGTCGGCGATTTGCGTGACTTCAGGCGGGCGGTCCGCCTTGGGCATGCGCTCGATCTGGGCAAGAATCGATTGACGTGACTGGTTGCGAATCAATTCTTCCAGGGGCTGCCCCTCGGTTTGCAGGCGCGGCAGCAGGGTCAGCAGCAGTTGCGAAATATTGCCGCCCGGGCCAGGTAGATTGCCCGCAAGCTTGCCAAGTTTGGAACTGGCATCCTGCAGCCAGGCCAGGATCGGATCTTTGCTATTGAGCAGGCTGGGCAAGTCGAGGCTGTTCGACAACTGCGTGAACGCCTTCGCGTCCATACCACTGGCGAGTAACGCTGCAGAAATCGCACCGGCAGACGAGCCCGACACCACCTTGACGTCTTTGAGTTTGTCGGCGTCTTCAAGCGCCTGCACCATCCCGGGAAAGGCAATGCCCTTGGCGCCACCGCCACTGAGCACCAAGTGAGCGGGCGGTGGCGGTGACAGCACCACCTCGACGCGGCCATCGCTATGCCGATAAATACTCAGGTTGCGCTCGCCCACGCCCTTGACCAGAGGCGTCTTCACGTCCTGGCTGACGGTTTGAGACGAAAGAGGCTTATTTTCTACAACGGAGTTGGAGACTTTCATACATGAGGCTCTCTCTACAGGGTGTAGGCCTGAGTGATGAGAGAGCCTCGGAAGGATCCACACGGAATGATTTGGTAACGCAAATCACGTCGCGCAGGTGTTACTCGGAAAGACCGTCGTCCTGGAACTGGTCCTTCACATACTTGATTTCGGTACGGCCATGGGGCGCCGGCAAACCGTCTTCGCCCAGGTTGACGAAGACCATTTTTTCCACCGTCAGGATACTTTTGCGGGTGATCTTGTTGCGCACTTCACAGGTCAGAGTGATGGAGGTGCGGCCGAACTCAGTGGCGGTGATACCCAGTTCAATGATGTCGCCCTGGCGTGAGGCGCTGACAAAGTTGATTTCGGAGATGTATTTGGTCACCACGCGCTGGTTGCCCAATTGGACAATCGCGTAGATGGCTGCTTCTTCATCGATCCAGCGCAGCAGGCTGCCGCCGAACAGCGTGCCGTTGGGGTTGAGGTCTTCGGGTTTTACCCATTTGCGGGTGTGGAAGTTCATGATCACTCCAAAGCGTCTTGCCAAATGATGGGCAACATCATGGCAGAGCCGGGGCCCAAGCTCTATGAGCCATTGCCTATCGCCCCCATGCGCGATCTTCATGCCGCCGACAGAAAGGCTTGGGAAGTGCCACATACACGGCTATAATCGCCTCCGTTTCAAAACGGTCATCTTCGATTGATACCGTTCTCCCGCCACCTGTCCGAGGGGCGCTGCAGCAGGTTCAACCTGTCAGGCTCGGATG
>Ga0308157_10006408_pt1 | contig 14122 bp, 11 predicted proteins | sample PhyBR1_FD_201035 | JGI IMG/M metagenome (GOLD analysis project Ga0308157, IMG submission 201035) | Phyllosphere microbial communities from UC Gill Tract Community Farm, Albany, California, United States - DLSLB.R1 | ecosystem: Host-associated > Plants > Phyllosphere > Unclassified | place: USA...
TGCTGCTGCTGGGGCTGGTGTTCTACCAGCGGCGCATCACCTTGCGGCACGCCGTCGGCATGGCGATCAGCTACGCCGGCGTGGCGCTGGTGTTCGGCCACGAGATCACGGCGCAGGGCGCCGGCGCCGCCTGGGGCGCGCTCCTGGTGCTGGGCAGTGCGGTGAGCTACGCGCTCTACCTGGTCTACAGCGGCGAGATGGTCAAGCGCCTGGGCTCGATGCGCCTGGTCGGGCTGGCCACCACCGTCGCCTGCCTGTGCTGCCTGCTGCAGTTCGCGCTGCTGCGCCCGCTCAGTGCGGCGGTCGTCGCGCCCGAGGTCATCTGGCTGTCGGTGCTCAATGCGACCTTGTGCACCGCCGTGCCGGTGCTGATGGTGATGATGGCCATCGAGCGCATCGGCGCCAGCCTGGCCGCGCAGACCGGCATGATCGGCCCGCTCTCGACCATCCTGATGGGCGTGGTGGTCCTGGGCGAGCCGTTCACCGCCTGGGTGGCGGCCGGCACGGTGCTGGTGATCGCCGGCATCTTCGTCTTCACCCGCGGCGCCCGTTAGCGCCGCCGGCGGCGGTTGCGCATGAAAAAGGCCTGTGGCCCAGGCGGCACCTGGGCACTCAGCTATGAATTCAATAGCAGGCACGGCCGGCGGCCCGGGTTGCCGGCCCCGGCGCCAACGCCGCCGGCTTTTCGTATCATGGGCGTTTTTTCATTTTCCACACACAAGGAGTCGTCATGGACCTGGGAATTGCCGGCAAATGGGCGCTGGTCTGCGGCGCCAGCAAGGGGCTGGGCTTGGGCTGCGCGCAGGCGCTGTCGCGCGAAGGCGCGCATGTGCTGATCGTGGCGCGCGGTGCCCAGGCGCTCGAAGCGGCGGCCGCCGCACTGCAGGCCGACCCCGCGCGCCCGGCCGGCGCCAGCGTGCAATGCGTGGCCGCCGACATCACCACCGAGGCCGGCCGCGCCGCCGTCTTTGCCGCGCGGCGCGACTTCGACATCGTCGTCACCAACGCCGGCGGGCCGCCGCCGGGCGACTTCCGCGACTGGGACCGCGGCGCCTGGATCCGGGCGGTGGACGCCAACATGCTCACGCCCATCGAGCTCATCAAGGCCACGGTCGACGGCATGGCCGCGCGCGGCTTTGGCCGCATCGTCAACATCACCTCCAGCTCGGTCAAGGCGCCCATCGACATCCTGGGCCTGTCCAACGGCGCGCGCAGCGGGCTGACCGGCTTCGTCGCCGGCGTCGCCCGCACCGGGCTGGCCGCCCGGGGCGTGACCCTCAACAACCTGCTGCCCGGCAAGTTCGACACCGACCGCATCGCCGTGACCGTGCGCGCGGCGTCGGAAAAGACCGGCCAGAGCGTCGAGGCCATCCGCCGCGCCCAGCAGGCGCAGATTCCGGCCGGCCGCTACGGCACGCCGGCCGAGTTCGGCGCCATCTGCGCGTTCCTGTGCAGCGTGCACGCCGCCTACATGACCGGCCAGAACGTGCTGGCCGACGGCGGCGCCTACCCCGGCACCTACTGACGCGGGGAAGGCACAGCGCCATGGCACTGAACTACCTGGACTTCGACTACGCCGAGGACACCGAGGGCGTGGGCACGTTCGAGGCCGCCGCCTCCACCTGGCCCGAGCAGGTGCCCGCGGTGCATGCCGAGATCGCGCAGGTGCTGGGCTGGGCCTGCACGGCCTTTGCCGACGCGCGCGCGCCGCTCGACGAGGGCGGCGAATGGGACTACGACCTGCAGGGCCAGCAGGAATTCACCGTGCCCGAGTCGTTTGACTACGACCCGGCCGCGGGCCGCCTGCGCGTGCGGCCCGGGCTGGCGGGCCGGCCGCGCCACGCCGTGACGCTGTCCGTCACCGGCACAGCCGCGTTCTGCGCGGCCTTTCGCCAGCGCTTCGGCCTGCCGGACTGAGCGCCCGGGGCGCCCGGCGCGCTGCTGCCGCGGCCCGGCGTTAACATGCCCGCATGAGCACCGCGCCCCACGCCGCCCCCGGCGAAGACCCGCCCCAAGCCCCGACGCAACCCGCGGCCACATCCACGGCAAAGTCCAAGCGCGCCCCTCGGCCCGGCACCGGCGGCGTCACGCTGCACGACGTGGCGCGGCTGGCCGGCGTCTCGGCCATCACCGTCTCGCGCGCGGTCAACACCCCGTCGGCCGTTTCGCCGCAGACGCTGGAGCGCGTGAAGGACGCCATCGCCCGCAGCGGCTACGTGCCCAACCTGGTGGCCGGCGGCCTGGCGTCCAACCGCAACCGGCTGGTGGCCGCGCTGGTGCCCACGGTGGCCGGCCCGGTGTTCCTGGAAACCATCCAGGCCCTGACCGACACGCTGGCCGGGGCCGGCTGTCAGCTCATCCTGGGGCAGAGCGGCTACCAGGGCGACCACGAGGACGCGCTGATCGACGCCCTGGTCGGCCGGCGCCCCGGCGGCATCGTGCTCACCGGCATCCTGCATTCGCCCGAGGGCCGGCGCCGCCTGCTGGCCTCGGGCATCCCGGTGGTCGAGACCTGGGACCTCACGCCCGAGCCCATCGGCATGGTCGTGGGGTTTTCGCATGCGCAGGTGGGCCGCGCCGTGGCCGACGCGCTGCACGCCAGGGGCTGCCGGCGCCCGGCGCTGGTGACGGCCGACGACCAGCGGGCGCTGCAGCGGCGCAGCGGCTTCGAGTCGCGCCTGGCCGCGCTGGGCGTTGCGCCGCCGCCGGTGTGCGTGGTGCCCGCACCCTCGTCGCTGGCCAACGGCCGTGCGGGCTTTGCCAGCCTGCTGGCCAGCCACCCGCAGACCGACGCGGTGTTCTGCAGCTCCGACGTGATTGCCCACGGCGTTCTCACCGAGGCCCTGGCCCAGGGCCTGCGGGTGCCCAGGGACGTGGCCGTGATGGGCTTTGGCGACCTGCCGTTTGCCGCCCACACGCACCCGGCGCTGAGCACGGTGCGCATCGACGGCACGGCCTTCGGCCAGCAGGCGGCGCGCTTCATCCTGGACCGGATGGACGGGCGCGAGGCCGGCCCGCGCATCCGCGACCTCGGGTTTTCCATGGTCGAGCGCGCCAGCGCCTGACTTGACGCCGGGCCGCAGGGCCCGCTAGAATTCTTTGTTAGCGCTAACAAATCCACTCCACCCCAGGACCGACCATGAAGAGAACCCCCCGGATCACCCACGTCCGCATCACCCCGATCGCCTTTCGGGACGCGCCCCTGCTCAACGCCAGCGGCATCCACGAGCCCTGGGCGCTGCGCAGCATCATCGAGCTCGAAACCTCCGACGGCCGCGTGGGCATTTCCGAAACCTATGGCGACGCGCCCATGCTCGTGGCGCTGGAGCAGGCGCGGCCGCTGGCGCTGGGCCTGTCGCCGTTCGACCTGAACCAGATGGAGGTGCGGGTGCGGGCCAGCATCCGGCCGGGCCAGGGCGGCGTCGAGTTCGAGCTGGCGCCTGGCTCGCACACGGCCAAGAACGCCGAGAAAGTGATCAGCGCGCTGGAGGTGGCCATGCTCGACCTGCAGGGCCAGATGCTGGGTTTGCCGGTGTGCGACCTGCTGGGCGGCGCCATTCGGGACGAAGTGCCCTACAGCGCCTACCTGTTCTACAAGTACGCCGAGCACGTGGACACGCCTTATGCGCCCGACGCCTGGGGCGAGGCCGTGACGCCGGCGCAGATCGTGGCGCAGGCCCAGGCCATGGTGGCGCAGTACGGCTTCAAGAGCATCAAGCTCAAGGGCGGCGTGTTCGAGCCGGCGCAGGAGATCGCCGCCATGCGGGCGCTGCGCCAGGCCTTCCCGGCGCATCCGCTGCGCCTGGACCCGAACGCCAACTGGTCGCTGCAGGCCAGCATCGACGCGGCGCCCGAGCTCGACGAGCTGCTCGAATACTACGAAGACCCGACGCCCGGCCTCGAAGGCATGGCCGAGCTGGGACGGCACTGCCGCGCGCCGCTGGCCACCAACATGGTGGTCACCACGATGGAGGAGTTCCGGCGCAATGCCACGCTGGGCGCGGTCAAGATTTTGCTGTCGGACCACCACTACTGGGGCGGGCTGCGCGCCACGGCCGCGCTGGCGCGCATGTGCGAGGTGTTCGGCATGGGCATGTCCATGCATTCGAACTCGCACTTGGGCATCAGCCTGATGGCCATGACCCATGCCGCCGCCGCCATTCCCAACCTGACCTATGCCTGCGACACCCACTATCCGTGGCAGGAGGAAGAAGTCATCAAGGGCGGGCGCATCGCCTTTCACGAAGGTGCGGTCAGGGTGCCGACGGCGCCCGGCCTGGGCGTGGAGCTCGATCCGGCCCGGCTGGCGCAGCTGCACCAGCAATACCTGGACTGCGGCGTGCGCAACCGCAACGACCTGGCGCAGATGCGCAAGTACCAGCCGGACTTTTCCGGCAAGAGCCCGCGCTTCTGAAGCGCCAAGGCGCGCGCCGGCTTCAGCGCCGCGACGACACCACGATGCCGCCAACGATCAGCCCGAACGCCAGCGCGTGGTAGAGGTGCGGCAGCTCGCCCAGAAAGGCCGCCGACAAGAGCGCCGCAAAGAGCGGCGTGAGGTTGGAGAAAAAGCCCGCGATCGCCGGCCCGACGCGCTGCACGCCCATGCCCCAGCAGCGATAGGCCAGCACCGCCGGGCCGACGGCGATGTAGGCCAGCGCGGCCGCCAGCGGCCAGCTCCACAGGATGCGCGCATCGGTCAGCGCCCATTCGGCGCCGGCAAAGAGGCCCGACCAGCCCAGGCCGAAGACGATCTGCGCCATCAGGAACGCGGCCCAGTCGCCGCGCAGGGCGGGCGCCGCACCGGGCCGGGACAGCATCCAGCTGTAGAACGCCCAGGCCAGCGTGGCCAGCAGCACATAGATATCGCCCGGCACCAGCCGCACCTGCACCAGCAGCGCCCACTGCCCGCGCGAGAGCACCACCAGCACGCCGGCAATCGACAGCAGCGCCCCGAGCAGCTGCCGGCGCGAGACCGGCTGGCCAAAGCACAGCGTGCCCACCAGCAGCATCCACACCGGAATGCTGGAGGCCACCAGCGTCACGTTCAGCGGTGTCGAGGTCTGCAGCGCCAGGTACTGCAGCGCGTTGTAGCAGCCCACGCCCAGCAGGCCCAGCAGCGCAAAGTGCTTCCAGCCCGGCCACAAACTGCTTTCCCGGCGCAGCACGCGCCAGGCCAGCGGCAGCAGGATCAGGAACGCCAGCACCCAGCGCAGGAAGTTCAGCGTCATCGGCGGAATCATCTCGTGCACCAGGCGGCCGACCACGGCGTTGCCGGCCCACAGCAGGGGCGCGGTCGTTAGCAGCAGGGCGGTGGCGGGGGTCAGGCGTTGCGTCATGGCCGTGACTGTACCAAGGCTGGGAAGGCCTTCGGCCGGCAACGGCGGCCAGCGATTCGTGGCACGATGGCGGCCCGGCGCTTGGCGCGCCGATGGCGCCAGCCTTGCGCCGCACCCGGCTTTTTCCACCCGACAACTTCCCCAAGGAACACCCAGATGACGACGATGACCTCCCGCGCCGTGCGCATTGACCAGCATGGCGGCCCCGAAGAATTAAAGCTGGTCGAGGTGGCCGTCGGCGAGCCCGGCCCGGGCCAGATCCGCATCCGCCACAAGGCCATCGGCCTGAATTACATCGACGTGTACCAGCGCAGCGGCCTGTACCAATTGCCCATGCCGCTGCAGCTGGGCATGGAAGCGTCGGGCATCGTCGAGGCGGTGGGCGAGGGCGTGACGCACCTGGTGCCCGGCGACCGCGCCGCCTACGCCAGCCAGCCGCCGGGCAGCTACTGCGAGGTGCGCGTCATGCCCGCCACCTGCGTGTGCAAGCTGCCCGACGCGATCTCGTTCGAGACCGGCGCGGCCATGATGCTCAAGGGCCTGACGGCGCAGTACCTGCTGCGCCGCACGCTGCCGCAGGGCGGCCTGCAGGCGGGCGACTTCGTGCTGTTCCATGCGGCGGCCGGCGGCGTCGGGCTGATCGCCTGCCAGTGGGCCCGGGCGCTGGGCCTGCGGCTGATCGGCACGGCCGGATCGGACGAGAAGTGCGCGCTGGCGCTGGCCAACGGCGCGGCCTTCGCCATCAACTACAACACCGAGGATTTCGTGGCGCGCGTGAAGGAGATCACCGGCGGGCAGGGCGTGAAGGTGGTCTACGACTCGGTGGGCAAGGACACCTTCGAGCGCTCGCTCGACTGCCTGCGCCCGTTCGGCCTGATGGCCAGCTTTGGCAACGCCTCCGGCCCGGTCGCGCCGGTGGCCCCGGGCCTGCTGGCGGCCAAGGGCTCGCTCTACCTGACGCGCCAGACGCTGTTCAGCCACATCACGACGCGCGAATCGACCCAGCAGATGGCCGACGAGCTGTTCGCCATGGTCGCCGGCGGCCAGGTCGTGATCCACATCGACCAGCGGTTCGCGCTGGACGACGTGGCCCAGGCGCACCGCGCGCTGGAGGCGCGCAAGACCACCGGCTGCACCATCCTGACGCTGTAGGCGCCGCAGACGGAGCATTGGCGAGATTTTTAGCCAAATCGCCCGATTGCGCAGGCGGCGCCTGCGCACTGTGCTATCAAAAAAGAAGCGGATTCAGGCTTTTTCAGCCAGCGCCACGGGCCGCAGCCGGTTGGGCGCCAGCGCGCCGGCCGAGTCCAGGATCGGGTAGGCGATCGAGCAGATGTGCGAGTTGATGCGCTTCAAGTCGCTGATCAGGTCGATGTGCAGCGAGCTGGTTTCCTGGCTCCTGAGCGTGTTGGCCAGCAGCCGGCCCAGGTGGCTGGTGGCGTAGGCGCGCTCCAGGTCGCGAAAGCGCGTCTTTTCCTCCAGCAGCTTTTGCGCGTCGCGCACGTTGCCATTCAAAAAGACGCTCATGCCCAGGCGCAAGTTGTCGCTCAGGCGCCGGTGCAGCTCGACGATCTCGGCCATGCCGGCCTCCGAAAAGCGCCGGCGCGGCTTGATCTTCTTGTCCTCGATGTCCAGCAGCACGCGCTCGATGATGTCGCCGACCTGCTCCATGTTGATGGTGAAGCTGATGATGTCGGTCCAGCGCCGGCTTTCCTCCTCGTCCAGCGCCTCCAGGGAAATCTTGGTCAGGTAGTACTTGATCGAGGAATACAGCCCATCGACCGTGTCGTCCATCTTGCGCAGCTGCGCGGCCAGCTTCAGGTCGTCCTTGCGCAGCACCTCCAGCATGCCGCGCAGCATGGTCTCCACCACATCGGCCTGGTAGAGCGCCTCGCGCACCGCGCACGAGATGGCCAGCGACGGCGTGGCCAGCGCTGAGGGGTCCAGGTGCGACTGGCGGCCGCCGGCGCTGCCCTTGTCGGGCGTGGGCAGCAGCCGCTGCACCCAGCGCGCGATCACCTGCGTCAGGCCGATGAACACCAGCCCCACCAGCACATTGAAGGTCAGATGGAACATCACCACGACCGTGGCCGGGTCGCCCAGGTAAGGGCGCACATGGCGCAGCCACAGGCCGGTGAGCGGCGCGGCCATGGCCACCCCGAGCGCCTTGAACAGCAGGTTGCCCAGCGGCACCTGGCGCACCTCGATGGCCGAGCGCGCCGTGGTGATGACGGCCAGCATGCCGCTGCCCAGGTTGGCGCCCAGCACCAGGCCCAGCGCCACGTCGCTGGCGATCACGCTGGTGCTCACCAGGGTGGCCGTGAGCAGCACCACCGCCAGGCTCGAATACGACACCACCGCCAGGAAGGCGCCGACGGTGACTTCCAGCAGCAGGTCGCTGCCCAGCGACTCCAGCAGCGCCCTGACCGCCGCCGACTGCGTGAGCACCTGCGTCGAGGCGCTGACCAGCCGGAGCGCCATCAGCATCAGGCCCAGGCCGATCAGCACCCGGCCGAAGCGCCCGACGTTGGTCTCGGGCCGGGCGATGAAGCACACCACGCCCACGAAGATGCACAGCGGCGAGAGCCAGGACAGATCGAACGAGAACACCACCGCCATCACGCTGGTGCCCACGTCGGCGCCGAGCATGACGGCCAGCGCCAGCGGCAGCGCCACCAGGCCCTTGCCGACGAAGGAGGACACGATGAGCGAGGTGGCGGTGCTCGACTGCACCAGCGCCGTCACGCCAATGCCCGAGAGCGCGGCGGTGAAGCGGTTGCTGATGCTGCGCGCCAGGATGTCGCGCAGGTTGGCGCCGAAGATGCGCAGGATGCCGGTGCGAACGAGGTGGGTGCCCCAGACCAGCAGGGCAATGGCGGCCAACAGGTTTAACAGGTGCTTCATAGGTGTTGAAGACCACTATACGCGTGGGCGCCGCCCTTGGCACACGCCCGCCCCGAAGGCTTGACGCCGCCCGGCTAGCGGCTGCGCCGCACCCGCTGGATCTCGTCCAGGATCAGGAGCACCGCGCCCACGCTGATGGCGCTGTCGGCCACGTTGAAGGCCGGGAAATGCCAGCCGCCGTAGTGAAAGTCGAGGAAATCGACCACGTAGCCGTAGAGCGTGCGGTCCACCACGTTGCCGATGGCGCCGCCCAGGATGCAGGCCATGGCAAAGGAAAAGAGCTTCTGGCCGGCGTGCGACTTGAGCATCCAGACGATGAACAGCGCCGCCGCCACGCCGATGCCGGTGAACAGCCAGCGCTGCCAGCCCGAGGCCGAGGCCAGGAAGGAAAAAGCCGCGCCGGTGTTGTGCGCCCGCACCACGTTGAAAAAGCCGGTGACGACGGTTGCGTCGCCCAGCCGGTAGTTGCCCAGGATCAGCAGCTTGGTGAGCTGGTCCAGGATCAGCAGCAGCAGCGCCAGGCCCAGCCAGGGCAGCATCGAACGGCCGGGCGCCGCTGGCTTGGCGACGGCCTTGGCGGCAGGCTTGGCGGCGGCCCGGGCCGCGCTCTTGGTGGCCATCAGGCGACGGTGCGGGTTTCGCCCGCGCCAAACAGGTTGCTGGTGCAGCGGCCGCACAGCGTCGGGTGCGCCGCATCCTGGCCCACGTCGTCCTGGTAATGCCAGCAGCGCTCGCATTTCGGGGCGGCACTGGCGCTGACGCTGGCCTGGTAAGCGTCTGAAGCCAGCAATTCAATGGCGGAGGTGATGAAGACGAACTTCAGGTCGCCCCCCAGGCTGGCCAGCAGCGCGTGGTCGTCGGCCGCCACCTGCAGCGCCACCGTGGCCTGCAGCGACGAGCCGACCCGGCCTTCGGCGCGCACCGCCTCGATGTCCTTGTTGACCGCGTCGCGCACTTCGCGGATGCGCGCCCACTTGGCCAGCAGCGCCGTATCGGGCGTGCCCAGGTCGCTGTAGGTCTCGATGAAGATCGACTCGGACGTGCCAAAGAGCTTCCACGCCTCCTCGGCCGTGAAGCTCAGGAACGGCGCCATCCAGCGCAGCATGGCGTGGGTGAGCTGGTAGAGCGCGGTCTGCGCGCTGCGCCGGGCCGGCGACTTGGGCGCGGTGGTGTAGAGCCGGTCCTTGAGCACGTCCAAGTAGAACGCGCCCAGGTCCTCGCTGCAGTAGATCTGCAGCTTGGAGACGACCGGGTGGAACTCGTAGACCTCGTAGTGCGCCAGGATTTCGACCTGCAGCTGCGCGGCGCGCGCGAGCGCGTAGCGGTCGATCTCCAGCAGTTCGCCGTCGGGCACGGCGTCCAGCGCCGGGTCGAAGTCGCTGACGTTGGCCATCAGAAAGCGCAGCGTGTTGCGGATGCGCCGGTAGGCGTCCACCACGCGCGCCAGGATCTTGTCGTCGATCGCCAGGTCGCCCGAGTAGTCGGTCGAGGCGCACCAGAGGCGAATGATCTCGGCACCCAGCTTGCCGGAGACGGCCTGCGGCGCGACCACGTTGCCTTCGCTCTTGCTCATCTTGCGGCCCTTGCCGTCCACCGTGAAGCCGTGCGTCAGCAGGCCCTTGTAGGGCGCACGGTCGTACATGGCGCAAGCCGTGAGCAGCGACGAATGGAACCAGCCGCGGTGCTGGTCGTGGCCCTCCAGGTACAGGTCGGCCGGCCAGGCGGACTGGCCGGCGTGGCTGTGGCGCAGCACGTGGTCGTGCGTGGTGCCCGAGTCGAACCAGACGTCCAGGATGTCGTTGACCTTGCTGTAGTGCTCGGCGTCCACGGCGCCCAGGATGTCGGCGGCGCTGACCTTGCTCCAGGCCTCCACGCCGCCTTCCTCGACCATGCGCGCGGCCTGGTCGATGATCTCCAGGGTGCGCGGGTGCAGCTCGCCCGTCGCCGTGTGGATGAAAAACGGCAGCGGCACGCCCCAGTTGCGCTGGCGCGAGATGCACCAGTCGGGCCGGCCGGCGATCATGCTTTGCAGGCGCAGCTTGCCGTTTTCGGGGTAGAAGCTGGTTTCTTCGATGGCCGCCAGGGCCAGCTGGCGCAGCGTTTTCTCGGCCTTGTCGCTGGCAAAGACGCCTTGCGTGCCGGCGGTCTCGGCGTCCATGCGGATGAACCACTGGGCGGCGGCGCGGTAGATCACCGGCGTCTTGTGGCGCCAGCAGTGCGGGTAGCTGTGCAGGATGTCGTGCGTGGCAAAGAGGCGCCCGTGCTCGCGCAGCTTGTCGATCACCAGCGGCGCGGCCTTCCAGATGTTCAGGCCGCCAAAGAGCGGCAACTCGTCCACGTAGCGGCCGTTGCCCTGCACCGGGTTGAGGATGTCGGCCGTGGCGATGCCGTTGGCGACGCAGGAGTTAAAGTCTTCCACGCCGTAGGCGGGCGAGGAGTGCACGATGCCGGTGCCGTCGTCGGCGGTGGCGTAGTCGGCCACGAACACCGGGCTCAGGCGCCGGTAACTGTAGGCGCCGCCTTCGTCGGGCAGGTCGTGCAGCGGGTGCTCGAAGTCCAGCAGGGCCAGGTTCTTGCCCTGCGTGGTGGCCAGCACGGTGCCCGTGAGGCCAAAGCGCGCCAGGCATTTCTCGACCAGCACCGCGGCCAGCAGCAGGATGCCGCGCTCGGTGTCGACCAGCGCGTACTCCAGCTCGGGGTTGAGGTTGAGCGCCTGGTTGGCGGGAATCGTCCAGGCCGTCGTGGTCCAGATGACGGCAAAGGCGTCTTTTTCCAGGCGCTGCAGGCCGAAGGCGGCGGCCAGCTTCTCGGGCTCGGCGCACTTGAAGCCCACGTCCAGCGTCTGCGACTTCTTGTCGGCGTACTCGATCTCGAACTCGGCCAGCGACGAGCCACAATCGAAGCACCAGTACACGGGCTTGAGGCCGCGGTAGACGAAGCCGCGCTCCATGATGCGCTTCAGGGCGCGGATCTCGTTGGCCTCGTTGGCGAAATCCATCGTCTTGTACGGGTTGTCCCATTCGCCGAGCACGCCCAGGCGCTTGAAGTCGGCCATCTGCGCGGCGATCTGCTCGGTGGCGAAGGCGCGGCTCTTGGCCTGCACCTCGTCGCGCGGCAGGCTGCGGCCGTGCAGCTTTTCGATGGCGTTCTCGATCGGCAGGCCGTGGCAGTCCCAGCCCGGCACATAGACCGCGTCCAGGCCCTTCAACTGGCGCGCCTTGACGATCATGTCCTTCAAAATCTTGTTGACCGCGTGGCCGATGTGGATCTGGCCGTTGGCATACGGCGGGCCGTCGTGCAGCACGAACTTTTCCGCGCCGCAGCGCGCGGCGCGCAGCTTTTTGTAGATGCCCTTGTCTTCCCATTCCTGCGTCCAGCCGGCCTCGCGCTTGGGCAGGTCGCCGCGCATCGGGAAAGGCGTGTCGGGCAGGTTCAGGGTGCTGCGGTAGTCGGTTTTTTGGTCGGACATGAGGTGCTTTGGTGGCGCTTTTGGGGGCGGCGGCCAAAAGAAGGGAAGGCGTGGCCGCCGGGCGTGGGCAAAAGGAAGGAGGCCGTTCGCGGGGAGGGCGAAGGCGAAAGGCGAGGAGATCGTCTAAATTCGGTCGCGCGTGGTCTGGCGGGTGGTTTCGCTGTGCATGGCGGCAAAAAACGCCCGCGCATCGTCGCAGTCCCGGGCAATGCCTGCCTTGAGGCTGTCCAGGCTGTCGTACTTGAGCTCGTCGTGCAGTTTGTGTAGCAGTTCCACGCGGATGATTTTACCGTAGGCCTCCTGGCCGGCCAGGCCGGCGGGCCAGTGCAGGCAGTGGGTCTCCAGCAGCACGCGCCCGCCGTTGACATCGGCCCGGTCGAGGGACGGGCGGATGCCCAGGTTGGCCACGCCCGGCACGGCCCTGGCGTCCAGGCCGTGCACCAGGACCGCGAAAATGCCGCTGGCCGCCGGCTTCCAGTGGGCAAAGCGCAGGTTCAGCGTGCGAAAGCCCAGCTCGCGCCCGAGCTTGCGGCCGTGCACCACGTGGCCGGAAATGCTGTAGGGGCGCCCGAGCAGCGCGGCCACCCGGGCCATGTCGCCCTGCGACAGGGCTTCGCGCACGGCCGAGCTGGACACGCGCGTGTTGCTCACCTCGTAGCTGTTCATGCGGGCCACGTCAAAGCCCAGCGCCTGCCCGGCCGCGTCGAGCATGGCGTAGTCGCCGGCGCGGCGCGCGCCGAACCGGAAGTCGTCGCCCACCAGGGCGTAGCGCGCCCCCAGCCCGTCCAGCAGCACCTCGCGGATGAACGCCTCGGGCGGCTTGGCCGCCAGGCGGGCGTTGAACGGCAGGATCACGCACTGGTCGATGCCGCAGCCTTCGAGCTCGACCAGCTTGTCGCGCAGCGTGGCGATGCGCGCCGGCGCCAGCGCGGGCTGGCGCGAGACGGCGGCGAAATAGTCGCGCGGGTGCGGCTCGAAGGTCACGGCGCAGCTGGGAACGCCGCGGTGGCGGGCTTCGCTTTGCAAGAGCGCCAGCATCGCCTGGTGGCCGCGGTGAACGCCGTCGAAATTGCCGATCGTCAGGGCGCAGTGGCGCGCCAGTTCGGGGTGTTGGTAGCCGCGAAAAATTTTCATGCCGACGATTATCGTTTTTATGGGGCTGGCGCCGCCCGCCGGCCGTGAAGCACTTTTCACACCAGTTTCACCGTTTCCCTGTATATTGACTTCTGAAAGACGGTTCGGCATGGTGTTCTCATCGTGATGGAGGTTCGTTTTGAAGGTCCTCAAACTCTCCGCCCAGGGCTTGCCCCAAGCCTGGATCAGCCTGGAGCTGGCCGTGCTGCACTACGCGGCCGACGAGGTGCGCTGGGAGATGGGCGCGCGCATCGCCACCTTTCACGGCGGCCACAACGCACTCACCGGCGAGCAGTCCATCATCCACGTCAACAGCATCATCGGCACCAAGGGCGTGCCCAGCATCAACCCCTTCAACCTGGTGCCGGGGCTGACCAACAGCAAGCTGTTCGTGCGCGACCGCAACGTCTGCGCCTACTGCGGCCACCGCGTGCCCGAGGACGACCTGACGCGCGAGCACATCATCCCGCTGGCCCAGCGCGGCGTGGACACCTGGATGAACGTCGTCACCGCCTGCCGCGCCTGCAACCACCGCAAGAGCAACCGCACCCCCGAGCAGGCGCACATGCCGCTGCTCTACACGCCCTACGTGCCCAGCCTGTGGGAAGACTTCATCCTGCGCAACCGCCGCATCCTGGCCGACCAGATGGAGTTTTTGATGGCGCACGTGCCCAAGTCCTCGCGCCTGCTCAACTGAGGGCGCGCCGCCGCCGGGCGCGGCATTGTCCGTGCTGCTGTGTTCCAATAAGGGTTTTCCCTTACTTCTGGCTTTTATGATCGTTCGTGACCGGCCCTCGGGCATGCGGCTGTTTTTCCTGGTGCGCGGCTCCATCCTGCCCCGGATCCGGCTCACGCTGCTGGTCAACACGCTCAGCGCGCTGGCGGTGACGATCCTGCACGGCCACTTCTTCACCCTGAAGATCACGCTGACGACGATTCCGTTCACGCTGATGGGCCTGCCGCTGGCGATCTTTCTGGGCTTTCGCAATTCGACCGCCTACGACCGCTACTGGGAAGGGCGCAAGCTGTGGGGCGAGCTGGTGCTGCGCTGCCGCTCGCTGTCGCGCCAGTGCCAGAGCTTCATCCAGCCCGTGGCCCCTTCGCTCGCGCAGGCCGGCGCGGTGGCCGAGGTGCACCAGCGCATGGTGTACCGCGCCATCGGCTTCATGCACGCGCTGCGCCTGGAGCTGCGCGAGCGCACCGACCCGGCCGTGCTCAGGCGCTGGGTGCCGGCGGGCGACTGGCCGGCCCTGGAGGCCACGGCCTGCAAGTCCGACGC
>Ga0308157_10006410_pt1 | contig 14120 bp, 8 predicted proteins | sample PhyBR1_FD_201035 | JGI IMG/M metagenome (GOLD analysis project Ga0308157, IMG submission 201035) | Phyllosphere microbial communities from UC Gill Tract Community Farm, Albany, California, United States - DLSLB.R1 | ecosystem: Host-associated > Plants > Phyllosphere > Unclassified | place: USA...
TCAGTATCATTAAAGTTACGTTTTACCGAAAGTAACTCCTCTCACTCAAATTGACAAATTAACAATCCTTCACTGATTTGTTATTCCCATTTGTGTCCAGACGAAGTACAATAAGGTCAGCAAGCAAAGCAGTCTTACGGCCTATGACATTCGAATCATTCTTGATATAGAACTATACATCGTATTTTTTCATGCACGGATCGTCTTCGGACGGTTCGATGCACCATCTCGCCCAGATTCCGGAAGCACCGGACTTACTACGGGATCTGCACGCATCAAGGAGTGACACCTTATGGCTTATATGATCCCGGAGACCCTTCCCCGAGGCGCGAAAGTTACCGCAGGCGAACGCCTGCTGTTCGCTACCCTCAAAGAACATCTGCCCGACGATTACATCGTCTACTACGAACCCCGCATCTTCGGCCGCTGTCCCGACTTCGTCGTGATCGGCCCGGACCTCGGCATGCTTGTGCTGGAAGTGAAAGACTATACCGAAAGCACGCTGTACGAACTTTTTCCCGAAGAATGGCGCATCTATAACAAACAGGGCGAACTGAGCACGGTGATCAATCCGCTGCATCAGGCCCGCAATTATGCATTCCGTATCGCTAACAAACTTAAAAAAGACAAAAGTCTCGTGCAGTTGGACGGCGCATACCGCGGCAACCTCAAATTCCGGTTCGGCTTCGGCGTGGTGTTGACCCAGATGCGCGAGATGCATATCGTCAAACACCAACTGCATCGGGTGATCGAGCCGCAGTTCATGCTGACGCGCGACGATATCGACGGCACGGCGCTGCTGGAGCGGATGCTAGACATGTTCACCGTTCCTTTTCACGAAAAGCAAATGCTCGGCGAAGACGATATCAAAGCAATCCGCTACCATTTGTTCCCCGAAGTGCGGATCAGCGCGGAGTACAAGCCTCCCGTGCATCATGACGATCAACTGCTGCTGTCGTTACATAATCTTCAAGCGATGGATCTGCATCAGGAATCGCTGGCGCGTCAGCTCGGCGACAAAAACCGGTTGATCCGCGGCGTTGCCAGAAGCGGAAAAACGCTCATCTTGTCCGCCCGCGCCCGCCTGCTGTCCAAAGAACATCCCGATTGGAAAATTCTCGTGCTCTGCTACGGCATTCCGCTGTCCCGCGTGCTGAAGTCCATGATCCACAGCATGATGGAAGAACCGGAAGATTTGTTCGACTTTGCGGCGATGAGCGCACAAGAAAGCGGCAATGCGGCTGCCAAGCAGCATAACATCGAGACGGCGACGTTCCGCGAATGGTTGAAAAACACGCTGCGCATCCCGGATGCCGGAATCGAGCCGCTGCTCGAAAAGGTCAAACTCGGCGAAGCAATCCTCCCGACGTACGACGCGATCCTGATCGACGAAGGCCAAGACTTCGAACCGAGCTGGTTGGAGCTGCTGAGCAAAGTGTTGAACCCGGAAACATACAGCACAATTTCAAGCTATGTGGCGGACACTGGATGAATGCCAAGTTTGGAACTGTACCCAATCTTTGCTGCTGGTCGAAGACAAAGCGCAGAACATTTTCAGACGCAAAAGCAACCTCTCGTCCAGCATTGGCCTCGACTTCCGCGGACGTTCCAAGATGCTGAGCATCAATTACCGCAATACGTCGCAGATCGTGAACTTCGCCTGGGACTTTTATCGAACACATTCCGCTCTGAAAGACCGCGTCAAAGAAGGCAGCAGCGTCGACGGCGTGGAGATCATCCCGCCTCAAAGCACCAAGCGCAAAGGCCCGGAACCGATCATCAAGCAGTGCGCCAACTTTGGCGAAGAAGCCGCCTGGGTCGCCCGCGCGATCTGCAAGCTGCATGAAGAGAAGAAGGTGTCTTACTCGGAGATCGCGATCCTGTACCGGGTGCGGAATCGGTACTCGTATTCGTACGTGGATCGGCTGGAAATTCCGCATGACTGGATCGCGGAGAACACGACGTCGAAGCGGGCTTACGATCGGACCGCGGACACGGTGAAACTCTCGACGATCGACAGCTCGAAAGGACTGGATTTCCGGGCGGTGTTTATCGTGAACGTGGAAAGTATGCCGTTTAAGTTGGAAGAGAATGTGGAGCGGGAAGTTTCGTTGTTTTATATCGGGATGACGAGGGCGATGGAGTGGTTGGTGTTGAGTTATTGTGAGGCGGAGGGGTTTGCGGGGTGGTTGAATGAATCTTCTGTTAGAGGTAGCAATAAACAAAAGAAATTCAAAACGCAAGTTACTTGATCTTTTTTGAGTGTTCTATGAATTCTATTGTTTGCTTAACAGTAATACTCAAGTCATTTTTTATTTCATGCTCCCATATTCTTAAAAGATTCCAATGGTTATTCAGATAGTACTCGCTAACTTCTTTATCACGCTGTTTATTTCTTTGCAGTTTCTTTTCCCAAAATTCAGCATTGCTTTGAGGGAGCGTCGAATGTAAAGGACACATGTGCCAGAAGCATGAGTCAATAAAAATCACTATTTTGTATTTCTTTATGGACAAGTCAGGCATTCCAAATAAGTCTTTAGTATTTCTTCTGAATCGTACTCCTTTACTCCATAAAATACTGAAAAATTGATCTTCCAATTTCGACTTGGAACGTACTGATTTCATCATTTTACTTCTCTGTTCTTTGGTAAAACGATCTGTCATAAGCGCCTCCTCAGATAAACATGTATATTAAAGGGTTAGACTCATATTATAATAACCAAGTGAAGTCAACTTGATTTTTTCAAATATATGTTTAGAGACTGGCGGGAGAACATTGAAATATACATGTATTGAAACATTTTGTGGGGCTGGCGGATTAGCTAGCGGATTACAAAAAGCTGGATTCGAAATTCTTTGGGCGTTCGATAGTAACGAAAGCGCCATAGAAACTTTTAAGCATAATATTACTACAAGTGCTTCAGTAGAAGATGCCACAGTATTAACAGCAGAAGATGTTTTAAATCGTACAAACTTAAAAAAAGGTGAACTTACACTTTTATCAGGAGGCCCACCTTGTCAAGGATTTTCAAGGCAAAAAAGAAACGGTGAAAATGGAGATAAAAGAAACAGACTTATTGTTAAGTATATTCGTTTAGTCCAAGGAATTGCACCTAAATTCTTTTTAATGGAGAACGTAGATACGTTTAAGAAAAAAAGAGGGAAAGCGTATATGGAGCTACTTATTAAGGGACTTGATAAAGATTATACGATATCCATTAAAGAAGTAAATTGTGCTAATTACGGAGTGCCTCAAACAAGAAAACGGACAATTGTTCTTGGTATCAGAAAAGATATTGTATGTGATTATAAATTCCCAAAGGAAAGCCATAAAGCAAGTGAATGGATTACTGTAGGACAAGCACTTAAGGGAATACCTGAGCCTGATGCTAACGGCAAAGAACATTCGATGCTTGCCAATCACACCGTCCCTAAAATTACTAAGATAAATATAGAAAGAATAAGTTATGTGCCACAAGGGAGTGGAAGAAAATGCCTTCCTAAGCACTTGCAACTTCCGTGTCATAAAAAGAAAACAGGTTGGCCAGATGTATATGGAAGAATGGCAATAAACAAGCCTGCTCCTACTATAACTGGAGGTTTTGATAATTTTACTAGAGGACGTTTTGCTCACCCATTGAGAAATAGACCAATAACCTCAAGAGAAGCTGCAACTTTGCAAACGTTTGACTATAACTTTGAGTTCAAAGGAAATAAAGGAGCAGTCAGACAGCAAATAGGGAATGCCGTTCCGCCATTGATTGGAGAGAAATTCGGATTATCTATTATTCATGCTTTAGAAGAAGGGAAGGAGCGAATAAATTGGCTAGATTTAGAACAAGAGCTCGTGCGGTAGACCTACTAGGTAAACAGCAGATTAGAGACGAAGTTACTGCCATTTCTGAGTTATTAAGAAATTCTTATGATGCTGATGCATATGAGGGAATTATAAGAGTGAATACTGTTCAAGAATACATTAATGTATTTGATGACGGTGAAGGTATGACGGAAAGTGTTTTAATAGATAACTGGTTAACGATCGGCACTTATTCAAAAGAAATAGAAAAGCACAAGAAAACTCTTAAAGGCAGAGCGAAAATTGGAGAAAAAGGGATAGGAAGATTAGCTATTTCTTTATTGGGTGACCAGCTTTTGATTTTTTCGAAAGATTCTATAAGTAAGCAATGGGCTATTTTATACTTACATTGGGAGCTTTTTAGAAACTCTAATCTTTTCCTTGAACAAATTGAATTGCCAACCAAAACTTTCAATTCACTAGAAGAGTTAATTGAATTTTTAGAAAATGACTTTGATATTTTTAAAAATCAATTATTAAGTAACTTATCTATATCAAAATTATGGAATGAACAATCTATAAAAAGAATAACAAATGAAATAAAGGACTTTCTAATAGTTGATGAAACTAAAAAAAATCTAAAAAAAATTGAATCGCGCGGTCAAGGGACAAACTTTTACGTAAGAAATCTAGAAAATTCTTGGAACTGGGACTTATACTCCACAGTAATAGAGGAAGAAAGCAGAACAGAAAGAAAAGAGCGCTTACAAAATGTGTTAGTATCCTTTTCCAATTTAATTGATCTTTTTGATAATGAACTAGATGAAGATAACGAAAAAGGTTTTTTTCCAAAGATAGAAATAAATAATGTGAAATTAGAACGAGAAACTTGGTTTAATCCTGAAGATCTTGCATTGTATGATTATGCGTTAAAAGGAACGATCGAAAATGGTTTTTTCAAAGGTACAGCTTACGTAAGAGATACAGAAAAAACAGCCGAATTTAATATAGAACAAGTGAGGTTAACAAATGGTATTCATACTAAAACAGAAAAGTGCGGTCCTATAAGAGTCAAGTGGTTTTTTCTGGAAGGCCAAAAGAAAAACAGTTCATTATCGGAAGATCAATTTAGAATCATGAATGATAAGTTATTGCGAGGTGGAGGAATTTATGTTTTTCGTGATGGGTTAAGAATATTACCTTATGGTGAACAAGGTAACGACTTTTTAAAAATAGAAGAGCGCCGAACCAAAAGTGCGGGGTATTACTTATTCAGTCATAGAAGAATGTATGGTTTTATGGAAATAAGCAAAGAAACTAATCCTGAACTCATGGATAAGTCAAGTCGAGAAGGATTTATCGAAAATGATGCATACAAATATTTCAAAACAGTAGGTTCAAATTTATTAGTATGGTGGGCTAGAGATTTTCTAGAGTCTGCAAAAGAAAATGGAAAAAGGCAAGAAAGAATAAGCAGATTAAATGAGGTAAGAAAGCGAGAGGAAAAAGCAGTTGAGCAGCAGCGTAAAGAAGAAAAACTGGAAAAAGAATATTTTCAAAATCTAAAAGCAAAGCTAAAAAACTTTGATACGGATCTTTTTGAGAGAAAAAAAGAAATTAATACTTATGTTAAAAATGTTTTAGAAGATTATAAAAATAAGATTTTGAATTTTGAGATTGAAAGTGCAAAAAGGGAAGATTCATTTTTTAATATTTTAAAAAAGATTTATTCAAGTACTGACACTTTGTATGAATTAGAATTTTATGTTAATTTAAGGTATTTCCACGATAATGAGCTTATAGAACAAATCAATCAGAATAATGATGAAATCAGTAAAGAAATCAAGGAGTTAAGGCTTGTCTTTGAAACTGAAGCGAATAATATTAATAGGTTGTTGGACGATTTAGAAGAAGAACAAAATGATCATAAATGGTTGTATTCATTAAGAGATGAAATGATAAAAAAAACAAGTGATGTTGAAAAAGAGATTGACACTCTTTTTTCAGAACTATCAGTTTCTTACGAAAACAAATTGAATGGGAAACTTAATGTATTAAATCAAGAGGTATTAAGCAGCCAAGATACCTATTTAAAAAATCTTAGGAATGATTTTAATACAACTTTCTCTCGAAAATTAAGCGAAATTCATCAAGGAGTTGAAGAAATTTTAAACGAAAATTCTGATGAGATATTCGAAAAAAATGCAAAGAATATATTAAAAGATTTAGAAGTTTTGAAAAAAAATGTTTATGAGAATGCTTTGAGTCTAGACTATGAGATTAAAAATTCATCAATCCACAAAAATATTGAACATTTAATAAATGATTTTTTAACAAAGTTAAGAAGTCCACTACAATATGAAGAAGATGATGCTCTCATTGGAATTTTGAAAAAAGAGGTAGACATGTATCGAGATCTTTCTGCTGTTGGATTAGCGGCAGAATTAACAAGTCATGAATTTAATGCTTTGTATAGTGAGATCAATCAAGATATTTCTTTTCTATATAGAACCTTAAAAAACACAAAAGTTCTTCCTATAGTAGAACGAACAAGAAGGTCGTTTAAGTCTCTAGAAAGACTTCATCAACGTATGAGTCCATTGTATAGACAAATACGCGCTCGAAAAGGAAAAATAAAATTCAAAGAATTTGTAGATGATATGTTTTCATATTTTGAATCTGACTTTCAAAGATATGAAATTAAATTTATTAATAATTTGAGTAATAGCATCGAAATTCAAGAAAATGACTCAGTTTTGTTTACTCCACTAATTAACATTTTGTCAAATGCTATTTACTGGGTTTTAGATCAAGAAAGAAAAGAAATACATTTTTATATGGAAAATAACAAGTTTTTTATCCATGATACTGGTCCAGGTGTACCGGAAAAAGATCGACTTAGGATTTTTGATCCATTCTTTTCCAAAAGGTCTGAAGGAAGAGGCTTAGGATTATTTTTGTCTAAAGATATATTAGAAGCTAAAGGTCATAAATTGTACTTGGTTGAAAAAGCAGACGAATTATATTCATTAAACGGGGCATGTTTTTGTATTGAATTTAACAAAGATGCAATTAAAGGAGAAGATTTAGATGAGCACGGTGGAAATTGAGGGAAGAGTTAATCAGATTCACGAAGTCGAATCTATTTTGAAAAATTATTTTGATAGCGTTTTAATTATAGATGATAAAATGCAATTTGAAGAACCGTTAATTGAAATAGAAACAGATCTTGACTTAGAAATTGATGAAGCTGATTCAAGAGTTCTTGATGATTTAACAGTGAGTGCAGATTCTGTGTTAGATGATAAAGAGCTGGAACAAGACATACAAGCTCCTTATAGGTTATTACAAGACTTGATTGCAGATGGATTTGTTACATTTCCTTATAAATTTAATGCTACCCAACCAGCTTCTCAGATAGAATTTTTGAAAAATGTTTTAAAAAAATCGAAAATGCTATTCTTAGATTGGAACCTAGAAGAAGTTAAAAAAGAGTCTCCTACAAAAGAAGGAACCTCCGCACTAGAAATACTTGATTTTTATTCTAATTCAACAGACGGATTAAAGTGTGCTGTTATATACACTGGCGAGGAGTATCAATCTGTTAAAAAAGAATTAGAAAAGAAATTTGACTTTCCAGATGAGCACGGCCGGTTTTTTCAAAAAAGGGAGGCCGAAAATGGTAATTCTCTGTTAGGATTTATTTTTGAAAAGAAAGTAGATGCTAAGTTTATAATAAATGAAATAGCTGCAGTTTTGTTGGAAGATAAAAGTATGGTACTTCACATAATGGATAGTGCAGAGCGACTTGAAAAAACAATTGCAAATTCAATTCATAGATTTAACTCGCCTTTTGAAAAAGTTCTTTTAACTCAAATTTTATCTTCTGAAATGACGAATGAAGATATTCCGTCATTCTTAGATTCCATACTGATATCAGAAGTTCTTTCAAATCAAGAGTCTCTTTCTGTTAAAGAAAACTTTCTTTTCTTTGTAAGAAGAAATAAAATACTAAACGTATTAAAAGACAAGAAAGTAAATTCTTCTAGTATAGAAGAATTTCAATTACTAGTGAAAGTAAAGGGTCAAATAAAAGATTTTTATGCAAGTCCTGAGAGACAAATAGAGTTGATAAATTTAATTGAGTCGCAAGACGTGTATTCTTTTGAACAATTAGCTCTAAATGTAAAAGAAAAATATGAAAACTTTACAAATTGTATAAACGACATTTTGTTATTCATAATACTGATATCTGATTTTTTAGAAGATAAAGAATTATTCAAGAAAAATTTCATGGAACAGACCGTTAGATTTACAAAAATCATGAAATATAAACAAAATTCAGAAAATAAAACTGAAACAGGCAGCATTTACTGTAGGCCAGAGAAAATTGATAAAGATGAAGATAAATGTAGAATGCAGTATTTAATTTGTATAACGCCTTTCTGCGACACGTTTAGGCCTGGGAAAAATATCAATCATCTCTACAAATTTATTGTTGGCTATCCTTTGGAAGATGTCAAACAGTTAACAAATACGGCACCAGACAATGTTGCATTTACAGGAATACCAAATGAAGAAATGAAGAAAATGGAATTTGTGAAATGGGAATTCCATAATGTTATTACATTGCATGTTTCTGAAATAGAAGCTTTATCAAAAGTGGCTACATTAAAAAAGGATTACATTCAAAATATTATAAATCGTTATATTTCGTATCAATCAAGAGCAGGCGTTGATGAAATGTTTTATAAAGATAGTTTTAAAAAACAATTTAACGAATTTTTATTTCTAAAATAATCTCATAAAATTAATGCTTTTTTGAAAGGCGCTACTATGACAACCCACAATAAACTAATTCGCGACCTCATCCCGGCTATCATCGCATCCACCGGCAAATCGTCCAGTACCCGCATCCTAGATGAAGCCGAATACGAAAGTGAACTCCGCACCAAGCTGCATGAGGAAGCCGAAGAATATTTCGCCGCTTCCTCTGACGCTGACGCGCTGGAAGAACTCGCCGATATGCTCGAAGTGATCCGCGCCCTTGGAATCACGCACGGCGCAGATCCCGAGACACTGGAGCAGATCCGTGCCGACAAAGCCGCCAAGCGCGGTGGTTTCGACCAGCGGATTTACCTGATCGATGTCCACGAATCTTAATGTCAAGCTCATCACGCGCAATCTGGCGGATGAGCTGATTGCGGGGATGCAGAACGCGACAGGGATTTACATCATGACGTCTTTTCTTATGCAGTCCGGCGTCAATCTGCTGGCTCCGCATCTGAAGAAGGCGCTGGATCGCGGGGCCGAGGTGAAGATGCTGGCGGGGGATTACCTGTATATCACCCAGCCGGAAGGGCTACGCAAGCTGCTGAGTATCGATAATCGGTTGGAAGCGCGGTTGTGGCGGAGCATGGGGACGTCTTTTCATCCCAAAGCTTATTTATTCGATTATGAAAACGGGGAAGGGCTGCTGATTGTCGGCTCTTCCAATTTTTCGTTTTCGGCGCTAAAGACAGGGTATGAATGGAATCTGGCGATGAACGCGCAGGCGGAGCCCTTTACGTTCCGGAACGCGATGGATCAATTCATGGAGAACCTGTATCACGACGCCACGCTGCCGCTGACGGAGGATACGATCGCGCTGTACGAGGAGGAGTATCTGCTCAATCACCGCAAAAATCCTGAGCTGCAGCGGCAGGTGATCGAGATGGAAGAAGCTGAGGCTTACATCGGGGACACGCAGATAGAGACGACGGCGGAAAAGCAGAAGAGCGACGCTCCGATCCGGCCGCGCCCTGCTCAGGAGATGGCGCTGGAAGCGCTGGAAACGACGATCGAGGAAGAGTACGACCGCGCGATGGTGATCATGGCAACAGGACTCGGAAAGACGTATCTGGCAGCCTTTTTAGCGAAAAGGTACAAAAGAGTGCTGTTCGTCGCTCACCGCGAAGAGATTCTTCAGCAGGCGGCGCGTTCATTCCGGCATGTCCTTCCGGAGCGCAGTCACGGCCTTTACAACGGGCAGAGCAAAGAAAGCGGCAGCGACTGCGTGTTTGCTTCGATCTATACGCTGGGGATGAAAAAGCACCGCGAGAACTTTGCGCCGGATGCTTTTGACCTGATCGTGATCGACGAATTCCATCATGCGGCGGCGAGATCGTATCAGTCGGTGATCGACTATTTCACGCCGCAGTTTATGCTGGGGATCACGGCGACGCCGGACCGGATGGACGGGCAGGACGTGTATGCGCTGTGCGGCGGGAACGTCGCGTACCGGATTCATTTTATCGAGGCGATTCGGCGGGAATGGCTGGCGCCTTTCCAGTATTACGGCGTGCACGACGAGACGGATTATTCCGGCATTCGCTGGCTCGGCGGCCATTACGACGAAGAGCAGCTGCTCGCGGCGCAGCTTCGGGAAGAGTATGCGGAGCGCGTGTATGAAGCTTGGAGTGCCAGACGGCAGACGCGCACGATCGCGTTTTGCTCGTCGATCCAGCAGGCGGATTATTTGTCGGACTACTTCCGCATCCGGGGCAGCCGAACGCTGGGTTTGCACTCGCGCACCCGGGAAATGAGTCGGGAAGAAGCGATTCGGCGATTGGACGCGGGAGAAATGGACGTGCTGTTCACCGTCGATCTGTTCAACGAAGGCACGGACATTCCGAGCGTGGACACGCTGCTGTTCGTCCGGCCGACGGAGTCGCTGACCGTGTTCACGCAGCAGGTGGGACGAGGACTGCGTTTGGCGGAAGGGAAGTCGCACTGCGTCATTATCGACCTGATCGGCAACTACCGGAACGCGGACGTGAAGCTGAGTTTGTTTGCGGACTACGGTGACGAAGAAAGCAGCAGCGGGAAAAAAGAACGGCCGACCGGTATTCCGTCCGTTCCGGAGAGCTGTTCGATTCAGTTGGAGACGGCGGTCGTCAATCTGCTGGAGGAACTGAGCCGCAAGCGTGCGCCGTACCGGGAGAAGCTGCAGCGCGATTTTCTGGATCTCAAAGGCGAACTGGGACGCATCCCGACGTATCTGGAGCTGCATTTGCAGGGTCGGTCCGTGAGCAAAGGCTATCGGGACGAGTTCGGTTCGTACGCCGGTTTCTTGAGCTGGGCCGGGATGCTGGATGAGCGCGAGCAGCAGGTGTACGAGCGTTACGAAGCTTGGCTGCGCGACGCGGAGAAGACGGTCATGACGAAGAGCTACAAGATGATCGTGTTGGTGTATATGCTGGAGCGAGGCGCGAAGCGGTGGACGGAGCCGGTAACGGCAGAAGAGGTCGCAGCCTTTTTCCACGACTATCTGACGGAGAAGGAATACCGGAAGCGGATTGACTTCAGTGATAAAGAATCGAAGCGGCTCTGGGACTGGAACGAACAGACGCGGGCGAAAGTGGCGAAGCTGATCGCGGACATGCCAATGAGCAAGTGGGCGGGGGCGAAAGGCAGCCAAGTGGAGTTCGCGGACGGGAAGTTCGGGTTGGCGTTCGAAGTAGCGGAGGGAGATAAAGAGCTTCTGCATCGGTGGACGCGGGAGATTTGCGAGTACCGGCTGCATGTGCATTTTGAGCGGCGGGCGCAAAAATAATTCCATTTAATATATTAAAGAGCCGTTAATCGTTAGGGATAACGGCTCTTTATTTTAAACTACTTATTAATCAAGTACATGTATAAGTTGTTTTCTACAGGAGTGTCCAGAATCAGATTTATATGGACTACGGGAACTGAATTGCCATTGTTACCGATCATACTGGACTGTATGACACTATATGGATTAGGCAACGCCGTACCGAGATAATAGAAGTCAGTCCCATCTTTTTTGAATTTCTTCATAAATACATGCAATTTCAAATCTCCACTTGTTGACCCTAAAATTGCTTTAACGTCGGAAGACTCTAAAGAGCGGTTTCCTCTGCTTGACCATTTTAAGATGTTTTGGCTTTTGAATTCTTCTTGGTAATTTGTACTTTCAGCTATATCTTCGTCTTTATGATAAGTAACAAAAATAGGGCATGTTCCATGTTTTATTCTATATCCGTTCACTACTTCTTTTTCATCATTTTCCCAATCAAGCAATCGGCACATATCTTTCTTAGTATACTTTTTGTATAAGGTGAACGGTTTGCTGATCTCATATTCTTCACTCTTAAAGTCAGCTGTATTAATAGAGTCTATAATCAATTGGCTAAAGAAAGAGTTCGTTTCAATGGCTTTTTGAAAAGTAGCATGCAGTTCAAAACCATCTTCTTTTTCAATATTTATAAGCGGAATGTTACCATAATTTTTTTGAGTTAATTTATTGAAAAAGGAAAGGTCAAAAATTCTTTTCAATGAAGAGATTGTTCTGCTGTTTACTATCAAGCCTTCCGTTTTAAAAATTTCAAAAAGCTCATTGTTGGAGATTGCTCTTTTTTTAAGTAAAGTTTTTAATACAATCAACTCATGTTTTCTTTTACCGTTCAGAAACTCCACGGTTATAAGTGATAAAAAGTGTTGCTCTTGCTGCGACAAGCTCGGTACAGACTCCTTAACTTTCAACAGAAATTGATAATAATTAGAGAATTCATCAGCGAAAATCAACGGATCAAGCGAATGGTTCTCCACGAAATCCATCAGTAGCGGAATGCGGTTCAGCCGGTTTTTCAGTTCCAGATACGCTTCGCGCAGCAGCTTGAATGCCGTCAGGTTACTTGCGCTAATCGACTTGAAAATCTGTTGACGCGCGACTTCCTCGAAGTTGATCGAAGACACGCCTTTGATATAGCTCGTATCCTTCATATGGCGGCGGATATTGTCTTTGTTCTGCGACTGGTCTCCAGAAAGGGCGATCGGGATCAGGTAATTGTTTTTGTAATTGCCGATAAAGTCGATTACGGTCACGAATTCTTTGCTCTCATGCTTGCGCAGTCCGCGGCCGAGCTGCTGAATGAACACGATGCTGGACTGCGTCTGCCGAAGCATGACCACTTGATTGACGGACGGAATGTCGATCCCTTCGTTGAAAATGTCCACGGTAAGCAGGTACTGCAGTTCGCCTTGTTCCAGCTGGGCGACTCGGCTTTCGCGTTCTTCGGACGTGTCGCTGCCGGATAGTGCCGCTGCCTTGTACCCGAGAGCGTTCAGCATCCGAGACAGTTCGTCCGCTTCCGCCGTGCGGCTGCAGAAGATGAGACCGCGTACGGATTCGCCGGAGTAGCCGTAGTATTCGACTTTTTCCATCAGGTAAGTCACGCGCTGCTCTTTGTCTTCTTCGTCCAAACGGGAAGCGTCATCCAGCAGTTCTCCATTGCGCATATAATCCGCCACGCCAAAATAATGGAACGGGCACAACATGTCTTCTTCCAAAGCTTCCTGCAGCCGAATCTCGTAGGCGATGTTATAGTCAAACAATTCGTAAATATTAAAGCTGTCGGTGCGTTCGGGCGTCGCGGTCATGCCGAGCAAGAACTTGGGGTTGAAGTGCTCGATCACGCTGAGATAAGAAGCGGCGCCGGCTTTGTGGACTTCATCGATCAGGATATAGTCGAAGTCGTCCGCGGCGAATTGACTCAAATGTTCGGGCTTGGCGATCGTCTGAACGGTGGCAAAAAGATACTTGGCCTGTGCATCCCGGCGACTGCCGGAATAAATGCCGAAGTCGCTTTCCGGTCCGCCGATGATTTTCCGGTAATCGCTGATCGCCTGCTTCAAAATTTGCTCCCGGTGTACGACGAACAGCATCCGGCGCGGAGCCGAAGCTTTAACGTCGAACGCGGACAGATACGTTTTGCCGGTACCGGTAGCCGAAATGACCAACCCTCTGCAAGCTCCGCTTTCGCGTAAGGCGCGGAGATTCTGCAAAGCCTGACGCTGCATGTGATTCGGCTCGATAGCACGCATAGCGTTAAAAGGCGTCGCATTCTCCGGAAGAAGCGGAACGGCGGTTTTCATTTTGTTGTTGGCTTTGCGCACTTCTTCGTACAGCACCTGATAAGCTTCGATCCACTTCGCGGTGAGCGGAACGGAGGACTGCCAAGCGTTATCGAATTCATGATGAAATTGTCCGAGCAGACCGCCATGTTCGAAAGAAGTCAGCTTCACGTTCCATTCATAGTTCGTTTTGAGCGCGGCTGCCGTCAAGTTGGCGCTGCCCATAATGATCGTCGAATGTGCCGGGTGGTCGAACAGATAGCCTTTGGCGTGGAATCCACTGAGCTGGGTGAGCCGAACTTCGACGTTGCGGATCTTCAGCAGCTCGCGGAAAATTTTCGGATGATTGAAGTTCAAATAGTGCGAAGTCAGGATTCTGCCAGCAATGCCTTGGGCGTGCAGGTCGGCC
>Ga0308157_10006411_pt1 | contig 14120 bp, 12 predicted proteins | sample PhyBR1_FD_201035 | JGI IMG/M metagenome (GOLD analysis project Ga0308157, IMG submission 201035) | Phyllosphere microbial communities from UC Gill Tract Community Farm, Albany, California, United States - DLSLB.R1 | ecosystem: Host-associated > Plants > Phyllosphere > Unclassified | place: USA...
TGAAATAATCCATGGAGATGTACGTCCAGATATCACGGCAAAGATCGATCAAAATAGTATTGATCCGTTTTAGACCATCACAGCTGGCTGCGAAATTATCATAATGCTCAATCTGTGTAGTTGTCTGCGAGCGATCCAATCCCAATACCTCATTTACGAATTGATTTCCAAAGCTAACCCAGTCCTGATTAGGATAGGCAACATGATGCGCATTGAAATTTCCTGTAGCTCCACCAAATTTGGCTGAGAAAGGAACTTGCTTCAACAATTGGATCTGCTTTTCCAAACGCTCAATGAAAACCTTGATTTCTTTTCCTAAACGAGTAGGAGATGCAGGTTGTCCATGTGTACGGGCAAGCATAGGTACATTTTCCCAGCTTGATGATAAGCCTTTTAGTTCCGTTAATAATTCCTGGATAGCAGGTTGGTAAACCTCTTCTAATGCTGCTTTCCAAGAATAAGGGATAGCGGTATTATTGATGTCCTGAGAAGTTAATCCAAAATGGATAAATTCCAGGGAATCGTTCAATCCAAGTTTCTCGAATTCATTTTTTAAGAAATATTCTACAGCTTTCACATCATGGTTGGTCACCTTTTCAGTGTCCTTGATCCATTGTGCATTTTCAAGATTAAAGTTGCGGTAAATGTCACGCAGCTTTTCATTGAGGCTTCCGTCAAAATGACTTAACTGTGGGATACCGGAATTGCAAAGGGCAATAAAATATTCTACCTCTACCAAGACACGGTATTTGATCAGTGCAAATTCTGAAAAGTAATTCGATAGATCTTTTGTGTTATTATGGTACCTGCCATCAATAGGCGTAACTGCGGTTAGAGGGGATAATGTCATGAGATAAATTTATTTTGACGCAAAAATAGGTAATTAGGGCCAAAACAACAAAAGCCCGTTATAAACGGGCTTTTGAAGTATTTTTTTGTTGTTCGGATTATTGAACGTTTTTAACTGAATCAACAGCTTGGTTAGCAGCTGAATCGATAGCGTTAACAGCTGAATCAGCAGTGTTAGTGATAGAATCAGCAACAGCGTTAGCAGTTGAATCGATAGCGTTAGCAGCTGAATCAGCAGCAGCTTCAGTTTTAGTTTCAGCGTTGTTACAAGAAGCAACAGCTACAGTTAAAGCTAAACCTAAGAATCCGAATTTTAATACATTTTTCATTTTTAATTTTTTATTTAGTTGAAACAAATTTGTTTATTTTATCCTTAATACCAGTAACCTTTAAAAGGTAACCCAAAAAAAATATTTATTTTAAAAGTTTTTCAAATCTGCTGATATACAAGCCATTAATTTGAAGTCTTTTGCTTTGGGCAGCGCAAATATACTACTGTTTTACTGATTTGCAACAATTAATTATAAATTTTGTTAAAATTTTGTTATTTTTTTAAAAACGATATATGTTCAATAAGATAAAAAACGCGATAAAGCTCTTTAAATCAGTGGATTTGGAGCAATTAGAAAAGATTTCTAAAAAGATAGATTTAGCAGAAGTTTTGGGCTCTGTATCAAAAATGGATGAGAATCAGCTCAAAATGGCGATGAAAATGTTGACCGGAAGCAAGAAAAAAAGAGAAGCTCCGCCGATCAATGCGGATTTTTACGATGTATCTGCAAAGTTATCGGAAGAGGATCGGGCATTGCAGATGAAGGTACGCCAGTTTTTGGAAACTGAAATCAAACCTATTGTAAACAGATATTGGTTACATGATGAATTTCCATTCGAAGTTATACCGAAGTTGGCAGAACTAAATGTCTGCGGATATATCTATGAAGGTTATGGTTGTGCTGGTGGTACTTCGCTCATGGATGGCATCATTGCAAGTGAATTTGGTCGGGTGGATCCATCCATTGCTACATTCTTGGGTGTACAAAGCGGTTTGGCCATGGGGTCGATTTATATGTGCGGCTCGGAAGAGCAAAAGAATGAATGGCTGCCGGCCATGCAGCAATTGAAGAAAATTGGTGCATTTGGATTGACGGAGCCTTTGGTAGGATCCGCCACAGCCGGCGGTTTGACGACCACCTGTAGGCGAGAAGGGGATACCTGGATATTGAACGGACAAAAGAAATGGATCGGAAATTCTACTTTTTCCGATATCACCATCATATGGGCCAGGGATCTCGATGACCAACAAGTAAAGGGATTTATTGTGCGCAAGGAAAACCCTGGCTTCTCGGTCGAGAAAATCCGGGATAAGATGGCTTTGCGTATCGTTCAGAATGGATTGATTACCTTAACCGATTGTCGTGTTCCAGAATCAGACCGGATGCCGTTTGCCAATTCCTTTAAGGATACGGCAAAAGTGCTCCAAATGACCCGCGCAGGTGTGGCTTGGATGGCGGTAGGTTGTGCAAGAGGAGCATACGAGAACGCTTTGGATTATACGATCAAAAGAGAACAGTTTGGAAAGCCAATTGCCTCATTTCAATTGATCCAGAATCATTTGGTGGAAATGTTATCCAATTTAACGGCCATGCAAACATTGGTTTTCCGATTATCGGAATTACAGGATGATGAAAAGCTAAGGGATGAACATGCATCCTTGGCAAAAGTGTTCTGTACCATGCGGATGCGTGATATTGTATCAAGGGCAAGGGAAGTAATGGGTGGAAATGGTATCCTATTGGAGTATAATGTGGCCAGATTCCTAGCTGATGCCGAGGCGATTTATTCTTATGAAGGAACAAAAGAGATCAATTCCTTAATTGTGGGAAGATCAATCACAGGCTTTAGTGCCTTTGTTTAATTCGGATAGGTATTAAAACTTATAAAGTTAATATAAGCTAAAAAGGCGTTCCAAATCGGAACGCCTTTTTAGGTTAACACCAATAAGTATACTTATTTCTTGTTTTTGTTTTGTTGAGCTGCTTGTTGAGCACGCATCATTTCTTCCATTTTAGTTTGGAAAGATGATTTCTTATCAGAAGCTGGTTTCTTTTTCTTCTCTTCGATTTTTGCTAAGATCTTATCATCATTCACAAATTGACGGATCAATACTTGTGTTAAGAAGGTAAGCACTGCGGATAAGAAATAGTAATAGTTCAAACCTGCAGGGAAGCTGTTCAATACAAAGAAGAAAATCAACGGCATGAAATATCCAATATATTTCATCTGGTTATTTGCTCCAGCGGTAGTTGCATTATTGTACCAAGTCGTCAATAAGGTAGTGATCGTCATCAATACACACATTAAAGAGATATGGTCGATAAATCCGAACAAAGAAGGGAAGGTGATCGGCGCATCATAGGTAGAAAGGTCTTTCACCCATAAGAAGCTTTCACCACGCAATTCAAATAAGTTCGGGAAGAAAAAGAAGAAGGCCAAGGTAAATGGCATCTGTAATAACAACGGCAAACATCCACCTAAAGGATTAACACCTGCCTGTTTATACAGCTTCATTTGCTCCTGTTGTAATAACATCGGGTTGTCATCACCAACTTTAGCCTTGATCTCATCCAATTGTGGTTTCAACACACGCATCTTACCCATCGATTGGTACGATTTGTATGTCAATGGGAACATGATCAATTTCAGGAACAAGGTCAAGATCAGGATCACGATGCCATAGTTCATGTTGAATCCATCCAAGAAATCAAAGATCGGAACGGTAATGAACTTATTGATCCAGCTCATTGGTCCCCATCCCATATTGATGATCTTGTCGAATCCGTTTCCTTCAGCTTTTAAGGTTTTGTATTTGTTCGGTCCGAAGAAGAAACTGAAACCATACTGGGAATCAGCAGCAGTTGCTAATGGTAATTCTGCAGTAGCTTGGTAAGTCTTCACATAGCCATCTTCCGTCATAAAAGTAGATTTCAGATTCGCATTGTTCAAACCTTCTTTGCTGGTCAATACGGTAGAGAAGAAATGCTGTTTAAAGGCGATCCAGTTCAAGCTTTTTTCCAACTTCTCGTCATCATCACTTGTTTCTGAAAGGTGGTCTACATCACCTTCTACATCCCTATAATATAACGCTGATTTTTCTCTTTCCGATTTTACGTTCCGTTCTTTCTGTAAAAGTGTGGTCTGCCAGTTCAGCAACATGCTCTGTGATTTCACGTCCATCACATCTTTCATGCCTACCGCTTTTACGTCCAATTTCAGGTTGTAATCATTGCCGGCCAAAGTATAGATATAATCAATATACTTGTCGGCAGCATAGTTCAAACGAAGGGTTACCGATTTGGCGTCAGAGCCAGCGACTGTAAAGCCTTGTCCCTGCGGTTGGAAATATAAATCGTTTGTTTTTACCGCTTTCCCTGGAACATTGAATTCCAAACCAAAACGGTTGTTGTCTCCATCAAATAAAACCAATTTAGATCCGTCAAAGTTGGTTTCCCCCTTAAGCTCGACTTTCTTTACGCGACCACCTTTTGAACTCAATTGTACGATCAAACGTTCGTTTTCCAAAACGATGTTTTGTTCTGTTCCAACTGATGAAGCACCAAAAGGTTGGGTTAATAATACGGAATCAGGAACAGTTGGGGTAGCTTGGGCGATCTTCACAGAATCGGCAAGTGGTTGTTGACCATTCTTTGCACGACTGATGGAATCCTGAAGCTGTTGCTCCTTTTTGATCTCATCCTGGGAGGGCTTCAGAAAATAGAAGGACCCGGCAAGGATGGCAAAAATTAAGATAAATCCTAGAATGTTATTTCTATCCATTGTTTATTGTTTACTATTCACACTTGGCATCCTGCACTAACTGTTTTTCTTGTGCGCCAAAGCAGCGGCTACAAAGCTAACAAAAAGTGGGTGAGGATTTACAACTGTTGACTTTAATTCTGGGTGAAATTGTCCAGCAACGAAAAAAGGATGGTCTTTCAACTCCACGATTTCCACCAATCCAGACTCTGGATTGTACCCTGAAGCGATCATACCTGCCTTTTCGTAATCTTTTAGGTATTCGTTGTTGAACTCGTAACGATGACGGTGTCTCTCGGAAATTTTGGTCTTTCCATAAATACCATACGCTTTTGTACCTTTTTTGATCTCACAATCATAAGCACCCAAACGCATGGTTCCGCCCATGTTGGTGATGTTTTTCTGCTCTTCCATCAAGTTGATAACCGGATGAGGCGTGCTTTCGTCCATTTCGAAACTGTTCGCTCCTTTCAATCCCAATACGTTTCTTCCAAACTCGATTACGGAACACTGCATTCCCAAACAGATACCAAAGAAAGGGATCTTGTTTTCACGAACGTAACGGATGGTTTCCAATTTACCTTCCAGTCCGCGTTCGCCGAATCCAGGAGCTACCAAAACACCATCAAGACCTTTCAGTTTTTCAGCTACATTTTCTTGGCTCACGCTTTCTGCAGCGATATATTTTACTTTTACTTTCGTTTCATTGGTTGCACCAGCATGGATGAATGCTTCTGCGATGGATTTATAGGCATCAGGAAGTTCCACATATTTACCCACCAATCCGATGTTTACCTCGTCGGTTGGGTTTTTAAGTCTTCCTAAAAATGCTTTCCAGTTCTCTAAATCCGGTTCATTTTTGGTCGAAAGTTTCAATTTGGCCAATACCGTTTTGTCCAATTGCTCTTTCAGCATATTCAATGGAACATCGTAGATAGTAGGTGCATCGATGGATTCGATCACCGCATTGATGTTCACATTGCAGAATAAGGCCAATTTCTTGCGGATATCATTATTCAGTTTGTGTTCGGTACGACAAACCAAGATATCCGGTTGAACGCCATATTCCAATAAAGTCTTTACAGAATGTTGTGTAGGCTTGGTTTTTAACTCACCAGCTGCTGCCAGGTAAGGAACCAAAGTAAGGTGGATTACCAGTGAGTCGTTATTGCCCAACTCCCAACGTAATTGTCTTACCGCTTCGATAAATGGTAATGACTCAATATCACCCACAGTACCTCCAAGTTCGGTGATCACGATATCGTATTCACCAGTTTCACCAAGAAGTAACATCCGACGTTTGATTTCGTCGGTGATGTGTGGAACGACCTGCACGGTTTTACCAAGGTAAGCACCGGCACGTTCTTGCTCGATCACGTGGCTGTATATACGGCCAGTAGTAACGTTGTTCGCCTGGGAGGTTGGAACGTTCAGGAACCGCTCATAATGACCTAAGTCAAGGTCAGTCTCAGCCCCATCCTCCGTCACATAGCATTCGCCATGTTCGTATGGATTTAATGTTCCTGGATCGATGTTGATGTACGGGTCAAATTTCTGGATGGTTGCTTTTAAACCACGCGCTTGGAGAAGCTTGGCTAGGGAAGCTGCAATAATACCTTTCCCCAACGACGAAGTTACGCCGCCCGTAACAAAGATGTATTTAGTCATAGCAAAAATGGATTTCTAAAGATTTTCTGACCCTTTTTATGTCGGGTCATCTGCTCTATGTACGGGATACAAAGGTACGAATTTCTATTATTTTTCACGAGATTTCATTTAACTTTATTTCTCAAATTGTATTTATGGAATATAGAAGAATGGGAAAATCAGGATTGCAATTAAGTGTGCTTTCCTTTGGATCCTGGGTAACTTTTGCCCGACAAACAGATGATGATATCAATGAGCGACTTATGGCGCAAGCTTATGAGGCAGGTGTCAATTTTTTCGATAATGCAGAAGTATATGCTGCAGGGCAGTCGGAGGAAATGATGGGCAGGGTATTGAAGAAATTGAATTGGGATCGCAGTTCCTATGTGTTGTCCAGTAAAGCTTTTTTTGGCTGGAAAGGGGAGGGCAAGAAACCTAACCAACACGGATTGAGCCGCAAGCACCTGATGGAAGCCTGTGATGAGGCCTTGCAAAGGTTGCAGACGGAATACTTGGACCTTTATTATTGCCACCGTGCAGATCCTACTGTACCTATTGAGGAGGTAGTGCGTACAATGAACACCTTGATTCAGCAGGGAAAGATTTTCTATTGGGGAACCAGTGAATGGACAGCCGCAGAAATTATGGAAGCACATATGGTGGCCAAGGATTTGGGGCTTGAAGGTCCTGCTGTCGAACAGCCGGAGTATAATCTATTCAATAGAAGAAAGATTGAGGTGGATTATGCGCCTATATTCCGAAATGTGGGTATGGGAACCACCATCTGGAGTCCTTTGGCCTCGGGAATCCTGACCGGTAAATACAATAACGGTATTCCGGAAGGCTCCAGGATGTCTCTGAACGATTATGAATGGCTGAAGGATCGTGCTTTGGTCGAAGAAAAAATCGCTAGGGTGCGGGATTTGGAAAAGTTCGCGCAGGAACTGGGTGTTTCCTTACCAACTCTTTCCATTGCTTGGTGCATTTCTAATCCAAATGTTACCACCGCCATATTGGGAGCAACTAAAGTTGATCAATTGACCGAGAATCTGAAAGCTTTGGAGGTGTTGCCTTTAATGACAGCGGAAGTGAAAGAAAAGATCGATGAGATCATGGGGACCAAACCCATCGTGATCAGGAATTAATCCTGATCAGAAGTTAAACGATCATGCTCAGGAAATAAAAAATTAGGGCTTCGCAAATGCCAAGCCCTAAAATATCTTTTCTGAAGAAAATTTCTCGATTATCTTTTTGATTTGATACGAGCAGCTTTTCCAGTCAATCCACGAAGATAGAATAACTTCGCACGACGAACTTTACCAATGCTGTTTACTTCAATTTTTTCAATGTTAGGAGAGTTAACAGGGAAAATACGCTCAACACCCACGCCGTTTGAGATTTTACGCACGGTAAATGTTGAATTAACACCTTCACTGTTTAACTGAATTACCACACCTTGGTAAACCTGAACACGCTCTTTATTTCCTTCGCGAATTTTATAATGAACGCTGATGGTATCTCCTGCTTTGAAAGCGGGATTTTCATTTTTTACTACCGCTTGTTCTTCTACAAATTTTACTAAATCCATGATTCTGAGTAATTAATAACGATATTTAACCTGTAAAAATCGGAATGCAATATTACAGCTTTATTTTTATATATGGAAATACTTTTTTAAAATATTTTCCTTTTTATTCAATGGATGCAAAAGTAAGGATTTTTATGGCAATTTTTATAGGTAATTTAAAATAATTGGAGTGGGATCTGGAAATTGATATCCGTTAAAATTAAAAATCAATAAATGAGCTTGTTATAAAAATTTTATAAAAAAGCCTTGACAAGAATAAAAATCCCCGTATATTTGTGCCACACAAAACAAAGGTGATACCTTTTCGGGGTGTAGCGTAGCCCGGTATCGCGCCACATTTGGGATGTGGAGGTCGTAGGTTCGAATCCTGCCACCCCGACTTAAAAAGCCACTGAGAATTCAGTGGCTTTTTCTATTATTGGGCAATTCGGGATATTATGGATGGATGGTGTTCGGATTATGTAGGAATTCAAATAGCTTTTAAATAACACCAAATAAATCTTTCTGATAAGAAACACTGATCTGCTCTTTTTGAACTTTTCATTGATAAAAGATTCTATGTCTCTCTTAGGTACATCTTTTTAAGGAGGGTATCACTTGAGATTCTTAAAAAATAGGCTACAATAGTACATATAAGCTTAATTGTAAATTTAGCAAATCATTGGGTGATCTTTTTTATTGAAATGTTTTCAAAATAACCTTACATTCCAAAGTTGCAAAACTATTAAATAACAAGATTTGGTTTGCGATTTAAGATTATTCAATCCTTAAGTATTTAAAAGATAATGGATTACATTACATTTATAGTTTGTGATATGTAATTCAACAATAGGGATTGATTAGCGAATATTTCTGTGTATAAATTTCGTAAAAAGAAAATGTTATCTGCAAATAATAAAGACCGTCCATTTAAGAACGATCTTTTCTATTACCATAAATTTAAACAATTTTATCAAAAATACTCTCCGATTCATTGTAAAAAACAACTCCCTTACCAATCTTTTGAGGGTCAAAGTTTACTATTTTAATCAATTCAACATATTGAGATAAATCTAATGTTTTAAGATCAAGATTTTTAGGATTGATTTTCCAATAAACTTCATCATTTCTATCATCATATTTCATTAAACTCGTTAATCCGCAGATTAAAGGATAAAAGAATCCAAATGAATATTGATAATCTGATTGTTTAGGTGTTGTCCCAAATGTTTCGGCATTCTAATCCGCCAAAATCGCCAAAACGCAGCTTCTTATCTGAAATATTAAAAACCTCAACATTGATAAATCCACTGGTTAATCTAGGAATAGTGATTTCTAACCCAACTTTCGCCCCAAATCACTTGATTGCTCACCTAATAGCTGTTATTTTTTGTTTAATCAGCGGAATTTATTATACCAAAAAATACAAGTTATGATTTTCAATTTCATTTTATTAGTGCATTTTTCGGCATTTTTGACATTTTTCATCATGTTAATTCAACTTATGAATAAAGATGAAAAAGTGTTAAACAAAAACTCTACTTTAATTGGTACAACAGTTTTAATCACTGGAATTTCATTAGTCATTATAAACTATCCCAATATTAATTATTACAAGCTAATTCCTAAATCAATATTATTTGTAATCATTTCTATATTTTGTGGATGCTATAGCCGAAAACCAATACCAAAAAAAACATACTATTCTTTGTTAGACATTACAATTTTAGCAAGTCTTATAACAGTTTATAAAACATAATCATTTTAATTGCAGATAACATCTGATTGGTAAAATGGCAGGAGGAATACAACATTCAAATTTTGTGGTTTCTATCCGGCAAAAGTGTTTCGTTTCTCAGATATTTAGTAAGTTAGTACACGAAAACACTTTAATAAAAATTTCTACCTAAATTAACATAAAAAATAATGGATAAAAACAATTTGAATGATATATCAGATAATGATCTATTAGACAAGAAAAAACAAGTTAAATCAAGCCAAATTATAACTGCAGTCCTGATTGGTTTCCTTATAGGTATTGCTGTTTATAGTACAATTAATAAAGGGTTCGGTTTTTTTACATTTTTTCCTTTATTTTTTGTTTTTCTACTAGCCAAAAATAAATCTGATTTAAATAGTATTAATCAAGAAATAAAAAAAAGAAACCTTGAATAATATGGATTCAATATGTGAAAAGTGCGGAGATTTGATTAATAAAAATTTCTGTGGAAATTGCGGACATAAAAAGGTACTTACACGAATAGATTCTGAATATGTAAAGAGTGAGTTTTTAAGTCTTATTGGGTTTGAAAAAGGATTTTTTTTTACCTCTAAAGAGTTATTAATAAGACCTGGTAAATTAATAAAATCTTATCTATATGAAAGTCGAATTCATATAACAAAACCGATTGCATATATTACAGCAGCTTCTTTAATTTACACAATAATTTCTCATTATCTAAAAACAGATTTATTCTATGCGGAAATATTGAAGAAATCTTATGGAAAAAATACACTGTCAAATATTAATATTTGGGTACAAGAAAATTACGGATATTCAAATTTATTACTGATTTTTCCTTCACTATTGTGGCTAAAGGTATTTTTTAGAAAATACCCCTATAATTTTTACGAGGTTTTTGTTGTTCTTTCCTATGTAATGGGATTTGCAATGCTCATAACTTGTTTTCAACCTATTTTGGACTATTTTTCTCCAGCAACTTTTGCTATTAACAATTCAATAATTTTTACTCTGTCATTTATTTATATAGGTTTCGGTATATCAAATTTTTATGGAAAATCCGTGAAAAGTTTTTTTACTTCAGTATCTGCTTATATTCTAGGATTTATTACTTTCCAAATAATTGTAATCTTAATCGCAAAAGTTTATGATTACATAATAAAGTTTATTTAAGGAAACTTCTGCTAATATAGGATTTGCCAAATAATGAGGGATGTACATTATATCCAAATAATCTTAACATTTATTATCCATTTTCTCGACCAAGGCTTCCACCTTGCCATTCAAAATATGTTTGTTTTAAGGGTGTAATCGTGCTTTAAGTATGTTTAAAGCAGGGTCAAAGTATAAAGTAAGTATGTAAAGCATACATTTTACATACTTTTAGCATACTTTCAGTATGCTTTTACATCGAAGTGAACTTTACCTAAAGGAGTCCTAATGGAAGGCCTTGCCAAAACCCGTCTTTTCTCTAAACATCATTGCCATCTTTAGTGTATATCGAATCCAATTTATAAATTTCAAGGAACTTTTTAGACCTAACTATTATATTAAATCCCTTTAAATTGTTCCCTAATAATTTATCACGTATTTTTAGGTTATTTTCAAGCACTAGCCAATAAACAATGAGAAAAATCTTCCTACTTATATGCCTTTTCTTCATTCAACAATTACACGCGAAAGAAAATCCGGTTTTTGATTTTATAAAAGTTTGGAATTTCCTTAAATATTATCATCCTGATTTGGCAAGTGGTAAGCTGGATGCTGACAGCCTTTTCTTAAACCATATTGAAAGCAAAAATTTAAATATCAACCAGACTATTTCTTTGCTAACAAAAGGATTGACTAATAATGTTAATTCTACAAAAAAGAGTAATGCACCATCGGATGTAATTGATGATAATCAAAATTTTGATTGGTTTCAAAAGAATTCTACCATTACTGCTAAGAATAAAAAAATACTTCACAATATCCATAAAAATAGGTTTATCGGAGAACAACATTATTATGTTTCGAAAGATGGATTTACCGTCGATATCCCCCATGAAAAGCCTTATAATTTTTCTAAAGATGAGAGCCTTCCCTTAAAATTCAGACTATTGGCGTTAGCTAAGATAATTGGAGCAATAGATTATTTATATCCACATAAATATTTAATGGATGAGCATTCTACTGAAACATTGAAGAGTTTAATTGATGAATGCCTAATTGCAGATTCTAGAAAAGCATTTGAAACTGTCCTTGCAAAATCGGTAGCACTTTTGGAAGATACACATGCCTTTAAATTCTATAACCAGCTTCATTATAAAAAAGAAATCTACCACACTTCATATTTTGCACCCTTTGATTATCAAATCCTAGATGATTATGTATTGGTCACCCATATTATCATCCCTGAAATCTGTGCAAAAGCAAATATTGCTGTTGGGGACAGAATAAAGGCAATCAATGGCCGGTCAATCCCTGAAATCATCCTGGAAAAGAACAAATTACTTTCTACATCCAATAGAGCAGGTTTATTATTTCGTTTATCAGATTATCATCAAAATCTGCTGTGGATGGATGATGATGCCATTAAAAAACTCACAGTTCAAAAGGCAGGGCATTCAGATACTATTCAGACTCAAATAGCACTTGTAAATCCAGGTAATAAAGCAGAATTGGAGGTTATTCTTTCCTATCTAAGGGCGAAAATACAATTAAAAAACACGCGGAAATTAAATCATCCTGATATTTCCTATTTCAGAATTGACCAGACCTTTTCCTTTATTGAAGATGTTGAGGATAATAAAATCGATTCAACGATGGACAGCCTTTTCACGAATGCAGCATCAAAAAAAGCCATTGTTTTTGATATGCAAGCCTATCCTGATTGGGGAGGATTTGTATATACCTATGTATACCGCTATTTCGGTCAAAAAAGCAATTATTTTGGGAAATACTACCAACAGAATTTGAGCAATATTGGCACTTTTTCCTATGTCCAAAACCCCGATACCTATTTCCCGGCCAACCAAAAACTCAAATCGCACCAATATAAAGGAAAAGTATACATCCTGGTCAATGAAGAAACATTAAGTGCCAGTGAATGGAACACGATGAATCTACAGCATATCTTTCCTCAATCGATTACGATAGGTCAACAAACAGCAGGAGCTGATGGTGATATCAAAAGGTTGATGCTTCCTGGAGGATATCAATTAGAATTTACAGGAAATGCCATTTTTTATCCCAACAATGATCAAACCCAGAAAAAAGGGCTGAGGATAGATCAGTATATCCCATACACGGATGCTGATTTCCTTATACCAGAGAATCGAATTTTTGAAATGATTAAGAATCAGCTTTAATGTAACCGACCAGCTTATTTCGCAGGAAGATTCCAAAATTATTTTGAATACTTAGAACTTCTAAGTATAATTGTTCTGTGAAAGAACTTAGTAAAGAATTAATGGCTAGTGCCTTGGCACCACTCGTCCTGCTGATTTTGAAAAGACAAGAAAGCTATGGATATCAAATCATCCAACTTTTGAAGGAAAAAACAGGATCAGAACTTTCTGTGGCTGAAGGCACGTTATACCCTGTGTTAAAAAAAATGGAGACAAAGGAATGGATCCTTGGCGAATGGAAGAATTTAGATTCCGGTCGCCCAAGAAGATATTACCAATTGACCGAGAAGGGTAGAAAAGAACTGGAGACGCAATATGAACAATGGAATTTTATTAATGATTTAATACATCAATTATGGGACAAACCGATTTCAATTTAGATCAGGCAATTGCCAATCATATCCTGCTCATTCAGCAAAAGGGCAGTACCACCGATTCAGATCTCGCTGAATTAAAGGCGCATTTGTATGATGCCTTCGAAGAATTGAAATCCACTGGATTAAATCCCGAAGAAGCATTTATGGTTGCCCGCCACCGGTTAGGTGATACGGAAATATTGACTAATGAATATAGTAAGGTAAATCCAAGTGTACAAACCAATAAACTATGGGCTTATTTGTTTTTGGGAGTAGCATTATTGGCTAACGGTTGGACTTTATTACGACTAATTGCAGGAGGTTTTTACCTACTTGTTTTCAAAAATTATCATACAACAGCTGTTTCTTCTGTAATGGTTGTTCTATTCCATATTGCCTTAATCGTGTTGGTTTTCTATCTGGTTAAGAAAAAGCATAACATCTCCCGCTTTTTGGAAAGACAAGTGGATATAAATCCTATTAAAACAGTATTATTGGCTTTTATTCCATTGTGTTTGACGATTTTCATTCCAAGGCAACTGAATTTTGAAATGATAAATGCTTTGAGATATCCAATCTATAAATTTGATAATGATTATGCCGAGTTTAGTCTCTATTTATTAGGAATGAGTATGGGCTTAGGAGCTCTCAGTATCATCTTTAGCCTAAAAAATGTAGGCCATATCAGTTTAAAATCCTTGCTAGCTAACCCGTCCATATTATTGCTATTGATATTTGGTTTTTCAACGGAACTGTTA
>Ga0308157_10006412_pt1 | contig 14120 bp, 14 predicted proteins | sample PhyBR1_FD_201035 | JGI IMG/M metagenome (GOLD analysis project Ga0308157, IMG submission 201035) | Phyllosphere microbial communities from UC Gill Tract Community Farm, Albany, California, United States - DLSLB.R1 | ecosystem: Host-associated > Plants > Phyllosphere > Unclassified | place: USA...
AAAGAAATCATTGCCGAAACTTTAGTTTTTGATTTTCCGGTTGTGAAAGTCGAAAACGGAATCTATTCGTTAGAATTATTTCACGGGCCAACAATGGCTTTTAAAGACGTTGGAGCGCGTTTTATGTCGCGTTGTTTGGGCTATTTCAATAAAGACAAAAAAGACGCTAAAAACACTGTTTTAGTAGCTACTTCTGGAGATACAGGCGGAGCGGTTGCAAGCGGATTTCTTGGCGTTGACGGCGTTGATGTTGTCATTTTATATCCGTCAGGAAAAGTAAGCGATATTCAGGAAAAACAATTGACTACTTTAGGGCAAAACATTAAAGCACTAGAAGTTGAAGGTGTTTTTGACGATTGTCAGGATATGGTGAAAAAAGCGTTTTTAGATGAAACTTTGGCGCACAAAAACCTGACTTCTGCCAATTCGATAAATATTGCGCGCTGGTTACCGCAAATGTTTTATTTTTTCTTTGCTTACAAAGCGTTGAAAAGCCAAAACAAACCTTTAGTTTTCTCTTGCCCAAGCGGAAACTTCGGAAATATCTGCGCCGGAATTATGGCAAAGAAATTAGGTTTGCCAATTGAACACTTCGTTGCGTCTACAAATGTAAACGACACCGTGCCAAGATTCTTAGAAAACGGAAAATACGACCCGAAACCTTCTAAAGCAACAATCTCTAACGCAATGGACGTTGGAAACCCGAGCAACTTTATTAGAATTCAGGAATTATACAATAACGACTTAAAAGCTTTCGAAAAAGACTTTTCTTCTTATAGTTATACGGATGAGGAAACGCTTGAAGCACTAAAGAAAATCTACAAAACAGACGGTTATATTGCAGAACCGCACGGCGCTGTTGGTTATTTAGGTTTGAAAAAAGAACTAGAAAAATATCCGAACGCCATTGGTATTTTCTTAGAAACAGCACATCCTATTAAATTCTTAGATGTTGTTGAACCCGCTTTAGGAATTACACTTCCTATTCCTGCTCAAATTGAGAGTGTTATTAATGAGGAGAAAGTTAGTGTGAAGATTGGGACTTATGAGGAGTTGAAGGCTTTCTTGGGGTAACCTAATTAATATATTATAAATCATAAAAGCGACTGAGACTTATTTCAGTCGCTTTTTTTATTGAATTAAATCAGAATTATTTTGAGTTAGCAAATAAAAATATCAAGTACGGAAATCCGTAAAAATTGGTAAGAAATAATATATATATTTGAAAAAGAAGGAAAGAAAAGGAAACAAATCTTCACTTATAAATTAGTTAGCGGTTATTTTACCAGGCAAAAACAAATGACTGAAAAGAAAAATCAACATTATATACCGAAATTTTATTTGAGAAAATTTTCCATTGAAAATAATGGAAAGCAAATTGGGGTATTTAATATTGATAATAAAGTATTCATTAATAGAGGAAAACTTAAAAGCCAAGGTTCTAAGAATTTCTTTTATGGACAAGATGGTCAAATTGAAGAACACTTATCAGAAATTGAAGGACATCTAGGAACAACTCTAAAAAATTTAATTACTAACAAAATAGTTCCTAATAAGCTTTCAAATGAACACATTAATCTACTATTTTTTATTGTTTTAACTGATTTAAGAAATCCAGTCAGAATACGTTTAATGAAAGATGGATTTGAACAACTGAGAAACCATATAAAAGAACTTGACTCAACTGCAAATCCTGATAATTTTTTCCCTAATATTACCCATGAACAAGCAGTACAAATGTCTCTTGGCAATATATTAGAGATTGTACCAGAAATTGGAGATTTAGAATATAAAATTCTTTCAAATACAACTAGTAAACCATTTATAACTTCAGATTTCCCAATTGTAAAATACAATCAGTATTTAGAATTAAAAAAATGGATTGGCTCTAAATCTGGATATGGTTTGGATGGTCTCCAAATATTTATTCCAATCACTTCTGAATTAACATTAGTTTTTTACGATTCAGCTATTTACAAAGTGGGAGATAGAAAACAAAAGATTATTAATATTACAAATGAGCAAGACGTAGATAACTTAAATATTCTGCAATTTGTAAACTGTTTTAGTACAATATACTTCAACGAAAATGCTAATGAAAACTATATAAGATATCTTAGTTCAAGAGCTAATAAATTTACCCGCGCAAATTCTGCAAAATCAGATTTAACTTATCTATATAAAGACGGTGTTGACACAGAATCATTAATTAAAGCAGGAAAGCCAAATTTGATTGTAATCGGTTCAACTGATGTCGAAACTAAATTAAATTTATCTTTTATGAGAATACATTCAAAAGGACAAGTTAAAAAAATGAATAATTCTATGGCACAACTTAGAAAACATTCACAAAAACTACATGAACGAAAAAACCACCGTTAACAGCCGTTTGGCGTAAACAAACCAAAAATGAGCAAAACACCTTTTAAAAGCTTCTTTAAAAAAAGAAGTTATGCACCACAAGAAACTTTTAGCACAAAATTTGAAGGTGCTATTTATGACATAGTTGGACAATTTGTAAAAACAAAAGTATTTAATCATTCTTTGACGAAAGGAGAAGAAAGAGAAGACCCATTAATTGAGTTTTTAATATCAAACTTGCCGAAAACCTATTCTGTAGTAAAAGGAGAAGTAGTTGACAAACTAAATAATAGCAGTCAACAAATGGATATTATGATATTCGATAATTCTAGAAATATTCCATTCTATAGTGGAGGCCATTATATTTTACCAGCAGAAGCTCTTTTAGCAAGTATTGAAATTAAATCCAAAATAACGCAGGAAGAAATTAAAAAAATACTAAAAAGTGTTTCAACTCTCAAAAACTTAAAACCATTTGGAAAAAAAGTAGACATTTCAAAAAGACAAAGAACAAACGAAGAAAAAGTATCTTGCAGATATTTCCACGCAGTCTTTGCATATAATACAGACATATCAGAAACTAATTGGGCTAAAAAGGAAATAGATAGAATTAAACGAATAGCAATAGAAGAAAATATTGATTCTACCTTAATTGACAGATTTTTTGTGTTAGACAAAGGACTTATTAATCCAACTAATTCTACGGCTAAAGAATCAAAAGATAACGCAGAATGCCTTTTATATTTTTATATGCATTTATTGAATTTTATTCAGAGAGAAAACAACAGAAGACAAACTGTTCCATATCTTGATTATGCAGGGAAACTATCTAAAGGTTGGGAACAAATATAAGCCTATCGCTCCGCTAGCGCGAGCGTCCCGCTCGTGAATACAAAGAAACTCAAAATCAATTAAAAATGTCGCAACACTTATTAGAAATTATAATCATATGCCTGCTAGTATATATTGGTTATCTGGGTAAATTTTATCTTCCAAGCTATTTTAAAAGAAAAGCTGAAAATTTAGCTCAAAGTCAAGATATAGAGCAATTAACTAGATTAGTAAAAGAAGTAGAATTTAAATTTGAAGAAAGAACACAAAATCTAAAAGCGAAATTAGATCTAACTAATCAATTGCAATTAGGCTTACATAATGAAGAAAGAACTTCACTGATTTCATTACATAATAAAATTTTAGAATACTACAACTTTCTAGCAGATGTAACATTTGGAGGAATTGACTTCAAAGATTATATCGCAATTAATAATCGCATGGCTCAAAGATCTATGTTACATGACTCTTTATTTATTTTAAAAAACAACTGCATGCTTTTTATTGAAAATGAAAATGAGATTGAAGACGTTGTTATGAAGATAGGCATTGATTTCCTTAATTTTACAAAAATTTTTATCAACTACTGTGGTGAACTAAATAAACATGGTCTAACATATAAAAGTGATTTATCAGTAAGTGAAATAGACATCTATTATAATACCCTAGAAGAATTAAATTCAGCCTATGCAAAAAATGTAAGTGAACTGATCACAAATGTTTCGCCAAAAATTAATCTTGCAACAAAATCAATAAAATTATATTTAAACAATAGAATTAAGTAATTATAATTTACACGCGCACTAACACAAACAAAAAAGAGATCTTAATTAAGATCTCTTTTTTAATATATGTCTAAAAATGGTTACTTCCCATTCAATAACTTCTCCAAATACTCCACTTTATCTTTTTCAGCTTGCACCAAACGTTCGTAAAGTTCAACGACTTTATCTAAAGGATTAAAAGTACAATTGTAATTACCTGTTATAGTCGAAAGCGTTGCGTTATCTTGAATAGTGTTTCCAATAATATTAAAAACCGCTTCTTCCGAAAAATTTTTAATTGCTTCAACAGAAACATCAAGAGCTTTTGCAATCTCAATTAATCTTTGCTCGTCAACCGTTTCGCTGTTTTCAATATTCGAAACCATCTGCTGACTTATGCCTAAAGCCAATGCCAGTGCATCCTGCTTCATATCTTTAAGCTCTCTGATACGGCTTATATTTCTGCCGATATGTTTTGGTTTTGTTGCTGTACTCATAATTCAAAGATATTTAAAATTCTTAAACAAAAATAAATTTCGGTAAAAAACAAAAGTGTTTTTGTAAGATACTTTTTCTACAATTTGTACGAATCGACAAATTCAAATTTAGTCAAAAAACACAAAATATTAGGTTAAAGCTATTTTCTAATGCAATTTATATATTTCTTCAACCAAAAATTCCTTACAAATATAAATTAGAAATGAGTCCTTTTTTTGTAGCTTCGTTTTCGTTCAACTTGATATTTAAAACTATGCTAAAAAAAATCGCTTTCCTTTCATTAATTCTCTTGATATCTTGTCAAAAAAATGAAACCGTTCATAGAAATAATGAAGAACCAAAAGCTTTCGAGGAAAAATCTATTGATTTAGGAAGACTTAAAAGTGGTAATGATTTAATCGAAGACTTGTTTCAGGAACTTGTAGACAAATCTCCTGAACTGAAAAATCTAGAAAATGAATTAAAAGAACTGAAAACAAGAGATACAACAGATATTTTTTATAATTATAATCAAAAATCTGAAGATTATTATGCATCGGCAAACAGACATATTAATAGTATACGAGATAGTGTAATGAAGCAGAAAATCTCAAATCTGATTGCAAAAAGTGAAGAAAAATATAGCATTCAAAAATCTAATGTAGAGAATTTAACCAAAACGATCAATCAAAAAAGAACTGAAATCAGTGATTATTATAACACCTTAAAGATTGTTTTAACGATTCCGCTTATTGAACAATATCAAAAACAACATCTTCCAAATAAAGCTCCATTTGAAAAATTAATCGAAAAAGAAAATAGCTTAATTGAAAAGATAAAAAGCAATACTCCACATTAGCAAAGAGGAATTAGCTTGCAACTAAAAATAGAATTAACAGAAACAAATTCTAAATTGATGAATAAATATATTTTACTTCTAATACTTCTAATCTTGATCAGTTGCAAATCTGAATCAATTTTGACTGGTAGAAAATATCAAACCGATTCCGTAAATGAAGGCATATATACATTTGATATGAAAAGTCATAATTATTCTGAGAAAAAGGTTAGTGGAACAATTGCAAAAGGAAAATTCAAAACTTTCGTGTTAAGCTCCGAAAAAACTTTAATTGTTTGTAACGACATGATTTTGAGAAAAACAAGTGATGATATTGAAGAAATGAATAATATTGGTGACTCGCTTGTTGCAGCCGTGTTTAATAGATATAAAAATCTAGGATCGACAGTTTTTGAAATAACTTCAAAAGAAAAAAAATTATCATTTCGAAAAACGTATGTAAATCAATTACAACAAACCGAAAGTGAAGGAACTTTAATTGAAAAATAAATCCCTTCGATAGCGCGAGCATACAATTCGTGAACACAAAGAAAATTCAAAAGCCAATCAAAATGAAAAAAAATGTTTATTATGTTTTAGTGCTATTTACAATAAGTTTTTCGAGTATTGCTCAACATTCTTTAAATAGAATTTGGATAACCGATAGTATTTTGCCCATTCCTGAATCGGTATTATTCGACAAAACAGATGAAATTTTATATACCTCATTAATGGATGGTTCGCCAGCTGAACGTGACGGAAAAGGAAGCATAGGAAAATTAGCTCTCGATGGAAAAATTATCAATTTAAATTGGATATCAGGTTTAAATGCTCCAAAAGGAATGGCGAAATTCAAGAATAAGTTATTTGTAGCCGACCTTACAGAAATTGTAATTATAGATATCAAACAACAAAAAATACTCAAAAAAATAACCGTTGATGCTGCCAAAATATTAAACGATGTAACTGTAGATAAAAAAGGAGTTGTTTATGTTTCTGATCCAAAAGTGGGTAAGATTTTCAAATTAGAAAATGAGATTGCAACTGTTTACTTAGAAAACCTAAACAAACCTAACGGCCTAAAATTTATCGATACTGATTTGTATTTTTTAGACAGCGGATCATTATACAAAATGGATTCTAAAAAGAATAAACAGCTTTTGGCAGAAGGCATGGATGAAAACACAGATGGAATTGAGCCAATAGCCGACAACGCGTTTATTGTGAGCTGCTGGACTGGAGTTATTTATTATGTAAATAAAGATGGCTCAAAAGAAATCCTTTCAGATACCAGAAAAGAAGAATATTACACAGCAGACATAGGACTCGACAAAGAGAAAAAAATAGTCTACGTCCCTTCTCTTTTCAAGAAAACTATCGCGGCATATTCGCTTAGATAAAACAATAAAAAAAGGCTCTCTTTCCTTTTAAATTATCAATTTTAGAAGCCCAATGAATAATTGAACATGTTTATGACTAATAAACTTTAAAATATTATAAAAAATCTAAATTTTCAATTGCCTCCAGCTTTAGCTGGAGGTTTACTTTTTGAACAAGATTCAGCTTTAGCCAAAAAACTCAAAAGATTAGGCTAAAGCCATTTTCTAATGTAATTTTGCTTCTCCAGCTAAAGCTGGAGGCAATTCAAATATTTTTCCATTTAAAACTGGAAACCATTTATATTCATAATACAATCAGCTTAACATGATTACAAAAGCAACGATAGAAGACATTCCAGCATTAACTATCTTAATAAACTCAGCATACAGAGGTGAAACTTCTAAAAAAGGCTGGACAACCGAAGCGCATTTACTAGAAGGAAAAAGAACCGACGAACAGGAAATGACCGAAATCTTTCTTGATCCAAAAAATACGATTCTGAAATTTACAGAGAATGACAAGATCATCGGTTCGGTTTTATTGGTTGAAAAAGGACATCAATTGTATTTAGGAATGCTAACCGTTTCACCAGAACTTCAAAACAGTGGAATCGGGAAAAAGCTTTTGGCTGAACCCGAAATTCATGCAAAATCTTTAGGATTATCAAGTATTATTATGACGGTTATTTCGGTACGCGAAGAGCTTGTGGCATGGTACAAACGTCACGGTTATGTAGATACAGGAAAACGTGAAGCTTTTCCTGAGAGTGAAATTCACACGACAGTTTCTGCTGAACCTTTGGAGTTTATTTATTTGGAGAAAAAGATTTAACTAAAAAATGAATATTAGCCTTCTCTCTAAAAAAAGCACTAACCCCTCTATTTGGAGTGGCGGATTGACATATGAATATATGATCTATCCAAAAACCGCAATTTATGCCGATCGAGATTTCGCATTTAGAATAAGCAGTGCTACAATTGAGGAAGTGCCTTCAGAGTTTACCAAATTTAAAGGCTATCATCGATACTTGGTTATGCTTGATAACGCCTTAGATGTTGAGGTAAACAAAGAAAAAAAGGCATACGAGAAGTATGAAATCATGGAATTTAATTCGGATGATGAGGTAACTTCTTTCACCAAAGGCACTGATTTCAATTGGATGGTTTCTGAGAAAATATCCAATCATAAACTGGAAATAACAAATCGCAATCAAAATTGTAATGCTGAAGTAGTGATTGTATTTTCTTTGCATTCAACAATTATTACAATTAATGAGAAGCCGTACCATTTAGAACCTTATGATGTATTGGTTATTGAAAATGAAGAAAAAGAAAATGTAAGTCTTCATTTTTCTACTGAATGTCTGTTTGGGGCGTTGGATTTTTAATTCTTGCCACAAAGACACAAAGGCGGGAAGTTTTTTTAATCTCGCAGAGTCCCAGAGATTTTTCACGCAGATTTAAAAAGATTTAAGCAGATTTAAGCAGATTTAAAATAGATCATTTATTAAATTTAATCTGCCTTAATCTGCAAAATCTGCGTTAAACAAAAATCATTTTAATCTCTTTAATCTGTGGCAAACTCCTAGACGCACCGCAGTGCGTCTCTACAGAAAAACCTTTGTCACCTTGCATCTCTGTAACTTTGAACCTCAAAAACTAAGAAACCGTTCTCTTAATCTTCGAAAGAAACTCGTGTGAAACACCCAAGTACGAAGACAAATTCTTATTATTTATAGAACTTACCTTTTGCGGATAACGCTCTTTAAAATCCAAATAACGCTGTTTTGAGGTTTTATGCAGAACATCTAAAAGCCTTTGCTGAATGGCAACATTGGCACGTTCAATCATTAAGACATGAAACTTTATGAGTTTTGGAATCATAGCAAACAGATACGCTTTTTGCATTTTGCTGATGACTACTATTTCGCTGTCTTCGATGGCTTTAATGTTGTATGTTGTCGGTTTCTGATGGTAGAAACTTTCCAGATCGCAAATCCATTCATTTTCGAATGAGAAGAAAATGACGGTTTCTGTTCCGTTCTCATTTAAAATGTAGGTTTTGAATGATCCTTTCAAAATAAATCCTTCGTAACTGCTGTTTGAATTCTGAACTTGTAAGAATTGATTTTTTTTAAGTTTAATGCGTTCTGCTTTTGAGACAATAATATCCCATTCTTCATCTGTGAGCGGAATCTTTCGCTCAATGTTTGCTCGTAGTAGGTTGTACATCTTGTGGTTTTTGTGGTTTTTTGTGAGGTCTAAATTTGTTTTTTCAACTCATTATTAATTAAGGGCTTAAATTAATGTAATCGATTACGTAAAAATAAACATAAAATGCATTTTTGTAAATTTAGAAGTGTTAAAAAAACATATTTAATAGATTTTTTTATAAAAGTTTGAACTTGTTCAACTTTTTTCCTACAAATAATATTGAGTTTTGCGTTGTTAACTTATTAAATAACCAAACTTTAATTATGAACTTAAAATCAACACTTTCAATGTTCGCCGCAGCATTGATTTTCGGATTTACTGCATGTAACTCCGAAGAAATTGCTTCAAACACAGAAGCAAGTATTCAACCAACAAACGAAACAGCGATTGATGCTTCTGCAACCAATCCGACTGCTAAAATCGGAAACTGTGCTGAGGTTCCAGGATGGGCTTCGCAAAACGGAGGAACAACTGGCGGTGGTTCTGCTGCTGAAACCACAGTTACCACTTACGCTCAACTTAAATCGGCTGTCGAAAACACGGCTGTAAAAGTGATTAAGGTTTCAGGAACTATTACTATTACCGCAAGATTGTCATTTCAGGATCAAACCGGAAAAACTATTTATGGTGCAAGTGGCGCAAAATTAGTTTCTACTGACCAAACCAAAGATGGTTCTGGAATTTTCAACATCAAAAGATGTAAAAACATCATCATCAGAAACTTAATTTTTGAAGGCCCTGGTGCTTACGACACTGACGGATGGGATAATGCTGTTCTCGACGAATGTACAAATGTTTGGATAGATCACTGCGAATTTAGAGATGGCGTTGATGGAAATTTCGACATCAAAAACAAATCAGATTATATTTCGGTTACGTACACTAAATTTCATTACCTAAAACCTCCAAAAACGGGCGGTTCTGGAGGATCTGATGATCATAGATATTCAAATTTAATTGGTTCAAGCGATGGTGCAACTGCAGACCGTGGTAAACTAAGAATCACTTTTGCAAGATGCTGGTGGGCTCCGGGTTGTAGAGAAAGAATGCCAAGAGTTCGTTTTGGACAAGTGCATATTGTAAACAGTTTCTTTAACAGCACCGTGAGCAATAAATGTATTGCAGCAGGTTTTGAAGCAAACATTCGCGTAGAAAGCAATGTTTTTGAAGGCGTAAAAAACCCAATCGAATTAATGACTGGTTTTACAGCAGTTACATCAACTGATAATGTTTTTACGAATGTAACGGGAACTCAAGCTGGAAGCGGAACTGCTTTTACTCCGCCATATTCTATCCTAAAATTGGCTAATACTGCGGTTAAAGCTGATATTTCTGCAAATGCAGGACCTACTTTGGGTGGTAATGTTTGTGGTTCTTTCTAAAAGAAATCACATTTAAAAATAAGTTATTTTCTAGTTTTTAAACCACGGATTGCATTTAGATGTAGTTCGTGGTTTTTTGTTTTTTTCTGCCACGAAGACACAAAGATTAAATGTAGAGACGCACTGCAGTGCGTCTTACACAAAGTATGGACAATTGGAGCGTAGACGCACTGCAGTGCGTCTCTACAGAAAAACCTTTGTCCCTTTAAACCTTCTTAAAGAACTAACTCTTCAAACAATCTCTGAATCGTTTTCTCCAAATCTTGGCTAAAACCAGGATGAGGTCTTGAGGTTTGAATTGCCGAACTTCTAATAGCGGTTAACCATCTAAAACGTTCCGGAATCTCAAATTCAGCGATTGGACCGCCATCTTTTGCTCCGTTGGCAATTTTTACTAATGATGTTAAGTTACATTCTAATTGTTCGATGTCGAAATCGGCAGAAAGGGCTTGAATTTTTTCTTTGTTTAAATGAAATAAAACCTTTATAAATTTGGCTTTTTTGCAAAACAAAATGATTCCGATATTCAGGAATTCTTCGCGTTCTACCCTTGGTACAACACGAATCACAGCATATTCGTATAAGTGATTATCTTGCATTTTGCGCCTGATTTACAAATATTTCTGAATTCTCTAATCTTGTCTTTAAAAACTGCAAATAAACGTTTCGCAATCCTTCTGGTGTTTCGTCTGCATCTTCCCATTGCAGCCAGTCTAGCGGAATTGTATTGACAATTTCTTCTAAAACTTCTGGTGTTAATATCGCTTTAAATTCAGCATCAACTTCTTTTAAAAGCGAGGCTTGTGGCAATAAAACGTGATCTTTTATCAGCGCAAACGGACTTTTAGCATGCTGTTCCCAGTTGTGCCAAGAATGATGAAAATACAAACATGCACCATGATCGATCAGCCATAATTCTTTATGCCAAATCAGCATATTTGTGTTTCTGAAAGTTCTGTCTACGTTTGTGATATAAGCATCTAGCCAAACAATCTGAGAAGCTAATTTAGCATCTACAGTTGTTACAGCAGGATCAAAAGTAATGGCTCCTGATAAAAAATGAAGCGCTAAATTTAATCCTTGGCTTCCTTGCAGTAAATCCTGAATTTCTTCATCAGCTTCGGTTCTTCCGAAAGCTTCGTCTAGGTTTGCGAATACTAATTCTGGCAATTGTAGTTTTAAGGCTTTTGCTATTTGTCCGCCAACTAATTCGGCGATTAAGGCTTTTACGCCGTGTCCGGCACCTCTGAATTTTAATACGTATTTAAAGTCGTCATCGGCTTCGGCTAAAGCGGGTAAAGAACCGCCTTCGCGCAGTGGCGTTATATATCGCATGACGTTTACTGTTCTGAGATCGAAGTTGTTTTTCATAAATACAAACTTACTAAGGTTTTGCCACAAAGGCGCAAAGACACGAAGTTTTTTTAATCTCGCAATCCCAATAGCTATCGGGAGCAGAGTCATGAAATTTTTGTTCTCGCAGATTTTACAGATTAAGCAGATTTATATTCGCTTTTTTTGTCATCCTGAGGAACGAAGGATCACACTAGGAGCTCTACAAAGATTGGTGAATTACCATATGGTTTCTGTGCGGAGTTTCTTATGTGATCCTTCGTTCCTCAGGATGACAAAACGTACAACTAATTATCTAATTGACACATTCTCTAATTCTCTAATTCAAGAAAAGCTTTTCCAAGATACTTAATAATCGTAGAAGCCGTAAAAGACTCATAACCTGTTTTTGGCAACGCTAAATCAGCTGTTAATCCGTGGAGGTAGACGCCCATTTTGGAAGCATACTTGGGTTCGTAGCCTTGTGCTAAAAGACTTGTGAGGATTCCAGTTAAAACGTCGCCACTTCCTGCGGTTGCAAGTGCAGCGTTTCCGCTTGTATTTTCATAGACAGAAGTTCTATTGATAATGTATGTTGGTGCGCCTTTCATGACCACAATGACTTTGTACTTTTCTGAAAAAGCAATTGTTTTTTGGAATTTCTCAGCTTCTGAATTCCACTTTCCAATCAAACGTTCTAATTCTTTTGGGTGTGGTGTTAGAATAGTGTCTTCTGGAACTAATTCTAACCATGAAATGTTTTCTGAAATAATATTTAAAGCATCGGCATCCAAAACCAAAGGGGCTTTATTGACTCTTAAAAACTCAAATAACGCTTTTTGTGTTCCAAGCTCCTTTCCTATTCCTGGGCCAATTCCGATAGCTTGCGGAATTAATGGCAGATGGATATTGGTTATAAAATTGGTATTTTCGTCGGTCACCGTCATTACTTCGGGAATGGAGATTTGAAGGATTTGATAACCGCATTTGGGTATAAAAGTCGTTACGAGTCCGCAACCTGTTTTGAGGCAGGATTTTGAAGCTAAAACCGCTGCTCCTATTTTGCCGTAACTTCCTGCAATAATCACCGCATGACCTTGTGTTCCTTTGTGGGTTTGAGGATTTACAGGTTTGTATAATTTCTGAAATTCTTCTTTATTAATTAAATACGGTGATTTCATTCTTTAGTTGGTGTTAATTTTAAACACATAGAATCATAGTTTTACTTTACGAATAAAGGCGTTTCACTTGTTTTAATAAACATAGCGAAACTTGAAAAGCATGATTTTATATAAAATTACATAAAAAATTGAAATCATAACTCGTCATTTGAAACTGTTAGCCCTAGCCCTGATAGAAGCGGCATCCTTTTGTTTTTTTCTTTAAAAAGCAAAAGATATAGCGGATAGCAGGAAATAGCTCCAAATTATTGCGAAATTTATAATTTAAGGTCTTTTAATTTGATATTTTTTGAATAGATTTGCAAAACAATTTTATAAAACAACACAATGAAAAATACTGCGCTTACGCACATACATGAAGGTTTAGGAGCGAAAATGCTTCCTTTTGCTGGTTATAATATGCCTATCACTTATGAAGGGGTTAATGCTGAACACGAAACGGTTCGTAATGGTGTCGGCGTTTTTGACGTTTCACACATGGGTGAATTTTTATTGACGGGTCCAAATGCACTAGCTTTGATTCAGAAAGTGACTTCAAACGATGCTTCTACTTTGACAATTGGAAGAGCACAATATTCTTGTCTTCCAAATAATGAAGGCGGAATTGTTGACGATTTGATTATTTATAAAATGAAAGAAGAAGAGTATTTACTGGTTGTAAATGCTTCTAATATTGAAAAAGACTGGAACTGGATTTCTTCTCACAATGATTTGGGAGTTGAAATGAAGAATCTTTCTGATGAATATTCTTTATTGGCAATTCAAGGACCAAAAGCGGTTGAAGCTATGCAGTCTTTGACTTCTGTTGATTTGTCTGCTATTGTTTATTATCATTTTGAAGTAGCTGATTTTGCAGGATTCAACGATGTTATTATTTCTGCTACAGGATATACAGGTTCTGGCGGATTTGAAATTTACTGCAAAAATGCTGATGCTGAAGCTATCTGGAACAAAGTTTTTGAAGCTGGAGCTGCTTTCGGAATTAAACCGATTGGTCTTGCTGCTCGTGATACTTTACGTTTAGAAATGGGATTCTGTCTTTACGGAAATGATATCAACGATACTACTTCTCCCCTTGAAGCTGGTTTAGGATGGATTACAAAATTTACTAAAGATTTTACTAATTCTGAGGCACTTAAAAAGCAAAAAGAAGCTGGTGTTACAAGAAAATTAATTGCTTTTGAAATGCAAGAGCGTGCTGTGCCAAGACATGATTACGAAATTGTTGATGGTTCTGGAGCGGTAATCGGAATTGTAACTTCTGGAACTATGTCTCCTTCTATGAATAAAGGAATTGGTTTAGGATATGTAACCGTTGCAAACAGTGCGGTTGACAGCGATATTTTTATTAGAATCAGAAA
>Ga0308157_10006413_pt1 | contig 14119 bp, 11 predicted proteins | sample PhyBR1_FD_201035 | JGI IMG/M metagenome (GOLD analysis project Ga0308157, IMG submission 201035) | Phyllosphere microbial communities from UC Gill Tract Community Farm, Albany, California, United States - DLSLB.R1 | ecosystem: Host-associated > Plants > Phyllosphere > Unclassified | place: USA...
CCGTGGCGAGCGCAATGGTGAGCGCGGCGGCAACCGGGACGGTGGCCGCGAAGGCAACCGTGAAGGCAATGGCGAAGGCCGTGGCCGCCGTGGTGAACGTGGCGGCGAACGCAGTGCCGAAGGCCGCGACAACCGCAACGGCCGCGATGGTGAATCGCGCCGTGGCGAACGGGCAGAGGGCGACAACCGCCGCGAAGGCCGTGAGGGCCGCGAGCCCCGCGAAGGCCGTGGTGGCCGCGAACGCGGCGAACGTGGTGAGCAACGCCACAGCGCCGCACTGGCCGCCGACGGCAGCCAAGTGGCGGCCGCAGCAGCAGCGACCGTCGGCCTCGACGACGCTGGCGCACCGGAAGCCCGTGGCGACCGGGCACCCCGCCGTGAACGCGGCGAGCGCGGTGAACGCAATGGCGAGCGCCGTGAACGTGGCGAACGCGGTGGTGAGCGCCGTGAGCGCACGCCCCGCACCATTGATGCGGACGCACCCGCACCTGTCGCGGACTTCGTCGACACCTCGCCCATGGCCGCATTGCCCGACCTGGACCTGAGCGCCCACGACGTCAGCAACGGCACGCCCGACGCGGCAACCGCTGGTGGCGAAGAGCGCCGCGAGCGCCGCTCCCGTGACCGCTATGGCCGTGACCGCCGCGAACGCGGTGAGCGTGGTCCGCGCGACGGCGCAGCAGCCGCTGACGCACCTGCAGCCAACCTGATGGAGTTCGACGCGCCGGTGTCCGATTCGCAGGCCAGCGAGCAGGAGCCAGCACGCCGCAGCTACTTCAACAGCACCGCAGCGCCTGCGACGGCTGCAACCCCCGTGGCCGCACCTGAAGCTGCTCCCGTGGCGGTGCCCACCGCCTCGGCCGTGCCTGAAGCTCCGGCAACCGCATCGGCTCCAGCGACCGTGGCAGCTGCCGTTGCCCCCGTGGCCGTGGCACCTGCAGCACCTGTCGCGCCTGCAACCGCACCGGCAGCCAAGCCCGCCAAAGCCGCAGCCCCCATGGCCGCGCCAGAGCCCACCAGCACCATGCCGCGCGTGCAATCGTTCGAGTTGCCTTTGGGTGACCTGAACCAGATCGCGCAAAGCTCCGGCCTGGAATGGGTGAACTCGGACGCCGGCAAGATCGCGGCCGTGCAGGCAGCCATCGCCGCCGAACCCCGCCCCGTGCATGTGCCGCGCCAGCGGCCTCCTGCCGTGGTGCTGGACGAAGGCCCGCTGGTGCTGGTGGAAACCCGCCGTGACCTGGCCGACCTGAAGTTGCCCTTCGAGCAGGAGCCCAAGGCCTAAGACGGGCCAGGCCTGGCGGCAGGAGACCCCTCCTGCCGCGCCTTCCATCCCAGCGGCCCTTCACGGGGCCGCTGTCGTTTCAGACGCACGCTTTCACACCATGCTGTTCCTGCTCTCCCCTGCCAAGTCCCTTGACTACGACACGCCCCTGCCGGAGGGCCTGGCCCACACGCTGCCGGCATTCCCTGCGCAGACCAAAGCATTGATCGAGGTGCTGCGCGACAAGTCGCCGCAAGAGGTGGCATCGCTCATGGACATCAGCGACCCGCTGGCGGCCCTGAACGTGGCACGCTATGCCGCCTGGAAGCCCAAATTCACGGCCGGCAACGCGCGCCAGGCCGTCCTGGCCTTCAACGGCGATGTCTACGAAGGCCTGCAGGCCCGCACGCTGTCGCTGCCCGAACTGCACTGGGCGCAGGATCATTTGGCCATTCTCAGCGGCCTGTATGGCGTGCTGCGGCCGCTCGACTGGATGCAACCCTACCGGCTGGAGATGGGCACCCGCCTGGCGACCGACGCCGGCGCCAATCTGTACCAGTTCTGGGGCGCCCGCATCGCCGAGCACCTGAACACCCGGCTGCAGGCCGACGCGACACCCGTGGTGGTGAACCTGGCCTCGCAGGAATACTTCAAGTCGGTGGATCGCAAGGTGCTCAAGGCGCGCGTGGTCGAATGCGTGTTCGAGGATTGGAAGGCGGGCGCCTACAAGATCATCAGCTTTCATGCCAAGCGTGCGCGCGGACTCATGGCACGCTATGCCATCCAGCACAGCATCGCGACGCCGCGCGGGCTGGAGGGATTTGACCTGGAGGGCTATGCTTTCCATGCCACCGCGTCGGCCCCTGACCGTCTGGTGTTTCGCCGCAAAGTCGCTGCCTGAGCGCAGCGCGCTTCGTCTTCAGCCACTGCCCGCACGACCGCCATGTCTTCACGTACGAGCCCCTCTTCTTCTGTCGCCGACTCCACCCGCGCCGTTGCCGAGGCGATCACGCCAGAGCTGCGCGCCTGGATCATCGCGCAGGCCGAAGCAGGGTTCACAGGCCCGGCGGTACTGAAGTCGATGCTGGACGCGGGCTGGTCCGAAGCAGTGGCGACCTATGCCATGGAGCATGTGCTGCGCGATCACCTCAACGGCCTGGCCGTGGACCGTGGGGAGCCCCCGGCCGTGCCGGTGCCCGAACCTGCGTTGTCCGAATCGCCCCTGCGCATCGACGTAGGGGACCGCCAGGTCGAGGTGCTGATGACCATGGCACAACCGCGCATCGTGCTGTTCGGCAACCTGTTGTCGCCCGAGGAGTGTGAAGCCATCCAGGCCGCCGCCGAACCTCGCATGGCACGCTCGCTGACCGTCGCGACTCGCACCGGCGGCGAAGAGGTCAATGGCGACCGTACGAGTGACGGCATGTTCTTCCAGCGCGGCGAGAACGATGTGGTGCGCCGGCTCGAAGAGCGCATTGCCAAGCTGGTGAACTGGCCCATCGAGAACGGCGAAGGCCTGCAGGTGCTGCACTACCGCCCGGGCGCCGAGTACAAGCCCCACTACGATTACTTCGACCCCGCCGAGCCTGGTACCGCCACCATCCTGCGGCGTGGCGGCCAACGTGTGGCCACGCTGGTCATCTACCTGAACGAGCCCGCCCAGGGCGGCGGCACCGTCTTTCCGGATGTGCACCTGGAAGTCGCGCCACGCCAGGGCAATGCGGTGTTCTTCAGCTACGAGCGCCCGCACCCATCCACGCAGACGCTGCACGGCGGCTCGCCCGTGCTGGCCGGCGAAAAGTGGATCGCCACCAAATGGCTGCGCGAGCGCGAGTTCCAGTGACACGCCGCGCGGCTGCAGCGCTCTTCCCCTATTGCTCCGTCACCCACCGGGCCCGACCCGGGGCTCACCCCCCAGCCGACGGGCGGTGCGGGTTCTCGAAGATGTCCTCGACCGGCCGGCCGAACACCACGCTGATGCGGTAGGCCAGATCCAGCGATGGATCGTGCTTTTCCACCTCCAGCGCATTCACGGCCTGGCGGGAGACGGCCAGGCGCTCGGCGAGCTGGGCCTGCGTCCAGCCGGCTTCGGCGCGCAGCACACGTAAGCGGTTCTTCATTGGCCACTCAGCGGCTGGAGCGCACGAAGGGCCAGACCACGGCCGAGATGGCCCAGAACAGCGGAAAGATCAGCAAGGCGTTCAGGTGCGGCGCATTGGCATAGCTCTCGCCAAAGCCCCAGGCCGTGCACACCACCATGACCACGCCGGCACTCAAAATGACGCGCTTGGCCCACAGCACGCGCAGGAACTCATCGCTGTCCACGATCAGCCGCAGCAAGGCCCAGGCTTGGCCTGCGATCGGCAGCGCCACCGCCAATGCCAGCACCCAGCCCGTCGGCGTGCCGATCCACGCATCGAAGACGCCGAAGATCGCGGCCATGTTCAGCAGGCAATAGACGGCCATGAAGCCCAGCGTGCGCACCACATAGCGCTGGGTGTGCAAAGTAACGGCCGCTGAACGCGGCGAGGCAAAAACGGACATCGGCAACTCCATGTAAGGTTGACATGACTTTATCGATGTCATATTTACTTGTCAAATAGTCAGGAAAACCATTCTTTTCGCACTCAGCGCCGCAATGTAATCTACGAGCAGGCTCACGCAACGAACACGCATGCCATGGGGCGGCAAGCTGCGTTCAAGGCAGGTCTCAACGACAATGGCAACCCGACGGCCCCGCTGCCTGCCGGTGCCTCTTGCGGCCATACGCATGCAGGTTGCGCTGGCGAAAGCGGCAGAACTACCGCGATTCCACAGCCCAGGTCGTCCCCCTCTTTCCTCTGCCATTGCCGGCCTTCACCCGATCCGCTCCATGAACACCCCCGAACAATCCCAACTCGGCAAGTCCTCGGCCTATGTCGACCAGTACGACGCCTCGCTGCTGTTCCCCATCCCGCGTGCGGGCAAGCGGGCCGAGATCGGCATCGATGGTTCTGCGCCCTTCTTCGGCGCCGATCTGTGGACCGCGTTCGAGCTGTCGTGGCTGAATGCGCGCGGCAAGCCGCAGGTGGCGCTGGCGCACATCACCATGCCGTGCGAGACGCCCAACATCATCGAGAGCAAGTCGTTCAAGCTCTACCTGAACAGCTTCAACAACACGCGCTTTGCCGATGCGGCCGAGGTGCAGGCGCGCCTGCGGGCCGACCTGAGCGAGGCCGCATGGCGCGGTGCGGCGCATGCGTCCACCGTGGGCGTGAAGCTGCTGCTGCCCGAGCTGTTCGACCGCGAGCCCGTGCAGGAACTGGACGGCCTGCTGCTCGACCGCCTGGATGTGGAGTGCACGCAGTACACGCCCGCGCCCGAGTTGCTGACGGCCGATCACGCCGCGGCAGCGGTGAACGAAACGCTGGTGAGCCACCTGCTCAAAAGCAACTGCCTGGTGACCGGCCAGCCCGATTGGGGCAGCGTGCAGATCCGCTATACCGGCCCGCAGATCGACCAAGAGGGGCTGCTCAAGTACCTGGTGAGCTTTCGCAACCACAACGAATTCCACGAGCAGTGCGTGGAGCGCATCTTCATGGACGTGTGGACGCGCTGCAAACCGCTGAAGCTCACCGTGTACGCACGCTACACGCGCCGGGGTGGGCTGGACATCAACCCGCTGCGCACCAGCCACCCGCAAGCGCTGCCGGCCAACGTGCGCACGGCCCGGCAGTAGTTTTCAAAACGATAGCGGCTGGCGCTTGATTCATATGCCTTTCATACAGATAAGGCATTGAAAGCAAGGATGCAAAAGCGCTAGTAGCTACTGTTTTTGAATGGCTGCCCGTGGCCTGCCCGCGGGCCTCCCGCCCGCTCAAGGCAGGGTGAACACCGCCAGCGTCCGGCCCAGCATGGTCGCGTTGCTGTTCATGGTGCCGGCCGCCGCAGCCGACTCCTGCACCAGCGCGGCGTTCTGCTGCGTCACGCGGTCAAGATCCACCACGGCTTCGTTCACCTGCGAGATGCCGATCGACTGCTCCCGTGCCGCCTGGCCAATCTGCGCCATCAGCGTGTTCACATAGGCCACCGAATCCACCACCTGGCCGATGGTCTGGCCTGCGGCCTGCATCTGCCCTGCCCCGCGCGCGATGTGCGCACCCGACTCGCCGATGAGCGTGCGGATCTCGCCCGCAGCCGCCGCACTGCGCTGCGCCAGCGCCCGCACCTCGCCCGCCACCACGGCAAAGCCGCGCCCCTGCTCGCCCGCCCGCGCGGCCTCGACCGCCGCGTTGAGCGCCAGGATGTTGGTCTGAAAGGCAATGCCTTCGATGGTGGCGATGATCTGCCCCATCTGGCGCGACGACTGCTCGATGGACTGCATCACCGCGCCCACGGCATCCACGGCCTGGCCTCCATGGCGCGCCAGTTCGGCGCTGTGCTCGCTCTGCCTGGACACCTGCTGCACCGTGTCCGCCGACTGGCGCACCGTGGTGGACAACTCCTCCATCGACGCAGCGGTCTGCTGCAGGCTGCTGGCCTGCGATTCCGTGCGCTCCGACAGGTTGTGGGCGCCTTGCGCCATGGCGGAAGACAGCTGCCCGAAGCCTCCGATCTCCACCCGCGCATCGCCGACCACGGCGCGCAGATTGATCTGGATCTGCTGCAGCCGCTCGGTCAGCAGCGCCATCGGGTGGCGGCTGGTGGCACCGCCCACGACCGACGTGAGATTGCAGCCCGCGATGTCGCGCGCCAGCACGTTGGCATCGGCCAGCCCCAGCGTGATGCTGCGGTGCACTCGCCACACGATGCCGCCCGCCAGCACCAGCGCCAGCGCCGCCTGCTCGACCAGCGTGGTCTCGTCGCGCCAGCCCAGCAGGCCGGGCAGCAGCAGCACGGCAAGCAGCACGGCCAGCATGCCGGCCATGCGCTGCGTGATGCTGGTGCGGTGCAGCTTGCCCAGCAGGTCGCGCCAGCCCGTGCGTCGCACGCGGCCGGCGTGCAGGCGGAAGGTGACATGGCCGGCTTCGCGCTCCTGGCGGATGCGGGCGTACAGCGCCTCGGCCGCCTGGATCTCGTCGCGCGAAGGCTTCACGCGCACCGACATATAGCTCTTGGGCTTGCCGCCTTCCATGATGGGCGTGACGCTGGCGCGCACCCAGTAGTGGTCGCCGTTCTTGCGCCGGTTCTTCACCAGCCCCGTCCAGCTGCGCCCGTGGCCGACGGTGGACCACAGATCGCGGTAGGCCTCGGGGGGCATGTCCGGATGCCGCACGATGTTGTGCGCCTGCCCGATCAGTTCATCGGGGTGGAAGCCGCTCACGCGGCTGAAAGCGGCATTGCAGTGCGTGATGCGCCCCTGGGCGTCCGTGGTGGACATCAGGAGCTCTTCGCCGGGGTAGTCGTACTCTTGGTTGGAAACGGGCAGGTTGACGCGCATCGCACACGGGTGTTTCTAAATGTGATTTTTCAGTATAGAAACCAACCATTTCAGTGCGGTGTTCAGTCGCACGGTCTTTGATGCACATCAATCGCGCGAGCGCTCAAAACAACACGGCGTTGGTTCCGATTCCACCTGTCGGCACAGAACCGTCCAACGCCTCGCGGGCGGCCTCTTGCGTCAGCAGGTTGCCCACGCGCACGCCCAGCAGGCGCAGGCGGCGGTCGAGCGGCACGCGCTTCAGGCACAGCCCTGCCGCGCGCCGGATCACCGCAGCGTCCTGCGTGTAGACGTCGATGGTCTGGTCGCGCGTGGCGATCTTGAAGTCGTCGAAACGCAGCTTGATGCCGATGGTCTTGCCCACATAGCCCTTGCGGCGCAAGTCCTCCGCCACGCGCAGGCACAGGTCGGTGAAGACACGGCCCAGCTCTTCGCGGTCGCGCACGGCGTGCAGGTCACGGTCGAAGGTGGTCTCGCGGCTCATCGACACGGGCTCGCTCTCGGTCACCACCGGGCGGTCGTCACGTCCCCAGGCGACCTCGTGCAGCCACGCGCCGTAGGACCGGCCGAAGTTCGCCACCAGCCAATCCCGCGGGCGCTCGGCCAGGTCGCCGATGGTCTGGATGCCATGGTCCTGCAGCTTCGCGTCGGCCTTGGGGCCCACGCCGTTGATCTTGCGACAGGCCAGCGGCCAGATCTTCGTCTGCAGGTCGCCATCGTGCACGACGGAGATGCCGTTGGGCTTGTTGAACTCGCTCGCCATCTTGGCGATGAGCTTGTTGGGCGCCACGCCGATGGAGCAGGTCAGGCCCGTGGTGTCGAAGATGCTTTTCTGGATGAGGCGCGCCAGCACGCGCCCACCCTCGCGCTGGCCGCCGGGCACGTCGGTGAAGTCGATGTACACCTCGTGTGGGCTCCCTATACCCCCTCAGAACCCACCACATTCGGCAGCTTCATAGGCAATTCCACGCACCGCAGCGCCTTATCAAGATACAAACCACACGCCCTCTGAATTCCAACCCGCCTGCCTCACGAATTTGCCAGTTGGGATACATCACGGGTTTTTGCCCTACCTTTGGTGTCTCCGAGGGCCACCCCAATTGCGGCCCCAGCGCCGCCTGCCCTGCGCCCCACCTCGCCGCCGAGCCCCCGCGATTTCGCCCCCACGCTCCACCCATCACATCGCGACCGCCACGGAGCCCGCGGCCTACCTGTTCCGCACCACTTCCGACAGAGATCCACGAAAGCACGACCTCCTGGCACACGCCCCGGGATCAGCCGCCTCGCTATGCCCTGAATCAACCCGTCGCTAGCTTCTGTTCAACAAGCAGGATCTTCTCTTGGATGATCGGCAAATCAAGGGTTGCTAAACCTGTTGTGAATGATGGAGAAACTGTCTTGTTATCTTTGGGCAGCCCAAGATGCTGGTGATCCCAACGAATGACCTGCTCAGGGTGATCCGCTGCATTGTCAATGCGCTGAAGATTTTTATTCCCTGGCGTATTGATCATGTATGCGTAGGTTCTCTTCTCAGTGTGAGCTTCACAACGAAGAATCACGACCACACCACTTGGACGAACGCCGGTCACTTGGATCTTTTCCTTGTCTCGCTTTAGCTCCTTACATCCTAGCGTCGTAAGCGATTTTTCCAGCAGCCGATAAACATCCGCTGAGTTCATTTCTCGAATAGAGAACGGAATCGAGGCTTGGAAGTGTTTCGCAAGAAACTCCAACAGAAAGGTTGATTCCGCCTCATTCTTATGTTTTTCGCAGAGTTTGAGGGCAATCATTGTGGCGTCCTCGGACGTTGCAACGGTAGTCATCACAACAGAACTGGCGGCCTGCCCGTCACACACCAAACACTGATCTCCGGAGTCGAAGAACTCAACTCGCGAAGTTGTTGTCGAATTACTTCGCCCCTCAAGAAGCTTCATTAGTAGCTCATCACCAAGCGTAATGCTGCGCTGGTTGTAATCCGCTAGTCGGCTAGAGAAATCATGAGTTCCTGCTAGCTTCTCAAAATCTTCAACTGAACGGGCGTTGCTCAACGCCCCAAGAATTTCTCGAAGCGAATCGACCTCCGCGGAAGACACTCTTGTGAAGTAAAACCGGGCAGCGGGATTCTCGGACGTTGCTGGTGCCAGAACCCCAAATTCGGCAAAATCCCCTTGAGGTCCATGTACTGCGACCCAATGGGCATCAAGAGGAGCCCATTCAAGAAGGGTGTGAACACTGGGAACTGGAATCCTCAGATAGCCTCTCCCCTGATTACTTAGATTGGGGCGTAGGCAGTCAATAACGCTTCGACGCGCTCGAAAGACCGCCCTTGCTGTATTTGGAGCGCGATATTGAATTCGGGATCCGATGAAGTAGGTCGCATGGTATTTAGATTCAGTTAAGTTTTGGCATGGCGCTTCACCCCGATAAGGCTATCACGCAGGTGCTTCAAAATGCATATCTTCTTGCCCATTGCGCCCGCCATCGCACGTCATCTCATTCAAAGCGAATCTGAAAGATCACGACGAACGCATAGTGGTGCCATACGGCAAAAGCGCCTAGCCTCGCTATCATCGCTTTCGCGTCATCTGCCTAAGCTCACTCAGACGAAATACTCAGTGACGCAGATGACGAGGAACTGCATGCACCAGTAAGCACACACTTATCGTCAATTGCATGCCTCTCGTTGGCCATTTTGAATAGTGAGCGGACTCATAGGGAGAAGTAATGCGAACTAAACAATTTTCTCGTCCCACACTGGTTGCTGCGGTCGAAGTTCTCGGAGGGCACACTTAAGGGCGCTTCAGCCAGTTGGTCCTGCGCCTCGGCTTGGAGCGCGAAATCCCCTCGGACGCTGCGATAAGCGTCATCAAGAAATGCCATCAGCTCGGGACTATCGTCGTGGCGCGAGATGACCAGATGCTCGACACGCTGGAGGGCGGCATGACCCTCGGTGAAGCTGTGGTGCGCGAGGCTACCCAGCTTCTATCCAAGAACTCAGAAGAGCCGCGCGATGTCGCGCTGAATCGGGGCCTAGCCCGCGATGGCTATGCCGTCACTTTCAACGATCACGGCGGAGCTCCTACGCTGCGGGCCGCTTTACCCGAGGAAGTCGACCTTCCCAACACCGACGACGAAGTCCATCTGCTTTTGAAGTCGTTCCAGTTCACGACGCCACTTGGTCACCTTGGCCAAGCTATCGAAGCGCATACCCGGGGTGACTGGGCGGCCTGCAACAGCCAACTCCGAACGTTCTTAGAAAGCCTCTTTGACGACATCGCCCGGCGCGTCAATCCTCAAGAGGCAGCACAAAGGCCAAGCTCGGAGAACCGCCGGGCGCTGCTTGCTGACCCTGGCGTCGGGTTTCTAGCTGTTGACCGCAACGAGTGGACGGCCGACGGCAAGAACTACATAAATGGCCTGTTCAAGATGCTACATACCAACGGATCACATCCAGGTCTTTCAGATGAAGACCATTCAACTTTCCGACTGCACATCGTCCTCGTCACCGCTAGGACGTTCCTGCGCCGCCTCCACAATCGCCCATGACCATCTCAGATAGCGTGACGACGACAAAGACCAAGCTCAGTTTCCTAGAGTTGGTCTATCCCGCGATGTCCAACCAGGAGGCCGTGTGGCTTGAGAAGGATCCGGAGGTCAAAGAGCGCCTCCGGCAAAGTGACTTCTACATGATCGGGGGACGCGCCGAGGCGAAGTTCCGCGGCGTCGTCATCGACGACGACGCTCAAGTAGTGAGATTCGACTTCGCCATCGGCGACGACTTTCGCGACACTGTGGAGATCCATCTCCTCAACTTGCCGGCCGTCGCGGCCGCAGTCGACACCGAGGAGTTCCATAGCTTCCGGTGCGATGTCGGTGAAAAGATAGTCCGCGTGTGGGCCTGCGGGAGCGGCGATCGCGATGACAAGGTACTGGAATGGTTCTCGACCGAAAAACTGATCTTGGACCGATCCCGCGGCCGCCCCGGTATTGAACGCTTCGACAGGTATCGAGACGCTGCCACGTACGACCTCCTCTACGTTGGAATCGCCAAGGTTGGAGACAGTTTTGACCGTCTGATCAGCAACGGGCACAAGGCGCGCATGCAAATCCTCGGCAACGAGCAGCAACGCTACCCTGGCGCGCGTGTGACCGATGAGGTCTACCTGTTCCTGTTCAGCGTCCAGCCACTGGTGCTGACATCTTTTGAGTTAAACCATGATTTCACTGACGAGGACTTCACCGGAGAGATTGACCAAAAGCGCATCGTTGCTGACGCAGAGAAAGCATTTGTCAGCCTCCTGAAGCCCGACTACAACGTGGTGAAGTTTGCCGGCTACCCGAAGGGCGCGGATGGGCTCTATGGCTTCGAGTTTGTCCGCTACGGCTACGCGATCAACGAAGCTCTCTCGTTCAACACAGCCCACGGCCGCATTCGCGGAGCTCGCGACGTTGCAACAGGATTCGTCACCAACGACGCCGACTACATCTTCGTGGAAGGAGACTCCGTGAAGTTGCATGTCTCGGGAGTGGATTTCCCCGCTAAACCGATCGTCATCCCATGCTCCGATCAGCTTCCACCGTGACTCAACAGGACAGCCAGATGAGACGACATCCGGGCGACGCATGGTCAAACCCATACCTCCATGTCGCCATAGGCCTTCATACCTCCGCGTGCCAGACCTGACCAGTCAGTAGAGCGCACTCCCGCGTCACTTCAGCCTCGATCAATGAGCACCGCCAAACCATGACAACAGCACTCGACCCTGACGGAATAGGCCACATTGGCGAGGCAGAGTTTGGGGCGCTCTGCGCGCGCGCCGGCCTCCACTGCAACAAGAGCTCCCGCGACGTCATGGGGTGGGACTACATCGTCGAATTCCCAGTGACATGGGTCGATGACACCATTCCTCTCGATCAGCGTCCGAACACCTTCGTTAAGGTTCAGCTGAAGTCCACGCTTGGCCAGTCCAGCAGTCGCATACAGCTCAAGCTATCGGCCATCGATCGCCTGGTCAAAGATCCACTGCCCGCACTCATCGTTGTGTTGCGGCTGAGCGCCGACGGGACTTTCTTGTCCGGCTACCTTGTCCACCTGATCGGAAAGCAACTGGCCCGCGTCCTCCGGCGATTGAGACAAGCTGAGGCCGACGAGAACCGCGACATCAACCGCGCCAATATCACCTTCGACTACACAACCGATGGTGTCTTCTTCGAACCCAAAGAGGACGCCCTGTTGAACGCCCTGAAGGCCGCACTAGGTGCGAATCCTAGGGATTACTCGATCGAGAAACAGCGACAGCTTGACGAGCTGGGCTATGAGGATGGTCGGCTTGAGGGCGAAGCGCTTATCAGAATCGAAGGGCCGGAGCACTTCAGCCGCGTGATGCTTGGCCTTGAGCCTTTGAAAACGCACAGCATTAAAGTGTTCGACAGTCGTTTCGGGATAAGGCTGCCCTACAAAGGAACGCTGTTCGACAACATTGAGGAACTGCGCCTATCACCTCCGACCATCGGTAACTGCGAAATCCTGATCCGCGGAGCCGCCTTTGGGCAAGCGGCGCGCTTTGACGGTGAAATGTTCATCGCCCCGACGATGCTCGCGTCACACGAGGCGGAGCTTCTCATCCGAGCTCCGGACTTCATCATCCGACTTACCTCAACAGCCCTCAATTTTGAGAGCGTTGACTCAATCGATGACACGGAACGCTCGCTCGATGAATGGGCAGAACTGCTTCGCGCACTCACGCTACTGGCGAGCGGTAAAGCGACCCTCACCATCGCCAGAACTGATCGAGTCGGGTCAATGACCGTCCCGGTCAACCAGCCCGTCACCGGACCGTACCTCACCGAGTTGCCGTACTTTTCTGCGTTCTTAGACGGATGGCGTCAGCTGCTCGCGAAGGCCGGCCTTCGTTCCACGGCCAAGTTCAAGATCGATGCGCTCTGGGAAACAAACGAAGCACGCATCGCGGTGGATGTCCTGCTCAATCCGACGCCGCTGGCGCGCTTCGAATTCCAAGCAGTCGGGATCGATCTCCCTAAGCCCATGGAAGGGCTGTACTACAACAGCACTTCTTTTGTGGACACCAGCATCACCTTCAGTGCGAAGGTCTTCTTCGAGGTGACCGATGATTCGACATGGCGGTATCGCTCAACCCGCTTCGAGGCTCTCGATGTTCGTCCGAAGGTCGGCGATCTGGACCAGTACGGGGTAGACCAGGCAACGGCGTGCGATCTAAAGCTCCTAATCGACCCAAAGAACTTTACCCTGGCCCCCGAGACGGATGCAGCGGAAGCGAGCAGCACGTCCTCTCAGTGACCGAGGAACAACTGCTCAATCATTAGGCATCCTGCTGGAGGCCACACCAGCATTGGGTTTCAAGAGATTTCCCTGCGGTTGTCCACAGCGTCATCCACGGTCACTGGGGAAAACGATTTCATGGCAATGGATGGACCCCGCCGGTCGATAGGGGTGCTGATGCGGGCATGCTGGTGCCCCTGCCCTGGCAAGCCTGGCCTGCCTTCTGCCCTGAAGGTCTCAGGGATCCGTCTCGAGCAACAGCTCGGCTTCAGCTACTAGGTCTGCGGCGGAGCAGCCCAGAGCTCTGGCTACCTTCACGATCGTCTGGAAGGTCGGCTGCTTCTTGCCTGTCTCAAGCCAGGAAACGTACACGCGCTCGATCCCTGCCTCAAGGGCAAGCTTCTCCTGGCTGAACTGTGCTTCCGTTCGACGTCGACGCAGCGCGCGACCAAACGCGACTGCTGGCTCCACTGTGTGACGTCCTTCTTCGCAAAGGACGAACGCTATCGATCAACGCAAAAATGCTCCTTATACTTTGGTATACATTAAGTAACACAAAGTGCAACAAAGGGAGTGTTGGTATGTCGAGGACAGTGAAGAACGCAATCATCTTGCTCACAGCAGCAGCCATCGTTGGATGTGCCGCGCCGAAACCGCCGGATCAAAACTCAGCGACAAAGGCGGCCATACCGACGATCACGCCCGAAAGATCGGTTAGGTACCATATGAAAAGCACCCTGCCTGATCGCCGCTACGCTCCCGATGGCAAGATCTACGCGCTCATCGAGCAAGTGGGTAATAGCTGGGACGTGGTGAGGTACTCGAAGCTGTACCCCTATCCGCAGGGCAGGCAGGAGGTCTTCCTGATCACCGAAGACTTCAAGACGTGGGACACCACCATCGAAAGCGAAGCCACTTGCACGAAGGATCGCACCGATTACTCCGTCTGTATCAGTTCGCTTGCGCAGCGCGACACGCGTGGGACGACCCTGGGTGGAGAGGCATTCGCGGCCGTGCTAAGTGCGGGGCTCACGCTTGTTGCTGGTGGACGCAACATGCACTACAACGCAGAGGCCGTGCAGAGTGCCATCAACTCCATACCTGGCAGCGCGAAAGACCGTCTTGATGAGCTGAT
>Ga0308157_10006414_pt1 | contig 14117 bp, 18 predicted proteins | sample PhyBR1_FD_201035 | JGI IMG/M metagenome (GOLD analysis project Ga0308157, IMG submission 201035) | Phyllosphere microbial communities from UC Gill Tract Community Farm, Albany, California, United States - DLSLB.R1 | ecosystem: Host-associated > Plants > Phyllosphere > Unclassified | place: USA...
CCGGCGTTACGCGCCCCGCCGCCGAAGGCGCCGAAAATCTCTTCCAGATCGATGTCGTCGAAGCTGGCCCGCCCGCCGGGACCGCCTTCGCCGCGCCCGCCGAAGCCAAAGCCGCCGAAACCGCCGCCACCCGGACGTCCGCCCTGCCCTGCGCCGCCGAAGCCGCGGAACTGCTCGCGTCCGTCGGCGTCGATCTCGCCGCGATCATATTTCGCCCGTTTCTCGGCGTCGCCCAGCAGGTCGAAGGCGGCGGTGATGCGCTTGAACCGTTCCTCGGCGGCCTTGTCGCCGGGATTCTTGTCGGGGTGCAGTTCCTTGGCCAGCTTGCGGAACGCCTTCTTGATCTCGTCCGCGCTCGCGCCCTTGGAAACGCCCAGTTCCTGATAGGGATCGCCAGCCAATTTTCGCTCCACTCCGGATCAACACAGACCAGAGCGTCAGTTAAGCCATGCGCCCGCCCGCCGAAAGGGGCGGACATGGTTTAGATCGGCGACATCAACGGCGCCACCGCCTCGGCCCCCCAGCCGAAAGCCTCGCCCCACTGGGCCACGGCGACGCGGGCGCTGCTTACGCCATCCGGAAAATCCACCCCCGCCTCCGCCCCGCCATAGACGGCCGCCAGCCCCTCGACCTCCCAGACCCGACGCACGACGGCTCCGTCCAGCACCCGCACCCGGAACCGTCTCGGATCGACCTCGACCGGCTCGCCCTCCCAGCCGTCGCCGCCCAGGCGCACGCGCGGCAGCCAATCCAGTCGCCATCCGCCGCCTTCCGGCCTCGCCTTCAGGTGCGCCGGTCGCCATGGCGCCGCATTCCGATTGGCCCAGGAGAAGCCGACCTCAGTCGTCCCGGCTCCGCCCGGCGGCGCGCCTGCCGGCCCCGCCCGCCAGATCCGGGGCAAGCCGCGCTCGACCGCATCGACCTCCGCGCGCGCCATGCCGCGCTCCAGCACGACGACCAGCGCCCCCGCTTCCGCCCCGCGCGCGGCCGCCTCCTCCGTCCCCTGTTGTCCGCGCAACAGGCCGCTCAACCGCCACACGTCTCCGCCGATCAGTTCGGCCCGACGAAACTGCACCAGCTCCCATCCGTCCACGCCGCCCACCGCCAGCAGATTGGCGCCCGACAGCACCGCCTCGCCCGCCCGGCTCTGCGGCGCCTGCCCCTCGATCCTCACGCTCAGCACGCCCGTCTCGTCCCAGCGCCCGACCACGCCCGGCCGCAAGGGCGCCGTCAGCGTTCCCACCGTTGCGGGCGTTTCCACCAGCGCCCTCTGCGTCAGACTGTCGACCGAACCCCCGCCATGCAGCGCCATCGTCGTCCAGGGCTCGGCCGCCGCCGCGACCACGGGCCGCCCGTCCGCCTCCTCGCCGGGCAGGGGCGGCAGGTCCAGCAGCATCAGGAACGGCGCCCCCACAGTCGCCGCCCCGCCGCCCTCCCCACGCCAGTCCTCCGGCGCATCCACGACGGCGACCTCGACCACCGGAGCCAGCACCGCGCTGGGCGTCTCGTCCCAGTCCAGCCGCTCGACGCGCCAGTCGCCCGCGCGCCCCTCCACCGCCATCACATCGCCCGGCTCCAGCCTCAGCGCCTCCAGCGGCCCCAGCTTCAGCGTCAGCCGCTCGGCCGCCTCGCCCGCCAACAGCCGCTGCGCCGCGGCCGTCGCCAGCCCGGCCCCGACCACGGCCGGCAGGGCCGCATCCACGCCGCCGCCCTCGCCGTCGCCGCGCACCGTCACCGCGCCCAACTGATAGTCCGCCGCCTCGTCGATGAAGCGCAGCCGCGCCGCGCCCGGCCGAGGCGTCAGCCGCCGATCCGCCGCGTCGCTCCCGCCCTTGTCGGGCAGGGCCAGCGCCGCCTGATGCACCGTCATCTCCCGCGCCGTCTCGCCCAGCACGGCTGCCCGACCATCCCGCTCCGCCGTCGTCGCCCCCAGCGCCTGCACCAACGGCGACAGCGCATCCTTCGTCGCCATCGGCCGGTCGATGACATAGCCCGTCACCGCGCCGTCCACCGCTCCGACCGTATAGTCCGTCTCATTCAGTCCGCCGCGCTTCAGGATCGCCTCAATCAGCCCGCGCCCATCGCCGCCCATCCTTCCGTTCAGTCAGTGCCCCGTGCGCCAGGCGCCCGCGTCCGCCCACACCTGATCCAGCGCCGAAACGCCGGATAGGGCCGCGCGTCCCAGCACCAAACGTCCGCCCCTTCCAGCATCCGCCCGCCATAGACGCCCGAGATCGGGTTGTTCGCCGGCTGCGCATAATGCTCCAGGACCGCCTCGATCAGTCGCCGCTGCATCCGGTCGTCGCGGGCGCCCGTCGAGTGCGGCGGCAAGGCGCTCTCGCTGCTCTTAGGGTCCTGGAACAGGTTGGGCGCATTGCCTCCGCGATCCACCGCCGCACAGCCGAACTCGGTCAGCCGGATCGGCTTCATCCCCGGAACCCAGGCCGTCGGCGCCGCCTGCCGCACGCCGCCCACGCGCTCATAGTGCGCGTTCGACCACCAGCCCTTCAGATCCTTGTAGCGCCAGATCCAGTCCTCGCCGTGGGCGCCGTCCTCGATCGGCGTGCGCCGCTGCGCCGCCCGATCCGCCGCGCTGGCGTAGAACCAGTCATACCCCTCGCCGCCCGCCACCTGCGCCGCCAGATAGGCCGGGTCCGACGATCCCTTGAACGCTTCCGCATCCAGGCCGCCGTCGCCGCCGCGCCAGTCGCCCATCGGCGGATACCAGTCGATCCCGACGTAATCGATGTTCGGGTCCGCCCACAGCGGATCGAGGTGAAACCTTGCCTCTCCATCCCTTTGCCAGCCGAAATATTCCGACCAGTCGGCGGCGTAACTCAGCTTCACGCGCGCCCCGACCACCGCCCGGCACTCGGCCGCCAGCGCCCGAAACTGCGCCACCGCCGGAAAGCCGTCACTGGCATCGCGCGTCCCCGTCAGCCCCCGCATCTCCGAGCCGATCAGCAGGCCGTCCGCCCCCTCATCCGCCGCCATCCGGGCATAATGCAGCGCCAGCCGCCTCAGCCCCCAGCCGCCCGCCGTGCCGAACAGGGCCGCGACCTCGGCCGTCGCCCCCGCCCCGTCCGTCCCCGCGATCCGCCCTCGCCACGGATAACCGGGGCAATCCATGAAGACGAAGGGATACAGCGTCACCTCGAGCCCCCGCGCCTTCAGCGCCCGGATCGCCTGCCGCACGCTGTCGTCTGAGGGCGTCCCGCCATAGGCCGGGCCGCCGCCCGCCTGGGAGATCAGATGAGCGTCCGCACGGCCCAGCCCCGCCACGCCCCAGACCAGCGGCCGGGTCGGCTTGTCCCGTCGCTCCACCCCCGGCCGGATACGACAGTGACCCATCCGCACGTCATCGCCGAACCAGCCGACCACCAGACTGACCCGCTTCAACCTCGGCGCCTGGGCCGTCAGCTGATCCAGCGACGCCTCCAGGTCCGTCTGACCCGCCGTCAGATGCACGTTCTCCGGCGTGGATCGCGCCAGCCCCTCGCGCCGCATCACCGGCTCGGTCGCCAGGCAGAACTCCCCCGCGCCGGGGATCAGGCACACGCCCTCCAGCCGGTCCTCCAGTTGCGGCTCTGCGCCCTGCGGCCGCCGGAACACCTCGAACGCCAGCTGCGGCGGCCGGTCGCCATAGGCGTCCAGCGGCAGATCCTCGAACACCACATAGGCCGTGCCGCGATAGGCGGGCGCCCGCCCCTCCACCGCCTCGATCAGCGGGTCGGGCGTCTGATCCTCGGTCCCGCGATGCAGCCGCATCGTCACGCCCGCCATATCCATCGGCTGGCCGTCAGCCCAGACCCGGCCGATCCCGTCGATCGGCCCCTCGCACAGGGCCACGGCGAAGCTCAGCGAATAGGCGTAGTCGACCGTCTTCTGACCACCCTTGCCGCCCGACCGCTTCTCCTTGCGCTCCAGAAAGCGCGCGGCCCAGATCACCTGTCCGACCACCCGCGCCCGACCGAAGACGCAGGCCATCGGCGTCCCCTCGGCCGAGGACTGCAGCTTCAGCCCCTCCAGCCTCGGCCCGACCTGCCGCGCGGGCGACAGGCCGGCGACCAGCCAGTTATCCGCCGCCCGCCCCAGCACGCCGCCGACAAAGCCCCCGATCGGCCCGCCCAGCGCCGACCCGATCCCGCCCAGAACGACCTGCGCCATGCCTGCTCCTTTTTATATTTCGGGCCAGCGAAACGCCGCGACCAGACGCCTGCGCCACCACGCTCCCATCCAGCTCTCGACCACCGACCGCCCCCAGTAGGCGTGGATCATCCGCCGCTCCGGTCCCCCCATGCTCTCGGAAAGCTCGGCGCTCAGGATCGCGCAGTGCTTGGCCGGACAGCCCGCCGCCATGCGGAACAGCAGCACATCGCCCAGCCCCGCCTGCTCCGGCGCAATCTCCACCAACCGCCGCCGCGCCGCCGCCCACAGCGTCTCCTCGCCCCCGATCTCGGCCCAGTCGGGGCGATAGGGCGGCGGCGCCTCCGGCTCCTCGCCGACCACCTCACGCCACACCCCACGCACCAGGCCCAGGCAGTCCGCCCCCTCGCCCTTCACGCTGGCCTGATGCCGATAGGGCGTCCCCAGCCACCCCCGCGCCGCCGCCACAATCAACGCACGCCGCGCCTCTCCCTCCCCTTCATGGGGAGGGTGGTCGCGCAGCGACCGGGTGGGGAGGGCCAGGCGGCACAGGCTCGGCGCTTGATCAGCCCCGCCGCCGCCACCCGGCTTCGGCTCTGCCTCAGCCACCCTCCCCAAAATGAGGAGGGAGAAGTCCTGCGCCCGGCCCCTCATCGCCTGCGGCTCCGCCCGTCATTGCGCCCCGCCACAGGCCGCGCCGTCAGGAAGTCCTCGCCCGGAATGTCCGGAAAGCCCCGGAAATTGGCTCCATTCCCAAACACCCCCACGCAGCTCGCCCATCGCTTGTCGCAGCTGCGCCCAGCCACCGCCGCCACATCCAGCCCACAGCGCCCATCCCCCAGCACCGCGTCGCAACCCCGGCCGTAGGTCCGCCCCACCACCCGCTCCAACGCCGCCATCGGCCCGTCCAGATCGGCGACGAAACGCCCGTTCTCGCGCCGTATCCGCGCCAGCCTTCCCCTCCACAGTCGCACCCTCAGGTCCGGCCGCATCCAGTCCACGCGCCACAGCTCGACCTCGGCGGCGTCATATCGCCCCGCCGCTATGTCCTCTTCGGTGATCGCCGCATCATCCAACCCGCCCGACGCCGACAGCGCACCCGCCGCCAGCCCGACCTCGCCGTCGCCCGCCCCGCCGGTCCAGCCGCTGGCCGCCCGGCACGCCACGCCCTCGACCTCCAGATCGCGGTCATGGTCGGTGAAGCCCATCGCCTGCCCGTCGGCCCGCCTCAGCAGCCAGACATGACACAGCGTCGCCGCCCCGCTCTCGATGCGGGCGGCCAGTTCGTCCGGAACATTCCGCATGGCTCAGACCCGCACCTCAATCAGAGGCATGGCGACCATCCGTCCGGCGCCGAAGCTCTCCAGCGTCACCTCCATCCGGTCCGCGTCGAACCGCACCGGCACGTCGAAGGCGAAGCCCGCCGTCACCGCCGCGCCATCCGGCGGCGCCGTCGCCAGCGTCACCCGCCCCGTCGTCGCCTCCAGCGAGAAGGCCGCCGTCTCCACGCCCGCCACCGCGACCCGCACCGATCCCTCGACCGGCTTGGCGATCAGGCGCCGGTGATCGCCGTAAGCCTTGCTCAACTGAAAGACGCGCGCCTGCCCGTCTCCCGTCCCGATCCCCTGATCCAGCGGCGCCACGGCCGCCCCCGGCGCCCCGCTCCTGAAGTCCGCAAAGTCGCGAAACCGGAACCCGTGCAGCCGCCCGCGCCGCGCCTCAAAAAACGCGGTCAGCGCCGCCATGTCGTCCAGCGACCGCAACCCCGCCCCGATCAGATAGCGCCTGCGCCCATCTGCCCACGGCGTCGAGCGCCGCTCGAACCCTGACGCCAGCGTCGTGATCTCCGTCCTCCGCTCGACCCCGCCGGTCGAGCCGAACGCCAGCCGCGCAGGCAGGCGCACCTCATGAAAGGCCATGCGTCCTCGCTACTTTGATGGATTGCGTCCCGTCGCGGGACAGATTGCGAACGTTTCGCGAAAAACTTCACCCGACGGCAGTCTTCGGGTTGTCCGAACGGCCAGGCTCAGCCATGCTTTCGTCACAACACGGCCAAGCCGGAAACAAGACAGGAGATCCGCGTGCGCGGCGAAATTCTCAGCTATGACGACGTCTCGGGCACGGGCCTGATCAGCGGCGACGACAGCATCCGCTACGGCTTCACGCGCGCGGACGTCCAGGCTGGCGGAACCGTCGCCGTCGGCGCTCGCGTCGACTTCGTGCCGGAAGGCATGGAGGCGACCCAGATCATGATCCTGGCCTCCACGGCCCCCGCCGCGGCCTTCGGCCAGGCCGCCGCCTCGTCGACGGGCGGCGCCCCCCTCGGCGCCTATGACTTCGCCACGGCCATGCTGTCCTTCAACGGCCGCCTGCGCCGTCAGCACTTCTGGATCAGCTGGCTGATCCTGCTCGGCGCCGGCGTGGTGCTGGGCTGGATTCCCATCCTCGGCGGCCTGATCTCGCTCGCGCTGATCTGGCCGAACCTGGCCATCACGGTGAAGCGCCTGCACGACATGGGCAAGAGCGGCTGGTTCGCCGTCATCCCCTGGGTAGCCAACATCATCGGCTTCTTCATGATCATCGGCGCCGTCGGCACCGCCATCATCACCAATCCGCAAGCCTTCGAGAGCGAAGACCCCTCCGTGGCCCTGTCCATGCTGGGCTCGATGATGGGCGGCCTCAGCATCATGCTGCTGGTCGGCCTCGGCTTCCTCCTCTGGATCGGCATCGTCGACAGCCAGAAGGGCGACAACAAGTTCGGCCCCAACCCCAAGGGCGAATAATCGACCCACCGGTCTGTAAAGGGACGCCTCCGGGCGTCCTTTTCTTTTTTGCGCTATCGCTCGACGCGCGGCGCCTCACGACTTCAGCGCGCGCCCAACGACGTCGCCCGCGCCAGCATCCGTGCGATCTGCGTCTCTGACCGCAACAGCCCCTCGGCCCCGCCGTCCACCGTGACGTTGACCGTGACACCAGGCGCTCCGCCCATCGGCTCGATCGTCCCGGCGCCCGCCGGACGGAACACCTCCGGTCCGCGTTCTCCGACCAGATAGGCGCCGCCGCCCAGCACCGGCCCCCCATCCGCCCGCGCCCCGCCGAAGCCGCCCAGCGCCGCCGCTATCGCCCCGCTCAGCCCGCCGCCGCGCGCGCCCGCCGCCGCATTGACCGCATTCAGCACCGCCCGCGCCAGTTCGGCCAGCGTCACCTCCCCATCCGCCGCCGCCCGCGTCAGCGACCGCGTCAGGCTGGCCCCCGCGCGCCCGAAGACGTCCTCGATCGAGGACGCCGCCCGCTCCGCCGGTTCCTTCAGCGCCTCCAACGCCGCCGCGGCCTCCGCCGCCTTCACCGGCACGGCGTCGATGCCGTCCGGCCTGAAACCATCAGTCATCCGGCCACATCTCCTGCATCCGTTCCAGTTCGCCGCGCCCCAGCGGCGCCGCCTGAACCGGTCCCGCCGTCAGCATCCGCCACTCCTTCAGCGACAGGCGCCAGAACCCGTCCGGCCCCACGCCCACTCGCGCCGCCGCCTGCATCATCTCTCCCCACGGAGTCATCAGGCCGCCGCCGCAAAAGCCTTCGCCACCGCCTCCGCCGCCTCGCGCGGATCCACCGGCGCCCTCGCCAGCCCGTCCGCCAGCGCCGCCTCGCCTCCGCCGCGTAGCAACGCCGCCAGCACCACCATCAGATCCCGCGCCGACAGCGTCTTCATCCGCTCGGCCAACGCCGCCATCCCGGCGACGCCCAGCCCGGTCTCAATCTCCGCCAACGCCCCCAGCGTCAGACACAGCTTCCGCTCCGCCCCCGCCAGCCCTGCGACGACCTCGCCCCGCACGCCGTTCACCATCACAGCGCCGAGAACGTCACTTCGCCCGCACTGGCCAGGCTCAGCGCAAAGCTGGCCTCGCCCTCATGCTCGCCGGCGTATTCCAGCGCCGCCACCAGGAACGGCCCCTCCAGCACGCCGAAGTCCGGCACGATCAGCCGCCACGCCTTCGCCGCCTGCTCAAAAAAAGCCTCGCGGATCAGGGCGTCTGACGCCGCGTCGCGGAAAATCCCCTGCCCCGACACCGCCGCCGACTTCACGCCCGCCCCCGCCAGCAGTTCGCGCCAGCGCCCGGCGCTGTCGCTGTCGGTCGCGTCCACCGTCTTGGCGTTCAGCGAGATCGTCCTCGCCCTCAGCCCCGCCACCGTGGTGAAGGCGCCGCCCGCGCCCTCGATCTTCAGCAGGATGTCCTTGCCCCGTTGCGCGCTCATCTCAGATTTCCTCCGTCACGGCTCTCAGCCGCATCACCGCCCACGCCCGCTTCAGGTCCGGGCTGCGGAACAGGTCCGTAAACGTCACGCCCAGACTGACCGCCTTCACCCCGTCCGCCTCCAGCGGCGCATCGGCCAGCCGCGCCCGCACCGCCGCCGCCACGGCCCGCGCCTCCTCCAGCCCCCTGAACCGGCTAGCGCAAGTCAGGGTCAGCCGCTGCTCCACCCCGCCGCCGTCCGCGTTCAGCGGCCGGCTCTCGCACCGCCCGATCACCAGATGCGGAAACCCCGCGCCGGACGGCGCTTCGTCCCACACCCGCACCGGATCGCCCAGCAGCGCCTGCAACGCCCCGTCGCCGCCCAGATGCGCGATCAGCGCCTTCACCAGCGCCCCTTCATGATCCTTCATCGCGCCCGCTCCAGATCCAGCCTCACCCGGCCCGCCGCCTTCGGATCGGCCTCGATCCCGACCACGGCCCAGTCCGCCCCGCCGAAGCGCGCCACCAGCCCCTCCTCCAGCCTCGGATCGGCCCGCACCGTGGCGCTCAGCGTCTCCACGCCGCGCGTCACGCCCGCGTCCGTCCGTTCGCGCCGCCTGCGCGCGCCCAGCGCCAGCCACAGCGACCCGACCGGCTCATAGCTGACCACCTGCCCGCCATAGGGCGTCTGCGCCGCCACCGGCCGCACCAGCGACGCCACCACCTTCATCGCCCCCGCGCTCACAGCCGCACCACGCGATAGGGCGCGATCCACCCCTCGACCGGCGCCGCGCTCATCTCGCCGTCGCCGCGCTCATAGGCGCGCATCACCAGCATCATCACCGCCAGCCTCAGCGGCGCCGGCGAGGTCGAAGTCAGGCTCAACCCGACCTCCCCCTCCACCCGCGCCCTGGCCGCATCGATCAGGGTCTGGATCAGCCCGTCCTCCGCCTCATGCTCGACGCGCAGGAACAGCTTCGCCTCCGTGAGGCTCACGGGTGCGCTCATTCAAATCTCCCTATGTTCCTTTTCCTTCTCCCCTTGCGGGAGAAGGTGGCCGCCGAAGGCGGACGGATGAGGGGTCGCACCGCGCGAAACCCCTCACCCTCCCACCGCTCACGCGGCGGGCCCCTCCCTCTCCCACAAGGGGAGAGGGCTCTCATTCGCCGTCCTTACGAAGCCGCGAACTTCATCAGCTTGATCGCGTCGAAGTTCTGCACCCCGCCGCCGACACGCTTGGTCGTGTAGAACAGCACATAGGGCTTGGCCGAATAGGGATCGCGCAACACCCGCACCCCCGCCCGATCCACGATCAGATAGCCGCGCGCAAAGTCGCCGAACGCGATCGACAGACTGTTGGCCGCCACATCCGGCATCGTCTCGATCTCGGTGACCGGATAGCCCAGCAAGGACGCCGTCTCGCCCGGCCGCGTGGCCGGCGACCAGACATAGTTCCCGTCCGCGTCCTTGAACTTGCGCACCGCCGAGACCGTGCGCCGATTCATCACGAAACGCCCGTTCGGACGGTACTGAGCCTTGGGCGCATAGATCAGATCGATCAGCTTATCCGCCGGATTGGTGGTGGCGAAACCGCCCGCCGCGCCCGAGGCCACCGTGCCGATCTGGCCCCAGGTCTGCGTCCCCTCGCTCGCCGTATCATAGGCCAGAAAGCCCTTCGGCTTGTTGACCCCGTCGCCGCTGACAAAGGCCGCCGTCTCCTGCGCCGCAAAGGCGTCCTCGACCTCGGCTGCGAGCCATTCGTCCAGGTCGATCAGGGCGTCGTCCAGCAGGCTCTGCGTCGCCGCCGGACAGGCGTAGAGATCGGCCGAAGAGAACTCCAGCAGCGCCAGCGTCGCCGGGTCCGTCTCCGGGCGAGCAGCCGTCTCGGCCACCCAGCCCGCCTGGACGCCCGCCCTCGACACCGGCTTCCTGAACATGCCCGAGCCGACCGTGCGCACCGTGGCGATCTCGCGCATCGGGCTGCCCGCCATCAGGCGCCGCTCGATAGCGCGCTCCGTCTCCGGCGGCACGACATAGCCCGCCGAGTTCGACGCCGACGACAACCCCGCCTTCAGCTCCAGACCGTGCGACGCGCCCGACTTCATATAGCCGTCCCACGCCGCCTTGGCCTCCGGCGCCGCAACCACAGCGGGCGGCTCGGCGCCCAGCATCGGCCTGCGCCCCTCGCTCAACACACGGTCCATGCGCGCCTGCGCGCTGGCCACGGCCTGATCGATGCGCGCCACCTTCTCCTCAAGCAGCGCATCGGCCGAAGCCTTCTTCTCGATCTCGTCCAGACGGGCGTCGTTGGCCCCTTTGAACGCCTCGAACGCGGCCATCATCTCATGCATGGCGGCGCGCGCCTCGGGCGTGCCCGAGACGGTCTTGGTCTCTTTCATGGTCTCTCCAGAAAAATGCGCGACCGTCCTGCGGCGCGCCGTCAACCGGGCCAGGCCCGGAACTGCCTTACCCTTCGCGCACCGGTTCAGGCGTGGTAGCCTGCCCCTTCAATGCTGGAAGGATGGATGTTGCCGGACGATCGCCTGCTCGCCTCGAGGTTCTGAACGATGCAGATCGTCTTCCTCTACGGCCCTGCGGGCGCGGGCAAGCTGACCATCGGCCGCGAACTGGCGCGCCTGACCGGCCTGCCGCTGTTTCACAACCATTTCGTCGTCGACGCCGTCAGCTCGGTGTTCGACTTCGGTTCCGAGCCGTTCGTTCGCCTGCGCGAAGCCTTCTGGCTCCAGACCTTCGCCGAAGCGGCCCGCGCCAGCCGCTCCCTCATCTTCACCTTCGCGCCCGAGGCCACGGTGGCCCCCGGCTTTCCCGCGCGCGTCCAGGCGACGATCGAACCGTTCGGCGGCGGCGTCGCCTTCATCGCCCTGACCGTCTCGCCCGAGGAACAGGAGCGTCGGATCGTCCAGCCCAGCCGCGCCGCCTTCGGCAAGCTTCAGTCGGTCGATCTGCTGCGCTGCCTTCGCGCCGAGTTCGACGCCAGCCTGGCCGCCATGCCGCCCGCCGCGCTGACGATCGACACCGAGGCCTGCGCGCCGCCTCAGGCCGCCGAGCGCATCGCCGCCCATCTGGCCGACCGATAGATCTTCAAACGCCGGGTCCCAGCATCCTGAACCGCGCGCCCGGCAGCATCGGGAACGTCACCAGCGACACCTCCCACAACTCCGCCCGGCTTAGCACCCTGAGCCGCCCGTCGCGGCGCGCCTTCCTCGCGCGAAAGCCGATCGACAGCCCGTCCAGCGCCCCGGCGCGCGTCAGGGCGGCGGCGTATCGGGCCTCGGCGGACCAGTCCTCGATCCGCCCCTCGACCCACAGGCCGCGCTCGTCCTCGACCATCCGGTCCCAGACGCCGACCACGGCGCGGCTTTCATGCTGATGCAGCATCCGCACCCTGCCCGCGCCGGTCTTCGCCAGACTGTCCGCGAAGGCCCCGCGCGCCGTCACGTCGCCGTTCAGATCGGCCACGCCCCACAGGGAGGCGTAGCCCTGGATGGCCAGCGCCGCCCCCGCACGGCTGCTCGTCGCCATCACTTCCCCTCCAGCTGTCGCTCGATCCGCTCGACCGCCGCGCGCACGGCCTCGCCCTGGGCCTCCAGCCGCGCCAGCCGCTCGGCGACCAGCCTCTGCTCGTCCACCCGCTGCTCCAGAGTCGCGATCCGCGCCGCCGCGCCGCCCGCCCACACCAGGCCGCCGACGGTCTGCACCGCCAGGGCCGCGATCAGGGCGACAGGAAACTTCCTCGCCTGATCCGTCATTCGCCCACTCCCGCCATCCGACGCCGCTCCTCATCCGTCAGGAAGCTCGCCGCGTTCAGCCGCGCCCACAGCGCGTCGCGCTCGACCTGCAACGCCGGAACCGCATCCAGATCCGGCTCGATCCGGCAATCGACGAAGCGGCTCCCCAGCCAGCCCGTCATTGCCCCGGCCGCCTTCCTCACCAGCGGAATCACCGTCCCCCGCCAGAAGGCGGCGTTGGCCTCGCGATAGTTGGCGTAGGTCGCATCCCCCGGAATCCCCAGCAGTTGCGGCGGCACGCCGAACGCCAGGGCGATCTCACGCGCCGCCGCGTGCTTGCCGGCGATGAAGTCCATGTCGTGCGGCGTCAGGCTCATCGGCTTCCAGTCCAGCCCGCCGTCCAGCAACAGCGGCCGCCCGGCGTTGCGCGTCCCGGCATGAGCCTCGCCCAGTTCCGCCTTCAGCGCCTCGAACTGATCCGCCGTCAGCCGCTCCCCGTCCTTGGCGCCATAGACCAGCGCACCCGACGGCCGCGCCGCATTGTCCAGCAGCGCCTTGTTCCACGCCCCCGAGGCGTTGTGCACGTCGATGGCGAAGGCCGCCGCCTCCAGCGGCGAAAATCCGTAATGATCGTCCGTCGGATGAAACAGCTTCAGATGCATGACCGGCGACCAGCCGTCGCCATGCCGCGCGATCCGCACCGACCGGCCGCCGACCGCATACTCATAGGCTTCCGGCCAGCCCGCCCGCCCCGGCACGACCTTCATCCGGTCCGGCCGCAGCGCCCACAGCTCGTCCGGCGCCCCGTCCCCGTCGGCGTCCCCGGTCGCCTCGACATAGGCGTTTCCCGCCGTCTGCAGCGCGCCGTACAGCGCCTCCATCAGTTCGGCCCCCGACTGCTCGGGATTGGGCTTGTCAATCAGCCGCGCCAGCGGATGGTCCGCCGTCCGCACGCCCCCGACCATCACCATCAGCGGCGTCGAGGCCGCCGCCTCCGCGATCATCCGCACGCAGCGATAGGCCACGGCGTTCTTGCCGAACCCCTCGTCGGCCAGATGGGCGTAATCGCGCGGCGTCCACCGCGCCCGCCCCTCGCCGGTCAAGGCGATCAGCGGCCCCGTGCGGCTATCCTTGATTTCGGGCGCAGCAACGCGCCGCCGACCGAACGGTCGTCGCCAATCCATTGAAATCTCCATTATTTTCTTCCTTCTCCCACAAGGGGAGAAGGAAACCGCTAAAGCGCCCGCAACCTCGGCTGCGTCTTCCCGGCCAGCAGCAGATGCGTCAGCGCCCAGACCAGGGCGTCCGCCCGATCCGGGCTCTTCGCCCCCGGCGTCTCGCCGCCCAGCGCCATCATCTCTTCCTCCAGCGCCGGAAACGCGCCGCAGTGGACCACCCGCCCCTGCTCGTAGAGCGCCGCCACCGGCTCCGCCCGCGCCTTCTTGCTCCTGCTGGCGTGAACCAGTTTCACCTGCGCCGGACAGTCCGCCTGCCCCAGCAGGGTGCGCACCATCTCCCCGCCCTGATTGGCCTCAGCCAGCACCAGGTCGGCCTCGAACTCTCGCGCCGTCTCGGCCACGCGCCGCGCCCATCCGGCGGGCGACAGCCCCCGCGCCGAACGGTCCGCCAGCACATAGCCCGTCCTGTCCCTGCGCCCCGCCGCCACGATCCCGCAGGCGTCGCCGTGGGCGCTGGCGGGCGGATCGACCGCCACCACCACCCGCTCGAACTTCGCCGGACGCCCGCCGCGCGTCCGCGCCAGATCCTCGGCGCGGAACAGGGCGCCGTCGGCCTCGACCACCAGCCCCTCCATTTCCTGCGCCTCCAGCCGCGTCCCGGCGTAGAGCGCCTGCAGATGACCCAGAAACCCCGGCGCCAGATGAGCCGCATTATCCTTGGTCGCCAGCCGCGCCTTCACCACCCCCGGCTCGGCCAGCAACCGCCTCAGCGCCGGAATCGGTCGCGGCGTCGTCGTGATCGCCAGCTTGGG
>Ga0308157_10006415_pt1 | contig 14116 bp, 14 predicted proteins | sample PhyBR1_FD_201035 | JGI IMG/M metagenome (GOLD analysis project Ga0308157, IMG submission 201035) | Phyllosphere microbial communities from UC Gill Tract Community Farm, Albany, California, United States - DLSLB.R1 | ecosystem: Host-associated > Plants > Phyllosphere > Unclassified | place: USA...
CTTCTTGAGAGTTTTGCCCTTGTGGCAAGACGCAACGTTAAAGGTTGCACCGACGCGCAGCGGTAGTTCAGTCGGTTAGAATACCGGCCTGTCACGCCGGGGGTCGCGGGTTCGAGTCCCGTCCGCTGCGCCATATCTGCCTCAAGGCCCACTGAACGCCTTGAAGCACAAAGAAAGCCACTGGCTGACTTTGATCCGATAGCAAAGACCCTGGTCGAAAGACCGGGGTTTTTTGTGTCTGGCGTTTGAAAAAACGTCATGGTGTTTGTGAAATCGTCCTCATTTATAGGCAAGCGGCTGACAGATCGTCTCGATCTTGTCGGCCGTTTTGCGTTGTTGTGTCAAAAAATTTCAATGTGGTTATTTGCCGCAGGCGTAGAAACCTTTAAAGTTAACCCTTCGGTCAACTTTGCACTGTCATCATGGCCTTTTGATTCGTCGTAAAAAAGGCTTCTGCAAGTCTCGATATTCGTTGTACTTAACCATAAGGGCGGATTTATAACCGCTCAGAGGATGATCCATGTCCAACCGTGAAATAACCCGGCGCTCGTTCCTCCAGGGCGGCCTGGTGGCGGGTGTGAGCGTCACGCTGACACCGCTGAGCACCCAGGCGCTGGCTGCCCTGATGGAAAACAGCGTTACCGTGCCGTCCGAAAAATGGCTGGGCAATAACGGCAAGGCGCGTCAGCGTAACGATGCGTTGTCCAAAGTGTGCGGCAGCAAGGTCTTCGCCCGCGACATCCGCTCCAAGGACATGCCTGGCTGGCCTGCGCAGCAAGGTCACGCCATGCTGCTGAAAACCATCAAGGCCGACCATATCTATGCGGGCTACGACCTGGCCTGGCTCGGCGCCGATCTGCAGCCGGATCGTATCGTCACCGCTGCCGACCTGGACAAGGACGGTATCGTTTTCCCCGAGGAACATGCTCCGGATCCGCTGCTGCCTGAGGGCAAGGTGCCGATGTTTATCGGTCACCCGGTGGCGATCCTGATCTGGAACGATTTCGAGCGTTTCCGCCAGGCCAAGAACAAACTCAAATTCAACGACAAGGCGATTCGTTACGGCGCCAAAGTGCCGTACTACGAAGGCGACCCTTACGGCAGCTTCCGCTACGTGCGCGTTGGCGGCCCCACCTCGGCCGATGAAGACGAATTTGCCAGCCTCAAGGATTCGATCCTGTTTCCGATGCTGAAAAACCGTCGCCCGGTATGGAATTCCCAACCGAATCTGCACGGCAACCTGACCGAGCGCGGTCTGTTCTACGCCGACCGCATGAAGAGCCAGATCAACACACCGCCGGACAACTGGCTGGTGTTTGACGAACGCTACAAGACCCCCTCGATCGAGCCAGCGGCCATGGAGCCGGACAACGGCAACGGTTGGTATGATCCGGCAACCAAGACCCTGCACTTCGTGGTGGCCACTCAGTGTCCATTGGAGGTTGCCACCGAGACTGCGAAAATGATCTCGCCGTCGCGCTTCGGCCTGGCCAACCTGAACATGCACCCCGGTTACACCGTGGGGTACGGCTCCAAAGACCACAACATCTTCGTCTACTACGCCGCCCTCGCGGCGTTGTACGGTGCCGGCGTGCCGGTGCGTCTGGCCAATGACCGTTACGAGCAGTTCCAGAGCGGCATCAAGCGTCATCCGTTCGACATTCGTTATCAATTGGCTGTCGACAAGAACGATCACAGCTTCAAGATCTTCCTCGCCGACATGAGCGTCGACGGCGGTGGCCGGATCAACTACAGCCCCTCGGTAGCTGCTGTAGGCGCCACGGCCGCACAGTCGATCTACTACATGCCGCAGAACGACCTGCAAGTCACCGCGTATCATTCCCGTGGCGTTGAAGCCGGTTCGATGCGTGGGTATGGCACCCTGCAAAGCATGGCCGCGACGGAAATGATGGTCGACGAAATCGCCGGTCGTCTCGGTGTGGATGCTATCGAGTTGCGTCGCAAGAACGCACTGCGTTCGGGCATGAAAAACACCCAGGGCGCCATTCCTGCCGGTGCGTTGCGCCTGCACGAAATTCTCGACAAGGCCGCTGTGCACGAGGTCTGGAAAAACCGCGACGCGATCAAGCAACAGCGCGAAGCGGCGGACCCGGATAACTGGTACGGCGTGGGTTTCGCTATCTGCCAGAAAGACTTCGGCACTGGTTCCGAAGCGCCGATGGCCAGTATCGAGTTCAGCGCTGACGGTCGCATCAGCCTGCGTCATATCGGGATCGAAATCGGCACCGGTATGTCTACCTCGCAATCGCTGGTCGTTGCCGATTTCCTTGGCAGCCCGGCCCACGAAGTGAAGACCGGCGAAACAGAGTGGAAGGAAATGCAGCTGATCACCAGCGGCAACCCTTACATCATGAGCCAGGCCGAGCAGGACACCCTGCTGCGCAACCCGCGCTGGGTGGGCAAGCTCGCTTCGGCATCTTCGGCCACCAACTCGGCGTACTACTTCAGCCACGCCACCCGTGAGGCGGCGCGTGTGCTGTTCAACCATGGTTTGTGGCCGGCGGCGCTGGAGATCTGGCGTCAGGGCCCGTTCGGCGGTCAGGCCAACCCGTATGTGGTGCGCCGCGAAGATGCGCATTGGGTCGACGGCAAGCTCACCGCCAACGGCATGCAGCCGCTGAGCTTTGAAGAGTTGGCCAGGCGCGCCCACGAGCGCGGCCTGGTCACTGCGGCCACTGTGCACGGTTTCAACCGCTGGAGTTGGGCCGAGGCTGAATACAGCATCGACGGCGTGCGCGAGCGCCTGCCGCTCGACGGCCTGGCCGTGAAGTACGGCGACGGCGCGCCAAAAGCCAAGCAGGCGCTGATGAGCACTGCCGGCTTCCATCTGCTGGATCGCCAGAACATCAGCTACCCCGCGACGCAGTTGAACAACGCTGCCGTGACTTACTACAGTCCGGTCGCCACATTGGTCGAGCTGAAGGTCAACAAGGGCTCGGCGCAGGTGGAGGTGCTCAATCACCATTCGTGGATCGAGTGCGGTCGCGTGTTGGTTGAGGAGTTGGTCAAAGGTCAGCTTGAGGGCGGTGTCGCCATGGGCATCGGCCACGCATTGATGGAGGAAATGCCGCTGTATGAAGGCGGGCCGGGGGAGGGTGACTGGAACTTCAACCGTTACCGTTTGCCGATGGCGCGTCACGTTGCCGTGTGGAAGCAGACCTCGGAGATTTTGCCGGCGCTGTCGCCAAGCGATCCATCCAAGGGTATCGCTGAAGTGGTAATGATCCCGATCGTCGGGGCCATCGGTAATGCCGTGGCGCACGCCATCGGTAAACGTGTTCGCGACCTGCCAATCACTGCTGCGCGCATCAAGGAAGCCCTCAATGCCTAATCGTCCGCTTCAACTGACCCTCAATGGTCAATCCGTCGGCCCAGTGGACATCCCTGATGACCTGCCGATGATCGATTACCTGCACGAATACAAAAACCTCACCGGCTCGCGTCTTGGCTGCGGCCAGGGTATTTGCCACGCTTGCGTGGTCATCGTCGACAATCCGGACGGCACCAGCGAAGAAGTGCGTACGTGCATCACCGGCGCGCATTACTTCGAAGGCAAGAAAGTGCGCACCATCGAATCCCACGCCAAGCGCGACGAGTCGGGCCGGGTCATTGAACTGAACCCGATCCAGCAGCGCTTCGTGGATGAGTTTGCGTTCCAGTGCAGCTACTGCGCGCCGGGCTTCGTCAACGCAGCGACCGTGCTGGTGGAACGGCTGCAACGTCAGCCGACCGTACACAGCAAACTGGAACAAGTCATCGAGGACAGCCTTGGGCATCACGTCTGCCGTTGCACCGGGTACGTGCGTTATTACAACGCTACCCGCAACGTGCTGACCGATCTCGGCCTGGTCAAGGAGGGTTGAGCATGAAGCTTTTTCTGACCCGAATGACCCTCGCGGTCGGCCTGGCTGCGCCGGTGCTGTTTGCTCATGCCGATGATCAGGTCAAGCGCGGCGAATACCTCGCCCGCGCCGCCGACTGCATGGCGTGCCACACTGCAGCGGGCGGCGCGCCGTTTGCGGGCGGGCTGCCGATCGTCTCGCCGTTCGGCACGATCTACGGCACCAACATCACGCCGAGCAAAGAACACGGCATCGGCTTGTATAACGATGACGAGTTCTTTGCTGCGCTGACGCAAGGCAAGCGTCGCGACGGAGCGAATCTGTACCCGGCGATGCCGTACACCTCCTACCACCTGATGCCGCGCGAAGATTCGGATGCGATTCATGCTTACCTCAAAACCATCGAGCCGATCGAGCGCGCAGCGCCGGTGACGAGCCTGAGCTTTCCGTTCAACGTGCGCCTGGGCCTGATGGGCTGGAATGTGCTGTACGGCAAAGCGCTGAAACTGGAGCCTGCCGAAGGTAAAAGCGAAGCCTGGAAACGCGGCCAGTACATGGTCGAAGTGCTTGGTCACTGCGGCGAGTGCCACACGCCACGCGGCCTGCCGGGCGCGATGGAGCTGGACAAGCGCCTGACCGGCGGCATCCTCAACGGTTATCTGGCGCCCAGCCTGCTCGCCACGGATCTGGCTGCGCGCGGCTGGAATGAACAGGACCTGGCCACGTTCCTCAAGCACGGCATGAGCGCCCAGGGCACGATGTTCAACGAGATGTACCCGGTGTTCCACAACAGCACCCAGGGCCTGAGCGATCAGGACTTGGCCGCGATGGCCACGTTCCTGCTGGGCGATAACCCGCCGGCCGCCAAAGCGCTGGTCGACGTGCCGGTGGATAAACTCAGTCAGAGCGCTCAGCGCGGCCGCCAGGAATACCTGAACGTCTGCGCCGGTTGCCACGCCGCAGGTGGCGAAGGCAAGCCGCACATCGCGGTGGCCATGCGCGGCAACACCACGTTGCGACTGGAAGACCCGCGCAACCTGCTGCGTGTGATCGAGGACGGTATTGGCGAGCAGAAATTTTCCGGGTTCGAGCACATGCAACCGATGCCGGGGTTTTCCGAGAGGCTCAGTGCGCAACAGCTGACTGATCTGCTCAATTACCTGCGTCAAGGCTGGGGCGGCCAATCGGCTGAGCTGGCCGTGAGCGACGTGCAGAAGCTACAAGCCGAGGCGCCTTCCGTCGAACACAAGGCACATTGACGGCAGCGTATGAAGCGTACAGCCGGTGTGGGAGCGAGCAAGTCGCTCTCACACTGGATGTGTTTACATTCCGAATTTATCGCGCAGCCCGTAGTACCAAGCCCCCAGCGCCGCAAACGGCGTACGCAACATCTGCCCGCCCGGGAACGGGTAATGCGGCAAGTCCGCAAACGCATCAAAACGCTCAGCCTGCCCGCGCAATGCCTCAGCCAGTACTTTGCCTGCCAGGTGCGTGTACGTCACGCCATGGCCGCTACAGCCTTGTGAGTAATAGATGTTGTCGCCAAGACGGCCGACCTGGGGCAGGCGCGACAGGGTCAGCAGGAAATTGCCGGTCCAGGCGTAGTCGATCTTCACGTCTTTGAGTTGCGGGAATGCCTTGAGCATTTTTGGCCGGATGATTGCCTCGATATTCGCCGGGTCCCGCGCGCCATACACCACGCCGCCGCCGAAGATCAGGCGCTTGTCGCTGGTGAGACGGTAGTAGTCGAGCAGGTAGTTGCAGTCTTCGACACAGTAATCCTGCGGCAACAGCGTCTTGGCCAATTCATCGCCAAGGGGGGCGGTGGTGATCACTTGGGTACCGCATGGCATCGACTTGGCCGCCAGCTCCGGCACCAGGTTGCCCAGGTAAGCGTTACCGGCAACGATAATGAATTTGGCCCGGACCCTGCCTTCGGCGGTGTGTACCACAGGGTTGGCGCCGCGCTCGATGCGCACCGCTGCCGATTGCTCATAAATCGTACCGCCCAGGGATTCCACGGCCGCCGCTTCGCCCAGTGCCAGGTTGAGCGGGTGGATATGCCCGCCGCTCATGTCCAGCAAACCGCCCACATAGTTGTCACAGGCCACCACTTCGCGGATGCGGCGCTCGTCGAGCAACTCCAGCTGCGTATGGCCATAGCGCTCCCACAGGCGCTTCTGTGATTCCAGATGACCCATGTGCTTGCTGTTGAGTGCGGCAAATACACCGCCGTCCTTCAAGTCGCACTGGATCTGGTATTTAGCCACGCGCTCACGAATGATCCTGCCACCTTCAAAGGCCATCTGCCCCAGCAACTGAGCCTGTTTGGGCCCGACACTGCGCTCGATCACATCGATATCACGGCTGTAGCTGTTGACGATCTGCCCGCCATTACGACCCGAAGCACCAAAACCCACCTTGGCGGCTTCCAGTACCGTGACGCGAAAGCCGTTCTCCAGCAAAAACAGCGCGCTGGAAAGCCCGGTATAGCCGGCACCAATCACACAGACATCGGTTTCGACCTCACCTTGCAGCGTCGGGCGAGGTGGGGCTGCATTCGCGGAAGCGGCGTAATAGGACTGGGGGTAGGGGGTGTTCGCCATCCTGGAACCTCTGTTTTATATTTTTTACGAGTGCGGCGATCCTACCTGAGTTGAAAATTGCCTGCCAGCCACCCGGAAATCCCAGGCGTACCCGGCATAAATAAAAAATTCGCATATTCATAGGCTTAGCTGCAAAAAAGATGTTGACACCCCTCCACAATTCCGTAGAATGCCGCCTCACAGCAGGCACGTAGCTCAGTTGGTTAGAGCACCACCTTGACATGGTGGGGGTCGTTGGTTCGAGTCCAATCGCGCCTACCAAACAAAATCCGCTCTGCTGGGCGGTCTAGAAGGGCTCACCGAAAGGTGGGCCCTTTTTTGTTGTCTGGAATTTGGGCAATAGCCACCCCTACACGGCTCAAGGCGTGTATTCAGGTTTGAACGCTCGATCAGCAGAACAGAGTAGCCACCGACAGCAGGCAAATTATCTGGACGAACATCTGGCAGCGTATTTCGCCAAACGTGGTCGCCATATCACTCATTTGTCCGGCATACATAGCGCGAGCCCTCATTATCGGTATAACACCGTGAACGAACTGCAGGTACACACAGCTGCATGATGGAGTATAGGTTCTGTTTGAGAATCTACACGGTTGAACGATTTTGAGCTCCTCATCAGGTCGGTTGCGCGACTTTCCCCCTGAGGTCTGGACGCTTTCTCCTGATTGCGCCCGACCGTCGGCGCCATCCCCACAAAATTTATTGGTGTGCAGCAACAATTTTTCTTGTTGGACACCCCTGGTCTCCAGACAGCAAAGTTGCCGCCACTGACGCTCGACCTTCCGGGTCAACAATAAAAAAACCGAGCCGACTGCACGCCACTTCCAAGCTGTGAGCCTTTTGCCCACATCCTGCTGTTATGGCGCCGCAGCGCGCACTAAAGGACCTCTGTGCCATGCAAACAGTTGTGAACCTATGGCCGCTGATCGGCGTGCTTGTCATCGTGGTCGGCTTTGTATTGCGCTTCAATCCGCTGTTGGTGGTCACCGCCGCCGCCATCGCCACTGGGCTTGCCGCCCAGTTCCCGCTGGAAAAAATTCTCGCCACCATGGGCGATGGTTTCCTTCAGACCCGTGCCCTGCAATTGATTCTGTTACTGCCGCTGGCGGTGATTGGCCTGTTGGAGCGCCATGGCCTGCGCCTGCATGCGCAGAACTGGATCGCCCGCTTCGAGCGCGCCACGGTTGGGCGTTTGCTGATCATTTATCTGTTTGTGCGTGAATCCACGGCCGCCATGGGGCTGACCAGCCTGGGTGGGCATCCGCAAATGGTGCGCCCACTGTTGGCGCCGATGGCCGAAGGTGCTGCGGAAAAACGCTACGGCAAGCTGCCAGACAAGCTGCGCCACAAGGTCTTGGCCATGTGTGCGGCCACCGATAACGTCGGGCTGTTTTTTGGTGAGGATATTTTTGTCGCCTTCGGTGCGATTGCGTTGATGCACACCTTCCTGTTGGGCTCGGGCATTGACGTGGAACCGCTGCACATCGCGGTGTGGGGCATTCCGACGGCGATTTGTGCGTTCATCATTCATGCGATCCGCCTGCATCGCTTTGATCGACGATTGACCCGCGAAATGAGTCCGGCCAACACGTCCGTGGAGGCTGCTCAATGATCATTTCCATTCAATACCTTTATTGGCTCGCCGGTGTTCTGTTGCTGATCACTGCGGGCATGATCCTGCTCGATCGCACCCATCCCAAACGCTGGTCCAGCGCGCTGTTCTGGTTGTTGTTCGCCATACCGTTCCTGGTGGGGGAGCGTCTGCCCTCAGTGGCCATCGGCATCGGTGTGGTGGTGATGGCGTTGATTGCCGGCTTGGGTGGTGTTGGTCGTGGCCAGCACGCCGAATTGCACGACAAGGCGTCCCGCGCCAGCGCCGGGCGCCTGGGCCACAAGTTGTTTATCCCGGCCTTGGCGATTCCGTTGACCACGGTAATTGGCTCGGTATTGCTCAAGCACACCGAAATTGGCGGTGTGCCGTTGCTGGACCCGAAGAACACCACCTTCGTCTCCCTCGGCATCGGCTGCCTGATTGCCCTGGGCCTGGCCTGCTGGCTGACCCGCGATACGCCGGTACAAGCCCTGCGCGAATCCCGTCGTCTGACCGAAGCCCTGGGCTGGGCCATGGTGTTGCCGCAGATGCTGGCGATGCTTGGATTGTTGTTCAACGAGGCCGGGGTGGGCACGGCAGTCGCCCACGTCACCACCACCTACATCAACCTGGACTACAAGCTGGTGGCGGTGATGGTCTATGTACTGGGCATGGCCTTGTTTACGGTGATCATGGGCAATGGCTTTGCGGCTTTCCCTGTGATGACTGGCGGCGTCGGCGTGCCGGTGCTGGTAGGGATTTATGGCGGCAACCCTGCGGTGATGGCGGCGATTGGTATGTTTTCCGGTTACTGCGGCACGTTGATGACGCCGATGGCGGCCAACTTCAATATCGTACCGGCGGCGTTGCTGGAGTTGCCCGACAAGAACGCGGTGATCAAGGCGCAGATCCCCACGGCGCTGATGATGCTGGTGGTCAATATCGTGCTGCTTTACCTGTTGATGTGAGGTCACTATGCAAACTGTACTGCTGACGGGGTTCGAGCCCTTTGATAACGAACTTGTGAACCCGTCATGGGAGGCTGCACGCCAGTTGGATGGCGTGCAACTGGGCGAAGGTGCACGCATTGTCGCGCATTGCCTGCCCTGTGCATTTGCCACGGCGGGTGAACACCTGACCCGATTGATCAGCGAGTTGAACCCGGCAATGGTGATTTCCACCGGCCTGGCGCCCGGGCGCAGCGAGATGTCTATCGAACGGGTAGCGATCAATATCAATGACGCACGCATCCCCGACAACCTCGGGCAACAGCCGATTGATACGCCAGTGGTGGCCGATGGCCCGGCCGCATACTTTTCGACATTGCCGATCAAGGCCATGGTCAAGGCGCTGCGTGACGCGGGGGTGGCCGCTGCCGTTTCGCAAACGGCGGGCACGTTCGTGTGCAACCAGGTGTTCTACCTTTTGCAGCACCGGCTGGTCGAGGCTGGGGTGCGCAGTGGGTTTATCCATGTGCCGAGCTCGCCGCCGGCCGACCAGCCGCCTTTGGTTGAGGCCTTGCGACTGGCGGTCTCGACAGCCTGGCTCACCCAAGCGGATGTGCGGGAAACAGGCGGGCAGGTGAGCTGACGGTCGGGCTGTGAATGGAGTCATTCGTGGGGCAACTTCGACTATAGTTCACAGGTGTATCCACCTTGGAAAACCATCATGATCAAGTACCCGAAGTTCGTGTCTGTCGCGTTGTCCCTCGCGCTGTTTGCGGGTAGCGGTCTTGCCCTGGCCGATCCCGGTAATGGCAAGGGGCAGGGTAATAACCAAGGGGGGCAGGGCCAGGGTAACAAGGGTGGTCAGGGGCAGGGCAATAACAAAGGCAATAATCCCGCAGGGCAGGCCTACGACAAGCCCAAGGGCAAGGGTGGCTCAGGTGGTCATGGCCCCAGCGTTGACCGAGGGAGCGTATTGAATGTGCTCGGCGGTTATCGCGATTACTGGAGCCCGGGGCCTGCATTGCCGCCGGGGATCCAGAAGAACCTGGCGCGCGGCAAGCCGCTGCCGCCCGGTATCGCCAAGAAGCTCGACGGTCGCCTGCTGGGGCGTCTGCCTCGCTACGACGGTTATGAATGGCAGCAAGCGGGAACCGATTTGATCTTGGTGGCCATTGCCACCGGTATCATCTACGAAGTACTCAACGGCGCCTTTGATTGAACGGAAAAACCCTCACGCCTTCTGTGCGGGGAAAAACAATTCAAAGCACGTCACGCCGTCTTCACTGCTGACGCCATATCGACCGTTATGCAGCTGCATGATGGTCGCCACAATCGACAATCCCAGTCCATTGGACTGGGATGAACATTCACGGGATTCATCCACCCGGTAAAAGCGTTCGAACAGCCTGGGCAAATGCTCCGCGGCAATGGTTGCACCCTGGTTGCTGACCTTGATGCAAGTGCCCTCGACTGTCGGGATGGCCTGGATGCTCAGTTCGGTGTTCGGCGCGCCATACTTGATGGCATTGGCACACAGGTTCGCCAGGGCCCGGCGCAGCAGCATCGGTTCCGCCCAGATCACACCTTCGCCCACGCCAACGATGTGCATACCCACATCACCGGCCAAGCCCTCGAAATAATCGGCGATGCGCTCCACTTCATCGGCTGCGTCCAGCGCCTGGCGCTGACGCAGGGCGCTGGCCGGGTCGGTGCGGGCCAGGAACAGCATGTTGTCGAGCATCCGTGCCAGGCGCTCAAGCTCTTCAACGTTAGAGGCCAGCAACTGCTGATAGTCTTCAGTAGTGCGGCTCTGTTGCAGCGCGACCTGGGTTTCACCGAGCAAGTTATTGATGGGGGTGCGCAGTTCATGGGCCATATCGGTGGACACCTGGCCCAGTTGAATAAAACCTTTGGCCAGCCGTTCAAGCATGGTGTTGAAGGCGTCAATCATCGGCAGCAGCTCTTTGGGCGCGCCTTGACTGTCCAGGCGTTCGGCCAGATTGTTCACGCCGATGCCCTGTGCGTGTCCGGCCAGGCGCCGCAAGGGCACCAGCCCACGGTGTACCAGCGCATAACCGATCAAGGCGAGAATGACCGCCGCGATGCTGGCCAGGATAAACACGCTCAAGCGATAACTGGCAAGCATGGCTGTGCGTTCAGCCATCAGGCGCCCGACGGTGACTTGCAGGCTCCCCAGGTCGCCGGTGTCGATGAAAGCCGCCACGGTGGCGAAGGGCACGCCATCTACGCCGGGCAAATGGTGTACGTCGGCGAGTCCAAGGGCGTGGTCTTTTGCCACGGCCGGCACGGCCGGTATTTGAATGTTGCCCGGGTTGACCAGCAATAACGGAGTCTGCCCAGGTGCAGCGATGCTCAGTACCGACTCACTGTTGCCCAGCATGTTCTGGAACAGCTGCGGCTTGGTCTTGATCAGCTCGCGGGTATTGCCGTCATTGAGCACGTTGCGCAGTTGGTTGGCGCGCGAGATCAGCGCGGCGTCGTCACGCTTGATCAGCTCACGCTCCAGCTCGTGGTAGAGCGTCACGCCCAGGGTGGCCAGCAGGGCGAAGGCGAGCAGGGCAAAGATCAATGCCAGGCGCAGGGTCAGGGAATAATGGCGATCGCGCTTCATGGTTGGGTATCGAAGCGGTAGCCAATGCCCCGCACGCTGTGGATCAGCTTGAGCTGGAACGGGTCATCGATTTTCAGGCGCAGGCGGCGTACGGCAACATCGACCACATTGGTGTCGCTGTCGAAGTTCATGTCCCATACGCGTGAAGCGATCAGCGAGCGGGACAGCACCTGGTCCTGGTGGGTGGCGAACAGGTGCAGCAGGGCAAATTCCTTGTTGGTCAGGGTAATGCGTGTACCGGCGCGGGTCACACGGCGCTTGAGTACGTCAATGTGCAGGTCGGCGATGTGCAGCTGTTCTTCTTCGCGGCTCGGGCCACGGCGGTTGAGGGTGCGCAGGCGTGCGACCAGTTCGGCGAAGGAGAAGGGTTTGATCAGGTAGTCGTCGGCACCCAGTTCAAGGCCCTTGATGCGGTCGGCGATGTCATCGCGGGCGGTGAGGAACAGCACCGGTGTATCGGCCTCTTTGCGCAGGCGACGCAGCACTTCCCAGCCATCCATTTTCGGCATCATCACGTCCAGCACGATTACGTCGTATGGTGTTTCCAGGGCCAGGTGCAAACCCTCTACGCCGTCGCGCGCCAGGCTCACCGAGTGGCCCAGCTCCTGCAAGCCATTGAGCAGGTAATTGCCGGCCTTGGGTTCGTCTTCGACTACGAGGATGTTCATGGAAAGTGTCCTGCTTCAATAAGTGGCGCAAGTGTAGCCCGATCAATTGTCACTGGCGCAACCGACGCCCTGGACCTGGTAATCGAGTAGGTGTTCGCGGCCCTGATGGTCCAGATAGCGTAAGTGCGCCGGGACAATCCCGCATTGGCCAGAGATGTCGGTGCTCGATAGCACCTTGGCGACATCCAGGTGTAGGAAGAAGCCGGTTTTGTCGTGGATGACATCGCTGGCAGACGTTACGTCGGCCGCGAAGGCAGAACCGGTGGCGAGCAAGGCGGCAAAGCCCAGGGCGAACAGTTTCATGGCGGTCTCTCTCGTGACTGGGGGGCTGCCGGGTTGGCAGTGAGTTCACAGTAACCAGGCGACCCCAACAGCCAACCAACAGGATCATGACAAGTTCGTCATTCTTGGTTCGAGCCTGGCGCGTGGGCAATGAGTGTCCGGTCGAGGAGGCTCTACGTTTACAAGCGCCGAGGTGATCCGTAGATTGCGGGGGTCCAGCTCATGAGGAAGCCGCGCAGTGTCCATCCCAACTCCATCCGTGTTTAACCGGCGTTACCGCGCTTTCCTGTTCGATATGGACGGGACCCTGCTCAACTCCATCGCTGCGGCCGAACGTGTATGGAGCATCTGGGCCGAGCGCCATGGTCTGGATGTGGACGCGTTTCTGCCCACCATCCATGGCGCGCGTGCGATTGATACGATCACTCGCCAGGCGTTGCCGGGTGTCGATCCAGAAGTTGAAGCCCAGTGGATTACCGACGCGGAGCTCAACGATGTCGACGGCGTTGTAGCGATTCCCGGCGCAGTGGCGTTTTTGAAAGGCTTGCCTGCGGCTCAATGGGCGCTGGTCACGTCTGCTCCCAAGGCGCTGGCATTACGTCGACTGCAAGCGGCAGGCATTCCCTTGCCGACCGTGTGGGTGACGGCCGAAGACGTGGCCAACGGTAAACCCGACCCTGCGTGCTATTTATTGGGCGCGAAACGCCTGGGGGTGTCGGTTGAGGACAGCCTGGTGTTCGAGGACGCCACGGTGGGCATTCGAGCGGGTGAAGCAGCGGGGGCGGATGTTGTGGTTGTCACCTCGGCACACTTGGAACCCATGGTGACTGCACACGCTTGCATCAACGACTACGGCGATTTATGCGCCGAGCATGGCGCTGATGGCTTGTTGTCTTTGCGCAAGCTGGCGCCGTGATATGCAGCAGGTCCTCAGCGTGTGGTTTTCTGATGGGCACGATGCGCTGCGCGCTGGCATAGCTTGCGCAAGATAACTTTTTGGATGGGTTTGAGGCAGAACACCAGCAAGTAGCCGCAGAGAAGGAGCGCCAGGTCCAGCCAGGAATGGGCGTCGGGATCGGCGCCCTCGACTTCGACTCTCAGCCCATACCCAAGCGCCAGGAAGGCCACCCCGATCAGCAGGGCGATCATCCAGGATCTGGAAACAAGAGGTGGCGTCGCGACTGGCCTCATCGACGTATTCCTGAATGCACACGGATGGCAGGATAAAATGTCAGAAATTGGGCTGCGAATACTTCAACAAGTTCCAGATGCCCAGACAGTTTCATCTTGCAGCGAAGGGGCATGCTCAAAGCGCACTGGTCAGGCTGGAAGATGCGAGCAGGCCGATTGAGTTTTCGCCAGCCATTACAGTGAACGAAAGGGCTGGCTACTGGAGGCGTTTCAAGGCGTCTGGTTTTTGTCGGGTGCAGTCAGGCCGGCCTGGATGCGCTGGTAAATCTCCTCGCGATGCACGGCAACGTCCTTGGGTGCGTTGATGCCGATTCGTACTTGCTGGCCGCTAACGCC
>Ga0308157_10006417_pt1 | contig 14114 bp, 9 predicted proteins | sample PhyBR1_FD_201035 | JGI IMG/M metagenome (GOLD analysis project Ga0308157, IMG submission 201035) | Phyllosphere microbial communities from UC Gill Tract Community Farm, Albany, California, United States - DLSLB.R1 | ecosystem: Host-associated > Plants > Phyllosphere > Unclassified | place: USA...
GTAAATAAAAAAAGCCATTTCTGCGGCAACAGAAATGGCAAGGCTTAAAGAACATTTATCACTAAATCAAGAACACCTTTTAGAGTGCTGTATAAACAGTGCTCAGGGCGTCTTGTTAATTACTTAAAACCAACACAAAGAAATGAAAAAAAAGTTAAACATACACATACTGCTGTTTCTACTCTTCATTACAGCAGGAATACAAGCCCAGAATACCACCCCGCTCATTCAATCAAAACTAGACGGAACTGTTGTTGATGATATTACAAATCAGACCATTATAGGCGCTTCTGTAACCATTAAAGGAACAACTCACGGCGTTGTGACAGATGCAGAAGGAAAATTTTATTTTCAGACGGGGCAGAAATTTCCATACACATTAATCGTAAGCTACATTGGATATAAAAAACTGGAAGTAATTGTTGAGAAGAATCCAGTTATTATTAATCTTAAAGAAGAGCGCCAAGAACTAGACGAATTGGTAGTTGTGGGTTACGGAACTCAAAAGAGAAAAGACATTACAGGTTCTGTAGCTTCTGTTCCAAAAGCCAATTTATCTCAGGTAACTTCATCGGCAGATAATCTTTTAAGAGGTGCTGTAGCAGGAGTTGTAGTTACACAAAGTTCTGGACGTCCAGGAGCTTCTTCTAGTGTTCGCATTCGCGGAGGAAACTCTATTACTGCTGGTAACGAACCGCTTTATGTTGTTGACGGAATTTTAATTTACAATGATAATAGCAATAGTGGTGCTGGAGTAACTTACGCTGGAGCAAGTGTAAACGTTCTATCTACCATAAATCCTGCCGATATTGAATCAATAGAGGTGCTAAAAGACGCTTCGGCGACAGCAATTTATGGTTCGCGTGGTGCAAATGGAGTTGTAATTATTACGACTAAAAAAGGAACGAAAGGACAGGATAATATCTCATATCAAGGCTATTTCGGATTTCAGAATATTTCAAAAAAACTGAGATTAATGAATGCAAGCGAATGGGCAAGTTTAAGAAACGACGTTCAGGCAAGTATTGGCCAAGCTCCTTCTTTTTCTCCTGAGCAGATTGAAAGTTTGAAAACTTCTGGAAATTATGATTGGCAATCGGCAGCCTTTGTAACTGCGGCACCTGTTCAAAACCATAATTTATCTTTTTCAGGCGGAGACGAAAAATCAAGATATGCAGTTTCTGCGGGATATTTTGATCAAGACGGAATTGTTTTGGGATCTGATTTTAAACGTATTTCGCTTCGAGCAAACTATGAACGAAATTATTCTCCGAAATTTAAATTTGGGGTAAATGCCAATTATACCAATTCGATTGCAAATGGTGTCGGTACCAATGGCGGCGCCGGAGCTGGAAGGAATCCAAATCCATTGGTTAGTGTAGTTTTGACAGCTCCTGTTGTTCCTATAAAAAATGCAGACGGGAGTTATAATGTAACCAACAATCCTTATGCAACTTCTGTAAATGGCTATATCCCAAATCCTATTAACGATTTGGATAATACAACTAACGAAACCAAATTAAACAGAATTCTAACCAGCTTATTTGGTGAGTATAAATTCAATAAAGAATTAACTGCAAAAGTCGCTGTAAGCGGTGATGTTTTGAATACGAAACAAAATTACTACGCGCCTTCAAACACCACTACCGGCGCAGGAACAAAAGGTTTGGCATCTATTGGAGAAAGATTGGTAAGCTCTGTTCTAAATGAAAATACGCTGAATTACAATACTCATTTTGGCGAAAATCATAAGTTTTCTGCTTTGGGTGGTTACACGCTTCAATATACAAAAGGCGAAGTTGTGAATGCTGGTGCTCAGACTTTCGTTAATGATGCCAATACTTACAATGCGCTTCAAGATGGTGTGCCAGTAAAACCATATAGCGAAGCTTATGAAAGTGTTTTAAAATCTTGGTTGGCAAGGGTTAATTATTCTTATAAAGGAAAATACAACTTTACGCTTTCGGGGCGTGCAGACGGTTCTTCAAGATTTGGTTCAGAATCACGTTGGGGTTATTTCCCTTCAGCTGGATTTTCTTGGAATATTACTGATGAAGAATTTGCCAACAACATTAAAGGTGTGACAGAAGCTAAATTGAGAATTACAGCGGGAACCACAGGAAATCAAGAAATTGGAAACTATCTTCCGTTAGCTTCAATGGGCTCTGTAAATTATTCCTTCGGAGGAACTTTGTACACAGGTCTTGCTCCTACCCGATTGGCAAATCCTGATTTGAAATGGGAAAAAACAAATCAGTATAACGTTGGATTGGATTTATCATTATTAGACCGAAAAATCAATTTTGTTTTTGATGTGTATTATAAGAAAACAAAAGACTTGTTGATTAATATTCCAGTACCGTTGAGTTCAGGTTATGCAACAGTTCTTCAGAACATTGGAGGAGTTGAAAATAAAGGTTTTGAAGTTGGTTTAACAACTGAAAACATTAAAACAGAAAACTTCGCGTGGAACTCGAACATCGTATTTTCTTTAAATAGAAATAAAGTTACCGAAATCGGAAATGGTGTAAACGAATTTTTTCCTGTAGTCCCAAACGGATCTTTGCTACAACAACAGCCCGTAATTGTAAAAGTAGGATTGCCTTTGGGAACTTTCTGGGGGTACAAAACCAACGGAATTTTTCAAACTCAGGAAGAAGTCAACACACAGCCAAAAATCAACAGTTTGGCGAACACAAAAGTTGGAGATAGAAAATATGTTGATACCAACGGAGATGGCGTAATTACAGCTCTTGATAAAGGAAATCTAGGCACTTCTCAGCCAAAATTTGTTGGAAGTTTCAGCAACACCGTTTCGTACAATGATTTTGATTTGAATTTCTCTTTTCAAGGAGCATACGGAGGAAAAATCTTCAATGCTTTAAATCAGCAATTAGAAATTTCGACGCTTGGAACCAATGCTGCCGCGACTTTAAATGACCGCTGGACACCAACAAATCCGAGTAATGAAATTCCGAGAGCTTCTAGTTCACCGCTAGGAATTGTTTCTGAACGCTATGTTGAAGATGCTTCTTTCCTCAGATTGAAATTAATCACATTAGGATACACTTTACCTAAAAGCGTTTCTAAAAAACTAGGGACAAAAAGCGTAAAAGTTTACATCTCAGCAGAAAACTTAATTACATGGACAAAATACACTGGCTACGATCCAGAGGTAAGTTCATACGAACAAAACAACTTATATCCGGGAATTGATTTTGGCTCTTATCCAAACTCCAAAACATTCATCTCGGGCTTGAACGTAACTTTCTAAGTAAAAAAATATCAAAATGAAAAAGATCATTATAACATTCCTTTTAAGTGCCGGTCTATTGACATCGTGCGCCGATCTTGAGGTAACACCTACCTCATTTGTAACCGAAGACAATTATTTTATCACTCAAGATGATGCTACTGCAAGTGTAACTGCTGTTTATGCTTCTTTAAGTCTTGATCCAGGTGAGCAGAGTTTGTTTGGCAGAAACCTTTATTTCTTAACCGATATGGCTTCAGATTATGCAGCGGCGGGAGTTTCGGCAACCAATCCGCAAGTTAGAGCTTTGAGCAGTTTAACGCATGATGCAACTTCAGATCGTGTTCAAGTGGCGTGGAGACAAATTTATAACGGAATCAATAGAGCCAATGTTTCTATTGATAATATTCCGAAAGTTTCTGGTTCTGAAGTGATCAAAACTAGATTGATTAATGAAGCTAAATTTATTAGAGGGCTTTTATACTTTCAAGCAGTTCGTCTTTGGGGCGGAGTTCCAATTGTTTTGCATGAAGCGACTTCTATCAATTTAGGAGATTTAAAAACAAACCGTTCTACGGTTGAAGAAGTTTACAATCAAATCATTAAAGATCTAACAGACGCTGAAGCTCTTCCAAAAACGTATACGGCGGCAGATGCCGGACGTGCAACTTCTGGAGCTGCAAAAGCGATTTTAGCAAAAGTATATCTGACTAGAAAAGATTGGCCAAATGCTATTGCAAAATCTAGAGAAGTAATTAATGGCGGTTATGGATATGCTTTGTTTGAAGATTTCCAAGACATTTTCACTAAAACAAAAAAGAACGGAAAAGAGCATATTTTCTCTGTTCAATTTGAACCAAATCAAGCAGGAAACGGTTCTAGCGGAAGTACTTTTCAAGCAACTTCTTTTACTGGATTCACCGCAACAGAACCAGCAGATATCATTTCAGACGTTGCTTTGTTTTACGATATCTATGCTGCAGGAGATAAAAGAAGAGATGTTAGTTATGCCAAACAATTGCTTAACCCAGCAACAGGAACGCTATATACTTTCCCGAAACCAATCTTCAAAAAATACTTGGATTTATCCAATTTGGCTACTCCAGGAAACGTAGCGATCAACTTTCCTGTTATTCGTTATGCGGACATCCTTTTGTCTTTAGCGGAAGCGATAAATGAACAAGGAGGACCAACTGCTGAAGCATACGAATTGATTAATCAAGTGAGAAGAAGAGCTTTCGGAAAAGCTATTACAACTCCAGACGCAACCGTTGATTTAGTTGGATTAAATCAGACCTCTTTTAGAGCGGCAATTCAAGAAGAGCGTAAAAAAGAATTTGTTCAGGAAGGACAACGCTGGTACGATTTGGTAAGATGGGGAACATTGGTTACTGAAGTGAAAAAAGTAACGGCTAAAAACTCAGTTTCAGAAAGAAATAATCTTTATCCGATTCCGCAAAGCGAAAGAAACATCAACCCTGATGGATTACCGCAAAACCCTGGATATTAAAAAATTTAAACACATAGAGACATAGATTTCAAATTATAAAGAAAGAATGCAAAAAAGAAACTCGTTTCTCCACACATAGTTGCTATGTGAATTGAAAGAAGTGAAACGCCTTCTATAGGCTCTAAAACTATGATTCTATGTGTTGGAAAATAAGAACCATTATTTAAAACCATATAACTAAAAAACTATAAAAAATGAAAAATTTAAAAAATAGCATTTCAATCAAAGGCTCTAAGAAAGGGCTTTTGATTACTGCTGTCCTAATTGCACAATTGGGATTTGCACAGGACAAACAAGAATTTAAGGGTACAATCGGCAAAACTTTAGTCGATTCTAAAGAATATTGGCCAGATCCTGTAACGGCACCAAAAGGCGCTCCGAATATTGTTTGGATTCTTTTGGATGATGTTGGATTTGGAGCTTCAAGCACTTTTGGAGGATTAATTAACACTCCTACTTTTGATAATCTGGCAAATAATGGTTTGCGTTATACCAACTTTCACACAACAGCAATTTGCGCTCCTACCCGTGCCGCTTTATTGACCGGAAGAAATTCAGGAAGAGTTCACGTAAGCGGATTTTCTCACACTATTCTATCTGCCGGTTTCCCAGGTTGGGACGGAAGAATTCCTTCTGATAAAGGAACTATTGCAGAGATTTTACGCGACAACGGATACAACACTTTTGCAGTTGGAAAATATGGTGTTACACCAGACGAAGATGCTACAGATGCAGGCCCATTTGACAGATGGCCAACCGGAAAAGGTTTCGATCATTTCTACGGATTCTTAGGTTCTCAAACCGATCAATACAATCCTGATTTAGTGGAAGATCAAGTTCACATAAAACCTGACGGACGCCATTTGAATGAATTGATTACTGACAAAGCTATTAGATATATTCAGAAACAGCAAAAAGCAGCGCCAGGAAAACCATTTTTCCTGTACTATGCGCCAGGAGCTGTTCACGCACCTCATCAGGTTGCCGAAAAATGGGTTGAACCATACAAAGGAAAATTTGACGAAGGTTGGGATGTTTACCGCGAAAAAGTTTTAGCTAACCAAAAGAAATTAGGAATCTTTCCTCAAAATGCAGGACTGCCAGATCGTAATGCTTTAATCACTGAATGGAAAAAATTAACTCCAGACCAAAAGAAAGTATACGCAAGATTCATGGAAGTTTACGCTGGATTCCTGACGTATACAGATTATGAAATTGGACGAGTTGTAAACTATTTGAAAGAAAGCGGACAATTGGATAATACTTTAATCTTTGTTGCCATTGGTGATAACGGAGCCAGTAAAGAAGGAACTTTGCAAGGAACAATCAATCAGAGTTTGTTTGCTCAAGGAAAAACAGACGAAGAAAATTTCCAAAGCAATTTAAACAATATTGGAGAAATCGGAACTGCTAAAGGATTAAATACGAATTATCCTTTAGGATGGGCTCAGGCTACCAATGCTCCTTTCAAAAACTGGAAACAAGATGCACATTCAGAAGGAGGAACTCGTAATCCGTTGATTGTTTTTTATCCAAACGGAATTAAAGATAAAGGCGGTATCAGAAATCAATACAGCCACGTAACCGATTTACTTCCTACAACTTTGGCTATTGCAGGAATAAAAGCTCCAGAATATATCAAAGGAATCAAACAAGATATCATTCAAGGTTCTTCTTTCCAAGCATCTTTGGATAATCCTAAAGCAGAATCATTGCATAAAGTTCAGTATTACTACATCTTCGGAAATAGAGCCATTTACAAAGACGGATGGAAAGCTTCGGCTGCGCATTTACCAGATTCTTTTGCAGTAAAAAAATCTTTGGGAAGCAACGAAAAACCTGCTCCAAGCAACTTCGATACAGATGTTTGGGAATTGTATAACCTAAACGAGGATTTTAACGAACGTAATAATCTGGCGAAAAAATATCCTGAAAAACTGGCTGAACTTCAAAAATTATTCGATGAACAAGCCAAAGAAAACAATCTATATCCTTTGATTGACTGGCAGGATGTTTACAACAGAAGAATCCACAACACGGGCGTTGATAAAGGAAAAACAGTTTCTGATTTAATCAAACAAGCCACTAAACCTGGAGGAACCAATAACTAACTAAAGAACCTGCAAGGTTTCCAAAACCTTGCAGGTTTCAAATCTTATACATAAAAAATACCTACAAGGTTTGAAAAACCTTTCAGGATATAAAACAAACGATTATGAAACGAGTAGATTATGAAATTATAGGAAAAAAGATTGTCGTGGGGATAATCTTGTTTTTAGTTCCACTAGCTATTCTAGCTGGCGGATTAGCAGTAGTAAATCAATTTTTAAAGTAAGAAATCATGGCAATAGTTCAAAAAGAAAAATTAACGAGAGACTTAACGATAAGTTTCTTCATTTATTCATTACCAGTAGTGGCAATTTATCTGTATTTTAAATTAACAGGCGGAGCTATAAATGAATCGCATATTACACTGCCTTCATTTTTAGAATTTGCACAACCTGTTTTTGCTAATATCAGAACTTGGGGATTAACGGTATTTATGATCGTTTTAGGAATTATAGAATTTGCCGCTGGTTTGTATGATGACGAATGGACTGGCGAAGAACGTAAAATAGATATTGTTTGTTTCTTAGCGCCAAAATTGCTTTTACCTCCCGTAATTGCATTTTTCAGCTTAACGGCTTTACCTTATTTATTACCAAATTTGGCTAACTCATTGTCATGGGTTCCATTTTGGGGAGGCTTTTTCTTAATCGCCATTGCCGATGATTTAACACAGTATTGGTATCATAGATTGCATCATCAAGTTCCGTTTTTATGGCGTTTTCATAGAACGCATCACTCTGCTCCGTATATGGGAATGGCGATGGCTTCTAGACAGAACTTTATTTATACGGTTTTCTTCTCTCAAATTTACTTGACAGCGACTTTAACCTATTTAGGTTTAGGACTTCCTGCTTTATTTGTTTTAGTAATCAAAAGTTTCATCACTTTGGGAGCGCACTCAAGCATTCCGTGGGATAAACCATTTTACAAATACAAAGTATTGCATCCAATTGCATGGATTTTAGAAAGACTGATTTCTACTCCTGCAACACATCAAGCGCATCATGCAGACACAAGCGGAGATGGCGTTGGTCACTTTAAAGGAAACTTTGGAAATATGTTTTTTATCTGGGATATCATTTTCGGAACCGGACTAATAACACGAAAATATCCAAAAACATTCGGAACAAAATCATACAAACAAGAAGAATGGTATGCACAGTTTCTTTGGCCAATTTTTAAATCTAAAAAAGAAGGAAGTTCTCTTGCCGAAGGAGTATTATCATTTCCATTAAAACCTAAAACGGTTCCTGTTGAAGAAACTCCTGCTCCAGTATTGGAACAAGTATAATACTTCTAGATATGAAAAATCAAATCTTAAAAAACAGTATAACAGCAATTGCCTTTTTATGGGCAGTTGCTGCTTTTTCGCAAAATGAAATTCATAGCTCATTGTCGCTAGATTCATTTTATTCGAAAATAAAAAGTCAAAAAAATCCGCAGATTGTTGACGCGAGAACTCCTGAAGAATTTGCTTTGAATCATATTGAAGGCGCTGTAAACTTTAATCTTCAATCTGAAAATTATGCGCAAGCTGTTGCTAAACTAGACAAATCTAAACCCGTTTTTATTTATTCTATTGGAGCAGGCCGAAGTGTGGCCTTAGAAAAAGAATTAGTAAAGAATGGTTTCTCAGAAGCCTATAGCTTAGAAGGCGGAATTGCGAATTGGATTGGGAACGGAAAACCCTTTTATTCTAATCTAAAAAGTAAATTGTCTTTGGCAGAATTCAATAAAATCATTGCTGATAATAAAACAGTTTTAATTGATATCGGCTCCAAATATTGTGGAGCTTGTAAAAAAGTAAAACCTGTTTTAGAAACCATAAGATCTGAATACGGTTCTAATTTAAAAATCGTAGAAATTGAGTTGGAAGATAGTCCGCAAGTTATTGCCGATTTAAAAACAGTGAAAGTTTTCCCGACTTTGATTTTATATCAAAACGGAAAAATTGTTTTTAAGAAAGAAGGTATCAACGATTTGAAAAGTGAAGTTGATGTTGCGTTGGCTTCTAAGTAATCACAATCTTTTACAGAGTTTCAACGCAAAGTATGTCATCCTGAGGAACGAAGGATCACACTAGTAATTCCCTAATCAGAGTCGACAATCTTTGTAGAGTTACGTGTGTGCTCCTTCGTTCCTCAGGATGACAAAATACTGGCAAAAGCAATACGAACTAACCAAAAACCATACTATGGCAACCTATAGAAAAATAACCAAAATTGCTATCCCCATTTTAATCATACTTCTTATTATAGCAGTATTTTTATTCTGGCCAATTAACACAGACGGAACATTAGTTAAAGAAGACCAAAAACTAGCAGAAGGGAAAAAAGAATTTTTAGCTTCAAAAACTCCGTCCGATTCAACAGTAAAAAAGCCAAACATCATTATTCTTCTGGCAGATGATTTGGGCAAATATGACATTTCGCTCTACGGCGGAAAAACGACTCCTACTCCACAGATTGATTCTTTAGCAGCTTCTGGAGTTACTTTTACTGATGGTTATGCATCGGCAGCAATCTGTTCGCCTTCGCGCGCCGGATTAATCACTGGAAGGTATCAGGAACGTTTTGGACATGAATATCAGCCTGGAGATCGCTATCCGAAGAACAATTTAGAATATTATGGTTTTAAATATTTAATCAATACAAACGGTTGGAGATTAAATGATAAAATCAATTATCCTAACGAAGCTTCGATTAAAACGCAAGGGCTTCCGAAATCTGAAATCACATTTGCCGATCTTGCTAAAAGACAAGGCTACAGCACTGGAATTATAGGAAAATGGCATTTAGGTCATAACAAAGGATTTTTCCCTCTAGATCGTGGTTTCGATTATCATTACGGATTTTATCAGGCGTTTTCTCTCTTTGCTCCTGAAGATGATCCTGATATCATCAATCATCATCATAAAGATTTTACAGATAAAACGATTTGGGGAAATGGTCGCGTTGGAATTGGACAAATTCGCAGAGACAGCACCATTATTGATGAAAAAGCCTATTTAACCGAAAAGTTTGCTGAAGAAGCCGAAGCTTTTATCGATAAAAATAAAAACAAACCTTTCTTGCTTTATATTCCGTTCAATGCACCTCATACTCCGTTTCAGGTTCGTAAAAAGTATTACGATCGTTTTCCGAATGTAAAAGACGAAAACAAACGTGTTTACTTTGCTATGATTAGCGCTTTGGATGATGCCATTGGAAGAATTCGCGAAAAAGTAAAAAAGGAAGGATTAGAAGACAATACTTTAATCATTTTTGCAAGTGACAATGGCGGTGCCGATTATACTTTTGCCACAACGAATGCTCCGCTAAAAGGCGGTAAATTTTCTCATTTTGAAGGCGGAATCAACGTTCCTTTTGCACTTTCGTGGAAAGGAAAAATTAAACCTCATACCGTTTACAAACAGCCTGTAAGCACTTTAGATTTTTTCACAACCATTGCTGCCGCGATTGGTTCAGATTTACCAAAAGATAGAATTTATGATGGTGTTGATTTGGTTAAAACAGTAAATGAAAATAAAATCGCTCACAAAGACTTGTACTGGCGTTCTGGCGATGCAAAAGCGGTTCGAAGCGGCGACTGGAAATTAGTCATTAGCGGAAAAACGCATGAAAAATGGCTTTATAATCTTGCGAAAGATAAATCGGAAACTAAAGACCTCTCACGACTAAATCCTGAAAAAGTAAAAGAATTGCAAACTGCGCTGCAAACTTGGGAAAAAGGCTTAATCAAACCGCTTTGGCCAAATTTAACCTATTATGAATTCGACTTTGGAAAACAAAAGTACTTTGTCGATTTGTAATAAAAGTATTCTACAAACCCGACAGGTTTTAAAAACCTGTCGGGTTTAATCCTAAAGATCAATTACCTCCAGCTAAAGCTGGAGGCAATTCAACTAACATTCTTTAAAAAGAATTAATTTATCACTTAATGTCAACCTCAACAAAATTTACCATTCACGAAGACTGGACCGTCGTAATTCTCGGTTTTCTAATTATCGGAATTTCGCTTTTTATATTTCTTCCAGAAGTGCCCGTTTTCAATTGGTCAAATACTTCTGATTTATTAAAAAACATATTTGATTTCACTAACCTAAAAATCCTTTTTATTCAATTTTTATATCTACTTGCTATCGGGGCTTTTGGTGTTTTTTTAATTGGAAAATCAATCAAAGCTTTTTTATTTACTTTTCCGATTGTTTATTTTTTAACATTGATTGCACTTATTCTGGCAGGAAATTCGGCAATAAAATCCATCAATTTAGAAGCTGTGATTTTCAGTTTGACTATCGGATTAATTATTGGAAATTTCTTCCAACTTCCGCAATGGTTTCGTTCAGCCCTATCAACTGAACTTTTTGTTAAGATCGGATTGGTCTTATTAGGAACGAGTGTTATTTTTTCGGATATTTTAAAAGCAGGTTCATTAGGATTGATTCAGGCTTTGGTTGTGGTTTTATCGGTTTGGTATTTTGCTTTTTGGCTTTGCCGAAAACTAAAAGTCGATGACGAATTAACCATGATGATATCAAGTGCCGTTTCCATCTGTGGCGTTTCGGCTGCAATTGCAACTTCTGGCGCGATCAAAGGTGACTCAAAAAAATTATCTTATGTAATCTCGATCGTTTTGGTCACTGCAATTCCAATGATGATTTTCATGCCTATTATTGCTAAATATTTTAATTTTCCTGAAGAAGTAACTGGCGCCTGGCTCGGCGGAAGCATTGATACTTCTGGAGCAGTTGTGGCTTCAGGAACTTTGGTTGGAGAAACCGCTTTAAAAATAAGTACGATTGTAAAATTTTCTCAAAATGTATTATTAGGATTAGCCGCTTTTGCTATTTCAATTTATTGGACTTACACTCACAACAATTCTTCAGAAGCAGTATCTAAACCGACTTTAAAAGTCATTTGGGAACGTTTTCCTAAATTTGTTATCGGTTTTATACTAGCCTCTATCCTATTTTCATTTTTTATAAATCCAGAAGTTCGAGATTCCGTCAAAGACAATTTGAAAAATCTACAAGGAGTTTGGTTTGCTCTAGCTTTTACAAGTATAGGCTTAGAAACTAATTTTAAAGATTTATTTCAAAATAATAGCAGGAAACCTTTATTTGCCTTCTTAATTGCACAATTATTCAATATTATTATTACCCTTTTTATTGCTTTTTTACTTTTCAATAAATAAAAACCAACGAAAAATAATAACAAAACAACACCATGAATACCAAACTAAAAAACATTTTACTGTCTTTTCTTGTATCTGGAACGGTTGGTTTTTACCAATCGAATGCACAGAATAACTCGTCAAAACCAAATATCATTTTGATTATGGTAGACGATATGGGATATTCCGATTTAGGAAACTACGGTTCGGAAATTAGCACGCCAAATCTAGATCGATTGGCAAAAGAAGGAACACGCCTTCGCGAATTTTACAACAACTCAATCTGCGCGCCTACAAGAGCGTCCTTATTAACTGGACAATATCAGCATAAAGCTGGCGTTGGCTTTTTTGACGTAAATCTCGGATTACCAGCTTATCAAGGCTATTTAAACAAAGAATCTCTAACTTTAGGTGAAGTCTTTCGCTCAGGCGGATATAGCACGCTTTTATCAGGAAAATGGCATGTTGGCTCTGAAGATCAAGTGCAATGGCCTAACCAAAGAGGCTTTGATAAATTTTACGGCATCTTAAAAGGCGCTTCTAATTATTTTGACACCAAACCTTTGCCTTTTGGAAAAACGCCTTATCCAGTAAAATTAATTCGCAATAACGAAGAGCTGCACCCAAAAGATGATTCTTATTATTTTACAGATGAAATCGGCAATAATGCGGTCACTTTCTTAGAGGAACAGAACAAAGAAAACAAACCTTTCTTTTTGTACTTAGCATTCACAGCTCCGCATTGGCCATTGCAAGCAAAACCTCTTGATATTGCAAAATATAGAGGTAAGTTTAATGAAGGCTGGGATGTTTTAAGAGAAAAAAGAATTCAAAAATTAAGAGAAAACGGCATTTTGCTTCCTAACCAAACTATTGCTCCTCGCGACCCAGAAGTTCCAGAATGGGATAAATTGACTTACGATGAAAAACAATTCTGGAAAGCCAAAATGGAAGTTTATGCCGCAATGGTAGACAATATGGATCAAAACGTGGGCAAAGTGTTGAACAAGCTAAAAGAAATGAAAAAGGATAAAAACACATTAATTATTTTTATTTCTGATAATGGTGCTCAAGGCGGATTTAATACTTACAATCCGTTAGGAAGAGGTTTGGTTCGAAATGACGGACCTGTGGGTTCTTCTGGCTCTTTTGATTATCAGGAACAAAACTGGGCATATTTATCAAATACACCTTTGCAAGATTATAAAAACAATATGCACGAAGGCGGATTCAGTTCTCCATTTATTGCTTGGTATCCTTCAAAAATTAAAGCGGGAAGAATCGACAAAGGAACTGGACATATTATAGATCTTGCTCCCACTTTCTACGAATTGGCCGGGATTGAATATCCTAAAATTTTAAATGGGATAAACTCTAATCCGCTTCCTGGAAAAAGTTTATTGCCTGTTTTATTCGACAACGCATCAGAAGTAAATCGTGGTTCGCCATTATTCTGGGAAAGAGCCGGAAATAGAGCCGTTAGAGAAGGGAAATGGAAATTGGTTTCTATTTATCCGTCTTACCAATGGGAACTTTATGATCTTGAAAAAGACCGTGGGGAAACTACAAACGTTGCAGCACAAAATCCTGCAATTGTAAATGATCTTTCGGCAAAATATTTTGATTGGGCAGATAAAACAGGAGTTGTGGAATACAGCAAATTCAAACAAAAAGGAGAATTGATTCCGGGCGCTGCTCCAAAAAAATAATTACTTTTTTGATATTTTAGTAATTATAGCAAAAAGCGATTGTTGCTAATAGCAGTCGCTTTAAAAATAAGGGTGTACAGAAAAAGGCAATGTTTACTGGCAAAAAAATATCATAAACCCCAGAGGGGTAAAATATTTATAGAATTTAAATACGATAATGAAAAAAGCTCCGGAGGAGCGACATATATTTAGATTCCGAAAACATGTCACTCCTCTGGAGCTTTATATTATAAACATTTATCCTTTCTATAAATATTCTGCTTCTCCGAAGCTTACAAAAAAGCTATATTTTTAAGACAACTCTTTTGTTTTAAATTAAAAAAAAATTATCTAAAATTATTCAAAGATTTCTCTATAA